>WNFZ01004429.1_pt1 | contig 21544 bp, 24 predicted proteins | sample 5400081 | NCBI WGS metagenome assembly WNFZ01 (sample SAMN13153365, study PRJNA577476) | soil metagenome | isolation source: 80 cm soil or saprolite under grassland replicate 1 | place: USA:California | collected 2016-06-15
TCTTTGGGTTGAATGAAGTCGAAGAGAATGGATTCCAACTCAAAAGCATCGAAAGTGCAACTGGCACGCGCAATCATTTGCTCAGGATGTTTGAGCAAGCCAATCGCGAAGTGGACCCTGATAAAAGAAAGGCATTACTGACCTTCGTAGTTGTCGGTGGTGGTCCAACAGGAGTGGAGACTGCTGGGGCACTAGCCGAATTGATCACACATGTATTGACGAAAGATTACCCAGAAATGGACTTGAGGGAGGTTCGTGTCCTTTTGATTGAAGCCACGAGCCATGTCATGGCTACTTATCCAGATGGACTTCGCAAGGCGACGATGGATCTACTGCAAAGCAAGAATGTCGAAATTTTGCTAAATACAAGATTGACGAATTACAACGGAGAAAGAATCACGTTTGCAGACGGCAGTGAAATCGATACCTATACAGTGATCTGGACTGCAGGTGTACGATCAGCTGAACTTACCGATCGACTTGGGGTTCAGCAAGCAACTGCCAGACGAGTCCGAGTCGAATCCACGTTGCAACTGCCTCAGCATCCTGAAGTGTTTGTCATCGGTGATTCGGCTTACGTTGAAGATGAACATGGTCAGCCATTGCCCATGTTAGCGACGGTCGCCCAGCAACAGGCAAAAGTCGCGGCAAAGAACATCCAAAAAATCTTAAGCGGGAAAAGCCCTGAGCCATTCCATTACAAGGATCCCGGTCTACTCGCAACCATTGGACGTAACGCGGCCGTCGCGCGTATTTGGGGTCTCTCCTTTAGTGGATTCATCGCCTGGGTGATCTGGGTTGTGCTTCACATCTACCGTTTAATTGGATTCCGCAATCGGTTGGTGGTGCTCATCAACTGGGCCTGGGATTATTTCTTTTATGACAATCAGGTGAGACTGATCACAAGAGAATAAATTTCAGCATTGTAGAGGCGACCCGCCAGGATCGTCTAGTAATTTGCTTTCGCCGGGTGGGTCGCCGTACTTAGAATGGCATAAAGTTTTGATAATGTGTCGCGAAGTAAGCGCCGCATAATCCGAATGCATTGACGAGAAAATGCATGATCATGCCGGGCCATACAGAATTTGATCTGTGATAAATATAGGCGAGCACATTGCCCAGAATAAAGGTTGGGATCAGTGCCGCGAGTTGTAAGTGCGCAGCCGCAAAGATCCCTGAGCTGAGTAGCATCCCATTGATCCAGCCATATCGTTGACGAAATCCCTGAAAGAGAAATCCTCTGAAAAATATCTCTTCCACAAACGGGGCAATGACGGCTCCAACGATGAAAAACCAGACCGGTGAGTTAAGCTCAGTAAAAATTTTTACAATCTCTTCGCCCTGCGTATTTACACCAAGTAAATACAATAGAAGATTGTGGAATATGATGATGACATAGCTTGCAATCAATAATCCACACCCAATCCCCAGCGTGCTCCAGTCAAACTTGCCAAAACCCAAATACTTCCAGTGGATACGTCTCCATGCAAAGATCAGGATCACAGGCAATAGATAAGCCAGCTCGAGTACAACAATTAACGCGCTTTGCGCAAGCTCAGATTTAGAGGTTCTTAAAGTAATGATAAAAATAATGACATCAATGATCACTAGTAAAGTGACTCCAATCCAGTTATCAATGAATCTCCAAGGAGCGGAATAAACTGGCGTCTCAGGCACTGACGAAGGTTGCTGGCTCTCAAAATTCATTCTTCTCTCATTTCCCGATAAACAAACCACCGACCCTTGCGGTCATCTATATTTTTCATGGCACGGTCGTAGTAGATATCGAATACTTGATCCGTATCTGTTCGGACACGGAAATAAAACCTGCCCACATTCAACGAGCCGCGATTGGAGGCAACTGCCGCGTGGGCGGGTCGCATATTGCGCGCCATTTTTCCACGGCGTGAAAGGTCGCTCCATGAGGAAAGCATTTCGATGACGCGATAGGTCTTCTCTTCCCAGATAAAACCATTTGGGCAATCCGGCGTTTTCTCGCGCGCGGGAGGCGTATCGAAGATGGGTTCGATTGGATGATCGTAGAAGTGAATAGGTTGATAGTTATCTGTCAAAAGATTTAAATCTTGTAGGGATCCTCGGCCTGCAAGAAGGCTAGCAACATCCCTCGCATTGGATGATTATTAAGCCACTCACGAACTTGTTTGACGTTTTCATAATCGCCTTCTCCAAGTTTTTCGAGGTAGATCTGATCCAAATGATTCTTGGTTTCAACCGCGCGGAGATTTTCCTGCCAGGGATGGGTGAAGAACTCATTCAAATTATCGTGCAAGTTTCGGTCGATCAACACGTCCCATTCATGCTGGTCAAGCCACATTCCATTGCAACTACGACAGCGGTCGATGTAAAACTCGGTATCCGGGAGGATCTTGTAACGAGCCATGATATGTCCACAATCGGGGCAAAACTTCAATTCCTTTACTTCCCAGGATGGGTCAATTTCAATGGCTCCCTCCTTTAGAGGAAATTCACGCCCTAATGTTCTGCGCCAGGTGAGATAGACATTGGACGGAATCGAGACACCTTTGCAATTCGAACATTGACTGGCAGGAAGTCCATCCAGCAATGCAATGGGACCAAGTGTATGCTCCTTGCAGACAGGACATCTCATATCGACCTCCAATACGAATAAGGCTGATTGAATTATATTGCCATTTTCAAAGTTTAATTGTCTTCAAGTTCCAAGTGAAAACGATGCATAAAACGATGGAAAATCGGTGTAACAAGGATGCCTACGGAAGCTAACAGGACAATCCCTGAATACAGTGCATAAAAGGAAGCAAAGATTTTTCCAGCATTCGTTTGCAGTGCATTGACTGGTCCCATTCCACCAAGGATCATGGAGGCGTTGAGAAGGGAATCGATCCATGAAAGCGATTCAAAATAATGATAACCTAGTATACCAATCACAAGCGAAAACAAAATAATCCCCGCTGTAATGGAGCTGTATCGCAACATACGTTGGGCGAATTCAGCTGGAGTTGCTAATGGTTGTGTATGATGCTCAAACATTTTGTCTCCTTAACGAAATCGTGCAATGAACAGCTCCCTGCACCGCGCACAGCGTCGGCGCAGGATTCGTTGAGCGGCCTATCCGTTATCTTTCCAATCCCAAAACCAAAACGCCAGACCTTTGAACTCGCCCCATTTTTCGAATCGCTTTTCCACTTCTTTGGCTGTGATGGGTTTGCCGTCATACCACTCCTGGGAAACCATTTTCAACGCGTATGAGTCAATTGGAATGAAATCGTGTCGCCCGAGAAGCATCAACAAATTTGCCGCGGCGTATGGACCAACACCGTTAATGGTCAATAATTCCTTGCGCAGTTCGAGTGTAGGAAGTTTACTTGTTTTGAGAGCCTCAAGATCGAATTTCCCTGCTGCAACGCGGACTGCCAGTTCATAAATCGCAGGCGCACGATAACCGACGCGTATTTTTTCTTTAAGAACATCCGGGCTGGAGGTGGCGATGGTTTCAGGCCTCGGAAAGGCTTTGGCATTGAGCGTCGCGCTCCCACTCAGCTGTGCTTCGGGGACTACCCTGGCACCGTCCGCCAGGACATTTTTGGCGTGCGCCAACTTCGGCTCGGCGCGTGAAGCGCTGTAAAAGAGCGAGAAATCCATATCGAGGCCAAACATCCATGTGACTTTATCTGTCACTTCCTTGCGTTCAATTTTGTCCAATTTTTCTGTTTCGACAATAACACCATCTATTGCATCATGCAGCTTAAGTTCGATCACGCGTCCGTTTGAAAGCCTCAAGATGTAACAAAGTGTGTTACTGTTCTCATCATATGAAAATGGTGCAAGCTGACGCCATCCATGCGAATTGATGACAGAAAGAAAATTAAACGGTTTGCGAGCAGGAAGGGTGAATTTCATAGTTCTCCGTGATCTGCAAGATTCGATTTACCCGGACGTCTATTTAATGATTGTGATAACAATCATAACGCATAAGGGACGAAAGGTACGAGATGATAAGACTTTTTCGTAAAGAGAACAGTCCACAAGCTGATGCAATCGAAGCAGAATTCCACGACATGCTTCTGGGCTATGACCGCGTCGTCATTCCTGAAAAGGATGCAAAGCAAAAGTTCGGTGCAGACACAAACTTACCTGTGATCACGAACAATGAAAAAAGCGTCAGTGGAGAAGAGATCCCTGAATCGCAACAGTTGATGCGTGACTGGCAGCGGTTTCATGGTGATTCTTGTTATGTGGATGACAGTGGAGAAAATTGTTGACGTTTGCCTGGCGATTTGGACGCTGACTCTAAAATCAGCGTCTTTTTTGTTTACGCGTTTACGTGCCTCGTAAAGCAATCTTTGATAATTGTGGTTTCGCAATGCGGAGGTAATCATCGAGTTTCATGAAAATGGATCGGTCTAGGCAACCCGCATTGAAAACAACTTCTTCATTCTGCTGGATTAACGGATCAGCCAGGACTTGAAGCTGGTCGCTGAACGAAAAGGGTGGGATCGCCCCAATCACGCATTCTGTTAACTCCTGTGCTTTTTCGCGTGAGGCGAAAGCAACATTTCCTTTCGATTCAGCCTTACCTGTAGGACAATGGACTTGATAGACTGCTCAATTCTGTTTCCACGAATCTTCGCGATCATTTCTGTGCGTCCCTCGGGCTTATGCTCGATGACACGATAGACCGCGTTCTCGCGATCCAATAATTCCCGTAATTGTCCGTGAATATCTTTTTCAGAGTTTGTCATTAGGTTTCTTTTACCGCTTGTCTCATAAATCACTATGGGCTTGCCCAATTTTCGGAGCAATGTAGAAACAAGTATCAAGCTTGTGATTTAGTTACGCATATCAGATATGCGTGCGGTACTATGTGCCAAGTGGGTTTAGAATAAGACATGATTTGACTTCAACGCATCAGCATTATACTTTTCTCGTAAATGCTTGTAGCGGTTCAACATCATTGAGGTGAAACTCATGTCCATTTCTCAAGATCATCACAATTTATTCCGCAACTCCGATACAACCGACAAGTTAAACTTGCTCCAGTCCCTTTTGGATTCAAAAGATTTGACATCTGAGCAGGCATTCGCCTTACTTAACATCGTCCGAACTGAATTGGAACAATCGCAAAGACGTAATTCTTCTGTGTACAGGCGATATTCAGGAGTGATGGAATCCCTTCGCAAGCAAATGCCTGAAGTATATGAACAAGTCGTCAACACGTGGCAATATAGGCGGCAGGATGTTTCATCTGCCAAGAGTCCTCTTCATTCATTGATGCAAGAACCTGTGGGTGCAGGCTCTGGAACGACGCTCACAACCGAATCCAAGGAAGTCTTTGAAGAACATGCTAAGGATGGGAATGAAACAACGGATTGAGTGAACCCTAGGAAACCGCTTGAATAACCCCTGCTGAGGGGCGTGGAATATGAAAGAGCAAGCAAAAATTTGCCTGCTCTTTCTTTATAAGAGAAATTGTCCGTCATAGCTGCAAAGACACCCTTGCCTCCTCGATTAGCCTCACCAATTCCTGAACTTTAGGCAAGGCTTCCTCACTCACATCTACAGCGACAAACTGATATTCGCCTTTCATTTGCAAGGAATATTTCTCTTTACCACGGCTGACGGGTATGATCTCAATGGATCTTATATGACCGATATGTACTCTTTTGCTCACACCCTGTAGCTCGTCGAAGAAGAATTCGATCACATATCCATCAAAAATCATAATCGGTTTCAGCATGGACCTGATTGAAAGTTGAGCTTCGATCATCGTATCTCTCCTTTACCGCTTGTCTCATAAAATCAATTTTTTAACTTTACAAAATTATGCGGCACTCCGTAATTGAATTCAGCAAAGCTACCATCTCAGTGCACAGCAGAATTAATCACTTTGTACATGCCCCCAGTTTATCGCCATGAGCGAGATGCGCGGGAACAGCCTCGGGTGGGAGGCTCAAGGTATGCCCGCCTTTTTTATCGGGCTTATGACATACCAATACTTTTTTTCCTCCTGGAGAGGTATCGTCCTCTTCCGTTTTCAGAATCACGATTTTTGTAATCACGATTTGTCCATTGTCTGAGGCGCATACGACAACCAGAACTCGTTGATTCGCGCTTAGCATTCCTTCACTTCCTTGATCATTTTCGATCATGGTATCTTCACGAAGTGTGATTGAGGGCCAACCTTCCAACTGAAGTTCTTTTCCATTCACGCTGACAACTATTGCCATCACATTGATGCAACCAGGGATTTCTGTAAAATTGCTCAGCGGATTGATGCTGATCACCTCCCAGGTACCGCCTTCTAAAAGGAGGATTTCGACGCGGACAATCATGGCGGGTTGAATATCACCAGTAATCACCGTATCGCTTGTCACCTCGAGCGTAATCCCATTGACCACCCAAGGATCAACAGAGTCTACCTTTCCAATCAGAGTGATGGTAGGGTTCTCCTGCCCCTCCGTGCGTTCGATGGAATTAGCCAGCCATGTAGCATCTGCAAGGACAAGGCCTTTTACCCTCACCCAATCACCAATTTCTAAGCCTTCGTCAATTTGAGTCGAGTCACGGGTTGCAAAAGTATTGCCGGTCACCTTCCAGGGATCGATGCTGCTAAGTCCGCCGATCAACTCGAATGTCGATTCACCGGCCATAGGTATCCAATTACCATTCTCACCCCGCACTTCCACCACATTATTATCCAAACGTAGCGAGGGAGTATTCGTACTGACTGGGGTAACTTGTGTTGCTACTCCACCTGTCGCGCAAGCGAGTAAAACAATTACCATCCCCAAACACTCCACAATTAACGGCCAACGAACGGCCGACTTAGGGTTTGCATTCATCTCTACCTCCAGAGTAAATTGTTGCCGAAAAATTTACCCTTTGGTTACATCATCATAGCACACATAATTTCACTAGTAATTATGATATTTGGGTGAATAGTGACTTTTCTTATTTTTACATCTATTCCTCCCCCATTAAGACTTTGTCCTAAGATTAAGGGCAAATTGCCACGTTTACCTAATCTTCAAGTGTGCGCCGCTACAATTTTACTTCATTGTATACACAGCGTAGCCGCGCGGCGGGGCGTAGAATTGCGCGCGTCCGTCGCGGTCGGTCGATTGGTTGATCGGGCGCGCCATGTCTGTTTTGCTCCACCAGGCTACGGGTTGGAAAGAGGCGTTTCCCCAATTGGTAGTGACCAATTTGCCATTCCATTCGTCGCCGCGATTATTGAGCACGTAGATGAGTCCCAGGTCATCCCCGTAGCCCAAGCGTTGCATGATGTAGAGAGTATCATCCACATAGAGGATATTCGTCGCGCCGGCCGCGTATTTTTCGTGCGCGCTAACCAGCGCGGCGATTCCATTTGGCGTGCCATCCAGCGCGAGGTTGTAGTTGAAATAATCATGCCAAAATACGCACGGATACCCCTCATGGGTAAGGATATAACTGTATGCCAGCAGTTTATCATTGACGATTGCACGCCCCTCATCGCGCAGGTCGTGATTCTCAACGAAGGTCACGGTGGTCTGTGGTTGTTTTTGCAAGACCGTATCCCAGGTCGTCAGATTGCGAAGGCTAAATCCATATTGATCGCATAATGTCTTGAGCATTTCGCGCAATGGGAAATCAAATGCGTCCACCGGATTCGAGTTCGAGAAATTTGCAAGGTCTACCCAGGTCTCGATGGCGAGCGCGTTATCCCAAAACTCGGCAACACCATAAGGGATGAAGAGCTTGCCGTCGCGCAGATAACGATATTCCTGAATGGCGGTGATGGTATTCGCGCCATACCCTTTCACAAAATCATAGCGAAAACCATCGAAGCCAACTTCCTCAATGAGCCAGCGTGCCAGTTTGAGCAACTCAGCATACACATAGGGATTGCGATGCGAGAGGTCGGGCATATCACCAAAAGCTGATTCATCCCATGACTCATACATATTTGGGTGAAAACATTCCCAGTTGCGTGGGAATCTTCCGCTCTTCGGATTGAACCGTGTCCAGCGCGATTGACCGGTGATCGGATTGACTTCCTGTTCGTCCGCTCCGTTATTGTGATTCATAACAATATCAGCGATCAGACTCAGCCCATGCCCATGCGCCGTCTCGATGAGACTCAGCAATTCAGCCTTAGTTCCGAACCAGGTTGGGATGCTTCCCTTCTGGTCGCATTCGCCGAGATCATAATAATCGTATGGATCATAGCCCATCGAAGGGCCACCCAAATTTGCGCCTTTGTGAACCGGAGGCAGCCAAAGGGATGTAAACCCTACTTTTGCCAATGAAGGAATCTGCTCTCGGATATAGTTCCACCATTGAAAATCCTTATTGTCCTCACGCGGACAGTCCCAAAAGAAGGTTTGCAGCATGACGCCCATAATGAATTGCTCCTATTTCAGAATCGCATTCAGATAGTCTAGAAACGGTTTCATAGCTGCGAACGTCTTGATTACGTGTGTACTGAAATTGGGTGATACTACCATTTCATCTGACAAATGGTGAACGACCACAACTTGTTTGAAGCGGAGGAATTCAATTTCTGGATGATCACGTGTGTAACCTTGAGGCACAGTTTTTACTTTTTCACCTTCAGGCATCCCAAAATATTTTTTGAACTCTTTGTCCTCAATAGTAGCCCTAAACGGAGCCGCATCCTGGTCAATTGCCATACGGAACCTGGCAAGCTGTTCAGGAGTCGGCATATACAGTCCGCCAGCGATCAAGGTTTCATTGTGAGGTTGCAGGTGAAGATGGTAACCCAAACTGGTTGACTTTTTCCCACCTGGTGCAATGGTGGCGCTCATGTTTGTTTTGTAGGGAGACTTATCTTTCGAGAAGCGGGTATCGCGATAAATCCGCATGATGCAGTCTTTGGCAGTGATGCCTCCCAGGTCCTCAATTCTCCTATACTCGCTGATCAACTGATCTACAAATTTCTCAAAGTGCGTTCTGGCTGTGTCATAAGCTGCGCGATTTTCCTCGAACCAGGCCTTATTATTATGCCCTTTAAGATCATTGAGGAAATCAAGCACTGGCTTTAAATTGATGTCTTTCATATTGACTCTCTTTCTTTTTTGGAGTGAGAATATAAACTCGCTTCAGTGTCCGAATCAAAGTATCATTTACTTTCCATTAAACTTCCATAAGCATTCGGTAGGGTGGGTTGGTAACCCGCCAAAGTCAAAAACTGTCAGGCTACCCTCACCAGGGCGCTTCGCAGCAAGCCTGCCTACATAAGACTTTCGCAGGAAAGTCTACCAATAAAGCGTTGGAAGAATTTTACCGCGAGGAAAGAGTGAGAAAAGATTAATCCAGCGATTTGAAGAACGCGCGTAGTTCATTCATCGAATGAACAGTGACATGCAACTTGGCTGTGCGAGTCTCATCTGATTTCGGGTTGAACCACACAGCAAAGATGCCCACTGCATTGGCGGGTTGGACGTCTTTCTCGAATCCGTCACCCACCATCAACGCGTCGATGGCAGGAATACGTAGGTCATTCAGAATATGACGATAAAACGCTTCCCCCTTCGGCAGTTGTGTATTCTTGAAACAGTAGATATTGGAAAAATATCTATCGAGTTCACCACGCGCCAATGCTCCGCGAATTTGACGTTCATCTGAGATGGCGGCGCTGGTTGCTAATACAATCCGCCTACCGCTGGAATGAAGATACTCAAGCACGTCAGCAATCCCCTCGATCACTTCAACCGTCTGCCACTCCACCATTGGTATGGTCGAGGCAGGATCATCACGCATGACATTATCACCCCAATCAAATAGGACAGTTGGATAACGAAGAGACTTTTCTGCCATTCGCTGATGATCCTTACTTTATAAATTCATCATTGACTTGCATGTTGTAAAACTCCTCGCGTTTCCCAGTCTTTGCCTTTCGATACATACAAAAGCGTTCCATCTGAAAGCAATTCTAAAGACTCAATGTTAGCTTTCAGGCATTCACCTTGCAGATTTTCGGCTTGCAGTACGAGAGTTTCACCGCGGATATCTATGACTCGAAATATCCCCGAACAAGGGATCATAGGGATATCGAATGTTCCAAGCATCGAGCTGATTTCAAATGGCTGGATCACAGAGATGGTAATTTTCATATCCCAGCCGTTGCTGTTATGGGCTGTGCCTGTCCAAAGACCGAGGAGGGAATCTGGTTTCATTAAATATCCTTACTCAATACCAAATACTCTCGTTAGCACTTCTGTGCGTTTCTCGCTGATGATTCCCATCATCTCTTCCCACTTTTTCTGGAACGCGATGAATGACTGGAATGGATCCTTTTTCGGTTTCGCCAGATAATGCGCGTGGTAGATATTATTGAGTGACTCACGGGCATTATCCGGTTCATTCTTTGTTAAGTAATCGGCAGCTAATATTGTACAAGCATGAGTCACACGCTCGAGGAAATCATCCTGAAAGAATGTACCGGGATAAGGAAGATAGCGCTCGCGGTGGACGGCATGATATCCATCTCCGTCTCGGCTGCTGTCGATCTTGGCTTGCTGATAACGAAAACGATAAATATCTTCCCGTAGTGGCCGCCAGGTAGGATGTGGGCGTGGAGGTGGATCATGTTTGATGACCAGTTCTGTGTCCAGGATGAAGCGCTCGCCGAGGATATGTGCATTCATCACCCAATCCATATCTTCGCCGCGTTGCAGAGGTGGGTCAAGTGGGACGCGGGTATAAAAATCCCGATGCACAGCAATGTTGCCCATGATAGCGAATGAGACTTCCTTCAAGCCCGGCGCCTCAACAATATATTTTCGAAATGCTTCGTTCATCACTTCCACAACATTCCAATGAACCGCGTGTGGACTCATCGGAAGGTCGAGATAGATTGTATCTTTGGCAGTGATATACGGACCGCAATACGCGTGAATCGGTTTCCCCTCGAAATCTGAAAGCATCTTTGACTTGATCCGCCCAATGTAGTCTGGCTCGCTGAACAGACAGTCGTCATCAATAGACACTGCGATATCCTTGTTCAAAATATGAGCCGCGACCAAACAGGCGTTCCGCAAAGGCGAATAACCAACGAGCGAGATGGTTTCGATCAGATCTTCTTTTCCTAACCCGCGCAGATAATCGTGCAGGCGCTTCAGATGGGAATAACTGAAATAATGAAGTTTTACATTCGCCTGACTAGCATATTTATGCAGCACCTCGCTAGCCCGCTCCTCAACTGCCTCTGCTAGCGACGGATGGTTTGCTCCCGCAATGGCGATGATATCGAAATCCCGATCCTTTAATACCTTGAGGCTCTCAAAGAGCGGAGGAATAGTTCCCTCCTCGTCCAGCGGAGTTGGGTGATCATAAAAATAGTCGCCCTCCTTGACGACTTCCTTCTTTTCTCTGCCCCAGAACATGGGAAAGACGATAGAGAGATCCATGCTGCCTCCTGCCATTCATGTACACTTCTAATATATCGCTTAGCACTTGACACGTTGTAAGTAGTGTACAGCAAATCCCCATCAAAATCAACGCAGGTTCCAACTAATGTTTGCTCTGCTATGCGTTGTGTACTCTCTGTTGCCGTTTTCTGTCAATTTTCATTGATTCACAGAAGTTTAAGGATTATAATTTTTTAGTCCAGTATCGCTACAAGTAAAATTTAGCCACCGTTTTTATGGCTCTGTACCTAGGAGGTAAAGAGTGGCCAGTGATTACCTGAATAGCTCACAGGCTGAAGCAAAAGATATAGCTAAAACTCTCCGTCAAGTGGACCTGCTTCTGGCAAGCAACAAACTCCGCGATGTCTACCAAAGTGATGCTACGGAATTGCGCCGTAAAGTTAAGACGATGTTGGCAGACATCAACACGAGCCTAAATGATCTTTCTGATCTTGAAGCAAAGGATATTTTTAAAACCAATCCAGTCTTTGCAACACAAAGACATCAATTGATAGAGAGGATTGAGACTGCTAAAATTGACTTTGAATTTGATATTGTGCCTGCGCTGGAGAGTTTGACGAGGCAAGTTGTTGAAAACAGCAAGCAAAATCCTTCAATGCTAGTAAAGAATCCGAATGAATCTTGGACGGCACAAAAGATACTAGACCAGGCTGGTCAATTCGTTGATCAGGCAGCACGTGCTGGTACTATTCTGATAAAAGCATACGGGCTGGCACAAGCATTAGGACTTGTTTTAGGAATTCCCCTTCCTCCTATTCCTTAACGACACTTTGCGGACAAAACCATCATGTTGTACGAACGCGAAAAAAAAGTCATAAAGATCATGAGAGATCTTCGCACTTTTTTGCTTGATTCCGACTTTGTTTCATTTACTCCTTTAACTGACAGGTTGGAAAACATGCGCAAAAAGGAGTTTGATGATATCCTCCAGAAAAATTTGGTAAAACTGCGGACAAGCGTAAGGGCATTAGAGGAGATGGATACAAGCCATCCATTCAATGAAGAACGGGATACTCGAAATACTTATTTTGAGTTTTTCTCTGCTACGCTAAACTATTTTGAAACCGAATTGTTGCCGTCTGTCCGTAAATTATACGATTACTTACGAGAGCAACCTGGAAGCCAAGCTTTGGTAGAGCGTTTGAACAGCATTTTAAGTTTGGCTGAAGAAGAATTCTCTGGCGGCCCGATCAGTGGTGTTAGCGAAGCTTCTAGTTTGGTTCAAACCAAAATAGGTGAAAGTAGCGGCATTTTATCAAGCCAGAGCGCAGGAGAGACGACCAAACAAGTAAATATTATCACGGTAAAGCGTAGTCTGTTCGATCTCTTGCAAAAGCATCAACGCAATGTGGATGATTATGTACAGGGGTACTTTATGTCAGAAGATCAACTGGTTCATTGCAGAGATGTTAAAACTAAATTAGACAGCAAACGCAATGTGATGAGTGAGAAGTATTGGCAAGAAATCAATACATCCCTCGAATCCATTTGGAAGCTTGGAGTAGTTCCAGTAACATTAAAATTGGAAGATGACTACGGAATAGATCTCGTTACAACATTTAGAGAAGAATGGGACCGTGTACGTCAATCCGTGAAAGATATAGCTGCTTCGCCTAAAAGCTTTAGTCAAAATGAGATCAGTGATGCTATTGATAAAGCGTTGACATATATCACCCTTGCTATCATCACTATCGAAATTATCTACAAAAAATGTAAAGCCGGCGCCAAGGCGGAACTTATACAAATTAACGCGCTGCTCTCAACCATACTTGAGCCAGTTTCAGAGTCGGCTGCAGCGACTCAACAACGTGTTAGTGGCATGGCTGTCGAGCGCGACACAGATTCCCAATCACCAAATCAAGTTGGACGAACTATTGTTGAGATGCAAGAAAATGAGCAAGCTGCCGCGCCTAGAACATCAAATAGCTGAATATTTCTATCACGAGAGGAGAATGAAACATGGACGAAACTGCATTCGTTTCAGATCGTGCAACGGTTCTCGAGTCATTTCTCAAAGCCCACCCAGATGCTGAACGTAAACTGCACGAAATTCTTGATAAACCGATTGACAAAATCGATGCTAGCACTAAAGACAATATTATTGCGAGCCTGGATGACTACTTTGGAGAAGAGATCACAAATATATTATTTGGCTTTGCGCAACCAGACGTAGAGAGTCATTTGCAAGACTACAATAAGGTTATTCCTGCCCAGGTAATGAGTTTTCTGCGCAAGTTTGTCTCACTATACGCTCCAAAACTCACTAAACTCAATCTCCTTGAGGTTTCAGATCAGACCGGTGCATCTGCTCTGGAGTCATTTCTCAAAGCCCATCCGGATGCCGAACATCAGGTGCGTGAAATTCTTGATAAACGCCTGAGCAAAATTGATGCTAGCACATGGAATAGTTTAGTTGCAAGCCTAGATAATTATTGGGGCAAAGAAAGCTCAGATATCTTTTTCAAGGTCGCTCAGCCTGATCAGGCAAGAGAGTTAGAAGCGATTAGTGATTTTACTCCTCCCGAGGTGATAAATTTTTTACGCAAAATAATCTCGCTCTATGGACCGGAGCTTGCGGATGCCTTTTTGTACTCAAGTCAGTTACCAAACAATTGGAAGGTGTTTTATCGGGATGTCTATTATGATTATGTTAACAAGCGCTCTCATATACGAGTCCGGTTAGCTAAGTACAATGGTGAAGAACCTTTTGTGGAAGGAAATGCTGATTCCATTCTTGAGTTGACAATTTTCCTAATACAAACTCTGCTTTTTTTGCAAGCACGTGATTTTTTTGGAAAAGATATGACTAATCAGTTCATCAAGGAGGCAAATAAACTAATAAAATTCCTCCAGCCTCCTACTTCCGAAGTTTCTGACAATCAACCAGACAGTAAACTTACAAAGTAGTTCTCTATCATGTAAAGCATATCTTTTGTGGCCGATGAGAACCTCGCCCCCTAGCACCTCTCTGAGAGAGAAGGAAAGTGAGCGTCGAACAGATGCCTCACGGAGGCTCAAACATCAACGTGGTTGCACAGGGATTGACTCCAGGCGTCGAATATCTGTCACTCTATTATGAAAATCATACGTGCGAGCTTGAGCCTTACTCTGAGGATGACATCATTGGGACATATACTGCCAATGCAGCAGGTGTTGGTCATACACACAATAAACTTGCAGATGACCTGGATGAAATCAATTCTATATCTGTAAGGCTGGCAAGTGATTTTTCACTTGTGGCATGTGCAGATGTCCATCCGGCTCCCTGAGTTAATAGAATAACTTTACGCGTTGGTGCAGACCTCAAAGATATTCAAACTCTTTGAGGTCTTTGTTATGTTAGACGCTGTAGCGAGTCGCGACTTTACCGGTTGCAGAGACCTCGAAGAGCCGCCGTTGGTCTTCCTGAAGTTGCCTCAATAGATCAGTATCCTCGAGCGCGGGGATACAAATGATCTCGCCCAATTTCAACCCTGCGAGCGATGCTTCAACGAGGTCTTCAGCCTTCATCACCATCTGAGGCGGAAACCTGTTCGGATCCATGCCGACGAGTTCATGGAATTCGGTCCGTACCAAGCCGGGAGAAAGTGCTTGCACCTGTACTCCTGTGCCTTCCAACTCGCTTTGCAAGAGTTGAGTAAACGTGATCACGAAGGACTTTGTACCCGCATAAGTGGCGCGCTTGGGCAATTGAGTCGATCCCATCGGACCACTAAACGCTAGCCTCGATGAAACATTGATGATTGACCCATGTCCACGCGCGAGCATCCCTGGAAGTGCGGCGCGGGTAAGGCGCATCACTGCTATCACTTGCACTTTGATCAAATCTTCAGCCGTATCCGGATCCAGTTGGACGAATGGCATATACGCGCCGAAGCCCGCATTATTGACGAGCAATTCGAGAGAGGTGTCTTCCGCAACGCGTTTTTCGACGGCGCGCAAATCACCAGACTTACTTAAGTCTGCGACGATCACTTCAATATTCACATGATGATTTGCCTGCAATTGCTCCGCCAAAGATTCCAATTGATCGCGTCGGCGAGCTACGATGATCAAATCATAACCATCTTTCGCTAAACGTTCGGCGAATGCAGCGCCAATCCCTGATGAAGCGCCGGTCACCAGCGCGTTGGGTCTCTCCGTAATATCGTTTGACATAAGTTATTCTTTTAGCCTTTCACTATATGTGAGCTAGCACTCAACATTCAAAGCATATCTCACCGCGGCTTCGGCAAGCAATTGAGCCGGGTTGATCAGATCAGGCTCATCCACCTCCTGGTGGAGCAGTAATGGGATTTCGGTACAGCCCAAAATAATTCCATCGATCTCTCTGGCACGCAAAGTTGCAATTGACTGACGTGCAACTTCGGTGGATTCAGCATCCTCGCGGCCCTCCATTAACTTGAGAACTGCTTCATTCAGTTGAGCCTGTAATTCCATTTCAATAGATTCGTATGCCAGATGTAGCTGGCTTAAGGGTTGAGTATAGGCAGGAACACGCGGATCTCCAAACCCTAAAACACCGATTTTACGCCAGCCTCGGCGTTGGACTTCCTCGAGCGTAATCTCGATCATGCTCAGCACCTTACGTCCCGCCGCTTGCTCAATCTGGGCTTGAGCCATATGGGGACCGTTTGCCGTGATGACTAAAAAATCAACTTTAGGACCTAACCATTGTGCCGCTTCAAATAGCACAGGGTTAAGCTGCAAAGGGAATACAGGAGTACGTGGGTCGCTCATTACAAATGGCGGTTGGCGTTGGTAATAGACGATCATCGGAGGATAGCCACTGTTCCCTTGTGGCGGGATCAGACGCTGAGCGACCCGATGAACTCGCATCTCAAAGTCCATCGTTGCCTGGGGGCCCAAGCCTCCTAGAATGCCAATGGTTTTCAAGATAACCTCCTTAAGATGATTCTCCTTGAGATAAGTCAATTGCTACGGGCAATGCCGTCCGTGCCCATTCATCGAGCGAACCATCTGCCTCACGTTCTTTGTATTTATCGGCGAGCAGGTTACGCGCGATCATTTCTTCCGGCTGATCGCTCACAATACGTGCTTGCGCGGTAAATGTACGTTTCGCAACACGTATAGTAACTGTCGGGTTGACGCGCAGATTCTTTACCCAGTCAGCTTTATCGCCGCCCCCAGATAATAGATAAAGCATGGTATTTTGAAGTGCAAACCAAATCTCAATCTCATGCGGTTTTCCGCTCACGCGGCCTGTTGTAGTGAGGTAACAGTATTCTTCTTTTGCAAGTTGTGAAAGAGATAGGATCATGAATTCTTTTGTGAAACTCGTTACCTGACACTTTTCATATCTATCAGCTGTCGGTGGTCGAGTAGCCTTAAATGTTCACTTCGGTAAGTCCAGTACAGACATGGAGGGGCGTATCGAGACCACCAATTTCAAGGTTTCAGTAGCTTGGTGGTCTCGATATGGCGGACGACGCTTCGACTGCGGACTTCGCAAACTATGCTCAGCCCTCCGCTCAGCGCGAGACCGCCTACTCGACCAACGGAGTGCTTTTGAAACAGATTTAGGGCAACCCTTGCGAAGGTTTCTTTCTCATGGATGTGCTTTTGTTAACCGAACCTTGGCAAGGCTTATGAATTGATTGCCGCGTGAGCGTAAAAAATTCTCTTTGCGATCTCCGTCGTGATCACATAAAGTACGGTGATTACTAACAGCAAGAACATTACTCCCGCAGGCAAGGGAACAAACCCCAGCAGGTCATTGAGTGGAAGATATGGAATAACAAACGTAACCAGAGCAACGATCAAGGTGGAAATCCATAGCCAATGGCCTGGTTTGCTCTGGTAGAACGGGCGACGAGTCCGCACAATGAGCGCGACCAACAACTCGGTCAGGAGTGATTCGATGAACCATCCCGTGCGGAATTGCTCTGGCGACGAGTGAAGAATCCACAACAGAAGTCCGAATGTCAAAAAGTCAAACATCGAGCTGACCAAGCCAAACACAATCATGAAATTGCGGATGAATTTCACATCCCAACGATGCGGACTCTCGATATACTCGCGATCTACATTGTCACTAGCAATGGTAATTGCAGGAAAATCTGCATCGTACAAAGCCGGTGCATCATTAATGCCATCACCCATGTAACCAACGACATGGTTTCTCTTTTGCAAGGCGCGAATGATGCGCTCTTTCTGATTCGGGTCAACCTCTACAAATAAGTCTGTGTGGTCAACTTGATGCCAGAGGGCCTCATCACGCAGCTGGTTGAGTTCCGCACCACTCAACACACCTTCCACAGGAAGTTTTACGGTCTCTGCCACATGCATTGCCACGCGTCGATTGTCGCCTGTGATGATCTTGAGTCTCACACCAAGTTTTTGGAGCGCTTCAATTGCTTGCGTGGCATCCGACTTCGGTGGATCGAAAAACAACAAGAAACCCGCAAAGTTCATATCGCGCTCATCAGTACTTGTGTAGTTGGATTGCTTTTCTACGGGCTTGATCGCAATCCCCAGCACGCGAAAACCCTGATCGCTCCATCCCGTGAACCGTTCCTGGATCTGTTTCGTTTGAGTTGCATCCAACGGAATCGTTTTCTCTCCCTCTCGAATCGAGTCGCATACTTGCAGCACATTATCCAACGCGCCTTTGGTGATCAAGAGCAGTGATTCATCCTTCTCCTGCACAATGATGCTTAATCGTTTGCGGGTGAAGTCATAAGGCACTTCATCTAACTTCGTGACATCTTTCAGTTCAAGTTGCTTCTGTGAAGTAATCGCCTCATCCAGCGGATTGGATAATCCAGTTTGAAAGTGCGCATTCAGATAGGCAAAACGAAAGACTTCGTCCGATGCATTTCCTCCCACATCCAATGCGCCATCGAGACTTACGACACCTTCGGTCAACGTGCCGGTCTTATCGGTGCAAAGCACATCCATGCTGCCGAAGTTCTCGATGGCATTCAACTGCCGCACGATGACGCCATGTTTTGCCATCGTGCGCGCCCCTTTCGACAGATTGATAGTAATAATTGCGGGCAGGAGTTCAGGCGAGATGCCAACAGCCAAGGCAATCGCAAAGAGCAGAGAGTCGATTGGCGGCTTTTGAAAGACCACGTTCATGGCGAACACGATCAGGATGAGCACGATCATGATCTGACTCAGCATCAAACCAAAATGCCGAATCCCGCGCTCGAATTCAGTTTCAGGCGGACGCAGACACAGCCGGTCTGCGATCTGACCGTAGTTAGTCGCTGCACCAGTCTGGACGATGAGCACTTTGGCTGTCCCACTCCGAACGGACGTGCCCATGAAGACGCAGTTGGTGCGCTCGGTAAGACTGGCTGATTCGGAGACAACGCCCACCTCTTTCTTGACCGGAAATGTTTCACCCGTTAAGACGGCTTGATTCACGAAGAAATCTTTTCCCTCTAAAACGACCCCATCCGCAGGGATCAGATTCCCCGCGGATAACAAAACAATATCTCCCGGCACGATCCTCTCGACGGGAATGGATTGTTGTTGACCGTTACGCAACGCGTTCACATTATGAGCGAGATGGGCGCGCAATTTCTCGACAGCGTTGGTAGCTGAATATTCCTGTAGAAAAGTAATCAGAGCGCTGGCAACAACGATCACAAAAATCACCGTTGCGTCGATCCATTCCTGGGCAAAGGCGGATACCGCGACAGCAAAGAGCAAAATAAGGACCAGAGGGCTTTTGAATTGATTAAGAAATAAGATCAGTGGAGTGGCGCGGCGCGTCACTGTTAGAGAATTTGGTCCTACCTCTTTTAAACGTTTTTCTGCATCAGCCGCGCTGAGACCGTTCTGTGTTGTTTGTAGAGATGTCAGCAACTGATCCGCAGGAATATTCCAATAAGCATTATCTTTAGAAAATTGCTGATTGATCATTCATTACCATTTTGTTTATACGCGCTACATCATTCCGATGCCACGCGCCATCATGGCAGCTGAGAAGAGAATCAGCGCGATGGCAATCATTTCCAGGCGCAGGACGAGTTTGATGCGTGAGACATCCTGATTTGATAGGACAGGGATCTGGTTCTGTGCGAAGGATTTGTTCCAGGAAACGAATCGAATGGTCGGGTAAATGGAAAGTAGCGCGGCTGAGGCGAAGCCAGCCATCTTGATCCAGAAGAACCAGTTGTGGGCATAGAAAGCGGCGCCCTTCTCGAAATAGAAAACGCGCAGAAGTCCAACGATCAAAATAAATCCTGCGGAGATCCCATAGACGAGATCCATCCTTTGAATTCTGCGGGCTTCAATAAGCGATAAATCTTTGCGAAAAGTAGTGTGTTCATAAATGAGACTGCCAACCAGTGTAAATGCTGCAAGATGGTGTAAAAAAGCCATGATCGCACTGATCATTTCTGCCTCCTCTACTGAAAGGGTGGGGGGACCCCGCCTGTACTTCCATCTAGTATAACCTTACAATTCACTCCCTACGGGTCATAAAAATAATATGCCAGTTGTCAATTGCGTAGAGGAAAGAAATTGAGTAAGATAAGCGATGCCATGATACGAATTCTGGCAATCATCCTTCATGACATTTTGTTGTCAAGGAGTCAGTGAGCCTGACAGGAACCCGTGTACCTGTCAGGCTTTTTTATCGTCATGATCATATATGGTGTTTTCTACGTTGAGAGCACCTTCTATACAAGAAATAATAACAAGGAGAAAAAATGCAGACACCCTGGGAGTATCGTTATGCCCATCGTACTCAAAAAATGGGAAGTTCGGTCATCCGCGAACTGTTGAAGCTGACCGAACAACCAGATATTATTTCGTTCGCAGGCGGGTTACCAGCGCCAGAAGTCTTTCCGGTCAAGGAATTCCGTGAAGCATGCAATTATGTGCTTGACCATTTTGGTCCGCAGGCTTTGCAGTACAGCACGACTGAAGGATATACGCCTTTGCGCGAGATGATCGCGCGGCATACGGCTCGTTACGCTGTGGAGGTGACGCCCGACAATATTTTGATAACCTCCGGCTCCCAGCAGGCGCTGGATTTTATTGGACGGTTGTTTATCAACCGCGGCGACTACATCGTCGTGGAATCGCCAACTTATCTGGGTGCATTGCAAGCTTGGAATGCCTATGGCGCGCAGTACATCCCTGTCCGTGCGGATGAGAATGGGATGGTCGTAGATGAATTGGAAGCCGCGCTTCGTATCGGACCGAAGTTCATCTATATCCTGCCGAACTTCCAAAACCCGAGCGGCTCGACTCTCAGCCTGGAGCGACGCCACAAACTGGTCGAACTGGCAGATCGCTATGGGGTTCCGATCGTTGAAGACGATCCATACGGTCAACTGCGTTATGAGGGTGAGCATATCCCTTCGATTGTCTCATTAGACAGTGAATATCGCGGTCCAAATGGCGGGCATTATAGTGGCAATGTTATTTATCTCAGTACATTCTCCAAATTGCTCGCGCCGGGCTTGCGGTTGGCATGGGTCATCGCGCCGCCTGAAGTAATTCGCAGACTCGTGATGGCAAAACAAGCCGCAGACCTGCACACCGCCTCATTCAATCAGTATGTGGCTTATGAAGTGGGGAAAGGCGGCTTTCTAGATGAGCACGTTAAGGTAATCCGTGCTGTATATAAGGAACGCCGTGATGTCATGTTTGAAATGATGGAAGAGATGTTCCCATCGGAAGTAACCTGGAGCAAACCGCAGGGCGGCATGTTCTTGTGGGGTATCCTGCCAGAAGGAATGGATGCGGCAGAAGTGCTCAAACGCGCAGTTGAAAAGAAAGTTGCATTCGTGCCTGGCGGGGCATTTCATCCGTGCGGCGGTGGCGAGAACACAATGCGCATAAACTTTTCTTATTCATCACCGGAGACGATCCGTGAAGGGATCACTCGTTTGGGAACGACATTGAAGGAATCAATCAAAGAGACGGTCTAAAACAGGTAGAGGCACAGCGACGCTTCGACTTCCACTTCGTCTCGCTTCGCTCGCTCAGTGTCCGCTCAGCGCGATTGCTGTGCCCCTACAAAATCCCTTATCCCACTACATACGGAACATACTCAGCCCGCGCGATGCCCTGCTTGATCGCAGTTTCTGCGACCGCACGCGCCACTTCTTGATGCACTTTCT
>WNFZ01001631.1_pt1 | contig 21543 bp, 23 predicted proteins | sample 5400081 | NCBI WGS metagenome assembly WNFZ01 (sample SAMN13153365, study PRJNA577476) | soil metagenome | isolation source: 80 cm soil or saprolite under grassland replicate 1 | place: USA:California | collected 2016-06-15
GGATGTCCTTGAGCTCCACCAGGGTCACCACCACCCCCCACGCCTCGGTCTGCACGTCCAGGATCTCGCGGATGTTGACGTTGATGGTGTCGGTCTCCGCCAGGGTCTGGTCCAGGGTGTGCTGGCCGACGACCTTGCGAAGGGTGGTCTGGGCGATCTGGCCGATAGCGGCCTGGACGTTCTCGATCGCGACCACCGACTTGGTCGCGTCGACCACCTGGTAGTAGGCGACGGCGGAGACACCCACGCTGACGTTGTCGCGGGTGATGATGCCTTGGGACTGGATGGGCATGGTGACGATCCGCAGCGACACCCGCCGCAGGACCTCGATCAGCGGCACGATCAGGGTCAGCCCGGGGTCGCGGGTGCCGGTGACCCGTCCGAGCCGGAACAGCACGCCCTTCTCGTACTGCTGAACGATCCGCACCGACAGGGCCAGCCCCAGCAGGGCCAGCACCCCCAGCACGACCAGGACGGCCACCAACGTGGCCATTTCCTATCCCTTCTTTCCCTCTCGCTGCCGGCAGGGATCAGCCGTTCCGTACCCGCGGGCCGCGCAGGTCCGGGCCGCGCAGTCGCGCAGTTCAGTGAACGACAGTTACTTGCCGGGCACCTGGACCGTATGGTAAACAATGTTCACTGTCAAGATCATCGTTCAAACCCAGTGAACTTGGAGAGCCAGCACGCGACACCAGCCAACCAGTGCGAGCGCGTGGGTCGCCGAGTCGACTGCGACGCCGACATTCCCCGCCATGGATCCCACAGGAGGAGCATGACCGACCAAGCGCACGCAGTCACCGCCAGCGAGTCACGCGAGGGCGAGGGGGCGGGCAGCCGGTTGGCGACCGTGATCCCGAGCCGTGGCAGCGACTACGCGGAGCTGTCCCGACGTGTAAGGCAGGCCGGGCTGCTGGATCGCCGACCGGTGTACTACGTCCTGAAGATCGGGCTGAACACCATCCTGCTCGCCGCCGGCTGGGCCGTCGTCGTCCTGCTCGGTGACTCCTGGTACCAACTGATCGCTGCCGCCTGGCTCGCGATCGTCTCCGGCCAGGTCGCCTTCGTCGGCCACGACGCCGGCCACCGGCAGATCTTCCGCACCCGCAGACCCAACGACCTGGTCGGCCTGGTGCACGCCAACCTGCTGCTCGGCGTCAGCCACGGGTGGTGGGTCGGCAAGCACAACCGCCACCACAGCCATCCCAACCACGAGGATCGAGACCCCGACATCAACATCGGCGCGGTCGCCTTCACCGCCGGCCAGGCGCGTGCCAGGCGGGGGCTGGCCAGGGTGATGGCCCGCTATCAGGCCTACCTGTTCTTCCCGATGCTGCTGGGGGAGGCGGTGCACCTGCACGCCGCCAGCGTCCGCGCGCTGCTTGGCGGCACCGTCAGGCACAAGCGGGTGGAGGCCCTGCTGCTGCTGGCCCATCTCGCCGCCTATCTCACCGCCCTGCTGCTGGTGCTGTCCCCGTTGCGGGCACTGGTCTTCGTGATCGTGCAGCAGGGCCTGCTCGGCATGTACTTGGGGTGCGCGTTTGCCCCCAACCACAAAGGGATGCCGGTGCTGACCGAACAGGAGGAGCTGGACTTTCTCCGGCGGCAGGTGCTGACCTCCCGCAACGTGCGCGGCGGCCGGCTGGTGGACTTCGCGCTCGGTGGGCTCAACTACCAGATCGAGCACCACCTGTTCCCCAGCATGCCCCGGCCGAGCCTGCGCCACGCTCGACCACTCGTGCGGGCATTTTGCTCGCAGCACGGTCTGCCGTACTGCGAGCGCACCCTCCTCGGCTCGTACACGGAAGCGCTTCGCCATCTCCACACAGTCGGCGCCTCACCACGCCCGACCGTCGTCGACCAACCATCCTCAGGCTGAGCGGGGGCTCGGATGATCCTCGTGCGTGTGGTGAGCAGCACGCAGGGCGTCACTCGTTGGCGGGGGAGGACGGCGCCGCGGCACGGTTGTCGGGAGGAATCTGCACAGCGATCTCCCCGCCGAGCCGGGATCCCGCGGACAGGTTGAGGTCGTCACCGCTCCAGAACCGGCCAGGGTCGTACCAGTTCGGCCGGCGCCCACCGGGGAGCAGCCCCATGGCCTCGTAGGTGATGGCGATGATCTCCGCGCAGTAAGCCGTCTCCAGCTCGCCGTCCCGCGCACCCCGCCTCATGATCGGCACCCGCCCACGCAGCCACCGCGAGGCGAGCCGGGCCGTGGAAGGGAACGGCGTGCCGTCCAGGCGCGCGATGCTGCGCAAGGCAGCGTCCTCCATCTCTCGGGTGAGCGGGGGGTCGAGCTGGCGTAGCCAGGCTCGGTGCGCGTACCTGGTCGTCCAGACGAGGACCGCCTCGCGCAGGTCGTGCAGTTGGGCCCCACGCTGATGGGTCCCGGACCACAGGTCGAGCAAAGACCGGCCGAGCTCGGCATGCCACAGCAGCGGCGGCAGATCGTCGATGACGACCGACATGCCGACGTGGTCGACCGGGCTGTTGGTCGTCACCTGGACGGCCCGGTCGGCCACCTTGCGCCCGCGAAACAGCCACAGGTCCCCGGTGCGTGTCAGGTCCAGGGCCTCGTCGAGGCTGATGTGCATGTCGGGCATGGGCGTATCGTAGGCGGGTGCGTTGGTGGAAGGTACTGGGTCTGGCAGGCTTCGTGGGTATCGCCGCCACCGGGGTGGTGATCGCCCGGGCGGAGCGACGTCGCCGCGCGTACACCCCGGAGGAGATCCGGGCGCGGCTGCACACCCGCCTCACCGAGGCATCCAGGACCGGGCCGGCTCGGGGTCAGGCGTCCGGGGTGGAGGCCGGTTCGACCTTCGCTCCGGGCCGGTAGCAGTCCGGCTCCAGGTAGATGACCCGCGCGGACGGCACCTTGGCCCGCACGCGCCGTTCGGCCTCGTCGATCGCCTGCGCGGCCTCGACCACCGTCAGCGCCGGGTCGAACTCGACCTTCGCGCCGACCAGCAGCTCGTCGGGACCAAGCTGAAGGGTGCGCAGGTGAATCAGCCTGCGGACCACCGGGCCGTCGAGGAGCGCCGCCTGGATGGCGGCCACCTGGGCCTGGCTCGCCGCCTCGCCGATGAGCAGGCTGCGCATCTCGGTCCCCAGCGTCACCGCGATGACCCCCAGCAGCAGTCCGATCGCGATGCTGCCGGCCGCGTCGAAGCGGGACTGGCCGGTGACCACCGCCAGGCTCACCCCGACCAGCGCGCAGGCCAGCCCCAGCAGCGCCCCCACGTCTTCCAGCAGGACGACTGGGAGTTCGGGGCTCTTGGAGCGGCGGATGAACGCCCACCACGACTGCCCGGCCCGTACCTTGTCGGCCTCGTGCACAGCGGTCCGCAGCGACCAGCTCTCCAGCGCGAGCGCCGCCAGCAGCGCCCCGAACGCCCAGGCGGGCGACTCGATCTCATGGGGATGCCGCAGCTTCTCGTAGCCTTCGAACAGCGCGAACAGCGAGCCGAGGGTGAACAGCACGACGGCGACCAGGAACGCCCAGAAGTAACGCTCACGCCCAAAGCCGAAGGGGTGCTCGGCCGTGGGCGCCCGACGCCCTGACCGGCCGCCGAGGGCGAGCAGGGCCTGGTTGCCGGTGTCGGCCACCGAGTGGATCGACTCGGCCAGCATCGAGGCCGCGCCGGTGAACAGGAACGCGACGAACTTGACGATCGCGATGCCGAGATTGGCCAGGAACGCAGCCAGGATCGCCCGGGTACTGCCCTCGTCCACCGCGTTCACCGAGGCCGTCCGTCCATACCTCTCACCTTCCTCAACCGATGACACGTCGGGTGTCCCCACGCCGGTCCAGTACCCGACCAGATGCTGCCGTCCGCGGTCTGTGCGGTTCAGCCCCTGGCAGCGCGTACAGGCTGATCGCCAGGAAGTGGGATGCGTGGTCCAGCCGCCGCATGCGGCCTCGCGCCGGGCCGGTCCAGGTGACGCGGTGGTACAGGGCGCCGACCGAACGCGTGGCGTGCACCAGAGGCTAGCAGCGCCGGTGTCGAAGTTGCCGATCCTGCTGGGCTCGATGCCTGCGTGCCGCCTGTGGGACGGGCCTCAGTAGGGCCGCGTGAGGGATAAGCTAACCATATGCGTCACACCAGGCTGTACCGCGACGGGGTGCTCGAGGCCAAGGACTTCCCTGCGGCCGAGATCTCCGAGTACCTCGAGACGCCTGGCACCGTCGTGTGGCTGGACCTGTGCGAGCCCGACCGCGCCGACCTGGAGGTCATCTCCCAGGAGTTCGGGTTGCACCCCCTCGCGGTCGAAGACGCCGTCCAGCAACGCGAGCGGCCCAAGCTGGACCGCTACCAGGACCACTCGTTCCTCACCGCCTACGCCGTCGACCTCGACACGGACACTGGCAAGCTCACCACCAGCGAGCTGGCCGCGTTCGCCACCACCCGAGCGCTGATCACCGTGCGCAAGGATCCCAAGTTCGACATCGAGGCCGTGGTGGCCCGCTGGGACGGCTCGGCCGACCTGGCCAGCCACGGCGTCGGGTTCCTGTTGTGGGGGTTGCTCGACGTCATCGTCGACGGGCACTTCACCACTGTGCAGCAGCTCGACGAGGCCATCGAGGGCCTGGAGGACCTGCTGTTCGACGAGCCGTCCCATGGCGGCGAGGTGCAGCGCCGCTCCTTCGAGCTGCGCAAGTCGCTGGTGCTGCTGCGCCGTGTCGTGCTGCCGATGCGCGAGGTCGTCAACACCCTGCTGCGCCGCGACCTCGGCGTGGTCGACGATACGATGGGCCCGTACTTCCAGGACGTCTACGACCACGTGCTGCGCGCGACGGAGTGGACCGAGTCGCTGCGCGACCTGGTCTCCACCATCCTCGAGACCAACCTCACGATCCAGGGCAACCGCCTGAACTCGATCATGAAGAAGGTCACCAGTTGGGCGGCGATCATCGCGGTGCCAACCGCGGTGACTGGTTTCTACGGCATGAACGTGCCCTATCCGGGGTTCAGCCAGCACGCTGGGTTCGTCACCTCGGTCGCGCTGGTCGTCGTCTTGTCCGGCGGCCTGTATCTGCTCTTCAAACGCCTCGACTGGCTCTGAACCCGGCGGCAGCCCCAGTCGCGCCACTTGCTGTTTGGTACAGCCGTCGATCCCGCCAAGCGCCCGAGCCGCTCCTGGCTCATGCCCTGGCGCCGGTGGAACCCCCAGCTCGCCTCGCGGCCGCGCAGCCGCTCCTCGGCCGCGGCGTCCAGCGCCCGGCTGGCGGGAGGAGACCCGTCATAGCCGACGACGACGCGCAGGTCCCCGGTGGGCGGCGTGGTGGGTGCTCATGGAGGTCCAGGTTAGTCCCTGGTGACCGATGGCGGGCCGTGTGGCCGTCCCTGGACGCGGGACGAGGACCGTCACGTGCGGCCGTTTCAAACCTGCTCTGGGTCGACGCGACGCGACAGTGCCCGCTGGACGTGCCGGTGCTGGAAGCCGAGCAGGATCACGTCCGTGATGCGGTGCAGTGACGCCGCGAAATCCACATTGGCGTGTCCCAGCTGTCGGTCTTCCCGGTACAGGGCCGCCAGTGTTGGCGGCGGGTGCACGACCTGGTGCAGACCGGCGGCAGCGGAGGTGACGGCGGCGAGGAGGTCCCACAGGTCGGTGTCGGCGAGGTCGGGCAGCACCTGGTGGTGGTGAGGATCGCGTCGTGGCGCTGTTGCTTGTGCTCCGGTCGGCGGGCCCGCTGGAATATCGTCTGCTCAGGTGCCATGCGTCTATCTTGGCAGCAGTTTGTCCAGCGTCATGGGAAGGTCGCGCACCCTGCGCCCGGTCGCGTGGCAGATCGCGTTGGCGACGGCTGCCGCGGCGCCGGTGATGCCGACCTCGCCGACGCCGAGCAGGCCGAGCGGCATGTTCGGGTCCGGGTCGTTCAGCCAGCGCACGTCGATCGGTGGGATGTCGGCGTGCACCGGCACGTGGTACTCGCTCAGGCTTGGTTTCATGATGCGTCCGGTGCGCGGGTCGACCAGCGTCTCCTCCGCATCGCGTGCCGGAGCCCACGGTGACTTGGATGGACTGCTTGCCGCCCGACGAAGGACGTCGGCGGCGATCTGGGCCTGCACGGTCGCCGCGCCCATCCCCATCTCGTGCAGTTGGCAGCACCAGTTAAAAGAACACCGTTGACTTAATAAGTCAGCGGTGTTCTTTTAACTCGGCCGGCGCACGTAGCTCTGCCAGGCTCCGTGGCGTCGGCGGTGGGCTCGCGCTGGAGGTCAGGGTCGCTGGAAGGCGCTCATTCGGTCATCACGGCTAACGGGCCAGTGCACCAGCAGGCCCAGTCCCGCAAGCACCACCGCGGCACCCTCGGCGTAGGCCGATAGCAGCTTGCCGGGCACCTGCCAGGTGTTCTCGTACATGTTCGGAATTGGACCGAGCTGCCCGACATCGACGTACCGGTACAGCAGCACGGCGCCCAACGCGCTGGCGGCGACCAGGAACGCGGCGATCCAGGCGGTACGGCGTGGCCAGAGCAGCACGAGCAGGGCGGCAGCCATCGCCACGCCCGCCTCGAACCGGAACAGCCCCCCTTGCGTGAAGGTCGCCTTCACGCCGTCGTATGCCGCCGCGTTCTGGAGATGGACGGTGGCGTCGATCCCCAGCGCCGCGGCCGTCCCGACCCGCAGGGCCCACGACGCGATCGGCGATCGCGCCAGTGGCCGATGACGGACCTGCACGGTCGCGGCGCTCACTCGGCTCGCCCGGTCAGGCGTTCGCACCTGTCACCGCCGCGCCGGAGGGGCCCACCACGTACCACAGGGCGCCAAAGGCGTTCTGGCCCTGGCCGTTTTGCTGCCCGGCGCCGCTGTCGCCGGAGAAGTAGTACAGCGGGTGCTTGTTGTAGGTGACCTGGGTGGTGCCATCACCACGCTTGATCGTGCCGAGCAGCGAGGCCTTGACGGCGCTGCCCGCCTTGGGGGTGCCGCTGCTCTGGTCGACCGGCCAGGCGGACACGCAGGCGCCGCTGCAGGCCGACTGGTTGGGCTGGTCCTTCTGGAACAGGTACAGCGTCCGACCCTTGGCATCGACCAGGATCGACCCGAGCTTGCTGCTGGCGGTCGAGACCGTCGCCACACCGGACTGCCCGCTGGTGGGGGAGGAGCCGCCACCGCCGTAGATCCCTCCCCCTCCCCCCGAGCTCGAGCCGCCGGAGCTCGATCCGCCGCTGCCGCACCCGGCCGCGATCGCCCCCACCGCCGCCAGCGCGGTGAGCGCCACCAGCGGGCGGCGCATGGTCACCAACCTCCTGGAACGGTTGTCGGGCAGCGGATCCTTCGCGACGAACCAGAGGCGCATATGCACTCCCCCCTTATCTGCAGACCCGCCTCTCTCGCTCCCACCATGTCTTGGCGGGCGACCTGACGGGTCTGCCTCGACACCCACGATCCCGCGCCAGCGGTCTGATGTCGTCCTGGCGAGCCCCCAAGTTCGTGCCCCGCTAGTTGGAATCCTGGCCCACCTGCTAGCAGGGGTCGTTGCCACCTGGCGCTTGGCCGCCAGTGCTCCCAGCGTGGGTGCATGGCGGTCAGGGGGGTGGACGTGGCGGCGACCTGCGATGTCAGTCGCCGTCGAGGCCGGTCGGCAGGTCGATCTGTAGCGTGGTGCCCTGGCCGGTGGGGCTGTGGACCGTGATGGTGCCGCCCAGGGCTTGGACGCGGTCGCTGAGCCCGACCAGCCCGGAGCCGCGGGTCGGGTCGGCGCCGCCGACGCCGTCGTCAGCGACCGACAGGTGCAGGCGGTCGTGGTGTGCCTGGACGGCGAGGTGGGCGTGGGAGGCGTGGGCGTGCTTGGCGGCGTTGGTGAGCGCCTCGGCGACCACGTAGTAGGCGGCGACCTCGACCGGCTCCGGCTGGCGTCCCTGGAGGTGCACGTCGACCTCCACCGGGATGGCGCAGCGGCGCGCGAGCACCTTGAGCGCCGGGCCGAGCCCACCCTCCGACAAGGCCGCCGGGTGGATGCCACGCGAGGTCTCCCGCAGCTCGTCCAGCGCGTCCCCCAGCCCGCCCACGACCCGGTCCAGCTGCGCCCCAAGCTCGGGGTGCTCGGCCGGCACGCTCGCCTGGGTGGCGCGCAGGTCCAGCGCCAGCGACACCAGCCGCTGCTGGATGCCGTCGTGCAGGTCGCGCTCGATCCGCCGGCGAGCCTCGTCCGCGGCCTTGACGATCCGCGCCCTGGAGGCGGCCAGCTCGGCGCGGCTGGCCTGGAGCGAGCCGGCCATGGTGTTGAAGCTGCGCTGCAGCACCCCGATCTCGCCGGCGCCGCGCTCGGGCATGCGCGCGCCCAGGTCGCCGCCGGCCAGCCGGCCAGCCATCGCGGCCGCGCCGCGGACCGGCCGCACGATCGCCCGCGTCAGGTACCCCGCCAACCCCACGATCAGCAGGACCGAGCCCGCCAGCCCGCCCGCCGCCGCGCCGATCGCTCGTCGAGCGGCCCCATCGGCGCGCGCCTGTCGCGCCACCGCCAGGCCCTGCTCGGTGCCGATCAGCCGGTCGAACTCCCCCCGGATTGCATCCACCCGCCGCTTGCCCTCCTGGGTGGCGGCCACGGTTCGCGCCGCTGCCGGGTCCCGCCGCGCGGCCGCCACCAGCAGCACCGAGTAGTCCCGGACATACGACAGGATGGCCCGCGAGATCCGCTGCGCCCGACGCTGTTGCACCGGGTTGCCGGCGACCAGCCGCGCCAGCGTGCTGGCCTGGCCGGGGACGGCGATCTGGGCGGCCCGCCACGGCCCGAGGAAGCGCTCCTGGCCGGTGATGACGAAGCCGCGCTGGCCGGTCTCCAGGTCGATCACCAGCCGCTCCAGCTGGTTGGCGGCCACCAGCACCTCCTGGGAGTGCCTGGCAAGCCGTGTCGAGGTGCGCAGGTCGGCGACCGAGACCAGCAGGACCGCGAAGGCGGCACCGACCAGGAGCAGGAGCAGGCTGCTGCCAACGACCATGCGGCGGGTCAGCCCGCCCCTCACGCCAACCTCCGGTGCGGGGACCAGGCGAGCAGGCGCAGCAGGGCTCCCATCGGCGAGACGGCCCACCACGGCCCCAGCAGTGTGCTCACCCGGACGAGGCTAGCCCATGCGCTCGTCCATGACGATAGTCAGGGCAGCTCGCGGGGGGGGCGAGATTGCAGCCCGCCCGGGCTGAAGTGGGGCCAACGGGAGGACACGAGGACGGGCTTGCCAGGCATATTCCAGCTGGCCGGAATGTGTCGGGGCGCAGCCCCTGCGATCCTTGCCGCATGGCTCTGCGCTGCCTCATCGTCGACGACAGCCCCCGCTTCGTGGAGGCCGCACGCGGTCTCCTGGAACGAGAGGGGATCGCCGTGGTCGGGGTTGCCTCCACCAGCGCGGAGGCGCTGCGACGAGCCGAGGAGCTCAAGCCTGACGTCACGCTGGTGGACGTCGACCTCGCCCACGAGAGCGGCTTCGAGCTCGTGCGGCGGCTCCACAGCCAGACGAGCCTGAAGTCGTCGCGGGCGATCCTGATCTCCACCTACGCCGAGGAGGACTTCGCGGACCTGATCTCAGGCAGCCCGGCCGCCGGGTTCCTGTCCAAGTGCGACCTTTCGGCGCGCGCCATCCGCGAGATCCTTGACATCACCGCCGACGATCTGGGTTAGAGGAGAACCCGGCGTAGACGAGGCGGGAGGTCGCTCCGCTCGGGTTCGTCCTCGCAGCTGGTACACCTATGCCCACATTCTCGCCGTTATCGGTGAGGCTGTGCCGCTGAAGGAGCGAGCCCGTTCGTCGCGGTCAGCGGGTGATCAGGAGGCTTCGCAGCGTGGGGGCTGTCAGGCAGATCCTGGACAGGCTGGCGGTGATCCCGAGCAGCAGCGGCCATTGTGGGGTCGGGGCGAGCACGGTGACCGCGACGATCGCGGACGCGTCCAGCAGCAGCAGCCCGCTGATTCCGGCCAGGGCCGCCGACCGCCGGGTGTGCCGGTAGGAGGCGCGCGCCGTCATGGCGAGCACGGCGACGACACCCAAGAGCAGGGCGGCGAAGCCAACGCGGCCGGCGACGGGGATGGGCCATCGCCAAGCGTGACTGGCCAGCAGCGTGATCGCCCAGCAGCCACCAAGCAACGGGCCGCTGGCGAGCAGGGCGCGGGCGGTGCGGCGGCCGGGGACGAGGTGCGCGAACCCGGCGACGATCTCCTCGGTGGTGCCGAAGTCAACCAGGGCGGCCCGAGCGGCCTGGTCGGGGGCCAGCCCGCCGGCCTGGAGGTGGTCGTAGGTTTCCATCAGCCCATCGGCGAGCTCGTCGACGACCTCGCCGGGAAGCTGGCCGCGCAGCTCCAGCAGGTAGGCGTCGATCAGGGGGTGCTGGGGCATGGCTGGCCTTCCAGCAGCGCGGTCACGGTGGCGGAGAAGTCGCGCCAGCTTCGGCGTTCCCCGGACAGGGCACGCCGTCCGGCCGCGGTGAGCTGGTAGGTGCGGCGGGGCCTGGTGGCGGTGGTGTCCCAAGTGCCGCGGATCAGCCCGGCCTGCTCCAGGCGGCGCAGCGCCGGGTAGATGGTGCCGGTGGGCAGGTCGATCCGCCCCGCGGAGTTGTCGCGCAGGGCTTCCTTGACCGCGTAGCCGTGCCGTGGCCCCGTCTCCAGGGCGGCAAGCAGTAGGCCGTCCAGGTGACCTTTCAGCACTTCTGCCCTCATGGGTAGCAACGCTACCCCCTGATCCTTCCACGAGCAACGGTCTGGGAGTAGTGTGACAGCATGAGTAGCCATACTACCTAATGAGCGTGGAGGTGGTGGTCGTGGACTTGCTCGGCATCCACGTGCCGTCGACCGCGCCGCTGTTCCTGGCGCTGCTGGCAGCGCACGTGGCGGCCGCGATGGTCGCGGTGGCAAGCGGAGCCGCTGCGGCGCTGACTCGCCGCAAGGGCCGCGGCCGCCATGCCCGCCTCGGAACGGTGTACTTCACCGCGATCTGCGTCGTGTTCGCCACCGCCACCGGTCTTGCGGTCATGCGGTGGCGGCAGGACTACCACCTGTTCCTGATCGGCGCGGTGGCATTCGCCTGCGCGACGATCGGCGTGCTGGCCCGACGGCGGCACTGGCCGGGCGACACCGCCCACATCGCCGGGATGGGCGGCTCGTATGTGGCGATGCTGACGGCATTCTATGTGGACAACGGCAAGCAATTGCCGGTCTGGGATCGGCTGCCGTCCATCGCGTACTGGCTGCTGCCCGCGGCCGTGGGGGTCCCGCTGATCTGGCGGGCAATCCGCAGGGCCCGCCACCGCCATCGGTGGGGTTGCCAGCGAGGCAAGTCGGCCGCGGCGGCTTGCCAACGAGAGCCTGAGCCAGCCCCACGCCGTAGTCCGACCCATCGCTGACTACTGGGCGCTGAAGATCACCGCCGCTCGCAGCGCGAGCACCCCGATCAGGACCAGCACGGGCACGGCCACCGACGTGAGCGCCGACTGAGCCGCCACCGTCCCCTGACCGGTGAAGCTCTCGCCGGCGATGGCGAGCCGGCGGGTGGCCAGGCCACCGAGCCCGGGTACCAGGCCCGCGAGCGCCACCAGCCAGAGCAGGATCCAGGGAAAGCCGAAGGCGTCGCCGATCGTGCCGGCTGGGATCAGGGCCAGCGCGAAGATCACGAGCAGGGCGAGCTCGAGGAGCGCGAAGAGACGTTCCATGAGCGTGAGCACGCCGGCGCTGGCCTGCGCTTCCGGCCGGTACCGGACGAGCAGGACGAGCAGGGCGGCCGAGCCGGAGAGCCCCGAGGCGAGGAAGAGCCCGCCGAGCGTCCACGTGTCGCTCCACACCGGCTGGTTCGAGACGGCCAGGAGGACGCCGGTGTAGCCGGCGACGAACAGGCCGAGGGCGGCCCCGACGACGTTCCAGACCTTGCCCGCGGTCCCATCCAGCAGCGGCACGGACCGGTCGGCGAGCGGGAGGCGGATGACCCGGCCGTGGACCAGCGCCTCCAGGAACGACACCGCCGCGAAGAGGCTGAACACCAGCAGCGCCCAGGAGCCGATCGACATCGGCGACCGGGCCTTGAAGTTGAGGCTCTGCGCGCCCGCCGTCGTGTTCACCAGCATGTGCCAGAAGAGGGCGGGCTTGCCGAGGTCGACCGCCAGCAGGATCGGGCACACGAGGATGATGGGGAACGCGACGGTGTAGCCGAGCCGAGCCGCGGGCTCGTCCGACGGCTCGCCCCAGTGACGCAGCAACGTCGCGATCACATAGGAGCCGCCCGCCAAGCCGGCGAGGAAGAAGTAGAAGAGGATGTACCAGGTCCAGTCCGGCGGGCCGGCGAAATGCTCGGCGGCGGCGAGCGGCATCATCCCTCACCTCCCTCGGGCTCAGGCGGCGTGTCCGGGGGCGCCGGCCGGCGTCGGCGCAGCGCGATCAGCCCGCCGAGCACGCCCAGCACCGCCGTGACCACCCCGGTGATATAGCCGCCCGGGTTGTTGCGGCTCGGCAGCACCGCGTTCTGCTGGTTGGGCAGCTTGTAGGCCTCCGGCTTGTCCATGAGCAGGAAGAACGCGTTGAGCCCCCCGTAGACCGAGTCGTCGCGCCCATACAGCTGCGCCTCGGCGACCCCCTGCGAGTGGAGGTCGGCCAGGCGCTTGTCCGCCTGCTGATGCAGCTGGTCGAGCGGGCCGAACTGGATCGAGTCGGTCGGGCAGGCCTTGGCGCAGGCCGGCTCGAGCCCGCCTTGGAGCCGGTCGTAGCAGAGCGTGCATTTCTGGACGACGTTGGCGTGCTGGTCGAAGCCGATCACGTCGTATGGGCAAGCCGCGATGCAGTCACGGCAGCCGTTGCAGACCGACGGCTGGATGAAGACGGTGTCGAACTCGGTCCGGATGATCGCGCCGGTGGGGCAGACCTCCATGCAGCTCGCGTGCTGGCAGTGCTTGCAGACGTCCGACATCATCAGCCAGGCTCGTCCCTCGCCGGTGCCCACCACCTGGTCCGGCACGTTGTCGATGAACTGCACGTGACGCCAGTTCTGCGAGTCCAGGCTCCCAGTGTTGTCGAAGCCGTCGAGAAAGGTCGGCTCGTTGCCGGGAAGCTGGTTCCACTGCTTGCAGGCCACCTCGCAAGCCTTGCAGCCGATGCACACACTGGTGTCGGTGAAGAACCCGTAGGCCTGGCCAGGCGTGATCTCCGCCATCTCAGAACCCCATCAAGTTGGGCGTGATCTTGGTAAGACCGCGCTCGGCCGCGTAGAGGTCGAGCGGCAGCGCCGCCAGTTCGTCGACCTCGGGCACGGCCCGGGCGTCACGACCGAGGTCGACGTCGATCAGATATCGCTTGCAGCTCTCGCAGCCTTCGATGCGGAGGTGCGGGAAGGTCAGCGCGGAGGCGCTGCCGTCGCCACGACCCACCACCGGCCGCTCGCGCCGCTCTTCGTAGACGGTGCGCCGCGCGCCCGCGGTTTCCCCGCACGACGCGCAGGCGCTGGCGGCGTAGCTCCAGCTCGCCCAGCAGTGCGCGCAGACGAGGTGCCGGTGCCCGGTCACCAGCCCGTCGTCGGAGTGGGCGTGGAAGCTGAGCTGCGGCGGTCCCCCGCAACGCGGGCAGCGCCGCGCTTCCGTGGGCGATGGATCCCGGGTGGGTGGGGCGTCGAGCGCCTCGATCGGCGCCCGCAGCGAGGCGCGGGCCAGGTAGCACTGGACCGGCGAGAGCTCCTCGCCGGCGAGCCATGCGGCCAGCGGCTCGGAGGCGGTGCGCTCCTCGAGGAGCGTGCGGCTGGCCGCGGCCAGTGGTTCCGGGCCGGCCCTGGCGGTCGCCTCCACGATCCGCGGGAGCACGCGCGCGGCGGCCCACCCGGCCAGCGCTCCGACCTCCGGCGGCTCCTCGCGGGCGGTGCCCCACGCCTCCTCCCACACGTCCAGCAGGGCGAGGTACAGGGTGAGCACCTCCGCGGCGAACGGATAGCGGTCCCGCAGCACCTCCGCCCGCCGGCGGCGGGGCACCCAGGGGCTCGTCGCGGTCACGCCGGGCCGGCTCATCAGATCCTCTCGATATTCACCAGGAACGCCTTGAACTCAGGCGTCCGCGAGCTGGCGTCGCCGACGAACGGCGTGAGCGCGTTGGCGAGCCAGTGCTGACCGGTCTTGATGCCGACGAATCCCCAGTGGATCGGGATGCCGATCTGGTAGACCTTCTTGCCATCGACCTGGAGCGGCCCGAGCCGCTTGGTGACCACCGCGCGCACCTCGAGCTTGCCCCGCTTGGAGGAGACCCGCACCATGTCGCCGCTGCTGATCCCCTTGTCGCGGGCCAGCTCGGCGGGTACCTCGACGAATGCCTCCGGCTGGAGCTGGACCAGTTGCTCGACGTGCTGGGTGACGTAGTGCTCGTGCTCGGTGAGCCGGTAGGTCGTGGCAACGTACGGGAACTCGTCCGCGGTGCCGAAGCGGTTGGGCCGGCCGGCCTTCTTGTCGTAGAGGAAGGCCACCGGCGTCGACGGGACCTCGGGATGGAGCGGGTTCTGGACCGGCGACTCGATCGGGTCGTAGTGCTCGGGGAACGGTCCGTCCGCCACCGAGTTGCTGAACAGGCGCCCCGTCCCCTCCCCGGTCATGATGAACGGCAGCGGAGACTTGGGGTCGCTCGGGTCGGCGCTGGGCGGGTAGTCCGGGACGTCGCCCACCCACAGCTGGGCGGCCGCGTCCCAGCGGATCCCCGGCCGGTTCGGGTCCCACGGACGCCCCTGCGGGTCCGCCGAGGCCCGGTTGTAGAGCACCCGCCGGTTGACCGGCCAGGACCATGCCCAGTTGGGGTAGAAGCCCATCCCGGTCGGGTCGTTCGTCGCGGGATCCTGCACCCCGTCCCGGCGCTTGGTCAGGTTGCCGGTCTCCGGGTAGTGCCCGGTGTAGATCCAGTCGCCGGCGGTCGTGGTGCCGTCGTCCTCGAGCTTGGCGAACGTCTCCAGCCGCTTGCCCGTGGTGAGGTCCTTGCCGTTGATCTCCTGGGCGATCTCGTCCAGCTCGGGCTTGAGCGGGTCCTTGTACGGCAGGCTGATCTCCAAGACCGGCGCTGGGAACTTCCCGCCCTGCTGGCGGTAGAGGCCACGCACCCGCTGGAACAGGTCGGCGAGGATCCAATGGTCGTGGCGGGCGTCCCCTTCCGGCGGCAGGACCTGGTCCTTCCACTGCGCCCAGCGGCCGCTGTTGGTGAACGACCCGTCCTTCTCGATCCAGTGCGTGGTCGGGAGCAGGAACACCTCCGTCTGCACCTTGGCCGGGTCGATGCCGGGCGCGCGCCAGAACTCCGAGCTGGTGGTGGGGAAGGCGTCCATGACGCACAGCCACTTGAGGTTGGAGAGCGCCTGCAGCACCTGGTTGGAATCGGGCCCGATGCTGGTCGCGGTCATCCCCGACAGCATCACCCCCTCCATCTTCCCCTGGAGCGCCTGATCGAAGATCGACAGCCAGGAGGTGTTCCCGGCCGGTTTGGGGAGGTGGTCGAAGGCGAACTCGTTGCGCTTGGTCGCCGCGTCGCCATACCACGTCTTCAGCAGGCTCACCATGAACTTGCGGTAGTTCGTGCCGAAGAAGTTGAGGGAGTTGGGGCGTAGCTGCTTGGCCGCGCTCTGCTTCACGTAGTCGGCCAGGTTGCGCTGACCCGGCGCCGGGACCCTGAGATAGCCGGGCAGGATCTCCCAGGAGATCGCGTGGTCGGTGTTGCCCTGGATATTGGCGTGGCCACGCTCCGCGTTCATGCCGCCGCCCGGGCGCCCGATGTTGCCCAGCAGGAGCTGGAGCACCGCTCCCGAGCGGATGAGCTGCACACCGGTGGTGTGGTGGGTGAGGCCGACGGCGTAGACGATCGTCATCACCTTGTCCGGCCGCCCCATCTCGCCGACGAGCTTGGCCACCTCGAGGAACTGGTCCCTCGGGATGCCGGTGATGCGCTCGACCATCTCCGGCGTGTAGCGGCTGTAATGCTTGCGCATCAGGTTGAGCACCGAACGGGGGTGCCCGATGTCGACCTTCGCGGAGCCGTCCGGCCCGGTCTCGTATGCCCACGCCGTGGGGTCGTAGGTGCGCTTCTCTGGGTCGTACCCGTTGAAGAGCCCGTCCTTGAAGTCGTAGCCCTGCTTCACCACGAGCGCCGCGTTGGTCGCGTAGCGCACGTACTCGGTGTGCTCCAGCCCGTTCTGGAGGACGTAGTTGATCAGCCCGCCGAAGTAGGCGACGTCCGTGCCGACCCGGATCCGCAGGTGCTTGTCGGCAACCGCCGACGTCCGAGTGAAGCGAGGGTCGGCGTGGACGATCTTCGCGCCCCGATCGAGCTTGGCCCGCATGAACCACTGAAAGCCGACAGGGTGGGCCTCGGCGGGGTTCGCTCCGTTGATCAGGATGAGATCAGTGTGGCGAATATCCCGCCAATGGTTCGTCATAGCCCCTCTACCAAACGTGGCGGCCAAACTGGTCACCGTGGGGCCGTGTCAAACGCGGGCCTGTTGCTCCAGGTAGACCAGGCCGAGGCCGCGCATCACCTTGGTGGCGAAATAGCCCTCCTCCGAGCTGAACGCGGCGCCGCCGGCGAAGGCGATGCCCTCGCAGCGGTTCACGACGTTCCCGTCGGCGTCCGTGGTGACGAACGTCCGGTCCCGCGAGGCCTTGATGTTCTGCGCCAGCTTGTCGAGGACGAAGTCCCAGGAGACGCGACTCCAGTCCTTTGCGCCCGCCGCGCGGTAGAGCGGGCTGGTGGCGCGCTGGCGGGAGACGGCGAGTTGCAGCGCGGTCGCGCCCTTCGGGCACAGGCGCCCCTCGTTGATCGGGCTGTCGGGGTCACCCTCGATCTGGAGCAGCTCGACCTTCCCGTTGGCGGCCTTCCTGGTGTAGGCGATCAGCGCGCAGCCGACCGCGCAGTACGGGCAGACGGAGTGGGAGACGGTGGCCCCGTCGATGCGGAGCTGCTGCTTCACCTGCCTGGCCTGCGCGATATCGAAGCCGAGCACCGAGGCTCCGATCGCCCCGGCGCCCGTGGCGCCCACCTTGAGGAACTGGCGTCGCGTGACCTCCACGGCAGAACTCACCCCTCTGGGCGCCGCGTCGAATGCCTGCCCTCGATGCGCGGCCGTAACGAGACAGATCCTTATATTTAGGAGATTGTGCTGCCGATCCCGCCGTAGGTCAATATGCCCAGGAGCGGGGCGACCGCGAGGTTCCTCGCGCTCTGCCGCTCGGCCGGCTCAGCCTTGGGCGAGGTGAAGGTCGCCGCGGCCGTGCGGGTCGTCGGGGTTTCGCAGGATGTCGAGCAGGCGCGGGCCGGCGGGGACCAACAGGCCGTTGACGCCACGCTCGGCGGCACCGGCGAGCGCCTCGCGCCAGGCTGCCCGGCTCTCCGGGGACGAGGTCTGGACCCAGCGCTCCACCTCATCCCCTTTGCGCCTGTGCTCGAAGCATCCCTGCGCCTCGGGGAGCTGGCGGAAGGTACTGAAACTGGCCAAGAGGATGGCGAGAGCTTCCGGCCATTCGCGGTCGGCAACCAGCGCCATGCGAGAGTGGCTCAGGCGCCCGATGGTGGCGAGCGTTCGGGCAAGCTCCTCTGGCGGGCTGCCGGAGGCGGGCACCGCCGCAACCAGCAGCGACCGGGCGGTGCGGGCCGCGAGCGCCGCGAGCACGGCCAAGGGGTCGAGCCCCGACTCAGGGGCGGGATCGACCCACAGCGCGTCGGCGCCAGCCGCCTCGAACGCGGTCGCGTCGGCGAACCACTCGCCGAGCGCGTCCAGTCGCCGGTCGAGGAGGACGCCGACCTTGACCGCTCTTGAATCCATCAGACCTCCAGCGGCATGGCAGGACAGCCTGACGACGCCGGTCGCCGTCCTTGCCGTCCCGTTCGCCCGACCTCCGTCCAGCGTTCATGGTAGCCGCGCCGGTCGGGCAGGTCGCCGTATCGTGCACCTCGGCGACGAGCCGATATGTTGGGTGCCGCGATACGGAGGTGACCATGCCACGCCAGATCGATCGGGAACGCGTCCGCCGGCTCGCCGCGCAGGGTGCCCAGTTGGTCGAGGTCCTGCCGGCCGGCGAGTACGCCGAGGACCATCTGCCCGGCGCCGTCAACCTGCCGCTGCGGCGGCTGGAGCAGCAGGCCACGACGGTCCTGGATCGGCAGCGGCCGGTGGTCGTCTACTGCTGGGACTCGGCTTGAGACCTGAGCCCGCGGGCCGCGTGGCGGCTCGAGAGCCTGGGCTTTGCCGAGGTGTACGACTACACCGCCGGCAAGCTGGACTGGCTGGCCGCCGGGCTTGCCACCGAGGGATCCAACGCGTTGCGACCGCGGGCGGGGGATGTGGCCCGTCACGACGTGCTCCGGGAGGGAGGGCACGCCGGTAGCATCGCCCCCGGACCCCGTCGAAGCGAGGAGGCCTTGATGGTGGTCGAGCCGCCATTGCGGGTCGAGAGCCGGGAGGAGCTCGTCTGGTTGCTCACCCAGGCGTGCGAGCTGGAGCACGGGCTGATGTGCGAGTACATGTTTGCCCAGTTCACCCTCAAGCGGACCCAGGAGGAGGGGCTCAGCGCCGAGCAACAGGCCAAGGTGGCCGCCTGGGAGGCGGTGATCATCGATGTGACCAAGCAGGAGATGCTGCACCTGGCCTTGGCGATCAACCTGCTCACCGCGATCGGGGCGGCGCCGCATCTGCACCGGCCGAACTTTCCCATCCTGTCGCGCTGGTACCCGCCGGGGGTGCAGATCGCGCTGGTGCCGTTCGGTGAGCGGGCCCTGCGCCACTTCATCTACCTGGAGCGCCCCGAGGGGATGGACCTGGACGACGCGGAGGGGTTTGCCGCCGTCGGCAGGGCCCAGCCGCTGACCAACGACGACTCGCTCATGGCGGTCCCGGAGGACTACCAGACCGTCGGCCACCTGTACCGCGGCATCGAGCACGGCCTGGGGCGGCTGGTCGACCGCCACGGTGAGGCCGGGGTGTTCATCGGGCCGCCCCAGGCGCAGGCGACCACCGAGGTGTTCGAGTGGGCGGAGCTGACCGCGGTCACCGACCTGGCCTCGGCGAGGGCCGCGATCGAGCTGATCGTCGAGCAGGGCGAGGGCGCCCGCGGCGACTGGCGCAACGCCCACTTCGGTAAGTTCGTGGCCCTGCTCGACGACTACCTGGCGGCCAGGGCGGCCGACCCCGGCTTCGAACCGGCCCGGCCGGTGGTGTCCGCCTACGTGCGACGCCCAGCCGACGTGGAGGCGGACACGGCGCTGATCACCGATCCGCTGACCGCGCAGGTCGCCGACCTGTTCAACGCGATCTACGAGACCACCCTGCAGGCGCTGAGCCGCTACTTCGTGCACAGCGGGGAGAGCGCCGAGCAGGTCACGACGCTGGCCACTGTGGCCAAGCACCTGATGAACTGGGTGATGCGGCCGCTCGGCAGCGTCCTGACCACCCTGCCGGTCGGGGCGGACCGTCCCGGGGTGCTGGCCGGGCCGGCCTTCGAGATCGTGCAGCCCTCGTTCTATGTGCTGCCGCACCGCCAGGCGGCCTGGCGGATCCTGGCCGAGCGGCTCGACGAGCTGGCCGGCCGGGCCGAGCGGCTGAGCCGGGATGCCGGGCTGGGGCAGCTCGCCGAACTGGCCGCCGACCTGCGCGGCATGGCCCGCGACGTCAAGACGGCCTGACGCCCGACTCCCACCTGCGCGCATCGCACCGGTCGACGGCGAGGCTAGATCCAGATGAAGGCGACCGAGGCGGCCAGGATGAGCGCCAGCGCGAGGTTGGCCGCTCGCTGCGCGCGCCCGTCGTCGACCACGCGGGCCAGGGCGGCGCCGCCGGCGGCCCACACGGTCGCGGTCCCAATGATCACCACCGCGCTGGTCGCCGCGACCACGAGCGCCGCCGCCGCCGTGCCCAGCCCCGGCGGGAGAAACGTGCCTGCCGCCGCCAGCCCGAACAGCCACGCCTTGGGGTTGGCGAACTGGAAGGCCGCGGCGTTCAGCACCCCGAGCGGCCGCGAGACGACCGTCCGGCTGGTCCCGTGGCTCCTGGCGATCCGGTACGCAAGGTAGACGAGGTAGGCGGAGCCGATCAGCTTCAAGGCCAGGTCGACCCCGGGTAGTGCCAGCAGGGCCACACCGACCCCGCCCGCCATGACCAGGATCAGGACGCCCATGCCGACGGCCGTCCCGGCGACGTGCCGCGCGGTCCGGCGGAAGCCGAACCGGAGCCCGGAGGCCAGCAGCAGGGAGTTGTTCGGCCCCGGCGTGACCGAGACGACGAACGCGAAGCCGATCAGCCCGAGCAGCTCGGTCATCTCGCCGGTGGTGCCGTGGGATGCGCCATGCCCGCAGTGGACCCCGGCCGCCACGGTGCGGTCTTGTACGATCCTTGCATGTCGACGCCTGGTCGGCTCCCGGTCGGGCGGGAGTGGGTGCGGGCGTGGAAGCCGGTGGTCGGGGGAGTGGACGAGGTCTTCCACGCCCGTTTCGTCGACTATGCCTACCCGCCGCATGTGCACGACACCTGGACGGTGTTCGTGGTGGACGACGGCTGGATCCGCTACGACCTGGACACGCGCCAGCGCGGTGCCGGCGGCGGGCGCGTCACCCTCCTGCCGCCCCACGTGGTCCACGACGGCCGCCCGGCCAGCGGCGCCGGGTTCCGCAAGCGGGTCCTCTACCTGGCGACCGACGTGCTCGACGAGCGCCTGACCGGCCGCGCGGTCGACGAGCCCGACATCCGCGAGCCCGGCGTGCTCCATGCCGTCCATGCCCTGCACCGTGCCCTCCGCGAGCCCGACGACGCGCTGGAGGCCGAGGCGCGCCTGGCGACCGTCGGGGAGCGGCTCCGCACGCATCTGGGCGAGCGCCAGGCGACGGTCGCGGCGCGGCCGGGAGGCAAGCTGGCGCGTGCGCTGCGCGAGCTGCTCGACGGGCGGCTGTTCGACACCACCACGCTGGCCGAGGCGGGCGCGGCCCTGGGGGCGTCACCGGCGCACCTGGTCAGATGCTTCGTGGGCACGTTCGGGATCGCGCCGCACCAGTACGTCGTGGCCCGGCGCATCGACGCCGCCCGCAAGCGCCTGCTCGGCGGAGAGCCGATCGCAATGGTCGCCGCCGGCGTCGGCTTCTACGATCAGGCCCACTTCACCCGCCAGTTCAAACGTCACGTCGGCATCCCGCCAGGGCGCTACGCCCTGTCGACCCATATGACATCCTTGGGCGATGCACATCTTCTTGGAGACCGACCGGTTGGTGCTGCGGCGGTTCACCGACGACGACGTCGACAATCTGGTCGACCTCGATAGCGACCCGGACGTCATGCATTTCATCAACGGAGGTCGACCGACACCTCGCGAGGAGATCCAAGACGACGTCCTGCCGGCGTTTCTGGAGTACTACGAGCGGTTCGCCGGCTATGGTTTCTGGGCCGCCATCGAGAAATCCACCGGGGACTTCCTGGGCTGGTTCCATTTCCGGCCACCAAAGGGCCGCAGCCTGGATGACGTCGAGCTCGGCTACCGCCTGCGCAAGTCGGCCTGGCGCAAGGGCTACGCCACCGAAGCGTCGCGGGCGCTGATCCACAAGGGCTTCACCGAGCTCGGCGTGCAACGCGTGTTCGCG
>WNFZ01001632.1_pt1 | contig 21531 bp, 20 predicted proteins | sample 5400081 | NCBI WGS metagenome assembly WNFZ01 (sample SAMN13153365, study PRJNA577476) | soil metagenome | isolation source: 80 cm soil or saprolite under grassland replicate 1 | place: USA:California | collected 2016-06-15
CCGGGTGGCCAGGTAGTCGGTCATGTTGGGCGGCAGGTCCCGCATGGGCAAGCTCCTCTCGGAGGGCGCGCGTGGGTTCCATCTTCATGCAGTCGGCGGCGGAAGGACCAGGCGGTAGCCGAGGCCTGGCTCGGTGAGCAGCAGGTGCGGGGCTGCCGGGTCGTCGAGCTTCTTCCGGAGGTTGGCGACGTAGACGCGCAGGTACTGCGACTCCTCCTGGTAGCCGGGGCCCCAGACGTGCTCGAGCAGGAAGGCGTGGCTGCAGAGGCGGCCGGCGTTGGTGGCCAGCACCTCCAGGAGGCGGTATTCGATGCGGGTGAGCCGCACCGGCCGGCCGTCGCGGGTGACCTGCTTGGCGTCGAGGTCGATGCGCACGTCGCCGGCGTCGATCACCGGGGAGCGGTTGGCGCGGGCGTGCTGGCCGTGGCGGATGGCGACCTGGACCCGGGCGATCAGCTCGACCATGCTGAACGGCTTGGTGACGTAGTCGTCGGCGCCGAGCTGGAAGGCTCGCACCTTGTCGTGCTCGCCGTCGGCGGCGGTGAGGACCACCACCGGGACGGAGGTCCAGCCGCGTAGGCGCCGCAGCACTTCCAGGCCGTGCACGTCCGGCAGGCCGAGGTCGAGCACCACGCAGTCGGGTTGCTCCAGCTCGACTGCGGCCAGTGCGGCGGTGCCGTTGGCGGCCGTCTGCGCCTGGTAGCCGCGGGCGCGCAGGTTGGCCGCTACGGCTCGGACGATCGGCGGCTCGTCGTCCACGACCAGGACACGGTCACTCATCGGAGCGCCCGGCCGGCGCCGGATCGGCCACGCGGGCCGCGGCGCCCGCGGCGATCGACAGGTGCAGCACGAAGGCGGCGCCGCCGCCGGGGGCGGTCTCGACCCAGATGCGGCCGCCCATCGCCTCCAGCAGCCCGCGGCAGATGGCCAGGCCGAGGCCGGTCCCGCCGGCGCGCCTTGCCGGGCTGTCGAGGCGGTAGAAGTGGCTGAAGATGCGCTCGCGCTCCGCCTCGGGGATGCCGGGGCCGTGGTCGACGATGCGGAGCTCGACGCCGGAGCCGGCGCGGCGGGCGTCGACCCGGACCAGCCCGCTGCCGGCGTAGCGGCGGGCGTTGTCGAGCACGTTGGAGAGCACCTGCTCCAGGCGCACCGGGTCGACCAGCACGCTGGGCAACGATTCCGGGACGCTGACCGCGATGATCTGCTCCGAGGGGGTCTGGCGGACCCGCTGGACGACCGGGTTGACCACGTCGGGCAGCCACACCTCGGCCAGCCGGGGGTCGACCGCGCCGGCCTCGATGCGGGACATGTCGAGCAGGTTGGCGACCAGGCGGGCCAGCCGGTTGGCCTCCTCCTCGATGGTGCGCAGGAACTGGGTGCGCTCCTGGTCGTCGAGCGGGACCTCGGGGTCGAGCAGGCTGGAGGCCGACGCCAGCACGGAGGCCAGCGGGGTGCGCAGGTCGTGCGAAACCGAGTTGAGCAGGGCGCGGCGGAGCCGGTCGGTCGCCTCCAGCGCCCGCGCCTTGGCCCAGGCCTCCTCGCTGCGTGCCTGCTCCACCGCCAGCGCCGCCTGCGCCGCGAAGCTGGCCAGCATCCGCCCCTCCCCTGTCCCCAGCGGGGTGTCGCCGGCGACCACCGCCAGCACCCCCACCGAGGGGCGGTTGGCCGCCCGCATCGGGATCGTGACCAGCTCCCCTGGCGGCTGTGCCTGGGGTCCGGACGGCGCGGGCGCCCCCGGTGCCTCGGCTCGGGCTGCCGCCGTGGTGGCCGGTGCCGGCTTGGCGGGCGTGCCGGCGGCCGCGAGCGCGCGCTCGGGGAGGTCGTCGGGGAGCTGGCCGTCCCGGGCGGCTACGCGGGCCTTGCCGTGGCCGTCCAGGACGACGATCGCGGCGCCATCGAGGTCCAGCAGGCGCCGTGCCGTCCTGGCGGCGCGCTCCAGGGTGGCGTCCAGGCTGCCGTGCGCGACCAGGCTCGCGGAGAGCTCGTAGAGGACATGGGTCTCCCGCTCGCGCTGCTGCGCCCGCATGCGGCGCTGCTCGCTGGTGCCGACCAGGGCGCTGACCACCAGCGTGACCAGCAGGTAGACGGCCAGCGAGACCAGGTCCTGGGCCTTGGAGACCAGCAGCGTGCCGTAGGGGCGGACGAACAGGACGTCCGTCGCGAGGAATCCGAGGACGGCGGCGGTCACCCCGGGTCCGAGCCCGCCGGTGGCCGCGGCGGCGACCACGACGACCAGGAAGAGCAGCACGACGTCGGTGGCATCGAGGTGATTTCGGAAGGGCAGCATCGCTGCGGCCCCTGCGGCAGTTCCGGCGACGCCGACGGCGTAGCCCAAGCGCACGCGAGGGCCTCGAACCTCGAGCCGTCGCGACCGTGCCACGTTCACCTCATGAGGATATGACCCAGCGGATCAGCGCTCCAATCGAGGTAGCGGCGATTTCTTTGCAAGTTCTTTGCAACCGGCGTGACCCGCTTTGCGGTGGCTTTGCGGCTGGCTGTGACCCTGGCCTGCGAGACCCCGAGCCTCGGGGTGTTCGGCGTGCCCAACGGGCACAGCGAGGCGAGCGATCATGCAGTTCCTGCTGCGGCCAGATTTCCCCAACGTCTTCATCACCGATGAGCAGGGCCGGGACGTCTACTGGCTGCGCTCGGGCGTCGCCGACCAGGTGGGGCTGTGGTCGCTGCGGGACCTCGGTGGCAGGGAGCTGGTCCAGGTGGCGCAGCACGGCCCCGGCCTGGCGCCGAGCTACGGCGTCTACCGCGCCGGCCAGCGGATCGCCACGGTCGTCCAGGAGCCGGCCCGCGGCGCCGCCCGCTGGCGCTCCGGCGTCCGCACGCTGGTGGCGGGCGCTCCCGCCAAGCTGCGCTACACCGTGGAGGCCCCCGGCGAGCCGCCGCTCGACGTGGACGGCGACCCGGAGGCGATCGAGTACGACCTCAGCCGCGGCGGCCGGCCCGCCGCGACCGTGGGGATGCGCTGGCTCGGCTGCGGGCTCCAGGTCGGGACCAGCGTGACCGTCGCCGACGGCGAGGACCCCGAGCTGATCCTCGCGCTGGTCGCGATGATCGAAAGCGCCTGGGGCAGGCTCTGAGACGTGGGCCCGGGCCGGGCGCCCCGCCCCCCGGGCGTTACGGCCTGGGCCCGCGGGCCGAGCGGACCCTCCCTTACGCGCGCGGGGCGGTCGGGTAGCCGTCGGTGGGGACCGGCCGCAGGATCGGGCGGCGGCCCATCCGGAACGGCACGATCACGACGTTGACGCCGTCGATGTTGCCGAGCACCTTGAACAGCCCGGTCGACGAGCGGTCGTGGAGCACGCGGTGCCAGAACTTGGCGAAGCCGCGCTTTGGCACCAGCACGGTGACCTCGGTGTCCGGGCGGACCAGCTCGGCGATTGTCTGGTGGGCGCAGCCGAGCAGGTTGCGGTCGGGGCAGTCGATCACCTCGAGCGGGACCGGCAGGTTGATCCTGGCCCACAGCCCGGCCAGGCGGCGGGCGTGGTCGGGGTCGAGCGCCACGTGGACCGCGGTGATGTGCAGCGGGTTGAGCTGCCGGGCGTACTGGAGCGCGCCGATGGCGGCCCGATCCAGGTCCTCCAGGAGCACCACGACCTCGTGGCGTGGCTTGGGCGGCGCCAGCCGCTGGCTGGCCTCCACCTTCAGCTCCGCCAGCTCGGCGGCGTAGGCGCTGCGGGTGCGGCTGAGCAGCAGGACGATCAGCGGCACGGCGACCACCACCATCCAGGCGCCGGCGACGAACTTGGTGATGATGATCACGCACAGCACGATGAAGGTGATCAGCGCGCCGACACCGTTGATCAGCAGGCCCTGGCGCCAGCCCTCCTCCCGCTGGCGCAGGTGCAGCCGGGTCATGCCCGCCTGCGCGAGCGTGAACGAGGTGACCACCCCGATCGCGTACAGCGGGATCAGCCGGTGCACGTCCGCGCGGAAGGCGATCACCAGGAAGATCGCGGCGCCGGCCAGCACCAGGATGCCGTTGGAGTAGACCAGCCGGTGCCCGCGCTTGCGGAGCTGCCGGGGCAGCAGGGCGTCGTCGGCCGCGAAGTAGGCCAGCACCGGGAAGCCGTTGAATGCCGTGTTGGCCGCCAGCACCAGGATGGCGAGCGTGGCGACCTGCACGAACACGAAGATCCCCCGGCCGATCCCTGGACCGAGGACGTACCTGGCGATCTGGGCGACCAGGGTGGGGTTGCCGCTCCCGTAGGGCTGCACCTCGAGCTGGCGCGCCAGGAAGGTGATGCCGAGGAACAGGAACGCCATGATCAGCGCCATCACCAGCAGCGTCCGCTGGGCGTTGCGGGCCTCGGGCTTCCTGAACGCCGGCACGCCGTCGGCGATCGCCTCCACCCCGGTGAGTGCGGTGGTCCCGGCCGAGAAGGCGTGGAGGATCAGGAACAGGCTGACCGCCGTCACCACGCCGCCCTCGGGGCCGACCAGCCCGACCGAGGAGGCGGGGTCGTAGCTGATCGGGCCGACGTGCCCGAAGGCCACGCGCCAGATCCCGTAGAGCACCACCCCGCCCAAACTGAGGATGTACAGATAGGTGGGGACCGCGAAGATCTTCCCGGCCTCGCGGATGCCGCGCAGGTTGCCCCACATCAGCAGGACGATGAACGCCACCGACAGCTCGACCCGCCAATTCCCGATCGGCTCGACCGCCGAGGCGAGCGCGGCGGTCCCCGCCGAGACGCTCACCGCCACGGTGAGCACGTAGTCGATCAGCAGCGCCGCCCCGCAGATCGAGGCGAACAGCGGGCCGAGGTTGTCGCGGCTCACCATGTAGGCGCCGCCGCCGCGCGGGTAGGCGCGGATCACCTGGCGATACGACACCACCAGGATCAGCAGCAGGAGCGCGATCCCGCCCGCCAGCGGCAGCGCCAGGGCGACCCCCGCCGAGCCCGCCAGCACCAGGACCAGCAGCATCTCCTCGGTGGCGTAGGCGGTCGAGGAGATCGGGTCGGAGGAGAACACCGCCAGGGCGATGCGCTTGGAGATCCGCTCGTGCACCAGCTGCGCGGTCTGCAGCGGCGGCCCCAGCAGCAGCCGCTTGGCCCGGTAGCCGAGCGCCTGGTACCTGGCCTGGGGGGAATCCTGGCCCGTGACGCGCAGGTCGGGCCGCGTGCCCGGCGGGGACGGCGCTTGCGAGCTCATCGTTGCCGCTGACTCCTTGGCCCGCCGTGCCGATCGGAAGGGCGGACTTCCGGCACTCTACCGCGTACGCGACGCAACCGGCGGTCGCTGCTCGTTGGGAACCTTCCGTCCGGCCTCTACGATTCGGTGTCATCACGGGTATCTAGATACTTGTCCTCTATTCAGGGGACAGAGAAGAGTATTCGACCAGCCTATTGGTCAGGCTCGTCCCTGCCGTCAGGATGGCCAGCCGACGGATCAGCTCGAATCAGACGCCGACGGGCTCCAGCCCGGCGAGGGGGGAAGCGCGTGAGCTCCGTGGTCGGGACCGGCAACGCCCCCGCGGCCCACGACACGGGGCCTCCGCGGCCGGCGGGCGCCCAGGCCGCGGGGATCCCGGTGCCGCCTGCCGGCGATCCGCCGGTCCTGACGGGGATGTTCGAGCCGGTCCAGGACGGCATCGAGCGGCTGTGGAGCGCGCTGGCGGTAGCGCCGCTGGCCACGGCCATCCTGGATGCCACCGGGCGGTTCCTGCGGGTCAACCAGGCGCTGTGCGACCTGGTCGGCCACGGCGAGGCGACCCTGCTGGCCACCGGGCTGGAGGCGGTCCTCCATCCGGAGGACGCCGACACCGACCTGGCGAGGCTGACCGCGCTCCAGAGCGGCGAGCAGACCGCCTTTCGCATGCAGCAGCGCTGCCGGCGCGCCGACGGCGAGGTCATCCCGGTGCTGGCCAGCACCTGGCTGCCGTCCTCGCCGTGGGGCGGCACCCTGCACCTGGACCGGGCCGGCCGGCCGCGTTTCGTGATCCGCCAGCTCGTCGACCTGCGCGAAGGCCGCCGGCCGGAAGACCGCCTGGCCTGGCGCGCCACCCACGACGCGCTCACCGGGCTGCCCAACCGCACCCTGCTGCTCGACCGGCTCGAGATGGTCCTTGCGGGCTACGCCCGCGAGCCGGGCATGGCGGCGCTGCTGGTGCTGGACCTCGACCACGTCGGCGCCGTGGCCGACCGCTTCGGCTTCGACGCCGTGGACCGGCTGCTGATGGGGGTGGCCAGGCGGCTCACCAGCATCCTGCGCTCCAGCGACACCGTGGCCAGGCTCTCCAGCGACGAGTTCGCCGTGCTCTGCCCGGGCCTTGGCGCCCCGCGCGACGCGGCGCGCCTGGCCGAGCGGATCATCTCCGGGCTGGCGACGCCGTTCGCCGTGGCCGACCAGGAGGTGGTGCTCCAGGCCAGCATCGGCGTGGCGATCGCCGGACCGAGGGTCAAGCCCGGCGAGGCCGTGCTGCTGGAGGCGGACGCGGCCCTGCGCCTGGCGAAGCGGCGAGGCGGCACCTACGAGCTGGCCGACGCGTCCATCCGCACCCGCCTGAGCGAGCACCTGGAGACCGAGCGGGCGCTGCGCAGAGCGCTGGACGCCGGGGAGCTGCGGGCGCTCTACCAGCCGATCGTGTCGCTTCGCGAGGGCCGGCTGGCGGCCGCCGAGGCGCTGGTCCGCTGGGAGCGGCCCGAGGGCGGCCAGCTCGGCGCGGGCGAGTTCCTGCCCTTCGCGGAGGAGTGCGGCCTGATCGTGCCGATCGGCGCCTGGCTGCTGGAGGAGGCCTGCCGCCAGGCCGAGCGCTGGCGGCGCGACGGCAGCCGCAGGCGGCCGGTGACCATGCACGTCAACCTCTCCGAGCGGCAGTTCACTGAGCCGCACCTGATCGACCTGGTGGCCGAGGTGCTGTCGGCGACCGGCACCGAGCCCGACCAGCTCTGCCTGGAGGTCGGCGAGCGCGTGCTCAGCCTCCACCCGGCCTCGGCCGCCACCACGCTGAAGCGCCTGGCCGGGCTGGGCGTGCGGGTCGCGGTGGACGACTTCGGCACCGGCCACTCCTCGGTCACCTCGCTGGACGCCCTGCCGATCAGCGCCTTGAAGATCGACCGCTCGCTGGTGGCCCGGCTCGACCTCGACCCCGACGACGACGCGGTGGCCGCGGCGGTCGTCGGCCTGGCCCACACGCTGGACCTGCTGGTGATCGCCGAGGGGGTCGAGACCCCGCGGCAGCTCGCCAAGCTGGACCAGCTCGGCTGCGACCTCGCCCAGGGCTACCTGTTCGCGCGGCCCGAGCCGGGCGGGCGGGCCGGTGAGCTGCTCGGCCAGGACCGCCGCTGGCAGTAGCGCGGCCGGGCGGGGTTCCATACGGCCGGGAACCGATCGCCGCGCGGCGGTGTACGGATCCCAGAGAGCAGGCAGTGGAGGGCCGTCCACTGGACCAGGAGGAAGTCCAGCTCGTCGAACGGGCGCGAGGGGGAGACGTGCGTGCCTACGAGTCCCTCGTGCGCCGGTACCAGCAGCTCGCGTACCGGACAGCCTGCCTGATCACCGGCAGCGCCGCCGACGCCGAGGACGCCACCCAGGAGGGCCTGGTCAAGGCCTGGCACGCGCTGGACCGCTTCCGCTCGGACGCGCCGTTCCGGCCCTGGCTGCTGACGATCGTCGCCAACGAGGCGCGCAACCGCCGGCGCTCCGGCCGCCGCCAGGACGACCTGGCGATGCGGGTCGCCGAGGCCCGCCCCTCGGGAGACGCGGCCCCGTCTCCCGAGGCGGCGGCGCTGGCCGGCGAGCGCCGCCGCACCCTGCTGGCGGCCGTGGCCCGCATGCCGGAGCGGGACCGCCTGGTGATCGCCGCCCGGTTCTTCCTCGACCTGTCCGAGGCGGAGACGGCCGAGGTGCTCGGCTGCCGGCGCGGGACCGTCAAGTCGCGCACGTCCAGAGCGCTCGCCAGGCTCCGGTCGTCCCTGGACGACGAGGACGACCGTGCCCAGCCCCTGCCGGCCAAGGGAGGAGGTGCGTGAGATGACCGAGCTGGAGCTGGAGCGGGCCCTGACCGATCTCGGCGCGCACCTGGAGCACCCGCCCACCCCGCCGCTCGCCGAGGCGGTGGTGGCCAGGCTCGCCGCCGCCCCCGCACCGGCCCGGGCCGGCGAAGGCCTGCGGCTCCCGCGGGTCCTCGCCGGACCGGTGCGGGCGTGGCTGCCCCGCCAGCCGGCCTGGCGCAGGATCGCGGTGGCCGCGCTGGCCCTGCTGGTGCTCGCCGCGGGGATCGTGGTGGCGACGCCGGGCGCCAGGGAGGCGGTCGCCCGCCGGCTGGGGATCCCTGGGGTGGCGATCCACCTCGGCGGCCCGGAACCGACCGCCCCGACCCTGCCCGCGGGCGCCGGCGCCAACCTCGGCCTCGGCCGCCGGGTCTCCCTGGAGCGGGCCCGCGGCGCCGTATCCTTCCCACTGCTGGTCCCCAGCGCCGCCGGCTTCCAGCGGCCCGACGCGGTCTACCTGAGCCAGGACATACCGGGCGGCCGCGTCGACTTCGTCTACCGGCCGCGGCCGGGCCTGGCCGTCTCGCGGTTCACCAACGCCGGGCTGCTGATCACCCAGTTCCGCGCCGACCCGATGGTGGAGAAGTTCGCCAAGACCACCACCGAGCTGGATCGGGTGACGGTGGCCGGCGAGACCGGCTACTGGTTCGCCGGCGGCGCGCACGCCTTCGCCTACCTGGACCGGAACGGGGCTATCCGTGAGGAGACCTCCAGGCTGGCCGGCTCCACCCTGGTGTGGGCCCACGCCGACCTCACCCTGCGGCTCGAAGGCCAGGTCTCCAGGGCCGAGGCGCTGCGCATCGCTGCCTCCATGCGCTGAGCTGACCCTCAGCCGCCGCTGCCCAGCTCCAGGTGGGGGCGGTGGCTGGCGGCCCAGGCGCGCGCGGTGGCGGCGCTGCCCTCGAGGATGCCGAGCTGCTCGGCGACCCTGGCGGGGTTGGTCGACCCGGGGGTGGCCTTGGCGGCCAGGCTCCCGTCCAGGTCGAGGACGGCGCGGTCGACCTCGGCCAGCGCCGGGTGGATGGCGAGCAGGTCGCGGTGGTCCAGGTCGGCGAGCCGAGCGCCCCTGCCGGCGGCCAGCCGGACGGCGGCGCCGACCGCGGCGTGTGCCTCGCGGAACGGCACGCCGGCGCGGACCAGCGCCTCGGCCAGGTCGACCGCGGTGGTCTCGCCCTCGGCGGCGGCCGCGCGCATGCGCCGCTCGTCTGGCTCCAGCCCGGCGACCAGCCCGGCCAGCGCCGCCATGGTCGAGGTGAGCGTGTCGGCCACCTCGAACGCGCCGGCCTTGTCCTCCTGGAGATCGCGCGCGTACGCCAGCGGCAGCCCCTTGAGGGTGGCGAGCAGCCCGGTGAGCCGCCCGATGACCGTGCCGGCGCGCCCCCTTGCCAGCTCGGCGACGTCCGGGTTGCGCTTCTGCGGCAGCATGCTGGAACCGGTGGCCCAGGCGTCGGGCAGGCGCACCCAGCCGCGGCCCGCCCACAGCGCGACGTCCTCGGCCAGGCGCGACGCGTGGGTCATGGCGATCGCCGCGGCCGCCTCGAACTCCGCGACGGCGTCACGGTCGGAGGTGGCGTCCATGGCGTTGGCGAACGCCCGGCTGAAGCCGAGGTCGCGGGCGGTCTCGGCGGGGTCGAGCGGGAAGGACGACCCGGCGATCGCGCCGGCGCCGAGCGGGCTCCAGTCGGCGCGGGCGGCCGCGTCCTGGAAGCGTCCGGCGTCGCGTGCCAGCGCGAAGCCGTGGGCGGCGAGCTGGAACCCCCACAGCACCGGCTGGGCAGGCTGGAGGTGGGTCAGCCCGGGCAGCACCACCCTGGCGTGCGCGCGGCCGGCGGCGGTCAGCGCGCCGATCAGCTCGGCGAGGGCGGCCACGGCGGTCGCGTGCGCGCCCTTGAGCCACAGCGCCAGGTCGGTGGCGACCTGGTCGTTGCGGCTGCGGCCGGTGTGCAGCTTGCCCCCGAGCGGCCCGACCAGCTCGGTGAGCCGCCGCTCCACGGCCGCGTGGACGTCCTCGTCGCCGTCCAGCCAGGCGAACGACCCTCCCGCCAGCTCGACCGCGACCTTGGCGAGCCCGTCGAGCAGCCGGTCGCCCTCGTCGCCGGCGAGCACGCCGGCACGCACCAGCGCGCGGACGTGGGCGCGGCTGCCGGCCACGTCCTCGCGCCACAGGCGCCGGTCGACCGGCAGGGACCAGGCGTACGCCCACATGCCCGGGTCGGGTGGGCCGGCGAAGCCGCCGGCCCACAGCGGATGGTTCCTCGCCATCAGGGCTCCTGCCCGGCCTCCTGCCGGACCCGGGCCCAGGTGCGGGCGGGCAGCCCCCACAACGCCACGAAGCCGCGCCCGGCGTCGTGGTCGAAGGCGTCGCCGTCGTCGTAGGTGGCCAGGTCCGGCCGGTACAGCGCGTGCGCGGCACGGCGCCCGGTGACCTGGCAGCGGCCCGGCGAGAACTCCAGCCGCACCTCGCCGCTGACGGCCTTCTGGGTCTCGGCGATGAAGCCGTCCAGCGCCTCGCGCAGCGGCGAGAACCACAGCCCGTCGTAGACCAGCTCGGCGTAGCGGATCTCCAGCCGGGCCTTCTCGTGGAGCACGTCCCGGTCAAGGGTGAGCGTCTCCAGCTCGCGGTGGGCGGCGATGGTCGCCAGCGCGCCGGGGACCTCGTAGACCTCGCGGCTCTTGATGCCGACGCGCCGGTTCTCGATCATGTCGACCCTGCCGTAGCCGGCCGCCCCGCCGTGGCGGTTGAGCGCCGCCACGACCTCCTGGAAGCCGCTGGCCTCCGGCGCCGCGCCGTCGCCGGCTTGCAGGGCGACCGGCACGCCGTGGTCGAAGCGGACCACCACCTCGCGGACGGCGGCGCCCGCCGCCGGCGCGACGGTCCAGGCGAAGGCCTCCTCCGGCGGCGCGGCCCAGGGGTCCTCCAGCACGCCGGCCTCGACGGTGCGGCCCCAGAGGTTCTGGTCCACCGAATACGGCTTGTCGGCGCTGATCCAGTCCAGGTCGATGCCGTGCTTGTCGGCGTAGGCGATCGCCTCCGGCCGGCTCATGGCCCAGTCCCGCACGGGCGCCAGCACCTCCAGCTCCGGCGCGAGCGCGCCGCAGCTCACCTCGAAGCGGACCTGGTCGTTGCCCTTGCCGGTGCACCCGTGGGCGATCGCTCCGGCGCCGCGGCGGTGCGCCTCCTCGATCAGGAGCTGGGCGATCAGCGGACGCGACAGCGCCGACACCAGCGGGTAGCGGGCCTCGTAGAGCGCGTTGGCGGCCACCGCCCTGGCCAGGAACTCGGCGGCGAAGCGCTCCCGCGCGTCCACCACCACGGCGTCGACCGCGCCGGCGGCCAGCGCCCGGCCGGCGGCCGCCGCCAGGTCCTCGCCCTGGCCGACGTCGGCCAGCAGCGCCACCACCCGGCGGCCCTGCTCGTGGGTGAGCCGGTGGACGATCACGGTGGTGTCCAGGCCGCCGGAGTAGGCGAGCACTGCCAGGCCTGGGTCGGGCGCTGGGGCCGGGTGCGGGTTCGGGTCGATCATGCGGATTCTCCTCGGTAGATCATCCGGAGGCGGGCTGGTGTGCGGGTCGAGCCGTCCGCGGAGCCGGAGGGCCGCGCGGTGATCAGCTCGCGGAGCTGGCGTGCCATGGCCCTGCCCGACGTGCGGTCCGCGCAGACCACCAGGACGGTGTCGTCGCCGGCGACGGTCCCCGCCACGTCGGGCAGGCCGGCTCGGTCCATCGCCGAGGCCAGCGCCTGCGCGTGACCCGGCGGGGTCCGCAGGACCACCAGGTTCCCGGAGGGCACGGCCGAGAGCATGAACATCGAGAGGACCTGCGAGAGCTGGTCGCGGCTCACCTCGGGACTCGGGTCCGTGTCGGGGAGGGCGTAGACGAGCTGGCCGTCGCCTGCCCGGACCTTGGTCGCGCCCAGCTCCTCGAGGTCCCGGGAGACGGTGGCCTGGGTCGCGTCGAAGCCCTGGACGCGCAGCAGGTCCAGCAGGCGCGCCTGGCTCGACACCTGGCGGCTGCGCAGCAGCGCTTCCAGCGCCCGCTGCCGGGAGGCCTTCACCGACACACGCCCACCTCCTCGAGCGCGCCGCCGAGCCGGAGCAGCCCCTCCTCGACCTCTGCCTCCTCGACGACCAGGGGCGGCGCGAGCCGCAGCACGGTCTCGGTCACGGGGTTGACCACCAGCCCGCGGCTGAGCGCCGCCGCGGCCGCGTCCTTGGCACTGGCCGGCCCATCCTGGCCGAGGTCCAGCCCGAACCACAGCCCGGTGCCGCGCAGGGCCGCCCCTGGCGTGTCGATCCGGTCGCGGAGCTGCCACAGGCCGTCGCCGAGACGCCGGGAGACGTTCGCAACGTGGCCTTCCAGCAGCGGCTCGATCACGTCCAGGGTGGCCATCGCCGCCGCGCAGGCGACCGGGTTGCCACCGAAGGTGGTGCCGTGGTCGCCGGGCCGCATCGCCGACGCCACCTCGTCGACCGCGATGGTGGCGCCGATCGGGAAGCCGCTGCCGAGCGCTTTGGCCATGGTGACCACGTCCGGCCGGATCCCGGCGTGCTGGTGGGCGAAGAAGCGGCCGGTGCGGCCCATGCCCGACTGGATCTCGTCGACGATCAGCAGCACGCCGGCGCGGGCGGTGAGCTCGCGGACCGCCTGCAGGTAGCCGTCGGGCGGCACGCGGATGCCCGCCTCGCCCTGGATCGGCTCGACCAGCACGGCGGCCGTGTCCGGGCCGATCGCCGCGGCCAGCGCGGCCGCGTCGCCGAAGGGCACGTGGCGGAAGCCGGGCGGCAGCGGCTCGAACGCCTCCTTGATGGCCGGCTTGCCGGTGGCGGCCAGCGCCCCCAGGGTGCGGCCGTGGAAGCCGCCCTCGCAGGCCACGACGCCGATCGCCTGCTCGCCCCGGTTCGCCCTGCCCCAGCGCCTGGCCAGCTTGATGGCGGCCTCGACGGCCTCGGCGCCGGAGTTGGAGAAGAACACCTTGGCGCCGCCGCCGAAGCGGTCGACCAGCCGCTCGGCCAGGTCGACCTGCGGGCCGGTGAAGTACAGGTTGGAGGTGTGGCCGAGGGTGGCGAGCTGCCCGGCGACCCCCGAGACCACCTTGGGGTGGGCGTGGCCGGCCGCCACCACCGCGATGCCGCCGAGGAAGTCGAGGTAGGAGCGCCCGTGCTCGTCCCAGAGGCGTACGCCCTCGCCGCGGACGAACTCCACCGGCGGGCGCACGTAGGTCGGCCACAGCACGGCCGCTTCCCTTGTGGCGATGTCCATCACGTCCTCAGATCCTTCATCGATTCGTCCGGGCGGATCATCGTGCCGACCCCACGATCGGTGAACAGCTCCAGCAGCAGGGCGTGGCGGCGGGTGCCGTCGAGGATGTGGGCGCTGCGCACGCCCGACCGCAGGGCGGTGGCCACGCCGCGCAGCTTGGGGATCATGCCGCTGTGCAGGCTGTCGCCCGCCAGCAGCTCCTCGACCTCGGCCAGGGTCATCCGCGAGTACAGCGACGTCGGGTCCGACAGGTCGCGGTAGAGCCCCTCGACGTCGGTGAGGTACACGAGCTTCTCGGCGTCCAGGCTGGCGGCGACCGCCCCCGCGACGGCGTCGGCGTTGACGTTGTAGGGCTGGCCGTCCGGGCCGGCGGCCACGGTGGCGATGACCGGGATCAGCCCGACCTGCGTGAGCGCCCGCAGCGCGGTCGGGTCGACCGCCTCCACGTCGCCGACGAAGCCCAGGTCGCGCCCGCCGGGGTCGCGCCGCGGCCTGGCGGTGACCAGCAGCCCGTCCTCGCCGGACAGGCCGACGGCCATGCGCCCGTGCCGGTTGAGCCGGCCGACCAGGGTCTTGTTGATGCGGCCGACCAGCACCATGCGCACCAGGTCCATGGTCTCGGCGTCGGTGACCCGCTGGCCCTCGACGAACACCGGGCGCTTGCCGAGCTGCTCCATCGCGCGGCTGATCTCCGGACCGCCGCCGTGGACCACCACCATGTCGACGCCGACGTACCGCAGCAGCGCCACGTCGTCGACGAAGGAGTCGAGGTCGGCGGCGCCCGGGGCGGCCTGGTCGTCGTCACTGTTGCCGGGCGAGGCCGGCGGGGTCATGGCGGCGCCGCCGTACTTGATGACCACGGTGTGGCCGGCGAAGCGCTTGATCCACGGCAGCGCCTCGTGCAGCACGGCCGCCTTGGCCTGCAGCTCCTCCGGAGGCTCGCGCAGGGAGCTGACCCGCGTCCCCGATTCCTGGGCCCGGCTCACGTGGTGTGCTCCGTCCACTTCGTGGACTCCGCCACTTGTGACTTCGTCACGTCGTATACTCCGAGTTGAGGCGGACGTAGGAGGGAGTGAGGTCGGTGGAGCGCACCGACCCCCACGGTCCGGTGCCGCCCAGGTGCAGCCGCAGCTCGATCTCGCTGGCGGCAAAGGCCGAGCTGGCGTCGGCACCGGTCGGCGCACCGTCGCGCACCAGCACCATCCGCTCGGGCGGGTCCTGCCAGGCGACCCGATCCACGGTGGCCGGGGCCTCGATGCCCGCCGCGCCCGGGGCGCCGCGGACCTCCAGCCGCACCCGCGCGGGGTCGAAGGGGACGCCGGCGGCGCCGGCCGCCTGGAGGATGCGGCCCCAATTCGGGTCGCCGCCGTAGACGGCCGTCTTGACCAGCGGGCTGTCGGCCACGCGCCGGGCCACGGCGATCGCGGCCTCGACCGTACCGGCCCCGCCCACCTGGACGCTGAAGACCTTGGTGCCGCCCTCGGCGTCGGCCAGCATCTGCCCGGCGAGGTCGTAGCAGATCGCCCGCACCGCCTCGCCCAGGTCGTCGGCGTGCGGCCGCACCCCGCTCGACCCCGAGGCCAGCAGCAGCACCGTGTCGTTGGTGGACTGGGAGCCGTCCACGGTGACGCGGTTGAAGCTGGCCTCGCAGGCCTCGGCAAGGACTCCCCGCAGCACCCTTGGCGCTGCCACCGCGTCGGTGGTGAGCACGGCGATCATCGTGGCGTGGGGCAGGCCGGTCGGGGCCAGGGCCGGCGCGAGCATGGCGGCGCCCTTGGCCATCCCGCCGATGGTGACCCCGTCGGCCACCAGGCCCGCCTGCTTGGAGACGGTGTCGGTGGTACGGATCGCCTCGGCGGCGGCAGGGCCGCCGCCGGGCCCGAGGTCGCGGGCGGCCTTGGCGATCCCGTCGGTCAGCTTGGCGATCTCCAGCGGCACCCCGATGACCCCGGTCGAGCAGGCCAGCACCTGCTCCGGCTCGCAGCCCAGCTCTGCCGCGGCGCGCCGGACGCCGGCCAGCACCGCCTCGTCGCCGGCCGGCCCGGTGCAGGCGTTGGCGTTGCCGGAGTTGATCACCACCACGCGCGCGTCGGCCGAGGCGGCCAGCCGGCGCCGCGACCAGACCACCGGCGCGGCCACCACCTGATTGGTGGTGAAGGTGCCGGCGGCGATCGTGCCCGGCCGCCCCATCACCAGCGCGAGGTCCAGCCCGCCGGACGGCTTGATGCCGCAGGCGACCCCCGCGGCGGTGAAGCCGCTGGCGGCGGTGACCCCCAGCGCGCGGTCGACGGTCCCGAGCCGGATGCTCATGGTCCCGGCGGCACCAGCTCGAGCCCGGTGGTCTCCGGCAGGCCGAGCGCCAGGTTGGCGCACTGCACCGCCTGGCCGGCGGCGCCCTTGACCAGGTTGTCGATGGCGGCGGCGGCGACCAGCCTGCCGGTGCGGGGGTCGGCGGTCGCCGCGACCTGCGCCCGGTTGGTGGTGGCCACCGCTCGCGTCGACGGCCAGGTGCCCTGGAGACCAGGGTGCCCGTCGGGGCCGACCAGGTCGACGAACGGCTCGTCCCCGTAGGCGTCGGCCAGGCAGGCCGACAGCTCCGCCCGGCCCGCGCCAGGCGCGAGCGTGCCGTAGCAGGTGGCGAGCAGCCCGCGGCCAAGCGGCACCAGGTGCGGCGTGAACACCACCGTGAGCGGCCGGCCGGCGGCGCGGCCCAGCTCCTGCTCGATCTCGGGTGTGTGGCGGTGCGTGCCCACCCCGTAGGGGTTGACGTTCTCGTTGGCCTGGACGAACAGGTAGGCGTCCTTGAGCGAGCGGCCGGCCCCGCTGATCCCGGACTTGGCGTCGATCACGATGCCGTCGGCCTCGACCAGGCCGGCGGCGACCAGCGGCGCGAGCGCCAGCAGCGCGGCCGTGGGGTAGCAGCCGGGCACCGCCACCTTGGTCGCCCCCAGCAGCTCGGAGCGGTGCAGCTCCGGCAGGCCGTACGGCCAGGAACCAAGCTCCGCCGGCAGCGGGTGCGGGCCGCCGTACCAGGCCGGGTAGTCGTCCGGCCGGTGCAGCCGGAAGTCGGCGGAGAGGTCGACGACCAGGCCGGCGCCGGCCAGCGCGCGGGTCGCCAGGGTGGCGGCCTGGCCGTGCGGGAGGGCCATGAACAGCACGTCGGCGCCCTTGTCGAGCGCCTCCTCCGTGGAGCTGAAGGCCAGCGCGCCGTACGCCGAGGCGAGCCCCGGGTAGCGGGCGGCCACGGGCCGGCCGGCGCTGGACTCGCCGCTGGCCCAGATCACCTCGAGATCGGGATGCGCCGCCAGCAGGCGCAGCAGCTCCGCGCCCGCGTAGCCGGAGGCGCCGAGGACCCCGACGGTCCTGCTGCCATGCCGCTGCGGGACCCCTGTGTCAGCCATGGGATAACTATTCACTCTCCCCTGAAAATATGCAAGCGGCACGTTGCCCTCTGCCGTCGTACCACCATAGAGGCCTAATATTCGGTTGCGAACCTGACCGGGACTATGCAACTCTCGCCGAGGCGAGCCCGGGCCACGGGTCCGCCGTGGTCGCCGGCCTGGGTTGCTCCCAGGTCCCTGGGGAGCCGGCGACGACCCGAGCGACGCGATCTACAGGAGCGAGCGCCACGATGCCTGTCCGGCCCGGAACCGACGCGGACGCCGCCGCCGCCGCGGAGCTCGTGCGGCAGGTGCTCCGGGAGCACGGCCTGCCGTTCGAGCCCACGGGCCTCGACGCCGACATCCTCGCCCCCGAGGCCCACTATGCGGCCGGCGGCGGCGCCTTCTACGTGGCCACCGACGCCGGCGGCAGGATCGTCGGCACCGCGGCCCTGCGGCGCACCGGTCCCGCCAGCGGCGAGGTCCGCAGGGTCTTCCTGCTTCCCGAGGCGCGCGGGAACGGCACCGGCCGGGCGCTGCTGGACGCGGTGCTCGCCGCCGCGCGGGCTCGCCGGCTCGACCGGGTCACGCTGACCACCCGACTCCGCTACGGTCGGGCGATCCGGATGTACGAGCGGGCCGGCTTCCGGCTGGTCGGCTCGACGCGCCAGCCCCGCGGCGGCCTCGGCCTGGTCTACGAGCTCGACCTCGCCGGACAGGGCACCCCGGACCGACCGGCGGGCCTCCCCCGCCGACCTCTCACCCCAGCCTTTGCCGCCTGATGGACTCCCAGCGGCTCCCCGAGCGCTCCGACGAGCAGCCCTTCGCCTACCAGGACGGCGTCCTCCACGTGGGCGGGCTGCCGCTCGACCAGGCGGTCGCCGCCACCGGCACGCCCGCCTACGTCTACGACCTCGACGCGATCGCCGCCGCATGGCGGCGCGTCGCCAGCGCCTTCCAGCCGCTCGGCGGCGAGGCGCTGTATGCCGTCAAGGCGAACTCCAACCTCGCCGTGCTGTCGCGCCTGGCCAGCAGCGGCGCCGGCTTCGACGTGGTCAGCGGCGGCGAGCTGCTGCGCGTGCTGCGCGCCGGCGGCGACCCGGCCCGCACGGTCTTCGCCGGCGTCGGCAAGACCGCCGAGGAGCTGGCCCTGGCCGTGGAGCACGGCGTGCTCGTGCACGTCGAGTCGGCCGACGAGCTGGAGGCGCTCCAGGCGGTCGCCGCGCGGCTCGGCCGGCGCGGCCGCTTCGCCGTGCGCGTCAACCCCGACGTCGACGTCGACACCCACGCCTCCATCCGGACCGGCCACGACGAGGCGAAGTTCGGGGTGGCTATCGAGGTGGCGGACGACCTGCTGGCGCGCACCGCCAAGGGCGACTTCCCGGACCTGGACCCCGCCGGCGTCCACGTGCACGTGGGCTCGCAGCTCCCCGACCCGGACGGGATGGCGGCGGGCGCGAAGATCGGCATCGAGGTGATCGAGGCCGGCCGCGCCGCCGGGCTGCCGCTGGACTGGCTCGACGTCGGCGGCGGCCTGCCGATCGACTACGGCGGCCAGACGCCGCTGGGGCCCGAGGTCTTCGCCGAGGCCCTGGCCCCGCTGGTCGCCGGCCGCGGCATCCGTGTCGGCATCGAGCCGGGCCGCTACCTGGTCGGGCGGGCAGGCGCGCTGGTCGCCAAGGTGCTCTACCGGAAGCATCGCAGCGCCGGCCGCATGCTGGTGGTCGACACCGGCATGCACCAGCTCGTGCGCCCGGCCCTCTACCAGGCCGTGCACCGGGTGGTGCCGGTACGTGCCGGGCCCGGCATGCCGACCGAGGTCGTCGGGCCGATCTGCGAGTCGACCGACGTGCTGGCCGCGGCCGCCGACCTCCCCGACCTGGAGCCTGGCGATCTGGTCGCCATCCTGGACGCCGGCGCCTACGGCATGACCATGGCCTCCAATTACAACACCCAGCCGCGGCCGCCCGAGATCGTCGTCTCCGGCGGGGTCGCCGCGGTGGCCCGCCGCCGAGAGACCTGGGACGACCTGCTCGGCACCGAAACCATTCCGAGCAGCTAGGGCCGGGCCCGCTGGCCCGGCCCCGACTCGGCGGGCGTCACCTCAGTTGGGCTCGATGGAAGGCTGGTCAGTGGACGGCTGGCGACCGATCACGTGGAGGCAGCCGGCGCTCGGCACGAACACGGACTGGCCGCCCGTGTCCCACCGGACGGTGATCATCCGGCCGTCGATCGCGGTCACCGTTCCCGTCCTGATCGCACTCCCAACTTTCTCGGATTCGACCTGGACGCGGTCTCCGACGGCAGCCATGACGCATCCTCCTGCCTTCGACCGGAACGAGATGGAGTTCGAGTTTGCTCGCCAGCCGGGCCTGGTTCAAGGGTTCCGCGAGACCGGCGCTCGACAGCCGCGTAGCATGAGGCGCGTATGTGGTCGGACGCGCTGAGGCTGGTCATGGCGGAACTCCAGCTCGAAGACGTCACTCGTGTGCATCCGGACGGGTCGGTCGCGGTCGCCGATCTGAGCCTGCATGTCCGCAATGGCGAGCTGCTCGCCCTGGTGGGCCCGTCGGGCTCGGGCAAGAGCACCACGCTGCGGCTGATCGCCGGCCTCGAGCCCGTCACCTCGGGGACCATCAGCATCGGCGGCAGAGTGGTCAACGGTCTCCAGCCGCACGAGCGCAACGTGGCCATGGTGTTCGAGGGCGACTCGCTGTACCCGCACCTCACCGCCGGCGGCAACCTGCGCTTCGGTCTGGAGATGGGGCGCGTGCCCAAGTCCGAGATCGACCTGCGGGTGCAGGCGGAATCGCGGGTGCTCGGCGTCGCGCGCCTGCTCGGCCGCCTGCCCCGCACGCTGTCGGCGGGGCAGCGGCAACGGGTGGCGGTCGGCCGCGCGACCGTCCGGGTCCCGGACGTGTTCCTCCTGGACGAGCCGCTCACCCACCTGGACGCGGCCAATCGCGACCGGCTCCGGCAGGAGCTGAGCACCCTCCAGCACGGGATGGGCGTCACCACCGTCTACGTCACCCACGACCAGGGGCAGGCGATGGCCATCGGCGACCGCATCGCCGTGCTCCGCCGGGGCCGGCTCGAGCAGGTCGACACGCCGCGGGCGGTCTACCGCCGACCGGACAACACCTTCGTCGCCAGCTTCCTCGGCTCGCCGGGCATGTCGCTGCTGCCCGCCACCCTCGAGCGCGACGCCGATGGCACCTGGATCGGCGTCAGCGGCCAGCGGCTGCGCTTCCCCGGAGAGCCCGCCGGTGCCCTGCGCCGCTACGTCGGCAGACCGGTGGTGATCGGCCTGCGCCCCGAGGACGTGACCGCGGCCAGGGGAGCTGAGCCCCGGGCGGCGGGCGGCGCCGCGGGGGGCGGGGCCGCGGGCCGGCGGCACCGGCGGCTCCGGCTGACCGCGACGCGGGTCGAGCACCTCGGCCCCGAGCTGCTGGTCGCGTGCGCCGTGGACGCCCCGGCGGTGGTCGTGGAGGATGCCGGCGCCGACCCGCTGCCGATCACGGAGGGCGCCACCCTGCACGCCCGCTTCCCCGCCCACTCCGCCGTCCGCCTCGGCGACCTCGTGGACGTCGAGGTCGACGTCACCGAGCTGACGTACTTCGATCCCGGCACCGGGACCGCCCTCTGGCACCCGCTGTGACCGTGGCGCCGAGCTTCGATAATTCGGTTGCCCCTGGTCCGACACTCCCGTAGGCTCCACGCCGGTTACGCGCCTTCACACCAGGAGCGACGATGGCTCTGGCGACCTTCCGCGACATCGTGATCGACTGCGCCAACCCGGTGGAGTTGGCGAAGTTCTGGACGCGGGTGCTCGGCTACCCGGTGATCCGCCAGGACGAGGACGAGGCCTGCCTCGACGCTGGCGACGGCTCGTTCCGCATCTGGCTCGTCCGGGTCCCCGAGCCCAAGACCGTCAAGAACCGGGCGCACATCGACGTCAACCTGCAGCCCGGAGCCAGTATCGAGCAGCTCGTCGAGCTCGGCGCCGAGGTCCTCCATCCCTTCGGCTCCATCCCGGGCGCCCCCTGGGCCGTCCTCGCCGACCCCGAACGCAACGAGTTCTGCGCCTTCCCACCGCAGGAGGAAGAGCAGGCGGCCAGCGCCTGATCGGCCGCTTGCCGACGTCCTTGCGTCAGCAGACATGCCGGAGGGCACCAAGTTCTGCCTGGTACGATCTGGCCGGCTCGAAGGCGATATACTCCTTTGTAGTTGATATCATGAGGGAGTGACACCATGAGTCGCACACTGATCGATGTCGATGACGACGCGCTTGCACGCGCCGCCTCGGTCCTTGGGACCTCCACCAAAGTCGACACCGTCAACCGAGCACTGCAACTGGTCGCCCAGAATGCGGGTCGCCAGGCCGAACGTGACCGCTTTGACGCTCTGCTCGACCTTGTCGGGGAGCGACTCGCGGAAACCGACGTCAGGGCGGAAGCATGGCGCTAGGGCCGCTGCACCTGGCTGACAAGTCAGCCTGGGAACAGGCTCGCGATGACAAGCGCGCTCGCCAGCGGTTGCACGAACTGCGCGACGCGGGGCAGCTCGCCGTCTGCATCGTGTCGATGGCGGAGCTGCTGTACGCGGCACGCAACGCCGACGAGCTGGCCAGGCTGCGTCTTGACCTGTCCTCACTTTCCTACCTGCACATGACCCCAGCCGCCGAGCAGCACGTAGCGGACGTCATGGCCGCGTTGGCCCTGCGTGGACAGCACCGGACCCCGATCCCGGATCTGATGCTCGCCGCGATCGCCCACGCCCACTCCGCCGTCGTGCTCCACTATGACTCCGACTACGAGCGGATCGCCGACGTGACCGGACAGTCTCATGAGTGGATCGTCCCGCGAGCAACCGGACACAGGGGC
>WNFZ01001635.1_pt1 | contig 21522 bp, 15 predicted proteins | sample 5400081 | NCBI WGS metagenome assembly WNFZ01 (sample SAMN13153365, study PRJNA577476) | soil metagenome | isolation source: 80 cm soil or saprolite under grassland replicate 1 | place: USA:California | collected 2016-06-15
CAGAATGCGACTGTCACCATTCTGGGAACACCGATTTCTCCCACGACGACAGACGCGACTGGCTTCTATAGCTTCGCCAGTGTGCCTGAGGGTACGTACAACGTGAGGGCGGAAGCAGGAGGCTGCAACTCGCCACAGACTCAGCAACTCGTCGTCAATGGCGATGAAACCCTTGATTTCACGTTGCCGTCAGTGACAGACAACTTCGGTTACTTCTGCCGAATCGAGGCGCCTGCGTATGTTGAAGGCACCACGCCGTTAGCATTGAGCGGTGACGACAATGTTGTTACTGTTGGTCTGCCATTCGGTTTCAGTTTCTACGGTCAAACATACAACACAGCCTATGTCGCTACAAATGGATACTTGAACTTCCTCACGCCGAGTTCTATATTCGGCAATAGCGGGATCCCCAGTGGCTTCGATCCGAACGGCGCGATCTACCCCTTCTGGGATGATATGTATATGGATGGTTCTTCCAGTGCCTTTACCGATATGGTAGACGATGCTAGCGGGCACGGGTTCTTGATCGAGTGGCGAAATATAAGCTTCTTCCCATGCTGCGGCAATCGTCTGGACTTCGAGGTCATCCTTTACGAGAACGGACGCATCCTGACTCAATATCGGAATGTTGACGCGAATGGACAGGAGCAAGGCGGCTCTGCCACCATAGGCATCGAGAATGCCGCCGGTGATGACGCGCTCCAATTCTCCTTCAATACTGCTTCGATCGGCACGCCAGAGTTTGCGGTGTCGTACAACCTGCCGCCTTCTGGCTTCATTCAAGGTAACGTGACCGACGCGAATGACCACCTTGCACTTGCGGGTGCAGCTGTGCAGGCACTTCAGAATGGAAACCCGGTGCGCTCGACAATCACCGATGCGAATGGCTTCTATCGGGTACAGGTGCCGGTGGGTGCCTACACAGTCCAAGCCAGTGCGACCAACTATGTTACCGGATCTGCGCAGGTCACGGTTCAAGAGGATCAAACGGTCACGCAAGACTTTGCCCTCGCTACTGCGCGTGCCGAAGTGAACCCAAGCTCGTTCCAGTTCATCGTACCGGCTGGACAAATACGCACGAAGATCCTCACTCTCCGCAACACGGGTGGCGTGAACCTAACTTGGAACATCCAGGAGACAGGTGGCGGCGCAGCAGGTCCGAGCGCGAGGCAGGCAGAACTCGTAAGGAATCCCGATTACGATCCGAATTCGACAACGACAGAGGGACTCTGGGTCAATCCGCCTCCGAAAGTCGCGGCACCAGCCATACCGGGTGATGTGCTTGCCTCTTGGGTACCGGCCGGCTTCACTCTACCCTGGGGTGTAGGATTCAACGGAAACGTTTGGTTATCTGACCCGCTGGCAGGTGGAGGCCTATGCGGTGGCGTATCCTGTCATAACAAAGAATTCACTGTTGCTGGCGTCCCCACTGGGAAAGACTTCCCGGCAAGCTGGGCCAGCGCATGGAACGCCGACATGGCACTAGACACGACTCATAATGCGATGTGTCAAGTGAATGTTGGTGGTGACAATGGTATCTACTGTTGGGATCTGAACGACGGTCATGTTGTCGGTTCAATCACCAGTGGTGGACCTTGGACAGGAATCTCACAACGCGGCTTGGCATATCGAGCAGACGACAATAGCTTCTACATTGGCGGCTGGAACGAAGGGATCCTGTATCACATTCAAGGGCTTGGAAGTGCAAATCCAGGAGCGGTGATCGATCAATGCGTTGCCCCGGATCCCAATATCTCCGGTCTCGCCTGGAACCCGGCGTTCAATATTGTCTGGGAGGCGACCAACAGCCCGACGGATACGATCTATGAACTCGACCCGACCAACTGTAGCGTGCTTGGAAGTCTTCCACACCCCACAGGGAACTTCTCCGGCGGTGGCCTGGAAATGGACGACGCGGGCAACTTGTGGATGATCAGCCAGGCGAATCAAACCGTCTATCTGGTCGAGAGCGGTGTACCGGCGTTCGTGGATGTGCCATGGCTTTCTGAGACGCCCTCCAGTGGCACCTTAGCCGCCGGTGGAACGCAACAGATTCAGATCAGCGTGAATACGGCGGGCATGGCGCCGGGCGTTTACGGTGCTAGTATGTTCCTGCAAAGCAATAGTGGGCGCCAACCGTCCATACGGATCCCGGTCACCCTTATTGTGCCGGCGTACTTCCAGGGTGTGAATGCAGGCGGCGGCGTGTATACAGACCTGAATGGAGACCCGTGGGCAGCTGACAAAGCTTGGGCTGCTGGAAGCTTCGGCTACGTGGGCCAGTCCTCGACATTCAGAACAAATAGAGCGATCGCGAACACACTCGATGATCGACTCTACCAAGACCTGCGGCAAGGTATGCTTGAATATCGCTTTGATGGCTTGCCGAATGGAGTATACGAAGTCGATCTACGCTTTGCCGAAATCAGTGCTACTCGGCCCGGCCGACACCTCTTCGACGTGATCGTTGAAGGGAATTTAGTATTGCCAGCATTCGACATCGCGGCGGAGGTCGGCAGCTTTGCGGCGGACGACAAAGTGTTCTTTGTGGTTGTGACCGATGGACAGCTGAACATCCGCTTCATCACACGGACAGGCTTGGGCAAACCAATCATCAATGCAATACAAGTAGTCCATAGACCAGACCGTTAGAGGAGGTAAGTTCAATTAAACAATGTAGGGACTGACTCTCGTCAGTCCCTACAGGTTTTAAAAGTACATCCGCTACTTAGCGCTTTCGTTCTTGATAGCGCTTATACACACGCTTCCATGCGTCCGTGGGCTCGAGCGGTTTTGATTTTTTATGCTCATCGCGGCTGAGATAGAACGCGAAATCTTCCAATAAACCGGAGACAGGTTCATTTGGCTTCGAATAAACCGGGGGACGTCCATAGTTGATCGCTTCCACAAATAAGCTATCGGTATATGGCACCACCATAGATGTCTGCATCCCCAATGCAGATTCGATCTTATCTTTTGGCAGACCGGCGCGTGGGAAAGTAGTGTTAAGAATAAGTTTGAGTTTTTCTTTTGGATAGCCAAGCTTTTTATAGGTATCGAGTGCTGCGAAGGCGGCGCGAAGCGAGGACATATCGGGGCAGGCGACCATCAAGATCACATCGGCAACATCCAAGGCTTGCAGGGTAATATCGCTGAAATCATGGGGAAGATCCGCCACGATGTATTCATAGTTTTGTCTGAGCAGTTGTAAGGAGTTACCGATCATCCCAGGTTGTACTGGTGCTGCTTCTGCGGGGAGAGTAGGCGCCGCGATAAAGGCAAGTCCACTGTCATGCGTATCCATGGCTGAGCGGAGTACATCGATATCGAGCTCGTTGGGGTTGTACGATGCAATATCCGTCCATGTGCGGCGCAAGGTTTTGTTCAGCATCAATGCGACTTGGCCGGAAGTCATTGTCAAATCCAGCAGGATCGTGGATGACCATAAGGAGGCAACAGCAATTCCCAGGTTGACTGCCAGCGTGGAACTGCCCGTGCCGCCGCGCAGACTATGAACCGCGATCATCCGTCCAACATGAACTGGCGTTTCATGTTGAGCATGAGAGGCTTGGACGCGTCGTAACAAACGGGATATACGCGCCACCAATTCTGCACCTTCGAAGGGTTTGGTCAGATGATCATCGGCTCCTGCCTCGAATGCCTGCAGTTTATCCTGTAGATCAGACTGTGCGGTCAAAATTAAGATGGGTGTGTCTGCGAATTGCGACTCCCGACGCAAGATACGAGTAAATTCATACCCGCTGATATCGGGCATCATCACGTCGCTGATGATCGCGTCGGGTTCGAAAGTATGAGCCTTTGTAATCCCTTCATTTCCATTCGACGCGAATTCGAGCTGCGCGCCTAATGGTTCGAGGGCGCGTCCTACTAATTCATGATTGATGGGCTCGTCGTCGACAACCAATATACGAGTCATACATTCTCCTGAACATATTCTTGCAAACGATGGACTTCATCTTGCATTTGCTTGAGGCCGGAGGAAGCGAACTGGATATCCTCATGTTTTCCCATTTCTTCGATTTCGAGGGCTAGCGTTGCCAATGGCTCTGTACCGAAATTGAGACAGGTCCCTTTGAGGTTATGAGCCAGGCGCGCTAACTTATTGGCATTATTTTCTTCGAGTGCTATTTGTAATTCACGAAGGCGCTCTGGCAAGCCATTCATGAAAAGAGTGAACATTTCCTGCATGAAGGTTTTATCGCCATCGAAGTGATAAAGGGCGCCTTGCACATCCATGGGTAAAGTATTCGAAAAATCTTTCGCCGAGTATTGTTTTACCTCATTTGGAACAATTGGCTTTGTTTCTTCACCGAATAATCCATCATCCTCAAATAAGGGATTTTGGATCGAAGCATATTCATTGCTTGGGCTGCGTGTACTACTTTCCAATGTAGAGACCGGTTTCTCTTCATTGTTTATCCACCGCTCAACCATACTGAAGAAAACTTTAGGCTGAAGAGGTTTGGATAGATAATCATCCATGCCAGCTTCGATACAGCGTTCCCGGTCGCCGCTCAAGGCATGGGCGGTCATCGCGATGATCGGCGTGTGCCTGCCTTCATCCCGTTCCCACTGGCGAATCAAATCCGTCGCTTCGAAGCCATCCATCTCGGACATTTGCACATCCATCAGGATCGCGTTGTATCTTCCAGCCTTGGCTTTTTCAACGGCCTGAACACCACTTTCCACGGCATCTACAGAATAGCCAGCTTTTTGTAAAAGGGTCACTGCTAATTTTTGGTTGATAGGATTATCTTCCGCAAGTAGGATGCGTAAATTTTGTCGCTTCTGCTCCGAAAGCTGATGGCGTGTCACCAACTGAGATTCAGTCGTCTTGCCTTTACTCAACACTGCTATCAGTGCTTCGCGCAACATTTGTTGTTTCACGGGTTTCAATAAATAAGCGGAACATCCCAGTGCTTCCAGGCGAGCGGCATCTCCGCGTTTGCCCATGGATGTCAGGATAATAATCTTCGCTTCGTTCAACGATGGATCGCTGCGGATGGCTTGGGCAGTCTGTTCACCATCCATGCCGGGCATCTGCATATCGAGCAGAATAATATCAAATGGATTACCGGCGCGAGCGGCGTTGCGCAGCACCTCCAACGCTTTGGTGCCGCTTGCGACCGATTCGATCTTACAGCCAAAACCAGTCACCATATGTGTGAGAACGGTGCGATTGGTGAGATTATCGTCCACTGCCAGAACGCGCGCCGAGTCCAGATTCACTGTCTGTATTGGTAACGGAGCTGTGGCTGGTTTGACCGTGTGTGGTTGTTTTTCAAAACGAATCTTAAACCAGAATGTACTTCCCTCGCCCGGAATGCTATGAACACCAATTTTTCCGCCCATCGCTTCCACAAGTTGCTTTGATATGGTGAGACCCAATCCTGTGCCACCATATTTGCGAGTAGTCGAGCCGTCAGCCTGGGTGAAGCGTTCGAAGATCAGGGCTTGCCGTTCCTGTGGGATACCAATACCGGTATCTTGCACCGAAAAATAAACATCGACATTAGTTTCCTGTTCATCCATAGGTTCGGCACGAATCACGATCTCGCCGTAATGTGTGAACTTGATCGCGTTCCCGACCAGGTTTACAAGAACCTGGCGCAACCGACCCGGGTCACCTATTAAGTCGGCTGAAAGATTAGGATGAATCAAACAAACCAGTTCCAATGCTTTTTCTTCCGCTCGCTTGGCGAGAGCATAGGCAACATCTTCGATCGTATTGCGCAGATCGAAATTAATAATTTCCAATTCCAACCTGCCTGCCTCGATCTTCGAGAAATCAAGAATATCGTTGATGAGCACAAGCAAGGATTCTGCACTATGCAGAGAGGTTTGTAAATAATCCTGCTGTTCCGCTGTAAGGGGGGTATCAAGAGCAAGTTCCAACATGCCGATCACACCGTTCATTGGTGTACGGATCTCATGGCTCATATTGGCAAGGAATTCACTCTTGGCGCGGTTTGCTTCCTCTGCCTCCTGCTGAGCGCGGACCAAAGCCGAGATGTCGTGATAAATCGCAAGCGCGCCGATCCGTTCTTCATTAACGAGAATTGGCACACCGAAAAGTTCTACATCGACCAATGAACCATCCTTGCGTCGACGCTTGCTAATTGCATGTACCGTCCCTGTCATGACCTGGTGGGTATAGTTGATGGCCTCCTGGCGCGTTTGCGGGGAGGTGATTAACGAATCGAGGTTTGTACCTATGATCTCATTGCTATTGTATTGATAAAGATTTTCGAATGCCGGATTGCTGGAGAGTATATTTTCATTTTGATCCAACACCACAATTGCCACCGGGCTGTTTTGAACCACGGCTTCGAAATATTGTATTTGGCGCATGATCTCTACTTCGATGCGCTTCCATTCGGTGATGTCGCGATCAATACCGATAACTCGTTCGTGACCTCCAACATTCAGAAGGGTTGTGGAAACTTCGACAGGGAAGTCGGAACCATTTTTGTGATGATGATAGGTCTCGTACTTAAGATTGCCTGCATCACGTAACTGTTGCATATAGGCGGCTCGCTCGGCTGGGGTTCCTGTAGTTCCATTCAAGACGTCAATGGAATGACCGATCAATTCTTCGCGGCGATATCCGTTCATCTGGCACGCTGCTTCATTGCAGTTCAAAATGGGCCATTTCCCTTCGGGGTCATCGGGATCGATCACAACAATCGCATCGGGAAGCAAATCGAGCAACGCCTGAAATAAAGTTTCCGTTTGTTCCAGAGTTGTCTCAGCCTGTTTGCTGTCTGTAATATCGTGCAGGACAATCAGTTTCTTATCTTCCTGTCTTTCTTCATGGATTGGGAAGATCGACACGTCGTACATCCGCCCAAGCCAATTATGGGAATACCTGTCGAAGGATTTGCCCTGCAAATTAAAAATCTCGGCAATTGTGTGACCAATTACATCCGAGAACTTTGCATTGAGACGCACAATAAGAGCATGATTGCAGCGGATGATCACTTCTTTTTCATTGGTAACAAGAATCGGATCTGAAATGGAATCGAAGATCAGTTCCCATTCCTTCTTGCTATGCTCGATCACTTTAAAGAGCCTGCGCTGTGAACCGATTAATCCTCCCACAATTCCGAAGAGGAAAGGGGCAAACTCCAGAGCGATGATCATCGGCTCGGTTCTATGGACATAAAAAAATGACCAAAGTTTAATAAGTGGCAAATGCTGTTTTGAAAATTCTAACCCAACCCCCAGAAAAAGTACCATCAGCCCAAACAGTATCCCCAGGGCGATCAGAAGATACAGTGTCCGATTCTTCGTCCAGGCCATAACTGCCTCCAAGACAACAATACTACATAGTGCCGCATAATTTACTTTACTTTATGTTGGATTTTCAGCCTGCAAATCCTTGAAAAAGTAAAGTTAATAATGAGACAAGCGGTAAAGCAGGATCAATGTTTACCCGGAAAGTGTAGCACATCGTAGATTGGAAAATTCTTGCACTTTAGTAACCTGCAAATAAAAACGAAAAGTGGGCTGACCCGCCTTGTGTTTCCAACGAAATGATTAAGTTCGTTTTCGCGAATAACCGACAATATACTTCGGCAATGCAATCTCCTGCGACTGCAATTCATCCCGAATGGGTAAAAGCGGACTCTCCTGTAACGGCAACACTCCTGCCCAAACAGGTAGAACATAATCTTCCTGTTCATCAATCGCGGGGCCGATACGGACTTTTGCCGAGGCCTCGTCAATTTTGATCGAGACCACGCGCGTAGCATTCAACTCTTTACGATTAGGATGGCGCGCCTCCTGCCAGCGACCGGGGATTAAGTGTTCCGTGACCGCTTCCAACGCTTCCAGTTTTTCTTGTTCAGCCTCGATCAGTTGTCCTGCGCCGAACAATACGACAGAACGATAATTCACCGAATGGTGGAACACCGAACGCGCCAGGACGAGACCATCCACAATGGTCGCCTCTATGCAAACTGGATTGCCCGCCTCAATATGCTTGAGCAAGCGACTGGCTTTCGCACCATGTAACACGATGCTGTCATCGATCCGCGCGAAATTGATAGGAATTACAAATGGCTGTCCAGCCTGCACAAACCCTACATGGCAGATGAGTGCCTCATCCAGGATTTGATAAATCGTTTCATGATCGTAATGTCCACGTTTGGGCAGTCTGTTGATGCGCGTCTTTGTGGTCTTAATGAATCTGGTCATGAAGCTTCCCTTTCCTCGTTAGCCAGCAAATAAAATGATCATCATATGAAAAAGTGTGAACAATGTATTTAGCAAAGTGGCTGCAATTGCGACCCATACTCGATCTTCTTTATGCAACAAACTCGTCAAACCGAGAATTGCACCAATTCCTGCGGGCAGGACCAACAAGAGAAAAGTGATCACTCGTTGTGTGCCAAGGGGTGTTCCGACCAACGCTGATTCAAATATTGTCAACGCCAGCCAAAAGATTACAGACAAACCAAACAACAACAATGAACTTACTGCAAGACTACGATTCATTGTCTCAATCTTCTTTGGATTGCCGCCGTAATGCGCCGCGTGATAATAAAACCGAGACACGCACCAAATGCAAACCCTAAGATTGGATCTTTGGTATTGTAAACAGCGGCACTGCTGATCACAATGGAGATGAAAATGGACCCGGCTTCGGCAGCCGTTCGCGCTGTCTCGGGTGGGTGCTCGCCCTGAGGGTCAGCATTGATCATCAGAATCTCTTCCTGAGTCGGCAAGTGGATCTGTCGAAGTTGTTTGCTGTGTTCTGCTGATTGTCGTCGTTCATATTCGCGGCGCTCCAGCCACATTTGGAATGCCACTGTGACGATCGAGGTGACAACACTCCCCACAACGCCCATAATTGCCCCGTAAATCATGATTAAGAAATCGCGCTCCATTGGCATTGCTCCTATAAAACTTCATGCAATATAAGCGTTGTCCCCAATTGGCTGATTGACGTTCTTAATTCTACCCTAACCTCAGTATTGCTCCTAAAACACTAATTTAACGCATGAAGAATGAGAACGACGAGAAGAAAATAGATCGATCCATTCACCAGGGCGTGCGCCAATATCGCAGGCGCGATGGACCTTGAACGCCACACCAACAAGCCAAACAGAAGTGCTGTAATCGGAATGAATATCCAAAACATAAGCGGAAACTGCCTGGCGCTGTAGATATGTGCAGCGGTGAATAGCATCGCCTGAAACAATAAAATCCAAACTGTCTTCCACCGCAGCTGGCGCAAATAACCCCATAAAAATCCACGGAAGAGGGGTTCTTCATTCACGGGTGAAAAACCAAGATGATATAAAAGGTTCAGGCTGCTCGAGAAAAGAATAAGAACTAGTTTCATCTGGGAAGAATAGCCATTCGATAACATCGATTGGAATGTTTGAAAGTTCTCCGCTACGGAAAGACCGATTCCAAGCAACAATCCGATCAGGAGCCACAGTAGCAAAGCCGAATCAACGCGGGGAGTTTTGAATCCATTTCGCCATAAGCCAGTCAGCAACACAAGCGAAATGATGCAAAGAATCAAAGCCGAAGGCTGCGGAAACGCCAAAGGAGAATCGACTCTCCAGTATCTTAGGATGAGCGACTGTTTGGCGCAAATTTCACTTTACCCCAAGGATGCATTGAAGCGAATCATTGTCTTCCTGCGGAGGAACCTCCACACGAATATTCCGAAAGCCGGCCTCACTAAACAACGAGGCAATCTCACTGCCAAAATACAACGTCATGACGGCAGGGTCTACGTTTGGTCTCCATTTGTCTTTTGGCTGAATGGTAATTCCCAGCAAACCGTTTGCTTTCAGGACGCGTCTTAATTCCTTCAAGCAATCCACAGGTCTTGCCCAGAAATAAATCGAATGTAGTGAAAATGCAACATCAAACGATTCATCTGGATACGGCAATGAAGAGATATCGCCCTGTTTAAGTTCCATTCGGCCAGCTTGAATAGCATTAGCATTTCTTTGGCTGGCAAGTTGTACCATCGTTTTGGAGTGATCGATCCCAGCGATGAAGCCTTCGGATGCTTTTTCACTTGCCATTTGCGTGGAAATGCCTGGACCAAATCCAATCTCAAGTACGCGATGATCTGGTTGAATGTTCAGCAAGGTGACTGTCCAGCGAGCATCATAGACATTTCTCTTGGCCATACCATTGCCAATAAATTTACCAAATAGCCCTCTCGGGTTTCCAAACTGCTTCGAGATAAAGTTACTGATCTTTTCTTGCATGTTATGCCTCGCTTTCAGGAAAAAGAACCGACCAGCAAATTTGTTTTCCCGCCAGTAAACCTAATCCGGCTCGCGCCGGTTTTTCGCAGGGTTCTGCATCAAAAGCTTTTGCCACATCCCAGGCAGCGGGCGAAAAATATGCAATAACTTCGCAGTGCAGGCGACCCTCTGACTCAGGGCGAGTGAACACGGCCATCTCATCCGGTTTGCCCGCGGCAACAAAGGATTCTTGAAATCTTTCCTCAATTTCCGCGGAAGGCATGGGAGCCATCAGGCCGTCACCAAGGCTGAGGCAATACCAGTAGTTATTTGTTTTATTTTGATTCATCATACTATCCCAATTTGATATCAGACGATGGACGATAGACCATGGACCATGCTTGTATGGTCTATCGTCTAAGTCTTCAATTCTCTATAACATTCTGTAGTTCTTCTTCCGAAATGAGCCGTGAGGTTGAATCGTCGCGATACCAGTCATCATGCGGCGACCAGTTCCTGCAGCGCGGACACATAGTGTCATGCCAGAATTTTGCACACTTGGGGCAAACGCCATGTGTCGAAAATGTATTCCATTTTTTGCCACAGCCAGGGCGGCAGATCCAAATCGTTCTGGGAGAAGGGCTGAAGTCGCATTTAGGACAGGCAATTCTCACCGTTCACCTCTAAACTTATATATTACCGCTTGTCTCACGCAAGTTCTTCATGGGTAATTAAACTTTTCGAATGCTTTTGTCCCCTCCGTTCCACTCGGGGACTGCCGCTGCTTTGCGCGGCGTGCGCGATAGGTTGAAATTCAAATCTTAAGTTTAGATAATTATGCGGCACTCTGTAAGCATACTCGAATTTGACCGTCCGTACAACATAAATTCTTGAAATATCCATTTAAATTTGGTGATAGAGAACGTCTCAACTCGTGACAATCGGAATTACTCATCGGAAAGCTTATCAGGTAAGATGAACGCCGAGAAACATTATGAATCCATTTGCAGAAGAAATGTTTGTGCTCTTCGCCATCCTGACTCTGGGCGCCTGGATCGGTCACTGGTCTTGGCGGGGTATTTCTCTTGGCAGTGCAGGCGTATTATTCGTCGCCTTAGTGTTCGGACATTTTGGTCTGAGCGTTCCCAAAGAGGTGATGGACTTTGGTCTATTACTCTTTGTCTACTCCGTTGGCCTAAGTGCTGGTCCAAGCTTTTTCCGCACCTTCCGCAAACGGGGGATGCAGTTCGTTGTCCTGGCATTGGTCGTTGTCGGCAGCGGTGCAATCATCACCGGCTTACTTGCATACCTTCTTCATTTGCCGGCGGCGCTTGCGACAGGTCTTTATGCGGGTGCTCTTACCTGCACGCCTGCTTTAGCTGCCGCTATCGATAGCCTCAATCGTGTGCTGCCAGATGCTGCTCCGCTTGCTTCCGTTGGGTATGGCATTGCTTATCCCTATAGCATGATCGGGATGGTGCTGCTGATTCAATTGCTGCCAAAATTATTGAAGCGTCCTGTCAAAATCGAAGAAAAGCTTTGGCTGGCAGAAAAGGCAATCGAAGCTCCCGGTTTGCAAGCGCGTCAATTCTGTGTGACCAATCCCAATATCGATGGTAAGACCGTCACGGAAATCAATCCTCGCCGCCTGGCTCATGTCAATATCTCACGCCTCAAACACAGTGATCGAGTCACTGCCGCGAAACCGGAAACAATCATTCATATTGGTGATTTAGTAATGGCGGTCGGACCGGAAGAAGAACTGGATAAATTACGCATTCTTCTCGGTGAAGAGACAAACGAGCGCATGGATGTCAATGCCGAAGTGATGAGTGTGGATGTAGAAGTCATGGATGAGTCACTCACCGGCAAGACGCTTGCACAAATGCGCGTATGGGAACAATTCACCGTGGTAATCACCCGCATTCGTCGCCAGGGACTGGAAATTGTCCCACACGGAAATGTCACGCTCGAACGTGGGGACGGCATCCGAGTGGTGGGGGAGAAGAGCGCGGTGGAATCGTTCGTCCGGCGTGCACAGGGTTCGCCGCGTAAAGCGATGGAAACCAGCATGGTTCCTTATTTGATTGGACTCTTGATCGGTGTGTTTGTCGGGCTGATTCCAATTCCAATAGGGCAGGGCGTTACACTCAAGTTGGGGATGGCAGGTGGCGTATTTATTGTCAGCTTGCTGATCGGTCATTTTGGAAAGATCGGTCCCTTCCAATTGTATGTTCCGCCTGCCGCGAAAAATCTCACGCGCGAATTAGGTTTGATGCTCTTCCTGGCGGGCGCGGGGACAAACGCAGGCGCACATTTGGTGGATGTTCTCAAAGATCGAGGCGGAGTTTTGCTTCTCGTCGGAGCGACCGTCACGACTCTTTCCGCACTGGCAGGACTCTTCGTTATGGTAAAAATCTACAAGCTGAATCTGCTCTCAGCCATGGGAGCGCTTACTGCGTCCATGACAAATCCTCCTGCGTTGGCTGCTGCCAGCAACCAATCTGAGACGGATTTGCCCGCAATTTCTTATGCGAGCACCTATCCTGTGGCGTTGATCTTCAAGATCTTGTTGGCACAAGTACTTGTGGAAATACTGCGACACCTACTCTAGCTTCCTATGTCAACTATTTGATCATATTACCTACGATAAACGCAAGCATACCAAATAGCGCGCCCATATAAATTTGTCGCATGGATTTTCTGCCATCTTCGGGCGATCTGCTTTTCAAAAGTCTGACTGTGAACACGCAGATCATTAAATCCATGATCGCAATCATGATTAGGTAACTCACACCGAGCCATCCGAATAATGTGGGAACAAAACTGAATACTACGACCAACGCAAAACATAGGGCTGACATTGCCAGCGCGGATTTCTTTCCATATCGGATCGCGATGGACTTCGAATCTCTCTTTTGATCGCCCGCCATGTCCATCGCGTCGCCGGCAATCTCCTCGCCAAGATCAACGAAGAAAGCGATCAGGGCAAAACACCATACGATTTTGTTCCAGGGCTGCCCGACGGCAATTCCACCCAGAATAAATGTGATCGCTACAGAAGAACTGACCATCAAATTTCCCGCGAGGCCTGCTTCTTTATATTTCCAGTTGTAGAGAAAGCCAATCAGCCAAAAGATCGTGCAGAGTATGAATGAGGGGAATCCAAGAGCCAAAGACGCCGCGAGACCGACCAGCGTCGCGAGAGCCGTGAGAAGAATTGCTTCCCACCGTGTGATCAATCCTGAAGGTAAAGGACGACTCGGCGCGTTGACCTTGTCCACTTCCAAATCGTAATAGTCATTCAAGATGATTGCAGATCCTGAAATGAAAAAACCACATAAAAAGCCCAGGGCACCTTGTTGCATTGGAGGAAATCTGCCAAGGGCGATGAATTCTCCCAGAATGACACAAACCCCGGCAGCAAATGGAAGTTCGGGTCGAAAGATTTGAATAACGGCTTTTAGTTTTTGAGTCAGCATTGAATTCTCCATTGTTATGGAACTCTTACTCAATCACGATCCGTTCCAGGTTTTCCTCTGGCTCTGGAAACTTCATCCTCAAACCTTCCAGAGTCTCAACCAGGACCCTCGAAATCACAAAATCTCGATACCACTTGTGATTGGCGGGGACAATGTACCAAGGTGCATAGTCTGTGCTGGTTTTGTTCAGGACATCTTCATACGCTCGCATATATTCATCCCAGAACTTGCGGTCGTTCAAGTCTCCTAAGCGGAATTTCCAATGTTTATTTGGATCATCAAGCCGAGCCTGCAGGCGTTTCTTTTGCTCGTCTTTGCCGATATGCAGATAAAATTTCAGGAGGGTGGTCCCATTCTCCGCCAGTATTTGTTCAAAGTTATTGATCTGATCGTAGCGCTGTCGCCACACCTCCGGCGGAACAAGCCCATGGACGCGTACGATCAATACTTCTTCATAATGGCTCCGATTGAAGATCACCAGCTCGCCTTTCTCTGGTACCTGTTTATGGATGCGCCACAAAAAATCATGATCCAACTCTTCTGATGTTGGTTCTTTGAAATTTGCCACCCGTGTACCCTGCGGATTCACGCCCTCGAAGACATGCCGAATGGCGCCATCTTTGCCGCCGGTGTCCATTGCCTGCAAGACGATCAATACCTTATGCTTGTGTTCGGCAAACAATACTTCCTGCAACTCTTCCAATCGCTTGTTCAACTGCTCCATGGCAAGACGACCTTGCTCCTTATCCCCTTTGAATTCACTCGTATCGTTTGGATCCCAACCGGAGAGCTGGATCTTCTCGCCTGGTTTGACCAAGTACCTTTTCACGACACACTCCTTTTCCCGTAAATAGACAACCAACCATCCCATTGTAATGCTTGGTTATCCTGCTGGTCCCATCCATATTTGGAGGGTCAGACAAGCAGGAAACAAATTTGGAAAACTTCCGTTTTAAAAATTAACGATTTTGCAAAAATCAAATGGTAACTTTTTGTCAAAATCCCGTCATGTATGCAACATCACAGTTCACTTGGAGCCTCCAACCAAATCGCCACACTTTGTGGCAAAGGAGTGAAAGAAATGTCAGCTCTAAAATGGATTTTTACCGCTATCCTCGCAGCATTTGCCTGGTTAGTTACAGGTTACACCATGGAGTATTTCAGACCGTACAAACGAAAATAGACATCAGACCAGACGGACCGCAAATCGGGGCATACCAGCCGGGGAATCGCGCGTTCGTGCATCGCACAACGGGGACACCATGCAACGTCTCGTAGACCATCTGCGAGACGTTCTGATTTAAAGCCCCACCTGACCTCACCGCACTTCACCAAACGAAGTGCGGTGCAAGTGTCGGTCACCCTCCCCATTTTCGGAGAAAATGGGGAGGGCTGGGAGGGCTAATTCCCTTTCCACTCAAAATCATGCACAGTCGTAACGTGTTGAAAGCCATGTTTCGCCACGATAGGTCTGCTCATGGTTCCCGTTTCGACAACCGCATAATGATAGTTGCGCTCGCGGATTTCCTGAATTCTCCTTGCCAGCAGACTTGTGTATAGTCCCTGCCGGCGATATTCGGCAACTGTCGATCCAGCGAATAAAGTCGCGAATTGTCCGCTGGGGAAATAGGTCCATGCGATCGAGGCGGGTTGATCATCCACATAAGCCACATAGACGCTCAAATAACCGGGCACCTGGAGATGACCACCAAGCCGCTCATTGACCCAGGTGTTGTGCCCACCCCAGACTTTATCCAGCACATAGATGACATCCTTCAAACCATCCACGTCAGTAACCCGGCGAATTTCCGCTTTGATCGGTTGCAGCAATGCAGACGGAGCTTTGTTGATATCCAACACCATTACGTCGGCTGGATCTCCATCGCTCGCAAAACCATGCGAGGCAAGTTCGTCTTTTAGGTTTGGCAGCAAATCATGGTCATAGACTTTCCAGGTGAACGGCTGATTCATCGGTGTGAAATATTCCACTTCGCGATGAATAGCATCGTGCAATGTAGATTCATTGGCAAACGTGAACGCCACTACATTCTTGCCGGGCGCTTGGCGAATAATTCGCACAACGTCGCCAGTGACTTCCTTGCGCGCTTCGGGATAAGCAACGCGAATTCGCAAGTCTTTGTCATAACGTACCAGTAAATTGTTGGTGTTCATAGTAATCACCTTTCCACTAACCTTGGGAAGATTTACATCCTACGGGCAGCCTTCGCAAGGTTGCTATCTTTTCATTCATCCTTTGCCCATGCAATCATAGGGCTAAGTTTCTTTGCTAGCCGGTAAGCTACATCTTGAAAACCAAAATGCGGCCAGAAACGGGAAGCGAGCAGATTTGGGCTGATCCAATTTGTGTAGCAAATTTCGTAACCTTCCTCTCGGGCATATTGCAATCCATGCCAGGTGAGAGCGGTATTGATGCCACGTCCTCGCGCTTGAGGCTTTGTCGCGGCTACGCTCAAGTAAAGCGTCTGCGGCGAGGCAAGCATTTGTGAATCCTTTTCCTCTTCGGGACAAAAGCCAATCATGCCAAGTGCTTCATCGTTTTCGAGCCCTAGCCAGACAACCCACTCCTTTTCATCGGCAAGTTCTGACCAGCCTTCATACAACTCTTCCCAATCTTCTGGCATCGTTGGATGCCAGTACGGTGCTCGTGCCAACGCATGCATAATGACATTAGAAAGACCACCAAGATGAGCATTATCGCCAGTGCATGCTTTTCGGATTGTGATACCTGTCGGCTCTTCCACTTCCGGAATGGTCAGCGAGCGAAGATCGATTAACGCATCGACACGTTCCTTGCCAAAGTCAAGATCAAATAGCGCGGCGATTGCATCGGCATCCGCGGCGGAAATATAAAGATAGTGATCGAAGCATCCTTTCTTTACCCAATCATCACCAAGCCGTGCATATAAGTCTTGTAGCAAGGCGGGGCTTTCGCCGCCTGTAAGTGCATATCCAGGCAGATAAACATAGCCGCCTCTTCCCCAGGGCTGTGTTGTTGTCTCGCCAATTAAATAGGCGATCATCTTCCCATTTCGAAATGAGGCATATCCACTTTTATATTTCTCTTTCCAAAGAGTCTCAACGGCTTTAGCCGCTACTTGTGGATCTTCAAACCGAATGGGTAAAAGGGGGAGTTGGGTGCGGTTGCGTGCGTGCCGATCAGCCAGCAGCCTTGCCGCCTCCGGAATCATATCACTGGTAAAGGGTAATAAATTAGTTTTCATAAATCTCTCATTTCAGCCCCTCCCGTCCTCCCCCAAATTCTTCGAATTTGGGGGAGGTGCCCCGACCCGAATGGGGAGGGGCGGTGGGGGCCTAGTCTGCTGCCAAAGCTTCCGGCGCATCTTCTTTTATTTCTGTACCGACTGCCTCAGCAAGTCCATAATGCGTTTCCAATTCATGGCGGAACTGCTGTGTGTATAAGCGATAGTAATGTCCGCCGAGCTTCAATAGTTCTGCATGGGTTCCTTGTTCGGCAATGCGTCCGTTTTCAATTACCAAAATGCGGTTGGCACGTCGAATGGTTGAAAGGCGATGTGCAATGACAAATGATGTGCGTCCTTTCATCAGCGCTTCCATACCGCGTTGGATGAGTGCTTCCGTCAGAGTGTCCACCGATGATGTCGCCTCGTCCATGATGAACAGTTCCGGTCGAGCCAGTACGGCTCGCGCCAGGCTGATCAACTGTTTCTGACCCACGGACAAAAGATTGCCTCCTTCGCCCACATTCTGGTCGTAGCCTTTTTCGAGCGTCACGATAAAGTCATGCGCGCCAGCGATCTTTGCGGCTGCGATGATGTCCTCATCATTTGCATCTAACCGTCCATAGCGGATGTTGTCGCGCACACTGCCAGAGAAGAGATGCGGTGTTTGCAGCACGATTCCAATTCGACTATGGATGGACGCCAGAGTGTGATCCATATAATCACGTCCATTGATGCGGATCACACCTTCACGCGGTTCATAGAAGCGACAGAGTAGATTCACGATCGTTGATTTGCCGCCGCCGGTAGGTCCAACGAGAGCGATCATTTCGCCGGGCTGAACCTTCAGCGAGAAATCGGTGAGGACGGGCTTGCGATCTTCATAATAGAAATTTACGTGATCGAATTCGATCTCGCCCATCAGAGTTTGTGCTTCGACAGCTCCTTCGCGGTCATGGACTTCGGGTGGAGTGTCGATCAACTTGAAGATTCTCTCTGCCGAAGCGATCGAGTGCTGCATCTCTGCATACACACGGGCAAAATCCTGGATGGGCCACATCATGAATGTCAGGTACGAAACAAACGCCTGAATGCCGCCGATGGTCATCAATCCCAGTGTGATTTGCGTGCCGCCATAGCCGATGATCAGACCGAGTGCCACGGCCGCAATAATCTGCACGGTGGGGAGGAAGAGCGCCGAGAGCCAGGCTGCCCGATACGACGCCTTATACATCTTCGTCGTCAAACCCTGGAACTCTCTAGTATTTTCATCCTCACGCAACAATGCCTTGACCACACGTACGCCCTGGAAATTCTCGTTGAATGCACCAGTGATTTTCGAGTTTGTGCGACGTGTGACGCGATATTCGACCAGAATCTTTTTGCGGAACTGTACCGCGATGTATAGCATCACCGGAATGATCGTAAAGACAATCAACGCCAATTTCCAACTGATGATCGCCATGAAGATCAACGAGGTGCTGATGTTCATAATCGCCCAGGCAGTATCCACCACGCCCCAGGTCAGCAAATCGGAGACGCGACCGGTATCCGATGTCACACGGGCGATTAACCGTCCTACCGCGTTCTGTGCATAGTAAGAGAGTGATAACTCCTGCAAGTGATTGAACAGCGCCTTGCGCAGATCGTATTGGACACGTTCGCCAAGGACACCTGCCAGGTAAATGAATATAAACACAAACCCGGCTTGCATGATTTGGAAAGTACCGTAGATAATGACGATGCGCTTCAATGCGGCTGTATTCTTCATCGTGATGCCTACATCTACGATTTGTTTATTGAGGTACGTGAAGTAAGCATCGAGAATCGATGTGAGCATGATCGTGATCAGAAAACCCACGACCCATTTCCAATGGGGCTTGAGCAAACCGACGATCCTTTTGAATACAGGTGCCGTTAATTGTGAAGTGTGTTCTTCTTCTTCAAGTTCAATAACTTCTTCGCTCATTTTTATTCTCCGTTACAGACGGTGGTCGAGTAATCCCGCACGGTTTTTGCGGGATGTATCGAGACCACAGCCTACAATTATTCAAAATCTTACGTTCTCATGTAACTGTTGGTTTCGATACGCCCAGAAAAGCATGGAGCTACTCAACCAACGGGGTTTAATTAACTCTTGAAATTTCCATCTCCAATTCTTCATCGATCTTCGTCTGGATATCGTAAATTTTCCGATACATTCCATCTTTCTGTGAAACCAACTCTGTATGAGTTCCCATTTGAATGATTTCACCTTTGTCTAGTACCAGGATCAAATCTGCGATCATCACGGACTGGATGCGATGCGCGATGATGAAGGTCGTACGATTTTCCATCAACTCGTTCAAAGCCATCCGGATCGATGCTTCCGTTTCTGTATCGACCGATGACGTGGAGTCGTCGAGGATCAGAATGCGTGGATCCTTGAGAAGAGTGCGGGCAATGGTCACGCGTTGTTTTTGGCCGCCAGAGAGGGTCACGCCTTTCTCGCCGACCAGAGTGTTGTAACCGTCTGGGAAGCTAAGGATGACATCATGAACGGCAGCAGCTTTTGCGGCACGCTCGACTTCCTCCTGAGAGACATTTCGTCCGACACCATAAGTGATGTTCTCCCGGATCGAGCGGCTGAACAAGAATGGTTCCTGTTCCACAATGCCGATCTGTTTGCGCAGAAACGCTCGTGAATAATCTTTGAGATCCACGCCGTCGACCAGGATCTGCCCGGAGGTGTATTCATGGAATCTGGGAAGCAGATTCACGAGAGATGTTTTGCCGGATCCGGTAGAACCCAGCAACGCTACGGCTTGCCCCGGCTTCACGTGGAAGGATATATCTTTCAATACATGATTCTCACCATCCGAGTAGACGAATGACACGTTTTCAAAGCGGATGTCACCTTGTACCGGACTTGTAGGCTGGTAGATTCCATCGAAGAGCGGTTCGCGCATTTGCTTTACGACCTCCATCAGGCGACCATAGGAAACCATACCGGACGATGCATTGACGATGATTCTTCCCAGGTTGCGGATGGGCCAGATCAACCAGACGACCAAGCCAACATAGGCAATGTACATACCAACGGTGATTTCACCGCGAATTGCCATTGTGGCTGCGTAAATGAAGCCGAACAGCATTTGAAGTCCAAGCACGATGTCGGACAGCGGCCAGAACATGGAGTGCATGAAGAGCAGGAATTTGCCTTTTACATATTTGTTCCAGTTATCTTTTTCAAATTTGCTCTTCTCGTATTCCTGACGTCCAAAAGCTTTGACCACACGCACGCCAGTCAGGTTCTCCTGCAAGGTAGTGGAGAGTATGGCTTCCTGTGCCTGATATGCCTCATAGCGCTTGACCACTTTCTTGAAGAACCACAGCGAGACAAGCAGCATGAACGGAATTACAATGACTGAAAGTAAACCCAGCTTAACATTTAGGTTCAAGATCGCGATGAAGTTAATGATGAACAGCATCACAATGCGTCCGATACCGATGCCTTGTTCGCTGAAGAAGCGCCGTAACGCATCCACGTCGGATGTCACGCGCTCGATAAGGTCACCGGTTGGGTGGGTGGCGTGATAGGAAAAACTCAAACGCTGAATGTGATCGAAGAGGAAATCGCGCAGGCGACGCGTAATTCCCTCGGCCGTGTAGGCAGCTAAACGTCCGGAGAAAAACGAACAGGTCCCTTCGAAGAACGCCAGTCCCACAAAGCCGATCGCGATCCAGATAAAAGTTTTCGTCAGACTATTGCCAAGATATTTACCTTGGGTCAACACGTCATCGGCAAAGTAGCGAAGCAGCAAATAGGTCAGCGTTTTTGCAAATGCAGACCCAGCCAGCGCAAGGGTGGCGCCCAGGTATGGCAGGCGATAATCAACCATCATCTTCCAAATTCCTCTGAAGTGATTCTTGTCGATGGCATTGCGGAAATCAAACGTAAGCGTAGGTTCGGTGGTACTCATTCTCTCTCCAAAAACATATGGGCAAATAAAAAGGCTGCGGCGAGGGCGCCGCAGCCTAAAAACTCAGGACAGGTAAGACCTAACAATGGTCTATGGGCGCACTACGAAAAGGTAAGGATCCAGCAGAATCTGGGACGAAGTAAAGCTTGGTGATAAACATGCTCATGTGGTGCGCTCCTTTCTTTGGATTTTGCTTACTTATCTTCTTTTAAGTAAGGCTGTTCGAGTTTACACCGACCCGCTTGAATGTGTCAAGGCTTTTGATGTAATTTCGAGCAGCAAAGCTGTCTGACAAGATAAAGCTGAAATCAAGATGGTCATAGTGGGGTGGAGCAGTGGTAAAGAGTGGTTTGATTCTTGCCATTGTCCTTGGATTGTTTTGCCGCTTTTTCCACTGCTAACAATAATTCCTCGAAACTCGTCCCATGAACTGGGTAGGTAGAAATGCCGATGGAAATGGTAATGGGAATTTCCCAGGTTTTCGATTTTGTTTCCACTGCCGAGCGGAGTCGTTCGGCTACAGCGTGTGCTCCTTCGCTGGCAGCCTTGGGAAGCAAGATCAGGAATTCATCTCCCACACGCCAGCGGGCAAGAAAGTCGCCGGGGCGAAGATGCTCTA
>WNFZ01001636.1_pt1 | contig 21520 bp, 27 predicted proteins | sample 5400081 | NCBI WGS metagenome assembly WNFZ01 (sample SAMN13153365, study PRJNA577476) | soil metagenome | isolation source: 80 cm soil or saprolite under grassland replicate 1 | place: USA:California | collected 2016-06-15
CCTGCCAGCTGATGTTGGTAGCTCTTCGATAGCCGTTCTCCGGCAATCTTGAGAAGTTGTCGCGGAGTCACATCACAGAGAATCAGGTCATAGTTCGGCAATGTCGCGAGAGATTCCACTCGCGACGAAGTCTTCAGCGTGCTTCCGAACATCGAGAGATATCTGCACAGCGCGTTAGTAAGCGACTGAGAACCGCCGCGAGGGATCGGCCACCCGACCGTATGCGCGGGCACAGCCATCAGCATGCCCATTGCTCCGCTCAACGGTTCATCCAGACTGAGAAAGGAGTGGGCCGCCAGGCCGGCAAATAGCGCCCGCGTTCGCTCACTGCGGAAGCGGCGAGCAATGGTGCGGGCCGAGAAAAGAGCGGTCATACCGAAGCGTGCCATCAGTAAGGGGTGTCTCGGAAAACTCAGCACCGGACGGAGCACCTCTCGGGCGAAATCCGCCCACTGCTCAACAAATGGCCGCATGAGTTTGACCCAGGCTTCGCCGTCTGCACCGAGCGCAACCTTCGTATCCGTGAGATCTCGTTCCAGGACCAGCGCGGTGCCGTCATCAAGAGGATGCGCCAGCGGAGCCGGAGAATGGATCCATTCCAGGCCGTGCTCACGCAAAGGAAGTGAGGAAAAGAATGGCGAGCCCGCGCCCAGGGGATGCACGGCTGACCCAAAATCGTGCAGGAAACCAGGCAGCGTCAGTTCCAGAGTGCGTGCTGCTCCGCCAAGTGTGGTCTCCGCCTCAAGAACATCTACCTGCAATCCTGCCTGGGCGAGAACAATAGCGGCCGCTAACCCATTCGGACCCGAACCGATCACACATGCGCTACGACTCAATCTCAACTCGCCTCGATTCAGCAATGGTTCGATGCCACGCGCTCGGTCACGACTCATGGCCGAGGCTGCACTGTAGACCATTCGATGACTTTGATTTGGCCATCAGGCTCTCGCTCCAGTGTCGGTGCGTACAACCCTAGGAATTGCCGGCGCCACCACACGCCAGTTGCGCCTTTTTCTGGCATGGTTGTGAACCAATACTGCCAAAGCACCGCGCGAACCTGATGCGGTGGCTGCTGCGGAAAGGGATTTCCCCCAAACAACCCGAGCACATCTCGGCTGTTCGAGAGCAGCCGTACTTCCGTGTTGGGCACGATCGGATACTCCCGCCATGAACCCAGTGACGCGAACCACAAGTTCCAGTCGAATCTAGGCTGATATGGCGCGTAGATCCCAGGCGGCTGACTCAGGGCTTGGGGTTTATAGCGAAATCGATATTCCACCCAATTCTGGCCATCGATGGAGCCTTGAAACTCGATTTCATATCGTCCGCGGGTCATCACCGCGAAAAGTCCGTACTGGTTTGCAATCCGAAATGGCTCCAGCGCTGCCACCGGAGACGTAGGTAAAGGCACTCGCGCAAACATCCATATCAGTTCTGCGGTGGTTGCGTAGAAAATCCATGTCAGCATAACGCCGCTTGCGGCAAGCTTCAGCGCATTCCAATGCGAATGAATGCCGTCCAACGATGTTTCCGAGTGCGTGCCATTTCCGTTCTTTCGCCGAGCAGCCAATTCTAGTTTCTGTCTCCATTTTCCCGGCACAACACTCAACACGAAGCCATCATCGAGTAGCAGCACACCCATCATCAGAACGAGATAATTTAGAAATGTATAGTTGGCCGTCAGAATTACACCGACCTGCCAGGGAGTCACGATGAAGAAGCAGATAATCCGCCATCGCCGGGGCAGCAGAAACATCCACACCAGCCCTAGCTCCATCGCCAACGTGGCATAAACCGTGCCAGCATGAAACCAGTGCGGCAAATGTTGCACGTACCAGCCGATCCATGTGGGCAAAGGGCCGTTCTGGTAGTACTCATCCATCGCGGTGAAGTGACGCCACTCGGGATCTCCGCTGAGCAGCTTTACCGCGCCGGATTGGAAGTAAATACGAAACCATTCCCACTGTAGTAAGAACAAACTGGTTCGCGAAGCAGGATTCATTGGACCTAAGCCAGGGCGAAATCCGGGCGGCGCAAAGAAAAAGGAGATAAAGCCAGCTTCAAGCAACATCCCATCCGACTGGTAGCCAGAAAAATCTTGTGCCGCACCCACGAATGAGAGAAAACAGATGAAGCAAACAACGAGCATTGCGCGCGGCCACAGATTCAGCATCAGCAGCACCGAGGCGATCATTCCGGCCCAGCACAGCGCATTTAACATAACCGAACTAGTGGAGAACCAGAGCAGGGTCGGCGCATACCAGAATCGCTGCCAATGCCCGAGTGATTGGGCAACTGCTTGAAGATAGCTTCCCGCGGGCAAAATCCCTGATGGACTGATGAGCCCGCGGATCTGAAATATGAGAGAGAAGAACGCGGAAAAGTAGATGAGACCCAGTGCGCGCAGGAAAAGCCAGCGCGGAATCAGGCGGCCCGATGCTCCACGTCGCCCGTCAAACAGCCAACCGATCGCGGACGCGCCAGCCCAGTCCATGATCGTGGCCAATTATACAGGGGCAATCTCGGGATATCGCTCCGCTGTATTCTTTATGCAGCGTCCGAATCCTGTTTGGACAGCCTGCGAATCCGCTGCTTGCTTTCAGAGATGGTGAAAAGACTTCGGCAGTATTCGCAGGCGATCTCGCGATCCGTCAGATCTAGTTCACTATGACCCGGGTGGGCTCTGGCAATAACGTTCTCGCCGTCACAATAAGGGCACTCAATACACGGAACGTTTAGCTTGTGTTTGACATTTGCTCCCTTTTCGAGTGCCGAGTCAGGCGGTTAGCCGTGGCATCATTACTAACTCTCGACAGTTCATTCTCCCAAACAGCATTTCCCCCGGATGCTCGCGTGAATTCCAGAGAACTCGGTTCCCTATGGCCACCCTATGCCCGATGCGGGTGCCTCGATGGTGAGCACCGGTCCGGTTTGGGCTCGTGCAACCTCTGGGGCTCTCCATGCCATGCCATGCGGTCGCGATCATGAACAGCGTTTTCTTGCCCTCGCCCCGAGCATGCAGGCGAAGCAGCCACGGTCAAGGTTGATCGTCTGCAATACCTCACCACCTTCGCGGACGCGCACGCAACGGTTGTTGGGAACATCTGCATACCAGACAGCGCCGTCGGCGTCGATGCAGATACCGTCTGGAACGCCACTGCCGAGATCAGCCCACACTCGCCGGTTCGAAAGGCTCTCATTCGTGGCGATGTCGAAGGCGGTGACCCTCTTGCCGCGGGACTCGGCGATGATCAACTTTTCCTTGTCGGGCGCGATCGCCATGCCGTTCGGAAAAGCCATGCCATCGCCGCCTACCCAACTCTTTGCCAGAATAAAAGAGATCCGGGAATCCTTATTCGGCATTCGCAAGCAGCACTCATGCGCTCTTCTTCATGTCGTGACTAGGCAATGCCACTTGAAGTTCTACTCTGTTGCTATCACAGTGTGGACAAGTGATTTTGCCTTCTTCGTAGTCTTCCCGGGAAAGAGTTCTCAAGAAAACCCTTATGGCAATCGTGGCAGATGAACTCGTAATGAGGCATAGAGGAACCTGCGTCTGCAACAAGTCAGGGAATTATCTTAGCCCTATCCCAATACTTCCACCAGCCTGTAAATCCATCAGATGTTGCCCTTCCTGTTCTCTCTTTCTTGGGATTAATCCGGTAGCGGTCCCGCAATTGTCGGCGGGATTGTTTCCTGTTTGACAGCGCACGAGTACGTGGCAACCATCTCACCCAGGACAGGATCATACCTCTGAAAATACCCGCACTTGAGGCGGAGAAGAAGGAGTCGTAGGCTTACGTCAATTCCAGACCGCCAGGGGGCGTCGGCGAGATCCAAGCCTCAGAGTTAGGAATATGAGTAATCGATTGATTGTTGTTTCGAACCGCCTCCCGCTGACATTGCGGAGAGCCGACGACGGTCACTGGAGAACCGAGCGAAGCTCTGGCGGGCTGGCGAGCGCAATGAATCCCATTTTGTGCAGGAACGGCGGGGACTGGATCGGTTGGGCTGGCGCTGGCGGGGAGGAGGATCAAGAAGAGCGCATGTCGGTCCTTCAGGATTGGGCGCAAAAGGAGCAATGCTTCGCGGTCGAGCTACCAGACGAGGTCGCGACCGGGTTCTATGAAGGCTACTCCAACCAAACGCTCTGGCCTGTGTTTCACAATTTTCCTTCACAATTGAAGTTTGATGCAAAAGACTGGCAGGCATACGTTGAGGCGAATCGCATCTTCTCGAAGGCGGTCGTGGAGCGCTACCAACCAGACGACCTGGTGTGGGTGCATGACTATCATCTGATGCTGCTTCCCCAAATGCTGCGGGATAAACTACCGGATGCAGCCATTGGATTCTTTCTGCATATCCCCTTTCCCTCTTCTGAAATCTTCCCGATCCTACCGCGGCGTGAGGAACTGCTTCAGGGACTTCTGGGAGCTGATCTGGTGGCTTTTCAAACCCACGGGCACTTGCAGCAATTCCGTTCTGCGCTGCTCCGCGTGCTCGGCATTGAAAGCAAAGTCACGGAAGTCGCAGTGGATGCCCGCCCAGTCCGTCTCGAAGCTCTCCCGATTGGGATCGCGCCAGAGGAATACACGGATCTGTTAAGCAAGGACGAGTCCACCGCCCGCTACCACTCCGAATTGATTGCGCGCTACACCGGACGCCGAGTATTGCTCGCGGTGGATCGGCTCGATTACACCAAGGGAATTCCCGAGCGCCTGCGGGCATATGCGCTATTGCTGCGTTCCTCTCCAGAGCTTCGGGAAAAAGTGATCCTCATCCAAATCGCTGTGCCCACCCGGGAAGGGATTGACACATACCAGGACCTCCGAACGGAGGTGAATCGGCTTGTCGGGGAAATTAACGGCAAACTTGGAACTCCCAATTGGACGCCTGTCGTCTACATCAACCGCTCAATCGAGCGAGCCGAGCTTGCCGCTCTGTACAAGTTGGCCGATGTGTGTTGGGTGGGACCGCTGCGCGATGGAATGAACCTGGTTGCCAAGGAGTACGTAGCCTGCAAGGCCGAGGGCGACGGGGTACTTGTGTTAAGTGAGTTTGCTGGTGCTGCAGCAGAGATGGGAGAGGCCCTGCTGATCAACCCCTTTGACGAGGAGCGCACCGCTTCCACGGTAGAACGCGCGCTGAGTCTTGATGAAGACGAACGGCGGCAGCGCACGAAAACACTTCACGCCAGAGTCTTGCGCAATAACGTATTCAGGTGGGGAGATCGATTTCTAACCTCGCTGCAGGAAGCTGTTTCAGAGCGAGGGCGTTATGTCGACACGCAACCGAAACGGCTGCGCCCGGCCGAAGTACAAGAGGCATACGGGAGCGCGAAACGACGACTTCTGGCCCTCGATTATGACGGTACATTAGTCCCGTTCACCAAACACCCGCAACACGCAGCACCGCCGCCTTCGGTGTTGAAGCTGCTTACCGGTCTTGCCCTTCAACCAAATAATTGCGTGGCTCTCATGTCGGGCGGGCCGGCGGAAGACCTGGATCGCTGGTTCGGCGCGATTGGCAACCTGTGGCTGGTGGCGGAGCACGGCGCCGAACTGAAACCACCCGGGTCCTGGTGGGAGCCTCTGCGGTCGCCAGTTCCCACGGACTGGAAGTCCACGGTGATGTCGATTTTGGAGCACTTTGTGGATCGCACGCCCGGCAGCTTCGTTGAAGAAAAGAAGTATGCGCTGGTATGGCACCACGGTTTGGCGGAACCGGAATTCGGTGCTTGGCTAGCGAACGAGTTAGTCTCGATGCTAGAGGCCATGCTTGCCGAAACGGAGCTGAGGGCCTTCCGCGGGCAGAAGATTGTAGAGGTAAGGCCGGTTTGGGCGAACAAAGGCGAAGCATTCGAACGCATTCTGGTTGCCCACTCACAGCCCGATTTTCTGTTTGCCGCTGGCGACGACCGCACCGATGAAGATCTCTTTGAACGTCTGCGAGACGGGGCTTGGACAGTGCATGTCGGCCCAGGGGCCACTCGTGCGGCATTTATGTTGAGGGATTTCGAAAGCTTGCGAAGTTTGCTCGAAACCTTCACGGAAGCTCGATATCTCAGGAGTGCGTAGAACAGTGAGCACTACTTCACCAATGGCCGCGCACGCCAGGACCGCGAACGGGCGGTGGCAGCAGCTCACGACATGCTTCGCTTCCATGCGTGACGCTCTTCCTTGCTGCCTCCGGGCCATGAAATCGTGATCAAGAAAGCGCTCTCCTCCAACGCCTCGACACTATGAGGGATCGCATAGTCTAGCGCGATCAACGCCCCAGCTGCGACTTCCACGATTTGGTCGGGCAGGCGAACACGCAGCCTGCCCTCAAGTGCCTGAATCGAGATGCGCGCATCCACATGATGTTTGTTCATGCGCGTATTTGCCTTCATCAAACGAGCACGATATGGAAGTCTGGGTATTTCGCCAGAGTCTTCGAACTCCGGCCAGTACCACGCTGCCATGACTGCTCGCTTCGAAGCTGCCGCAACTCCCCGGGTAAGTTGAATCGCATGAGCGGGCTAGCAAGGTACGGCATTCTGGTTAATTCTTTGCCGCTCGGGAATCTATAAGCCGGTGTGCTCATTCCTAAAAACCTCGGAGAACTATGATGCATATACGTGACTAGTGGTCTCAAGCCGCACGTTTGGTTTCCCGATAGCGAATCCTGCGGGCTGCTTGTGCGGGCGAACCTCTCTCGAATTCCGAACAATATCTGCCACACATTCCTGTGCAGTATCGAAAAATACCTGCCGTTGCGACAGTGAGAACGCAGTAGCTTATTCGATGGTCACCTCGGGATGGTCACTGCTGGTCACTTATTCTTTTTCTTCGTACTCATCCGGATGCTGTGGGAACTCCACATCCCAAATGTTTCTTGTCGGGCTCCGAGTCAGGAAAACGGAAAAGCTGGAAGTCGAGATGATGACAGAATTCGTGACATAGGGTGCTCAAGAATGTACCAAATGAGGTGACCTCTTTCCGGACTGCCGTTCGCATCCAGACGCGTATCAGCATTGTTTCTGGGTGGTAATCCCCGAAGAGTTCTGTAGCCCAACTCTCGCGCACTCGCAGTGGTCTTGCCGCGAGCACCCGGATTCCGCAGGGCGGGACTTTATAGAACTCTGAAGCAATCGTCAGAAACTCGGCGCAGGCCTTCCGAACATCTGGAGCAGCGGACGCCTTAATCGCGGATTCGAGACCTTTAACAATGTCGGGCAACGAACCGTTCCGCGGTAGGTTAAGAGTCTTCATGCGGTCGCTTTTGAGGAAGTCCGCCTGATTGCGCTTTCGGGGTGGAGCATCAGTAAGCATTTGAAACGGTTTCTGCTTCGATGCACGCTAGCAAAACCAAAGTTGGAGGACACGCGGAGACGAAATATACGAATTCCTGCGGAGGTTTAGCTCTCTATTCTGGTAGTCGGATCACTGGAGCCTCGGATCGGCAACAGAGACCATACCGCTGCCAAAGCCGGAACCATGGGCTGTTGGCTAGCATCTCATCGTGCCTTCGATTTGCAGCAGAGATGTCGTTTGCGCTGAATGGCCTCGCATCCGGCGCTTCGAACATCTCCTCTAGCTGCTCGATCTCGTCAATAATGCGTTCAATGTCCATCTCTCACGCAGTATAACTAATCAGCTTTGCAGCCCGAAAACCCGAGCAAGCATCGTACTTGCGCCATGCCGAAACGAAGGAAGCCACTACAGCAAGCGGATGGCCTCAAAGGCTGGCACCAAATCGCCGCTTTTCTCGGGCAGCCAGTCTCAGTCGCGCAACGCTGGGCGGATTCAGGAATGCCAGTGGAAAAGCGCGGGCGTTACGTTTACTCGTCGCGAGAGGAATTGAACCGTTGGCTCGGGCGAGAATCGGCCGGAGAGCCCGTGCAGATCGCGACTAACGAAACTGACCTCAGTGCAGAACTCAAGCGAGGACTTTCGTTTGTTCGAAAGCATAGCCGGGAGCGCAGCCCGACGAAGGAGAAGGCGGCGTAAGAAGTCCGTGTATGTACCTATCCTTATTCATGATCCGAATCGAAGAACTTCTTTATCTCCGTCCAATTCCTTCTGATGATGTAGTCCGTACTGATGTGCCCTCCGCGCTTGAGAGTCTTGAGTTTGACACCTGTGAGTTCCGCAAATTGCTTGCTTCCTTCATAGGGCACATGCGGATCATCTTTGGCGTGGAACATCATTACTTTCGAGGCGATGATCTCCGTACGTTTGTGCCACGGGTTGTAGAAACTCCCGCTCCGCAGCTTTTCCCAGTTTGCATCAGAGAGCCGATACCCATTCCCAAACGCTTCCTGGATATATTCGGCGTAACTCTCATTAGAGGTTTCGACCTTCTCGGAACGATCCAGAATCTTCCAGTCCACTATGGGACAATTGGCGATCACCCGCGTCACTCGTGGGTTAAGGGATGCGAGGATTGCTGCTGCACGCCCGAAGCTCCCTCCGATGACGAAGATTTGATCCGGCGATAGCCGGAATCGCCGACCGAATGCGATGTCTTCGATCTCTTTGGGCAAATCGCCAACGATGTCGAGGATGTCATCCGGCGCTTTCCCATGCTCCGCGATAGCGCGGGTAGATGACCCAGAAACCCTTTTGGGCGAGAAATTCCGCCAAGGGCTGCTTGCGAGGAATGGATGGCATCCCGTCGCACAAAATGACCACCCTCTGGGTTTTGCGGGCACGCGACGGAGGCAGGAACTCCGCTACAATTTGTTGCCTGAATCTCGTTCTGAACATCGGTCCGGACATTATCTCTCATGCTCTCGGCAGCTTCGAAGAGGGACGCTGCTCAGGCGCGTGGGGCAGCATATAATCTGGTTCCGCCAAGACGAAGAAGACTCTCGCTACCGACAGCGGCGCACGGAAAACAGAAAGCGCGGTTGCCTAGGAAAAGCTAGACATGATTCATCGCCGCATTAGGATCGTCAAATGGCTGAGCACCACGCCCGCAGTCGGAGTCTGCACGCTTTGCAGCCGAAAATTCAAAGTTCCCGTGAGCGCACTCAAGAGGACTGCCGATGCGCAGGCGAGTCTTAAGGAGCAATTCGACAGGCATAAATGTGGGTCCCGAGAACCCAGCGAAGTCGATGCAAGGGCCAACGTGCTCCTTCGACAAGAGCCCGACGACGAAGACGATGATGAGGAAGACGACCGCAAAGAAGAAGACGACGATGATGACGAAGGCGATGGCTACTCCGAATGATCATCGCCGCTGCGAGAGTTCTTGGAAGTGCCTGACGGTTGTTCTCGACCGAGCGGTATATATTTTTTCGATTTTCCACAGTAGCCCATCCGAGCCATTCCCCACGGTGCAAACGTTTCCCATACGAATCAGCAGCCGACATTCTGAAGTTCGCCAAGTTCGTCATTGACGAATCTTTGCCGGTTCGGAAGAGGTTGGGGGCGAAGGTTTGAACTCGTGGCTCAAGCGGCCCGTGCTTTGTGGCAACTGTCGAGAATTCCGGATCAGAATCGCGAATCTTTAAGGGGCTCCGTCGACTCATAGTGCTGAACAGTCTCCGGGTGCGTCAGCAGGTACCGGTCATCCTCGGGGTAGTACCGTGAGCGCGAAATATCGTCACCGGCGAAAGCTTTAATGGACGCCTCGTTCTTCCACCAACTGAGCGTGACAATCTCGGACCGCTCCGAATCGAGATCGCGCGTCGCAATCACAGCACCAAGGTTTCCCTCCGCGCGCCGGTATCCGGTGATTCCGGTCGCTGTTACGTAGTCGACATACTCTTGTTTCAAGGCGCGGCGTATTTCGGCGCGCCACTCTCTCAGAATGGCCATGTGCACTCCTTATACGGGTCGGCCTGTGAATCATGGCACCGCCAAACAGGTCCACCTAACGAACATTGCGCGCTGGGCGAGCACCGTGATGGTCCGTCAGCCGAGCAGTGACAACGCTTTCAACGCGGCAAGCCACCCGGCCAAATTCAAGGCGGTACGCAGCAGGTTCAGACGCATCCATTGGGAAGCCATTGCTGACTTGGTTGCCGAAACGGTCTCGGCCTGCATTAGCTTCAGAGCCGTCGGAATAAAGTACGAGAAGGTTCCGATTCTCTCTAGAAGCGTAATGATGCCTGCCGCTAGCCACCACCGTTTCAGGGAATTCCCCAAATTCCACGTAACAGTCAAGCTTGCCAAAGTGAGCAGGGTCAGCGGCACCGTCGTTACATATGCCCAAAAACTTCGTCCTGGATCCGTTCGACGCATTGCTTCGTCGTCAACCCGCCATCCGTTTTCCGACGAACGGCTGAACCATTGCGGAAGAACAATCCGCTGCTCATAGAGCCCGGCACCGAACGCTACTCCCAGGTTAAGACGAACAGCCACAACAAAATATCATTGAAGATCGGCGTCATTGATCTGCCGCCTCTTTCAGCTCAGCAAGAGCTTTTTCTTTACGGCGCTGGCGCGTTTCTACTGTTTTCGCTCCCTCGATGCCCTGCACAAAGGCTTTCTTCTTGCTATAAGTCAGGCCATCGAAGTGCTGAAGGGCTTTCACATTGCGGCCAAAGATGGTCGCGAAGTCGGGCGGCACCGTCACGTCGCGAGACTCGGTGTCCAACGCTTGAATGTCAGCGATCTCTTGGCGGAGACGCCCAATCTTGTCCCGAAGAATCAATAGATGATCCATGTCATCAGAATAACTTATCTGGACAACTTTCGAGGGCATCCGCGGCGGCGATCAGAATTTGTTCCGGCATGTTAAGTACTCAGCCTTTGCCCCTGCCGTAACCAGTTGCACAGATCGCGGTGGGCCTTGCTCCAAATCTCGACCTACCCGCACTCCTCGCACACTTTGACTTCGAGTTGAGCCGAATAAGTCGAGCCCGGCTGATCCGTGCGGGACAGATCGAATTCAAAATACCGGTTGCCCTGTGTCGATGCAGACACTTGTCCTCGGCCACAATGGCACCCCCTCTAAGCCGATCACTTTCGCCTAGGCGCTTGCAGTACATCGTAATTGGGATGAACCACTCGGTTGAACAGAAATTCACGATCCAGATTGGAAAAACGACTGCTCAGCACATCGCTGGATTCGGGTCCACGCCAACCGGGACCACCCGTGAAATGGGCCGTGCGATTGCACTGGTCGCCCTGGACCCATGAGATTTGCCATGGGGGAGTTGTCCCTTCGGCATCGTCTTGCTAACGTCTCCGAGCTTGGCATAGATTTGCCACGATAGCTTTATAGTTAAGGTTACGTGTAAGCAAGGGCCACGCGTCTTGTCCGATACCGTTCCCCGGTTCAGTGCGGACGCAGCCTGTGCTTCACATGCTCGATCCCAGAACTGGCAAGCCCGCTGTTCGCTTTGCGATTGCGGGTCGAGATCCCGACGGGTGGTACAGCCAAGGGCAGATTCGTGTGACTTCACGGCAGCGCCCACAATAGCCACCGCCCGGCCTTTCGCCGAGCTTCTGGCAGGGTTCGTTGGTTTTGCCGACCGCCCGCCATTCCTCAGATCCAGTGACAGTGACCTTCTTAACCTTCTGAGGTTTTTCAACAATAATCTGCGGCTGGCCGGGCTAGGGGTTCTGGCATAATTGGGGACCGCAGGGGGCATTTTTGGGATTGACCCACAGAGGAGAACAAGCATGAGCGACCCCGAAGAAACCATCGATCGGAGGAAATTCTTAACCAAGTCCGCAGCCCTACTCGCCGGAGGTGCAGCGCTCGCGAGAACAGCTCTTTCCTACGACAAGATTCTGGGTGCCAACGATCGTATTTCGGTGTGCCACATCGGCAACGGGAGTCGGGGCGGGGATTTGGGCTGGATCGTGTCTCAGCTGAAGACTAGCCAAAACGTCGAGATTACCACGGTGTGTGATCTGTGGCGACTGAACCGCGAGAAAGCGGTCGCGGCGAATGCAAAGTATTATGGCCGCGCGCCACGGGCGTATCAGTATTTGGAGGACGTGCTTGATTTGAAAGACATCGACGCGGTGATTATTTCCACACCCGAGCACTCCCACTCGCCCATCCTGAAGATGGCGGTGGAAGCCGGCAAGGACGCCTACGTTGAAAAGCCAATGGGCAATGTGCTGGCAGAGGCAAAGGCAGCCCGCGACACGGCCTTGATATCGAAACGGATTGTGCAAGTAGGTACACAGCATCGCAGCGAACCTCATCCCAAAGCCGCTCGCGAATTGGTTCAGGCAGGCGTTCTCGGAGAAGTGAGCAAGGTGGAAATTGTTTGGAATTACCACGGTCCCCGCTGGCGGGGACGCGAGGAAACAAAGCTGATTCGAGAACAGGATACGGATTGGCGGAAATGGCTCCTCACAAAGCCCAATCGCCCGTTTGATCCCCAAGTCTATTGCGAATTCCGCTTATACAAGGAATTTTCAAGCGGCATTCCCGATCAGTGGATGAGCCACGCGATCGACCTCGTGCATTGGTTCATGAACGACAGCTTTCCTCGCTCGGTGGTGGCTCATGGCGGCATTTTTGCGTGGCGCGATGGCCGAGAGAATGCCGATACCTTTCAAGCCTTGTTGGAATATCCGAAGGGTTTTCTCGTGAGCTACTCAACCAGCTTTGGCAACGACTCCCCCGGCTTCACCCGCTACATGGGGAAAAAAGCAACCCTGACGAACATCGGAGGCGAAGGCAGTCCGCGATATCAATTGGTCGAAGAGAAAGGTAATCATGAGGAAAACGCCGACATCGACGAGACGAGAGCCGCGAAATACGTTCTTCTCCCAGGCGAAACAAAGCTTCCGCCCATGGGCATTGATGACTTATCGCTTGGGCACATGGCTAATTGGTTCGAATGCATGCGCTCGCGGCAGCAGCCTCATTGCACGGTGCAGGATGGATTCGCTCACTCCGTGGCCTGCATGATGGCAGCGGAGGCTTACTCTTCAGGTAAGAAACAGTATTGGGATGCCGCCACTGAAACGATTCTGGATCGGGCACCTGGTAGCCAAGCAGCTTCTGGGTGAGCTGAGCGGCTATGCAAGATACAGGAGGGTCTGTTCGATCAGTCGTGTCGTCGGCGCGTAGGGCTCACCTGGCGCGTCAAATTCCATCGAGCAGTAGCCTCGATAACCGCTGGCCTTCAGGATGTCGAACGATTTTTTCAGGTCAATACTTAACAGCTTGTCGTGACCGTCGGCTTCGCCGTCTTTCACATGACAAATGCAGTAGGCGTGCTGAAACATCGCTTGGAGTGCCCGGTAGTTGAAATCGGCATTACCGGTCATCATGGAATTCGCGAAATCGGGCAAGGCGTGAAGATAGGGATGGTTGACGACCTCGATCACTTTCACTACGAAGAACGCGTCCTCGCTAACGAGATCGTCATTCTCCAGATTGACGACGACATTCTTGCCAGCACCATACTCAGCCACTTCCCGCAGGCTTTCCGCTGTGCGCTGCACACCTGGGACTGAGTTAGATGGTCGCTCAATGTGCGTACGGATGCTAGGGGATCCGATCTCGACAGCTATGTCCACCCACTTCTTTGCATGAGCGATTGCTTTCTTGCGAGTGGAGGAATCCTGATCATAAAAGCTGTCCTGGCCATCGACGGCGATATCCACAACCTTCACGCTCGTTCTTTCCAATTCTTCTCGGAAATTGCCAAGATAAGCAGGGTCAAGGGAACGGAAATGACGGTTGTGAGGCTCGATATTGTGAACGTTGAATTTTTTCACCACCTCGCGCGCGAAATCCTTGAGGTCCATTCCAGGCAAATTGGGGTCACGTTCGTGGTTAGTTGGACTTTCAATGTAGGCGCGAAACGGGTACGACGCAACGGAGATTCGATCGCGCGGTGCGCGCGGCAAAGATATGTGTGGTTGGGGGAGGGCTGACTTATCCGATCGACCAGCTCCGAAGGCGTCCCTCACCCCGCACGCGATCATCCCGCCAGCCGTTAGAGCGGATAACTTTTCCAGAAATGCACGTCGAGTAACCAAATCCATGTGTCTGAACCTGCAAGTCTTCGGATTATACTCGGGCCGTCGTGTAGGACTAGCGGAAGACGAGTTCAACCCGGATAGAGATAGACGGAGTCCTGACTAGCGGACCACGTCGACACTTGGCAATTGCGTCTGGACGACAGGGTAATCCGGAAGTTATCGGCTTGTCCGTGGATTCGTACCGATAATGCGCTTCTGGCCACAAATGGAATAGAGCAGTTCCACTCTTATATTAGGTACGAAGTCTTTTCCCGGATTCTTGTCCGACTCTTGGATGGAGGAGAGCGATCGAGACATCTGGCGCCCTAATACCTCACTGGCATCGGCACGGCTTGTGACGGCCAAGCATCGGGTATTACGGCGTCTCTCAGTGCTATTGGCAGGGTAAATAGGGTAAATAAGGATGAGAAAAGAGATCCACTTGGTGACAGTGGACTCTGGACGGCCATCCCACAACTAATTGAAAATACTATAGATATGCTTTAGATAGATGGCAGGGCAGCGTTCTAACCAACTGAACTACGTCCCCACTCGCCAAATCAACGACTTCGCTGAAAACCTTGCTGGACAAAGCATTTGCAGGTTTTGCATAGAGCGCACTGTTCGCACAGAATGCCCTAGCAAGCCCCTGTTCCTGGCAAAACCGCCTGTAAACCGCCTGTAAATTTCTGAGCAGCTCAGCATACTGCTCAGGACGGTCCACGTTGATGGCCAGCAAGAAAACACAGAGAAACGAACCTCGCAAAAACATCCTAACAGCTTCCCTTCTAGCGGGAAAGGGCGCGTCGCCGTTTTCGACGGACCTGCGATTCTAGCGATGTAAAGCCCTCTTCGAAGTCACGAAGTCCGATGTGCGAGTGACTCAAGACTTCGACCAGCATCATTGGAGCCGCAATCATGCCTATCGTCCCGAGAACTTTGGGATTCATGCGAATCGGTCTGCGATCTGTGGCCGTAGTCATGGATATATTACGGCGAAAGTATTACCGACGTGCGAAAGCATCCAAAGGAACATAGCTGTCGATGTGCTCCGAATGAGGCCTGCGCTCGGCCAATGACCAGCGGACATAGACTTCGGTGAGGCGCAATCTTCTGCATTCCCCTTTACGATTCTCACAACTACTCTCGTCAAATTATTGTTTTAGGGGCGTGGCATGTCTCACTTTCTGAAGCAAGTTGCACTGGCGGCGCTATTGATAGTGATTGGAGCTTCGATCGCTTTCGCTAGCACCGGGTATCTGAATATTCCCCCCGGCACAGCTTTGACGGTGCGTGTGAACGAACACCTCAACAGCGAAGAGACCAACCCTGGCGACTCCTTTCATGGAGTTCTCGCCAGCGCGGTGATCGTAAACGGCAAGAAAGTTGTTCCCAAGGGAGCGGAAGTTGTCGGTGAAGTGATCAAGGTGGAGCGTTCCGGGCGACTGAGCAATCCCGGCGAACTGCAGTTGGCCTTGGGGACTATCCAGTTTGGAGGCCGGAGGTACAGCATTGCCACCCAGACCGTGGTTATCAGGGGCGAATCGCACGCCAAGAGCAACTTGACGAAAATCGGCGGCGGAACTGCGGCAGGCGCTTTGATCGGGGCGCTTGCGGGCGGCGGAAAGGGCGCGGCTATTGGCGCAGGGGCGGGCGCGGCTGCGGGAACCGGCGTGGCCGCAGCCACCGGCAAAAAGGCGGCTGATGTGCCTTCAGAAGCCGTGTTGACGTGGACGGTTGCGACTCCTGCTGTGGCGAGTGCTATCCCCGCTGGAAACCGCGGGTCAGAGGAGAACAATTACGCCGACCAAGTTCGTCCTCGCTATGAAGAAGTCTCTAATCATGTCCCAGTTGAGTTCTCCGAACGTGAGCGCCGGATCATCAGTGGCTGTTTTGCCGAGCGACCTTCCGACCTGCCTCCCGGCTTGGCGAAGCGAGACCGATTGCCGCCGGGTCTAGAACGCAAACTGCAACGAAGTGGGACTCTGCCGCCAGGATTGCAAAAGCGAGTCCAGCCATTGCCCGAATTCTGCAGTTCCCGGCTGCCCCGGCTGCCGGAGAATTGGGTACGAGTTTCTCTCGGAACCCGCATCCTGCTTCTTGATTCCAGAGAACGCATTGTTGACATGTTTTGGTTGGAATAGAAAGATTCATGCTTCGTTGGACGCAGGAAGCTCCGTCAAGGAACATGCGAGCCGCTTTTCTTATCGCTCTTCTATTTTGTGCCTGTCTGGCGCCGGCCCAACTAGGCGACATTATTAAGAGGGCCAATGAGGCTCTGACCCAGCGGGGCACGGTGGGGCTTAGTAACGACAAGATTATTGCGGGACTCAAGGAAGCACTGCAGATAAGTACCGGCAAGACGGTTGCACTGACCGGGAAACCAGATGGCTTTCTGAAAAACGAGGCCATCAAGATCCTCTTGCCGCCCAAACTGCAGAGTGTTGGGAAAGGCATGCGGATGATCGGCATGGGCGCCCGCGTGGACGAGTTGGAAGTGGGAATGAACCGCGCAGCCGAGCAGGCTACGCCTGAAGCGAAGAAGATTTTCATCGCTGCAGTAAAGAAGATGAGTTTCGACGACGCCCGCAAGATTCTGACCGGCAGCAATACTGCGGCTACCGAATACTTCAAGCACGCCAGTTCCGAGGACCTGACAACGGCGTTCTCTCCGATTGTCAATCGGTCCATGCAGAGGGTTGGGGTAGTACAACAGTACAACAGCGTTCTGGCGAGCACGCCCGGAGGCAGTGCTCTCGCAGGGCAGTTCGACCTCAACAAGTACGTGGTCGCAAAGACGCTGGATGGCCTGTTTCTGATGTTGGGTGAGGAAGAGAAAAAAATACGGAAAGATCCGGCAGCGCAAACTACTTCATTGCTGCGGGAAGTGTTTGGCAGCAAATGACCGGCTGTCAGCGTTGAAAAAGAGCAAGAGGAAGTTCAGAACCTGAGCGTTTGGATTCCTGGGAGTAGAAAATAGTAAAGGCTGTGACATTGGTTATGCTCTAGCCACCAGCTCCTGCGAAGGAGCTAACAGCGTGGATGCATGCACCGTCACAGCCCTTGATGCGATCACTGCTTTTGCAGTTCCAAACCCCAACTGCTCCTCGCAGAGTCAGTCGGTTTTTTCGGGTCTGGTTGCTCTCCGGGTTGCCCCGGTTAGCAGATCACCCAGCTTACTTCGGACTGGCAAAGTTTTATTTAAGCCAACCCTTTCAGCCGTCGACGTGTGCAAAGTTAAATAGTTGCTTCATCGATGTCAATGCTTCGTTTCATCAATTACTCAAATATCTGTGGATGTAAATGTGGAAAACAGGAGCGAATCTCTACTCTCCACTAAGAGCGTGTAGGCGAACCAGTTTGATGTCTTGACGGCAGAACGCACGTCACGCATTGTTGTTCCAGCACACGTCCCAAACATGTCGAATCTCGTTGCCTACGTCGATGGAGGGTCTCTCGGGAATCTAGGTCCCGCCGGCATCGGAGTCGTGATCGACGGTTCTGCGGACGGCACGGTCAAAATAAACAAGTCGATCGGACATCACGACAACAATGTTGCCGAGTATGCTGCCCTTCTGGAAGCGCTGCAATTTGCAATAGAGCTTGGCGCCACAACACTCCATGTGTTTTCCGACTCCGAAGTAGTGGTCAAGCAGATGACAGGGGAATACACATGTCGCAGCTCGCGACTTTATTCTCTGCATTGGACGTGCCAAAAATTGGCCCGTTCGCTCGCCTTCTCCATATCGCACATACCTCGTGAAGACAACGTTGAAGCCAACCGGCTGGCAAACTCGGCCGTGCGAAAAAGAGTGCGATAGTCACGAACAAGGGGGATGCCCCGACTATTGGAGCGCTGGAAACTCACGCCCATGCTTGGCCAACGCTTCCAGAGCGTCCGTGCGATGGTGTCTCTGTGCCAAGCGACCATAAGCGAGATCATCCCCGAGTTGGGGACCGGAAGCTGCTCACAAGCCCACATCACCTCACCAGCAACTTTCATGCTACTGTTTGCTCAACATTCAAACAGATTGAGCCGTTGCACGACAGATGCTGGGAGGTGCCCCGCCTTCTCTGTTCTGTGGTGGGCTGCGAGACTGACTGGCAACAGGAAACTCGCAGCCCTTTTTCCCTTGAACTTTTGAAAACCTGAGCGAGCCTTCGCCAAAACTGCTGCCTTGGGAATGAAAAGCCTTGCCCTCCGACGTCGGAATGCTGCACAATGACACCGGCGAAGTCCTTCCCCCGCGTACCACACAAAGCCGCTGTTCAGCGTGTTGTATCCGCAAACAGCGGCTTTAAATTCATGAGAAAGTGCTAACCGTGGCTTCGCGCCCTTGGCAGAGTTCTTCAACCGCGAACGCGACGCGCTTGGTCTCGACGCAGTTATCGGTTAGGAACCATCTGACCTCCAAAATTCCCTTGAGGCCTATCGGAGTGGTCGTCCAGCTTCCATTGTTGAGTTTCGTGAGCACGACGTATTCCTCGTGCTCGGGCTTCAGAGGTTCACTTGAAACCGCCTTGATGAAGAATGATTGCGGTAGTACAGCGTAGGATGACATGCGCACAAGCGTATCCGATACCCAGCAACCCGGCAAGAGAACGTTTTCTGACTCGTCATGCCTAGGCCCGTATGGCCTATCACTCTCACAACCAACGTCGGACTGTAGCCTTGTAGCTTAAGTACTGATCACTAAAGTTACGCTCGAGAAACCGCTCTTCTCGTGGAATGACAACCCCGGCAATGAATCCGATCGCTGGAACAAGGGTTATAAGGAGCCAAATGTCATTTAACCCTACTGCCAATCCGAGCACGAGCAGGATGAAAGACAAATAGATTGGATTGCGACTGAATCGGTAAGGCCCGGTCCGCACGATTGTACTAGTGCGCTTGTTTCCTCGAACAGGAGTACCAGCTGCGCGAAATTCTCGAAAGGAAAGCAGAAAGAGTAGTACTGCGCAAAAAATAAACAGAAGGCCCAGCGGACGAAACGGTGATGCCACAAAGGGGAGCGGCCAAGCTTGGTTCAGTACAACCCCCAACAGAATCGCAAACAAAAAGACGATCGGCGGCCTAAACAAACCCGGGAGAGGTCCACTCTTGGGCCCGGCTTCAGCATTGTTTCGAGTAGCCATTCAACGGATTCTTCACTGAACTTTGCAACACGCCGCACAGTCCTCCTGAATGAGTTGCTTCACGCGGTCGTGAATCTCGTCCCTGATTGCCCGCACAGTTTCGAGCGGCTGCCCTTTTGGGTCGGGCAGAGTCCAATCGACCGTGCGCAATCCGGGCACATAGGGACATGCCTCTCCGCACCCCATGGTCACAAGAACCGACGCGCTTCTGGCTAGCTCGGGTGTCAGTTTTTGCGGGCTCGCGGAACTCAGGTCAATGCCGATTTCGTTCATCACCTGAACCACCTCGGAGTGTACTTGCGCAGCTGGTTCAGTTCCAGCGGAAATCGCCAGACACCCATTGTCATTCGCGTACAAGTTAAACAGTGCCGCCGCCATTTGCGAACGACCCGCATTATGGACGCAGGCGAACAGATAGGTTTTGACCTGCTCATTCGAGTTGTGATGCGGAAGCAAGATGTCCTCCGCCGTCTCCGGTAATGATGGAATCATCCAGCGCATTAACATCGTAGCCGCAATCGCGCCGCAGATCTGAGCTGTGAGGAAGAGCGGTACATCGATTGGCCGTATCCCAGCAAAAGTATTCGATACCGCTCGGGCGATAGTCACGGCCGGGTTGGCAAACGATGTCGAGGAGGTGAACCAATACGCCGCGGTGATGTAGGCTCCCACTGCGAAGGGAATACTGTTGGTTCGAAATCTCGCACAGCCCCAAATCACCGCGAGTAGTCCGAAGGTCGCGATGAATTCGCTGAAGACCTGAGCGGTTCCGCTCCTCTGGTGCAGCGCCAGCGAGAACAGTGGCAATCCGAACATCAGGTGCGCGGCTGCTGCTCCGGCGATTCCGCCCAGGGATTGTGCCGCGATGTAGCCGGGGACCTCACGCCAGGAGATGCCGCGTTCGAGTGCATCCGCGATGGTGACTGCCGGATTGAAATGCGCACCGGAGATTCCGCCGAACGCGAGAATCAGCGCAACTAGGGCGGCGCCCGTTGCGATGGTATTCGCAAGCAGTGCGAGCGCGATGTTCCCACCGGCCAGCCGTTCAGCCATAATCCCGGAGCCGATGACGGCTGCGACAAGGAAATAGGTACCCACGAATTCGGCAGCGGCTCTCTTCCTCAGTGACGCCGTACGCATGATGCGGTAGATATTCGCACGAGCGACAGCAGAAAGCCAATTCCACAAAAACTGAGGCAAGAGAGGCAGTTTCTTGCGGCAGCTAGAATACCCGCATGACCGATCTCGAAATCCTGGTAAAAGAATTTTTCAATGAGTATGAGAGAGCTAACGCCGAGTTTGATATCCAGAGAATCGCAGAGTGCTACGCAGACGCTTTTATGTTCGGTGGGCCAGCGGGCGTACAGCCTGTAAAGAAGGAAGAATTCGTGAAGGTGCTCCCTCGGCGCAAGGAGTTCTTCAAATCGTCTGGACTGGTCGCATCCACAATCGAGAGCCTAGAAGTCTTGAGCCTTGATTCCAAGTATGTCTTGGTCAAAGTGGTGTGGCGCATGCGGTTCGACCGCAAAGAAGGGGATCCCATCGATAGTGAGAACTCTGCAACCTACATCCTTTCGATAGCCGGTAATCGGCCTGAAATTGTCTTCCAGATCGACCACCAAGATCTAGCGAAGAGAGTTCAGGAGTTGGGACTCAAATAGGGCGCTCGGCTTTTTCGTCTTACCGAAAATTGTTAAACCAGAATCTTCGATTAAAAAACGTATCGCAACATTCATTTATTGTTCATCGCCCTCTGAACCCACTTTAACTTTCCGGTACTTAGACTGTAGTCGCGTTGCCGCCGAACCAGTTCTCGAAGGAGATTTCGAATGTACTCCGATGATGCGTCTTCGTTTTGCGTATCCACCACTTCCATCTCGGGCAGGTTTTCCCTCATCTCTCGTTGCATTCTCCTAATCGCTATCGTACTTATCTCAACCGCAAATATCTGGTCGCAGTCGATCACGCAGAACAACTGGGGTGCTGTCACGGCCCCAGTGTACGGCAGCTCAGAACCTGGAACGTATGCGGGCGCTGAGTTGTTTGCCGGACCGAACAAGTTTGGAAGTTATTTCAGCGGAGTCCTCCCAAACGGCCGAATAGTGACCCCGGCCGGAGTGACTATTCAGATCGGAATGAATTCTTTGGGCGTGGTCCTCACGCCGGATGGGAAATTCCTCATCACCAGCAACGACGATGAACGTGAGACGAATCTGCCTTCGTATCAAAGCAATGTCAACATTGGTGGGTACTCGCTCTCCGTCATCGACACTGCCACGCTGCAGGTGGTTTCGCAAACCAGTGTTTCAGGCAAGTTCTTCGTTGGCCTTCAGGTGACCGGCGGCGGGCCCTACACTGTATGGGCGTCAGGCGGTGCTGACAACGACGTTAAGATCTTTAGCGTTTCTGCGGCGGGAGTAATCAGTCCAGCAAATCCTTCTCATATAGTGATCTCG
>WNFZ01001638.1_pt1 | contig 21492 bp, 20 predicted proteins | sample 5400081 | NCBI WGS metagenome assembly WNFZ01 (sample SAMN13153365, study PRJNA577476) | soil metagenome | isolation source: 80 cm soil or saprolite under grassland replicate 1 | place: USA:California | collected 2016-06-15
CTCACCACCGCACTGGAGAACTGGATCAAGACCTGGAACAGCCATGCCCGGCCCTTCAAGTGGACCAAGACCGCCGACCAGATCATCGACCGCATCTGCCGCTACTGCTCACGCATCTCCGAACCGGGACACTAGCCGACGGTGATCGCGTCCAGGCGTTCCTTCAGGAACTGCGCCGACACGACCGGCGCATAGTCGTTCGGCTTGCCGATGGGAGGCCGCAGCGACTCGATCACCGCGTCGTGGTCGGCCTCATAGAAGTAGACGAGCGAGACGAGATCCTCATCCGGCGCCTCGGCCTGCGGCGGGAGCACGCGGTGCCGGTTGGACTTCCACCGGCCGCCGCTCCAGCGGGCGAGCAGGTCGCCGATGTTGATCGTGAAGGCGCCGGGGTCATAAGGCGCGTCTTCCCAGCCGTCCTGCTCGGTCCATACCTGCAGGCCGCCCCGGCCCGGCTCTCGGTCCAAGATGGTGACGGTGCCGAAGTCGGTGTGCGGGCCGATCCGGAACTGGCCGGGTTCCGGCTCGCCGGCCAGCGTCATCGGCGGGTACCAGTTGATGTTCATCGTGTGCGTGGCATGCCCGGTGTGCCGGGTGAAGAAGTCGCTGTCCAGCCCCAGCGCTGCCGCGCACAGCACAAGCAGCTCGTCCGCGAGCCCGCGCATGCGAGCCAGGTAAGCCACGACAGCAGGCTTCAGCGCCGGCACCTCGGCCGGGTAGGCATTGGGCTGGAACCAGTAACCGTCGACCTCAGGGTCGCCGGTCGGCTGGTCGGCGCCGACCGCGAATGACTCCTTCAGATCCGGCGGGGTCGCCGTGCCCTCGGCGTAAGCGTTCGCCTCGACGCCGGGCGGCAGCCAGCCCCGGCCGCCGACCGTAACGGCATAACGCTGCTTAACCTCGCGCGGCAGCGCGAAGAAAGCCCGCGCCCCGGCACGTACCCGCGCGCGCAGCTCACCCGGCACGCCATGGCCTTGGACCAGGAAGAAGCCCACGTTCTGCAGCGCCGCATCGACCCTGGCGGCGACGGCAGCGCGGGCCGCCTGGTCCCCGCTGAGCCAGGGCGTGAGGTCGATCACGGGAACTGACGATTGCATGACCCTAGCGGAGCTGGTGGCTGGATGCACCGGAGAAGACCCTGGCAGGGCAGTCACGAATCGATCATCTCCGCCTTTTCCCGCACCCACTGGGCCGCAGCCGATCCACTGTAGGAGACCCACAGGGCCACGTCCAGGATGCGCAGCAGGCTGGCTTCAGCGGCGCCGGGCGGGCGGAGCGCTTCGACCTCGGCACGAGCAGCAGGATCTTGAAGGAGGCAGCACAGGACATCCCAGGTCCGGCCGGGCACGTCGACGGCCTTGATGACCACGCTGTCGCTGATCGGGCACAGCCGAGGCCGCTTGCGGGCGAGCAGTTTGCTGGCGCTGGCCGTCCCGATGCCGTCGATCGCCGTCAGGACATCCCACAGGACATCGATGTGCCGCAAGGCGTCGTCGGAAGCGTCCCACAAGTCGGTTGCTTGCGGGATCGCGGCCAGCATCTCCGACAGCTGCTGCCGCCGACTGCCCAGCAGGATGCGGACGACCTGCGGACGCCAGGTGATATCCAGCAACGCCACCGCCAGCATGTCGTCGGCGATGATCTCATCGGGCGGATTGCGGCCAAGATCGCTGAAGGTCATCCCGGCGAAGCTCGGTTCAGAAAAGTAAGCGGCGACGGCCCGGTCAAGGCCGCGTGCGGTCAGATCAGCGCGGAGGCGGCGGGCAGCGGCAAGGACCGCATCGTCAGTGGGTAAGGAGCGCATAAGGCAGTATGCCAGCATGTGCCAGCTCAGCGGTATATCTGGCCGATAGATGCCGGTATGACCTTCAGTCGCGCACCTCAGGCCCGCTCGGCCGACCCTGCGCTGCGCAGGCGACGCGGCCAGCCTTACGCGTCAGGCTCGGGATCCGCGTCCTCGTCGCCGAGTTCAGGCTCTATGCCGCCTTCCCGGTGCCGCTCTTGCGTGCGAAGCACGTCCCGCAGCAAGGCAGCCTCGCGGGCGTCGTCCGGCACCTCAGGCTTCCCGCTCCGCTCATCGTCAGAACTGCCCGGCGTCGATGCCCGGTTATCCATGGTCAGATCCTCCTCAAGCCCGGATTTCTGGCTCAGCACCCATCCGGACCCATTCTCCCGCCGGGACCGCCTCGTGCGCATGTCTCGCGATAACCCGCTGATCCCGCTCAGCGGTTACCCGGTGAGTCCGCTGATCGCGTCGCCGATGAGCTTGGCGCCGATGATGAGGCAGAGGACGGACATGATGACGGCGTTGTTGTGGCCCATCCAGTCCTTCAGCCTGGTGAGCATTTCCTGGGACCGGTCGCCCATCCCGAAGTAGATCACCACGGGGGCCGCGACTCCCACGGCGGCGATCAGCGCGAAGATGAGATAGGCGATGGCCTGCTGGGCTCCGGAGATACCGGTCTGGGCGATGGCTGCCGCCCCGGCAACCGCGAGCAGCAGGTTCTTGGGGTTGGCTCCAGCCAGGAGCGCGGCGAACCCCAGCGCTGTCAGCGGCTTGAACTTGTCAACGGCACCCATCCACTGCGGCATCGGCGCCTGGTCGTCGCCTCGGGGCGGCTGCGGAATTGCCGCAGTGCGACCAGGAGCAGCAGGGCACCGCCGACGCCCTCGGACACGGCCGTGAGCCCGAGGATGTACACCACACCCCAGCCCCGTACGAATCCCGACGCGGCGGCGACGCCGGACGCGACGCGGATGCCCATCGAGAAGCCGAGCGCGACGCCAACGCGCCACAGCCCGGACGGGAGCATGAGCACCGTGATCAGGTGCGTGGCGCGGACCGCCCATTGCGGCGGTTGCCCTCCGTCCCGGGAGTCGAGGCGGCGGTCGGGTAGCACGGTCGTGGCTGTCGTCATGAGGCCCAGCCTCGTACCCGCATAGCGTCTCGCCATCCCGTCCAGGCGGGAACCCGCTCCCTCTGGTGGGGGATTTCTGGTGGAGGATCTCAGCCCGAGGGCGTGACGAACCCGGACTCGTACGCGGCGATCACCGCCTGGGTCCGGTCCCGCGCGTGCAGCTTGGTCAGCACGTTGCCGACGTGCGTCTTGACCGTCTCCTCCCCGACGACCAGCTCCGCGGCGATCTCCGCGTTCGACAGCCCGGCGCACATGAGCCGCAGCACCTCGCCCTCCCGCGGGGTGAGCCGGCGCCCGGCCAGATGGTCGCCCGTCCCCGCGCCGGGGCCGTGCGTGGCCACGAGCCGACGGATCGCCTCGGGGAACAGCACGGAATCGCCGTGCGCCACGACCCGGATCGCGGCCACGATCTCGGCCGGGCGCGCCCGCTTGAGAAGGAACCCGCTGGCGCCGGCCCGCAACGCCTGGTAGACGTACTCGTCGTTCTCGAACGTGGTGACGACCAGCACGCGTGGCGGGCGGGTCGCGGTCGCGACCAGATGCCGGGTCGCCTGCAGACCGTCGATGGCCGGCATCCGCAGGTCCATCAGCACCACGTCGGGGCGCAGCCGGGCCACCAGCGGGGGTACCTCGGCCCGTCGGACGCCTCGCCGAGCACCGTCAAGTCGGGCTGGGCGGCAACGATAGCCCGCAGCCCGACCCGTACCAGCTCCTCGTCGTCGACGATGAGCACGCCGATGGTCATGCGCCACCGCGGCGCGGCGCGGGCAGCCGTACCCTGATCCGCCAGAGCTTCCCGTCGGGGCCCGGCGCTCATTCTGCCGCCGAGCGTCTGGACCCGTTCCCGCATCCCGGCCAGGCCACGACCGCGATCGCCGCGGCCGACCCCGGCGGTGACCGCGTTGGCCAGGTCGATGTCCAGCGACGCCTCGGGCGCCGCGATGCGCAGCGTCACCGGGGCGCCGCTGGCGTGCCGGGCCGCGTTGGTCAGCCTCCAGCGGGCCGAACGGCTGAGAGGGCACGGTCACGGCTGCGCCGAACTGCACCGAAATGAGCACCAGTGCCGCGGGAAGGATGCTGATCAGGCCGAGCACAACCAGGCCGCCAGCCACAACGTGCACGCTCACCCACAGGGCGGTACGCAGCCGGGCCGCCGGGTCGATCCGCCGGTGCGGCACCGGGTCAGCAGCTCGACGTCGAGCAGTGACCTCGCGGAGGCGATCTCCAGTGTCCGGGTTCCGCCGAGGAACGACGGTACGAGGGCGATCCCGGCGGCGAACGCGATCAACACCAGCACTACGGCCTGCGGCACGGCCGCGTCGGCCCACAACCGGGCGAAGACGACACCCAGCCCGCCGTAGGCCGCCAGCAGCAAGCCCCCGGCAGCAGGAAGACCGCCCGGCGGTAGGTCGCCGCCCCGACCAGCGGCGCCAGAACGCGACGCAGCCACATGCCGTTCAGTTTGCCAGGACCGGCGGGAGGCCGCCGGCTCCGAGTCGGCCGCCTAGCTTGTCTTTTGACCTGCCGGTAACGCAGCCATCAACTGCAGTCCGCGCCGGCATGACCCAGCCCGCACTCTCCCGCCTGGAAGCAGGCGCCGTCATCCCGACCATCCCCCTGCTTGAACGAGTCTCCGCCGCCGCCCTCGACGCCGACCTGATCGTCCAGATCGCACCACACGCAGCGATCGAGGCCGCACGATCAGGTAAGTCATAGGCCACGGATTGTGGATGCCGGAGTCTGGCACCGAGCAGTCAGTAGCGGGAAGAGGTGAGGACGTCGTTGAGGGTTTGGAGGAGGAGATCGGCGTGTTCGCACTGGAAGACGAGGGGTGGCCGGATCTTCAGCACATTTCCGGCCGGGCCGGTCGCGCTGATCAGTATCCCCCGTTCGCGCATTGCCTCAGTGATCTTGCGCGCGCGCCCGGTTGCGGGTGCACGGGTCTGCTGGTCGACTAGCTCGGCGCCGAGCAGGAGACCTTCGCCCCGGACGTCCCCGATGAGAGGGTGATGCTCCGCGAGTGCCATGAGGCCCTGCCGGAGGTAAGCGCCGACCTCCGCGGCGTTTGTCACTAGGCCCTCCTCCGCGATGACGTCGAGGACTGCGAGCGCGGCCACGCAGGCTACCGGGTTACCGCCGAAAGTACTGAACAGCTCGGTCTCCTCTGGAACAGCCGCAAGCACCTCGGACCGGACCACCAGGGCGGCGACCGGGAAGCCGTTGCCCATCGGCTTTCCCATCACCACCATGTCGGGCTCGATCCCTGAGGCCTGGAAACTCCATAGGTGAGTGCCGGACCGGCCGTGACCGGCCTGTACTTCGTCGGCTACCAGCAGGCCTCCCATGGCCTGCACCCGCCGGGCTGCTTCTCGGAGGTAGGCAGGCGGGGGCGACAGGATGCCGTCGGCTGTAAAGGCCGGATCAACGTACATGGCAGCCAGGCCACGATCGCCGAGCGCGTGGGCTGCGCCGTCGATATGGGCGGCGTATCGCTCGGCCCACCCCTCCTCTTCTCGCCGGTATGCGCCGCGATAGCCGTCGGGTGCGGGGACCGTGGCGACATGGGCAGGCCGCTCCTGCGCGGCCCACTCCTCGGGGGACAGGGCATGGGTGGCTTCGGTCAGCCCGTGGTAGGCATAGGCGCTCACCACCGCACCGACTCGGCCGGTGGTCGCGTGGGCGATCCGCCAGGCGAGGTCGTTGGCCTCACTGCCGGAGTTCACGACCAGGACGGCGTCCAGCCCCGATGGCAGGGTGGCTGTGAGCCGCTCAGCGAGTTCGACGATCGCCTCGTGCAGATAGCGGCTGTGGGCCGCCAGGAGTCGCTGCTGTTCGGCCACCGCGCGGGCGACCCGGGGATGACTGTGACCGACCACGGGCACGTTGTTGTAGCAGTCGAGATACCGCCGACCCTCAGGGTCGAACAGCCAGACACCCTCGCCGCGGACCAGATGCACCGGGCGGGTGTAGAACAACGGCGACCGGGGCAGCACGAGCCGACGCCGCTCCAGGAGATCGCCAGTGGCGGACCCGTGGTAGGGCAGCCCCCGGCAGGCTTCTTGGAAACGCCGCGCGACGGTGTCTACACCCATTGCCTCGATACTGTCCAGGAATGCGCGGGCCCCAGGCTCGCCGCTCACGCTGTAGGCGGCGTTGCCCGGGTACAGCCCGCTCCGCCAGGCGGTGACCGCAACCTCGGTGGCAAGGCGCGCCGCCACCAGATCCGCGAGGAGGCCGGCTTCCTCGTCCTCCAGCGGCGTCACCGACACGTAGCCGCCAATCATCGCATCGGCCGCCTCGATGGCGTCATCGCGGCCGTGGAGCACATCCGCGACAGCGACGGCCAGATCACAGACCAGCGCCGCGTGGGTCATGTCCCCGAAGTCCACTATCCCGCTGACCCGAAGATCATCAGCCAGCAGCACATTGTCCAGGCTCATGTCGGCGTGGATCACCTGTGCGCGCAGCCCTGGCAGCACCGGGGCGACCCGTACCTCGAACCGGTCCAGAACCCTTTCCACCTGGGCCTTGCGCGCACCATCAGAGATATGGGTGAGTAGCGGGCGGAGCTTGAGCGCGTGCGTGACGTCCCACAAGATCTCGTAGTCGGCCGCGGGGTGGAAAAAGCCCCGCAGCGCCCGCCCCAGACGGGCCGTCATCTGCCCAAAAGACCAGATCGCCTGGGTGGTAAGCGCCGATGTCGGCGTCACCTGCCCGGGCAGGAACGTGAACAGCCGCGCGAGGTAAAACTGGCCATCGGGTCCCGGCACCTCGACCCAGGGTGCCCCCGCCGTGCTCAGCAGGGCACGCATTACCGGCAGGCCCGGATCCACCCGCTCGATGTGGTGGAGAGCAGCGGTCTGCATGTCTATGATCGAGGGGCCATCTGCCGGATTAGAGATCTTGAACAGGAAGCGTCGGCCGGCCCCCGTATCCGCTTTGAAGTTCTGGTCCCGTTCGCCCGCGAGGGGAGTCAGGGACGCTTCCATCCCGAAGCTGTCCCGGAGGACTTGCCTGGCTGCTTCCAATTCCAAGGCAGGCGGCGTGGTCTCGAGAGGGTTAAGGCGCTGCATCATAGGGCCGAAGGCTATCTCGCGTCCCAGCCAGCGGCCCTGGTAGCGTGCTGTTCCGCCGCATGGCACGCCGCCACCCTGCGAGTGCGGGCACTCCGCGAGGCGGCTGCTCAAGGACGCGGAACGGATGCCCGAGGCTAGGCCGCCCGCCACCCGGGCCTGGTACGGACCGCCGTAAAGCAGGCCGTCCTGGGTCAGGGAAATCGAAGATCCAAGCCCCGTTAAGATCGGGAAATGCCCATCCCAGCGGCGTTCGACCTGTCCGGCCGCGTCGCGGTGGTCACCGGGGCGGGCAGCCCCGACGGCATCGGCTTCGCCACAGCCAGGCTTCTCGCCGAACTCGGTGCTGCCGTAATGCTCAGCGCCACCAGCGCGCGGATCGAGGCGAGGGTCGGCGACCTGCGCCAGGCCGGCCTCGACGCGGCGGGGATCGTCGGGGACCTTACCGACGCCGGCGCCGCGGCTGGGCTTGTGGTGGCCGCGCTGGAGCAGTGGGGGCGGGTGGACATCGTGGTCAACAACGCTGGCATGATCTCCACCACTAACCCGGTCTTCGAGTCCGGCACGGTGGACTCCATGAGCTTGGCGACCTGGCGGGCGTCGCTGGAGCGGAACCTGACCACGGCCTTCCTGGTCACTAAGGCGGCTCTGCCCGCCATGACCAGGCATGGCTGGGGCCGGATCATCATGCTGGCCAGCGTGACCGGTCCGGTAATGGCGATGCGGGCCGACGCCGCCTACGCCAGTGCTAAGGCAGGCATGGTCGGCCTCACCCGCGCGGTCGCGATTGATGCCGCCGGGCACGGGATCACCGTCAACGCCGTCGCCCCAGGCTGGATAGCAACCGGGTCCCAGACCCCGGATGAGCGCGACCAAGGGCTGGCTACCCCCATCGGCCGGAGTGGGTCGCCTGACGAGGTTGCCGCCGCCGTCGCGTGGCTGGCCAGCCCGGGCGCGTCCTACGTCACCGGGCAATGCCTGGTGGTGGACGGCGGCAATTCCATCGCCGAGCAGCGCTCCACACCCGCAGCGCCGCCAACGTGATCTGGGCCCTGCCAAGGCGGCGAGATCCGCGGCCTCGGTGCTGGAACTCGTCGCCAATAGGGCGCGGCGTCCAGAATCCAGCGTGGCCGGGCAGTCGGCTCCGGCCGGCCCGATGCCGGGCCAAAGTGGACTTGCCGCTCCCGGCGCAGCCGATGATCACAACTCGCTGCACGACTACAACTGTGCCGCGCTAACCGGGCTGACGGCGCTGGGACGAACCAGGAACTCGCCCCGCCACCAGGCTGCGCGGCACGCGCCTGCGCGAGCTCGCAACCGGCTGTTCGGCGGAATGCGGCAGGAATACCTGGCGGACCCGCAGGACATGGCAAAGGTGCCCCGCCGGCCCGGGCCGGCGGGGCACCCTCAAATATCACCGACGAGCCTGACCGTCTGCTGAAGAGTTGCTGTATGCAGCCTGGAAGGCTGCAGATTCGCAACCGCACGCGCGCTCATGCCGCGAGCCGGGCCCGGGGCCTCCCGCGGCGTGCCCGATCGGCTAGGCTGCAGCCCTCGTCGCCGGCGCGGAGGGGGCGTCCGCGGTCAGGGCCAAAGGCGGCGCCGGGCCGGCCCACTTCCCTGATGCGGGTCATCCGTGGCCAGGCCAGCAGTGGCAACCAAATCCACGAGGCCCGGCGGACAACCGCCGGCCTCAGAACCAACATCGTCGCCACCTACCGGACCAGCCGGGGATGCTCATGCAACCCTGGAACCCCGGGATGATCAACCACCGGAGTTCCTTACATGAACCGGCGCTACCGCCTTGAGAGAGCGGCGCTAGACGCAGTTGGCGGCCGACCGACGGTATGCCAGCACGGGCAACCTCGCATCGGCCGGGTGCTGCGTCCTGCCGTGTCCGAGGCAACGCTGTCGCGCCTGAGCCAGAATGGTCGTCTTCGGTAAAGGGGAGTTCAGGTGACTGCCGATAGTTACGGCGGCTGGGGCAACCGGGAGACCCGGGCGCTCAGCGAAGTACTGCAGGAGGACGCGAGCCTTCGCGGCCTGGTGGCGTTGCGCTTTGCCACCATCCGCAATAGCGGGAAGTCGGAGGGCAAGCCTGGTTCCGGCGACGCCGCTGATGCCATCCGTGCAACATGGCAGGAAGTCCTCGACCGGGAAGAAGACGCAGCCACGCCATCCAGGCACGTCTTCTCGATGTTGCGCAGGGTGGGCTCCGCCGACCGCGTCAACTGGGCGGAACTCGGCCAGGCGCTGCTAGACGGCAGGCTGGGACCGTTCGGTACCCCCGCCGAGTAACCTGCCCACCCGAGAGCGGCGCATACGGACTCGGGATGCGCGTGCCACTTTGCCTTCGGGCGAGCGCTCGACCTCTGGGCTATGAGTCCAGCCGGGCCAGCGAATTTGCCGTTTCAGACAACCCAGCTTGCTTCACACCGGCCCGCTGCGAACCTCGATCTTGTTCAACGCGAACCGCCGCCCACGCGCCCGTCCGGCGGGCTGGCAAGATCCGGTCTGTGCCGACTAGTACCGCCAGTCGGTGTTCAAGTTGACGGTCAAATGACGGTCAGACGATCTTGAGAGCCGCCCCGCCAACCTACGACAAGTCCCTGAACTGCACTTATGGCCGGGATGGCCGGATTCGAACCAGCGGCCTCCTGCTCCCAAAGCGCATTATTGACGATCCGCTATAATGTGACTTGTGGTTCCCGAACCGGAAGCAGCCGGTGCTCTGCTCCGGCAGGCGCGGAAAGAGGCCGGGATGTCGCAGCAGGATCTGGCCGCCCGGGCAGGCGTCACGCAGAGCGTGATCAGCGCTTATGAGTCCGGGCGCCGCCAGCCGGCCATCCCGACGCTCGCTGCGCTGGTCGATGCCACCGGCAACAAGCTGGTCATCGGCCTGCGGCGGCAGCCGCGGCGCCTGGGCCGGTAGGACGCCGGGTTCGCCGCCCGCTGAACTGCGGAGACGTCTCACAAAACGGACTCATCAGCCTGAACACTCAGCCCGGGACCAAATGTGCCAAATACGTGCCGATCTCAGTTCGCCGAATCCGGCCAGGCCGTCATGGCCATCTCACGACGGGTCCTGCGGCAGCCGTCCGGGAACTGTCCCGATCACCCGATAAACCACCACGGATCACGCTTTGCCATGGACCTTCGGGCGTTACTCATGCCAGGAAAGCTACGAGAGGCTCCTCGCCCAGGTTCCGCCAGCGCATTCCGGTCCGCCTTCCCCGCTGCCGCGCTTGCCGCGGCCTGCACGGGGCCATTATCCGGCGCCAGGCCGACGGCGGTGCCAGCTGAGCGCCGGGTACCGGGCCAGCGCCGGGATGCGGGATGGCAATCCGGCGCTGGCCCGGCGGGCCGGGCTAGTGACAGAGGCCGGCCGGGGCCGACGTGCCGCAGTGGTTGTGCCGGAACCTGATGTGGGTGCCGCTGCCGTCCCAGATCAGGTCGGCGGGACGGTTGCGGAACGCCCTGTTGCCGACGATGGCGTCGAACTTAGGGTCGCTGCCGCCGGTGAGCGCATGCGAGCTGAGCACGACGATGCCGCCGGAGTTGAATTCCTGGCCGCGGTTGCCGGCCACCCGGTTGTGCGCCACCAGCGTGCGGGTCGCGCCCAGCAGCAGAATGCCGCCGCCCTTGACGTCGAACGGCGTCTCCTCGTTCTTCGGGCACAGCTTGTTGTTCCTGACCACCCTGTTGTGCACGAGCGCAGCGTTGCCCACGCCGCCCCGCTGCCCGTCGTCGAGCACCAGGATGCCCTGGCAGTTGCGGCTGATCCGGTTGCCGAAGGCCAGCACGTGCCGGGCGTGGCGGATGAAGATGCCGAGCTGGTTGCCAATGGCCACGTTGTCCCGCATCACCGTGTCGGCGTGCGGGGAGTCGCCGACGTAGAACCCCGCCTCGTCGCTGCCGATCGCGACGTCGTGCGCGAACAGGGTGCGGGTGGACTCGAAGCGGGAGATGCCGTAGGCGCCGTTGTTGATCGCCACGGTCCTGGTCACCCGCAGGCCGTCGGTGCCGTAGCCGAACACGCCGCTCGACGGGAAGCCGACGATGCGCAGGCCGCGCACTGTGTCGTTGCGTACGGCGGACAGGACGGCGCCGGTCTTGGTGTTGAGCTTGCGCGCGAGCACGCACACGCCGGTCGGGCCGAAGGCCTGGTTGCACAGCGTCTTCGGCACAGACGCCGGGGGCCTGAGCACGGTCCCGCCGCGGCCGGCACCGGAGCCGCGCAGCGTGATCCCGTTCTTGCGGATCTGCACGGTCTGGTGATACACGCCCGGCTTGACCAGGACCGTGTCACCGGGCCTGGCCCGGTTGACCGCGGCCTGGATCGAGTGGCCAGGCCGTACCACGATCGTTCGTGCTGCCGATGATGCTGACGCTGACATCGCGAAAGCCGAGCTGAGGGCGACCCCCAGCCCGGTGGCACACGCTGCCGCGACAAATCTGCGCATGTTGCCCCCTGTGGGTAAATAGGAGATGCCCCGCCGTGACAAGGGCCGCGAGTTCCCCTCCCGCCGGGCATCCCCAACGAATGATGGGCAAAGCGTAACGGACCGGCCGCCGAATTGGCCATGATTTGCGTGCTTTATGACCCGTTTTACAATTTAATACGAGGTTTCCCGGCCGGCGTATCCGGGAGTTGCGCGTTAACTGCGGCGGCGGGCCGGAAGCCGGCGATCCCCTCGTCGCCTGGCTGGCGACGAACGCCCCCGGCACCTTGACCAGGATCTCGTCGACGTGCGTGATGCACGCCCCTACCGAGCCTCCAGCGGAATCGGCGAGCTTCACTTCGGCCCTGCTCCGGCACGGCAGCCCGTGCGGCTCGCCCACCTGGCCGGCCGTGGTGGTGCCGCCATTCGCCTCGACGGCGGCCGCGGCCTCGCGCAGCAGGGAGAACCGTGACGAGGGCTCGTCTCCCGGCGGGCGGGGATGCCGACCGTTCTTCCCGGCTGAGCAGGAGGGTGTTGCCGCCCGGGTCGCGTATCCGCACCTCGCCGCCAAGTGCGTGCGGAGAGCAGCCCATATGGTCTGCCTCCACCCCGGCCGTCTCCAGCGCCCGGACGACAGCGCCAAGATTGGCGAAGTAGAAGAAGGAGAAAGCAGCGGCAGCTGCGGGACGTCGAGCGGCGGCCGGGTCGAGGTGAGCAGCACGCGGTGCTAGCCCTGATGCATCGCAGACCACGCCGAGGTGGCGGCCTTCCCGGCCTAGTGTTGCGCCACGCTCAGGCATGTGGCGGCTTCCAGGCCGTGTCCTGGACAGTCTGATTTCCCTCAGTCGCGTGGAGCGATGACCGGCACCCCTGTGGCAGCCTCGATCGCTGGTGCGCGGCGCCGACGCCGGTTGCCAAGAGCGACGCGAAGCGCCGTGGAGGGCCGCGCCATCCGCGCGGGCGGGTCCTGGAGGGCGGCGACTCGGAGGAACCGCTCAGCCACTACGGGGTCGGGCTCAGCCGCGGTCAGCGCCCGGTTTACGTAGGCATTGGCGACCTGGACCGGCAGTGGCCGTGGCTCTTTTACCTGGGGCAGGACAGCTTGGCACCGACGGTCAGTTGCCGGGTCGTGTTGACCGGCCTCGCGGCGGCCAGCGTCATGTATCAGCGCGGCTGGTGGGCGCTCCTTATAAGTGCGATCCTCTGCACGGGGGCGATCATGAAGCCACTCAAGCGTCTCATCGGTGGACTCATCGTCGTGTCAGTAGCCATCCTCGCGGTTCTGGTCGCTGGGCATCCGGTTGTCGCCGCGCCCACGTTGGCTGCTTCACCCATAGACGGTGGACCAAACGGGACATCGACCGGCACGTGGGACGGGACATCGACTAGCACGTTGGACGGGGCATTGATCAGCACGGCGTGCTGCACGTCGAACAGTACGTCGGGCAGCACGTCGGACGGGACGTCCGGTGGCGGGTCGAACAGCGCGTCGTGCTGCACGTCGGACGGGACGTCCGGTGGCGGGTCGAACAGCGCGTCGTGCTGCACGTCGTCGGGCGTCGGGTCGAACAGCGCGTCGTGCTGCACGTCGTCGGGCGTCGGGTCGAACAGCGCGTCGTGCTGCACGTCGTCGGGCGGCACATCGAACAGCACGTCGGGCGGGGCACCCTCCACCGGCAAAGGGGTGCCAATCGCGCTTATTGGCGGAATCGTTGGGAGCCTTGGCTTGGCGACCCTTTTTGTGCTGTGGGCGCTCGCATCACCCGCCGGAAAGCGTCACCACGATGTCCGGTGGGTGAAAGAGCACCTGCGGGCAGCAGCCGGATCGTCGCTCGACCCGCCCTCGGCAGAGATTCGGCCCCGGCCAGGCGCGAAGTCGGTATCGCTCGGGCTGGAACCACACGCTGATTATCTCGGGAACCAAATGAACTAAGGAGGTGGCACGATGACGTCGGCCACCACACAGACCGGCCTCACAGTTCGCACCTTCCTGCTCGGCAGCGGCACCGAGGATGACGTAGCGGCGCTGCGGCACGCGCTATCCGAACACGGCGTCGTCAGCCAATGCGGCGGCGAACTCGCCCGGCTGACGCCAGAGGCGCGCCAAGCTGCCGACGACGCACTGGCCTCGGTTACCGCTGGGCTGCTCGATATCGACCTCGGTGATGTGCTCATCTATGGCTGGCGCACGCATGACCGCCTGGTTAGCGCCGCAAAAGAAACCATGCGGGTGCCCGGGCGGCAAGAAGTCGTTCAGCTCGGTTCCCACCAGGTCACATGGACGAAGCATCCGACGATCGACCTGCTGGTCGACGGCGCTCGGGTGCATACTTTCCGTTTCCAGTTGACCGTGATCTTCGAGGTTAACGTCGCCGCCGCTGTCGTCCAGGAAGGCAAATTGGCCGCGCTTAAGGCTGGCGATGCCTCAGTTGCCGGTGCCCTGACGCTGGAAATGTCCGGTGGAGACATCCAGCTCCTTCAGCAGGAGCGCAAGATCAATTTGCACTTGATCGTTCAGCTGGGCAGCGGAATACCGCTGCTCCGCACCGAACCGGACGTAGCCGCACCCGAGGAGACCGCCGCAGCGAAGCACATCCAATAGTCCCAGCTCAGTTTCACATCGCTAGTAGTCATACAGTTACGCAATCATACACGCTATCACTTAGCCAGTAATTATTGTGATGACTCGACCGGGGAAGGGGAAATCTATCTTCATGGCGAAAGGCCAGGGTCTTAGTGACCGGCTTGAAGATGTCCGAAGAAGTGTCGCTTCGAGCTTACGAAGGCATTGGATTTTTGTGGTCCTTGTTGTGTGTGGCAGCGTCTTGCGCGCAGTTGTTACGCTGGCCTATCGGCCGGCTTTGTTTTATTCGGATTCAGTCGATTATCTGCAGCATGCTTATCGTCTTCCGCTCAGCTATTGGCATCCGCCAGGGTATTCAGCTTTTCTTAGGATTGTCCTATCTACCGGTACGTTGGCTGCGGTCCCTATCATGCAGCATCTGATCGTATTGGGAAGTTCGATATTACTTTACGCGACGTTAATTCGGATGGGTGTAAGGACTCAGCTCGCCGGCCTCGCATGCGCACCGCTGCTAGTAGATGCTTATCAATTGCAGATCGAGCAGTATATATTGTCTGAAGCATTGTTTGAAGTTTTCATTATTTGCATAATTGCCACGTTGCTCTGGAGCCATTACTTGACGAATCGCAGGATAGTCTTGACCGGCATTTTGTTGGGAGCGGCCGCGGTCGTCAGGCTAGACGCGATAGGCTTGATGCTACCAGTGGCGGGATTTGTAGTCGCACGCTGGGTGGGCTGGAGGCGAACGGTTGCACTACTGACGATTTCCGCCATTCCCTTGCTCGGAATGGCTTCACTGCGCGCCTCGGAGGGTGAGGGTTTTTCAATAACCGGCGACATGGGCGGTATTTGGCTTTACGGGAGGGTTGCGCCGTTTGCTAATTGCTCGATTGCCCAGGTTCCATACCCAGAACAACGTTTCTGCCCGACGCAGCCGTTAGGAGAGCGGCCGGGCACATCATGGTTTGAGAATTCTCGCGATTCTCCGGCGCGACTCATTCACGCAGGCCATGCTGCGTCCTCCGGCGAGTTGTCCGATTTCGCCCGGCGCATCATAGTCGCGCAACCCCTTGACTACATCCGGGCTGTAACTGGCAGCTTCGCCAGTCAATTCAGACCAACACGTTCGCAGGTTGCCGGTGGTCCCAGCGTCGAGCCATGGGTATTCGCGACAAGTGTCGGTGCGCGCGATCGATTTTCACCGAATCCAGAATTGATGATGGCTCTTTATGGCGGCCCGAGGCCAAAATTGAACTTGACATTGGCTGGGTTGCTGCACAGTTATCAGCGGCGGGTGTACACACCTGGACCAGTTATGGCGATGTGTCTGTTGATAGCATTGGCGGGCATTTATCGTCCGGTTCGCGCGTCACACCGGCAGATGGCTGCGGCTTTGTTAACTGGGCTCGGCGTGATTGTTGTGCTCTGGGCTACTGTGACTGTCGAGTTTACGTGGAGATATGTTCTTCCGAGTTTGGTGCTGCTTCCTTCAGCTGCGGTGTTGTCAGCTGGGTCGGGGATCATATCTAGTATGGCTCTTCAGCGGGACAGAGTGCTTAGATCCTTGGTGTTTCGCAGAACCGATCATGCTGGCTGGCCCTCGGTTGATCTGGGCACGCCCGGAGATACCTGCGGCTCGGTGAGCGACCGACACCTTTTGGACGGCCAGAGTGTGGAATGAGAAGTCTGGCCCGCATTACCGGCGGCGAGGCGTTGGGCGCGTACGGTCAAAGGTGCTGGATCCCGGCCTGGCGTGCGATCTGGCTGACGCCGATGTGCTGTCGAATGAAACGTCTGTCAGCCGGGAGGCTGCGCGACGTTAAGAAGATGCTGGTCCGCTGCGGCATCGATGCCGTCGAGAACCTTGTGCTGGCCGACCATAGCTGCAATAACTACGAGCGGGACCTGCTCCCGGCACCCGTGCGTACCGAGAACCCCGTCCAGGGCTATGAGCAGTAGAGTTGCGTGCTGGCGGCCCGGCCATGATGATCACCGATCATGTGCCTGCGGTTTCCGGCCCGCCTCTGCACCTTGCGCAGGTGGCAGTCCGCTCGATGTGAAGTTGAGCGGTATCTGCCCCGCAACGTCGGCGCCATTCACCAGAGGTCATGTTCGGCGGCAATGGGGTCGCCGGGCCATTCCCTGATCGCGTGCAGATTGTCGTGCGCGGGGTAGGCTGCGGCAGCGGGGCCGTCAGCGAAAGCCCGCAGAACGTTCGCCGTCACCCGCCTGGTGAAGGCGCCACAGGCGGCGTCCATGCCGGAGTTGCTGTGCCCGCGGAAGGACTCCACCCAGCGCATCGTGCCGGTGTTGAAGACGCCGGCTCCGCCGCGATGGGTGTAGTACGCCGAATCCGCGAAGCTGCGGATGCCGCGGCAGGTCAGCCGGGAATGGGACAGGACCTGGATGGGCCGTTCGACGTGATAGCCGGGGTTGACCCGGTCGTACTCGGTGCCGACCAGCCCGCGGAATCGTGACCCCTCCCGCACCCCGGTGCCGCGGAACAGCCAGGCGTCTGGGCTGACCACGACGAAGTCCGCGGTGGCCGGGTTGGACTCATACAAGGTGCCGGTCAGCGACGACTCGGGGTCGGGGTGCGGCGGCTCGCGCCAGTCGCTGGTTACCAGCGCATTGTGCCTGCCGTACATCGGGTCCTGCAGGAAACTGGTCTTGTAGCAGATGATGAGCCGGTCGGGGCCGAGATCAGTCGCGGCGAGCCTGGTCCGCCGGAACATCGCGTTGGCGCCCAGGAAGGCAATGTTCACCCCGGCATCCCTGGCGGCGGTCACATTGGCTCGTTCCGCCGGGCACCAGTACTCGTCGTGCCCGGGCGAGACCAGCGCACTTGCCCCGGCCAGCAGGTGCGGCCGGGCGGCGATATCCATGCCCGTCGCATACGCGAGCGGCAGGCCCGTCCGCTCGGCCAGTTCGATCACCTTCCGCTCATAAACCCCGAACAGCGGCGCGCCGTCGCCGTCGGCCGGCCGGTCCAGGCTTACCGCCAGGGCGCGGTTGGCGTAGTCGTCGATCCCGCCGGGGCCGTGATAGAGGTCATAGCCGCCCCAGCCGTTGTACGCCTGCCAGGTCGCCACCGCATTCTTGATCACGACCTTGCCTGTTGCGCCGGCGGACCGGACGGTCAGCGGGACGAACCGCTGCGCGCCGGAGTGCGCGTCCAGGCGAAGCAGGTATGACCCGGCCGGCCAGTCGTCGGTCGGCACGGTCAGCGACGGCTCCCAGCGAGCACGGACCGTGTTGGTTCGCACATCCCGGACGGGCTTGTGCTGGCGGTGGCCGCGCAGCAAGCCAGACTGCCACATCCGGCGGGCCAGATCGCCGCGGTACCACCCCATCCGGAAGGCGACGACGCGGTATCCGGCCGCGGTAGTGGATACGTACAGCGGAACGCCCTCGCCCGGCAGCACGCTGGTCCGCCCGGCGTATCCCTCGATCTCATGCGGTGCGCCGAGGTGCCTGATCCGCCAGTGCCGGTCGCCGGGCAGGTCATTCTCGGCGACTGGCCGCGACCGGGCCGCGGCACCCGGCTTATCGGCCGACCGCGAACTGTCCCAGCGCCCCGGCGGGCCGGCTGGGCGGTCATCGGGCGGGCCAGAACCGGCGATACTGGCGGCTGCCATCGCACCGCCAACGACCGCCGCGGCGCCGACGCCGAGGAAGGCGCGTCTCGACGGCCGAGTGAGCCGGGCCATGCCGCGACAATGCCCGGACAGCCCGAGCACAAGCCGACGACTACGAAGAGTTTGCCATCCGATCTGCCCGGCTTTGCCAAGGCAGCCGCGGCGGCAGAACCTGGCACGGTCCCGGGCCGCGAAGCTGGCGCGGCCCAGGGCCCGACCTTCACATACCCGGGAACCCGCCGTCGCGGTCCGGATGGCAGCGGTCCGGCTCGGTAAGCCAGGGATTCGGCAGGCCGCCGAGCGGAACAGGTCGATCTGGCCGCATGCCGACGACCAAACCGGCTGACCGGCTACCCGCTCCCGAGTCGGCAACTTGCGTGATTACGAGCATTCAGCGCCACAAATGTGCTCACGCTGCGTAGCGGACGTGGTCCTACGCCCGGTCCCGCCGCTCCCAGCTCGCGGACGGCGCACGCCTGGCCATGCGACCGACTGAGATGCCGATCCGTTCAAGTCTCCCGCACAACATGCCGCACTCCGGAGTCTGTCACTCCGGGGTCCCATCCGCCATGTCCAGTTCCGGTCGTCAAGTTCCGGTTCCTGGGCGACAGATAGGTTCCTGTAGGCGGGCGACATGATCGTCAGTCAGGTGACGTTGCCGGTGGCGGAGTTCTTACGGTAGGGGCGGGATTTGTCCAGCCTGACCAGCGAATCCGCCGTTTCAGACAACCCAGTTTGCTTCACACCGGGCCGCTGCGAACCTCGATCTTGTTCAACGCGAACCGCCACACGCCCCGTCCGGCGGGGTAGCAAGATCCGGCCCGTGCCGACCAGTACCGCCAGTCGGTGTTCAAGTCGACGGTCAAATGACGGTCAGACGATCTTGAGAGCCATCCCGCCAACTTACGACACGTCCCTGAACTGCACTTATGGTCGGGATGGCCGGATTCGAACCGGCGGCCTCCTGCTCCCAAAGCAGATCGGACACCAGTCTGGGGGTGTCTAGAAAGGTCTCGCCATGACGTCTGAGCTGGGTGAATAGAGATCGCTTACCATCGGGACCCCCCCAGGCTTTCCCAGACACTTCGCTGATTGGTTCCCGCGTTTGGTTCCCGGGAGAGCATCAAGATCACCACTGTTCGAATGCGCCAGGATACTCGAACTGGCGAGCGATGAGATGAAGCCCCACGGTTGTGGAGGGCCTCTCCCTGACTGCATCGGTCATGCCGCGTGCACCGGCGTCCTCGCCTCGGTCTCGATCGCCTCATCCTGCTCCTCGGGCCACGCGTAGGCGGCGATGATGAGCAGATCGTTACCTGGACCCCTCGCGCTCTCCAGTTCGCCGGCCCCTCCTACTTGTACGGGCTACTCCCCTGTTGGCAGCCATCGGAATCTGCCCCGCTGGTGGATCCATGAGCGGCTGCCCGGAGGCGGCCAGCTTCGTCACGGAACGCGACCGGCAGGTTCGGCGCGGGCGCGCCGGATCCGCCGTTAGGTGCGCCCAAACCGAAGCGGCTTCCGTCCACCACCGAGCGCGGGATTGGTGGTTCTGCGCGGCCGCGGCATGCCAGTGGGTCGGCCCGAGCCACCGGCAAACCCGGGCGCTGGGCGGTGATCCACCGGAATGCCCGCGCCATCCTCTTGAGCGGTCAACGCGCCTCGCCGCTGTTACGAGCGGCAGGCCGGTGGGCTTGCGGCTTCCGTCAGCGGTGTTGGGTGCGGTCCCCTCAGCCTGGAAATGAGGCTTGCTGGAGCCGCACCGCGATCAGCTTCTCGACCAGTGACACCGGTAGGGGCTGGTCGGTACTGAAGCGCAGGGCCCCTGAGGAGGTTGAGTAACCCCTAAGCTCATCTTTGAGTTGGGGGAAGACGGAGCCGCTGTGCGGCAGGTAGCTCAGATGGTTCTTAAACGCGGCGAACCCGGCGATTGTCTTTCCCCGGAGCTTGAAGGCCGGGACGCCGTAGGAGATCCCCTGCTCGGCCTCGGGGAGGATATCGAGGATCGTCTGGCGCAGCCGGGCCAGCGTTGTGCGCTTCGGCTCCTCCAGAGCACCTAGGTACTGGTCGATTTCCTGAGCAGACACGGCCCCATTGTGCTGATCGATGAGCCCACGAGCAAGGAGCGCACCTGGCCAGGGCAGCATCTCCGCTGACGCGGGCTATCGCAGGGCGGCTCCTTAGCAATGGAACGAATCTGGTTGCTTTCGTGATCTCGTGCCGTTCGGATGGTCACGGTTGCTGGGCGTCGCGCCATGCTTGCCAGATGTCGGGGCGCAGCCGGCCACGATCGGGCACAGTGATCCCTTTGACGCGTGCCCATGCGCGGACTTCGCTGGTTGCCGGCTCCGGTGCGCCGGGAGCCATTGACGTCGCCGGCTTGGCCGCGTCGCCGCCGATCCGCTCGGCGAGGGCACGTTCGCTGCTGGCCCATGCGTGGGCGGCGGCGAGGTAGCGGTAGGTCCATTCCTCGGCGAGTCGGCGGGCCGGTCCCTGGTGAGGGACATCGCGGCGGCGACCTCGGGAATGGTGGGTGCGGCGGGGGCGGCCTGCATCTGCGCGGTGGACGCCCAGCGCCAGGCGTCGAGGAACGTGCCGTTTTCTAGGCGGATCAGGCGGGTCTCGATAAGGGCGGGGTGGCCGGCTCGGACGGCGTTGATCACCGCGGCCCGGCGGGCCAGCCACTGTTCGGTGTCTGCGGGTCGAGGTGTAGCGGTGGATCCTGATGCCTGCCATGCCGGTTCCTTATCGCTCCGGAAGCTCGGCCAGTCGTCGTTGCAGCAGGCGTCTCTCGGCGTCGTTGCGGACGAGGGTGAGGGCCCGCTGGTAGGCCTCGCGGGCTTGGGGGAGGCGGCCGGCGCGGCGCAGCAGTTCAGCACGGGCTGCGTGCAGGTAGTGGAACTCGTCCAGGGCGAGACGGTCGATGATGTCCAGTCCAGCCTCGGGGCCCTGGGCCTCGGCGATGGCGATCGCGCGGTTCAGCTCGACCACCGGCGAGGCGGTGAGGCGGGCGAGTTCGCCGTACAGCGCAGCGATCTGCGGCCAATCACGCGGCTCGTCGGCGTGCAGTGACGCGATCGCCGCCTGGATGACGTACGGGCCGCGCCCGTGCAGAGCCAGCGCCCGGGACAGCAGCCGGCGACCTTCGCCGATCTCGGCGGCGTTCCAGAGCGTGCGGTCCTGATCGGCGAGCAGGACTAGATCGTCGTCCTGGAAGCGCGCTTCCCGGCGGGAGTCGTGCAGCAGCATCAGCGCCAGCAGGCCGTGCGCCTCCGGCTCGTCGGGCATGAGCTCGACCAGCGCCCGCCCGAGCCGGATCGCCTCGTTCGCGAGGTCACCGCGCCCGCCGTAGCCCTCGTTGAAGATCAGGTAGACGACGGCGAGCACGGCGGCGAGCCGGTCGGGCAGCAGGTGATCGGCCGGCACCCGGAACGGGATCCCGGACGCCTTGATCTTCCGCTTGGCCCGGACCAGCCGCTGCGCCATCGTGGTCTCCGGGACGAGGAACGCGTGCGCGATCTCGTCCGTGGTGAGGCCGCCGAGCGTCCGCAAGGTCAGGGCGACCTGTGCCTGGATGGCCAATGCCGGATGGCAGCAGGTGAACACGAGTTCTAGCCGCTCGTCCGGAAACGACGTCTCATGCGTGTGGTCCATCTCGATCTCATCCGTGTGGTCCATCTCGGCTCCCGCGGCCTGCTGCGCCGCGAGCAGTGGGGACGTGTCCTCGCTGCGCTGATCGGCTTCCTCGGCGACTTCGATCTCGCCGAGGAAGCGGCGCAGGAGGCCTTCGCGATCGCCGCTGCCCGGTGGCCACGCGATGGGACGCCCGCCAGCCCCGGA
>WNFZ01001641.1_pt1 | contig 21468 bp, 15 predicted proteins | sample 5400081 | NCBI WGS metagenome assembly WNFZ01 (sample SAMN13153365, study PRJNA577476) | soil metagenome | isolation source: 80 cm soil or saprolite under grassland replicate 1 | place: USA:California | collected 2016-06-15
CCAAGATGACCATGCCGTTGCAGCCCAAGGCTATTCACGACGAAATGAACTCCACCACGTTCGATGAATATGGCCGTATGCAAGCCAACCTCGGTGTGGAAGCGCAACCCCCAACACCCGGCGCCCAAAACGTAACGCTTTATCCGTTCGTGAATCCCGCAACGGAAATCATCGACGGCACCAACTTGCCCAAGGGTGACATCAATGTGACCCCGATCAGCAGCGCGGCGGATGGTACCCAAGTCTGGCGCATCACGCATAACGGCGTCGATACACACCCGATCCACTTCCATTTGTTCGACGTGCAGGTTGTGAACCGAGTGACGTGGGACAATATCATCCTCCCACCCGAACCAAACGAATTGGGCTGGAAGGATACAGTACGTGTCTCACCGTTGGAAGATACTATCGTTGCCCTGCGCCCGATTGTGCCCCAGGTACCGTTCGAAGTCCCGAATGCAATTCGGCCACTCAACCCGATGATGCCGCTTGGTGACACCTCCATGTTCAACAATGTTGATCCTCAGGGTAACCCGACCGCGAACATTGTCAATCAGCTTGTTAACTTTGGTTGGGAATATGTCTACCACTGCCACATCCTGAGCCATGAAGAGATGGACATGATGCGACCGGTGTCCCTGGCACTCCCACCAATCGCACCGGATGGACTAGCCTCCAGCATCACCGGTACAGGGAAAAACGCGAGACTCGTTATCTCTTGGAATGACAATTCCATCAACGAAACAGCCTTTGTCATCCAGCGTACACAGGATGGCGTAAACTGGACGAATGTTGGAACAGTCTTGTCGCCACTAGATCAAACGAACACTCATGGCGTCCGCAGATTCACAGATCCGACTTCTAATGTGAGTATGCCTTATCTGTATCAAGTGGTTGCTCAGAATACAGTCGGTTATGGCGCTGAATTCCCGACCATGACAGTGAAGTCAGTATCCGCAACACCGCTCGGTGTCAATCCTCCTGCGGCTCCTACTGGACTGACAGCAGTACTTCAAGCTGGTCCTCAAATCCGCCTGACCTGGAACGATAATGCAACCAATGAAACCGGCTTCGTTGTCGAGCGCTCAACCAATGGTGGATCTTTCGTCCAGATCGGCATCGCACCCGCCCGCAACAACACTGGCAGTGTAACGTTCAACGATATTACAGTGTCTGCAGCCCAAGGTGCAAACACCACCTATGCATATCAAGTGGCAGCTGTCAATGTTGCTGGTAAGTCAGCCTACACTATTATCACACCCGTATTGATCCCGCCAATGCCCGCTGTCCCAACCACTTTCACCGTGGCAAACGGACCAAGCAGCGGCAATAGTCGATCGGTCAATCTCAGTTGGACTGCCAATACAGCAAATGTAACGGGCTTCACCATCCAACGCGCGACGAACGCCAGCTTCACCGGTAATAGTGTAACTACGGTTAATGTTGCAGCTAGCGCGACTTCCTATCAATGGACTGGTCTGAACCGCAACACTGTCTACTACTTCCGCATCCGCGCCAACGATGGCACGATCATCTTCTCCGGTTGGTTGACCGCAAGTCCGTTCCCAATCACCACCCTCCCATAGTCAGATCAAGTTTTACGCCTGGCGTCAGTCATTGACTGACGCCAGGAAGAAGGATACATTTTAGAGCGAATAAATTCAAAACTCACATTGCTAAACAAATGAGAGCGGTGACTGTATAAGGAACAGTCGCCGCTTGTTTTTCCTTGAAATAAGTAAGTATTTTCTACGTGTTTTAGGACCTGTAAATTTACGAAGTTATTACTCTTATTCCACGCCATTATTCCATGTATATTTAGAGTGTAATAAATAGATTACGTTTTCGCCAAGTTCTCTTGAACCATGTTGCTCCAGTCTAATTTCAATGGGAAGGAAAAGTTGAAAATGAATCGCAGAGATTTCTTGAAATTCACAGGCGTAGGGGCGGCGGCTTTATTTAGTAGTGGACTCCTGCCAGCCAGGGCCTCTTCGATGGAACCCTTTGTTCCGGATGCAGAGATTTCCATTACTGCGCTTGAAAAATATGTGCCAATCTTGTCCGGTGCACAGACCAAAGTTTGGAGTTATGAAGGTCAACTGCTCAGTGGCTCTGGCGTAACCGTGCAGAATCTTTCCGGCACGTATCTTGGTCCGATCCTCCGCGCCCAAAGCGGAAAAAAGGTTCGAATCTTTTTCCACAATAATCTCGCCGAAGATAGTGTCCTCCATCCGCATGGATTGCGCGTGCCTGAGGATTGTGATGGTCAACCGATGCAAGCCATCGGACCCGGGCAAACGAAGATCTATGAATTCGAAGTGATCGATCGTGCCGGACCGTATTGGTTCCACCCTCACCCCATGGGACGCACTGCCGAACAGGTTGCCATGGGCATGGCAGGATTATTCCAGGTTTGGGACCCCACGGAAGAGCTTGCAGTGCCGGGCGCCAGTACTGGCGCAAATGATATCCCCGTGATCATTCAAGATCGCAACTTCGATAGCAGCAACCAGTTCCTGTATAACCCAAATATGTTATGGGGATATCTGGGGAGCAAAGTCCTTGTCAACGGACAGGCAAACGCAGCATTCTCCCTGGAGCCTCGAGCCTATCGCTTGCGCATTCTCAACGGTTCCAACGCGCGGACGTACAAACTGGCATGGAGCAATAGCATGCCTTTGAAAGTGATTGGCACGGATGGTGGTCTGCTCCCAGCTGCACTCTCCAAAAGCTACGTGATGTTGATGCCTGGAGAGCGCGTGGATATCTGGGCAGACTTTACTTCGGTTGCAGGTAGACAGGTGATTCTCAAAAGTCTTTCCTTCGACCCCGGCGGCATGATGGGCGGCGGAGGCGGCATGGGTGGTGGCGGGATGATGGGTTCCTCCCTTGCGAACGGCGCCAGCTTCAACATCCTGACCGTGAGTGTCGGACGTAAAGCAACGGTCAAGCCGACGTTGGGTCCGCTTCCTGCAATCCCTACGCACTTCGACGCAAGCAATGTATCGAACTTTAATTCACCCGTTCCCTTTGTTCTGGCGATGCAAATGGGAATGACGTGGACTATCAACGGGCGTGTCTATGATCCAATGGATGTTGCCGCAGATGAGATGGTTTATCGCGATGTTCCGATTGCCTGGGAATGGATCAATAACTCATCCATTCCACACCCGATGCATATTCATAATGTGATGTTCCAGGTCCTCAAACGAACACCGCCCTCCTCAACGAGCAGCTATAACACTGTCAACCAGGGCTTCCTCGACACAGGCTGGAAAGATACCGTCATCGTTTGGCCCGCTGAACGCGTGAAGATCGCCATGACGTTCGGACCGCATATGGGCATGTATATGTACCACTGTCATATTCTGGAACATGAAGATATGACCATGATGCGCAACTATATGATCATGGATCCAATGATGCCGGGCATGTAATCTTGTTTAGTAAGCAAGCCGCGCCAAAGGACTTGCGCAGAGTATTCTCCTCAATTGAACCGTTTGCTGATGGAGGAAAGGAGGTGCCAGTTTCTAAAGAGAAAGAACAATTTAGAGGGAGTAGTACCAAAAGCCTACAAAGCCATTCAGAAACGGATGGCTTTGTAGTTTACAGAGTGCCGCATAATTATCTAAACTCAGGTTTGAATTTCAACCTACAGAAGCAATAGCGGTAGAAATCTATGGTGCTAAATTTTCCGGTTTGAAGCAGGTTTGGTAATCATATCCCACAATCAGTAGATAATTCGATTGGCTATTGGGATCTGGCGAAGAAATCAAACTGCCTGGAGAAAGACCCAGCACATTCAAAATCGCATCGCTCTGGCTGCGGTCCTGCTCGGTGGTTTTATCGATGAGCACCGAGTAGGCATAGTCCTGCCGATCGGAGGCAATGGAATTCGTCAGATATCCTGCGTAATTGAGACGAGTGGAGGCAAGACTCTCAAAACCAGTTGTGGACGTGCCGTTCATGACGTCGATTGTGATCTTCTTGCGTTGCTCGGTTGTCGTCGAAGGGGACATCGCTTCCGTTAACAATTGTTGAAGCGAATCTTTGTTGGGAAGCAGCACATACGCGCCACCCTCTGTGATCCAGGATTGGACATAAGGCGGACGAATATAGTAACTGCGAATATTGGCGTTCGTCATCTTGGGTGCATATAACGCCAGTTGCAAGAGATCGCCTAAATTCAAATCTGTTTCAACCGTGCTCTTGAGATCGTTGTATAACTCAGGGAGGCGTTTTAATGTCCCTGCCTGTAAAGCCTGGGAAAATAACGCCCGCAGAACTTCCTGTTGTCTGCGCCCGCGATCGAAGTCATTCGATTTTTGACGCGAGCGCGCGTACCATAACGACAGATCACCATCCATATGAATGAGACCGGGACCAGCTGTGTATAAAGCCCAGTTGTTTGCATTATTCGGATTGTAACTTGGATCAATCAATCTCCAATCGGTATAAGGACAGGAGACTGGGACATCTACGCCGCCAAGAGTATCGATGATTTGACGGAAGCCGCTGAAATCCACGAATGCAGTGTGGTCAATGCGAATGCCGAGATTATAAAGAATCGTGTCTTTCAGTAGCCCTGCTCCGCCGCCGGGATAACCATTCATTTCGCCGTCTTCAAACGCCGTATTGATTCGTTGCGTTCCAGTGTCGGGAATCGATACCCATAGATCGCGCGGGATCGAGATCAGTGAAACTTGTCCCTCTTTGGGACGCAGGATGGCGATGACCATCGTATCCGTGCGGAAGGATGCTCCATGTCTCTGGTCAGATCCGATCAGTAGGAAGTTGATTGTCTCTTGCCCATTGTTGAGGATTTGACTGTTGCCCGCATCAATGGTCGATAACGGCGCGACGGTATTGATCAATATGTTCGGGTCAATCGTCGGCTGTTGGGTGGGAGTTGCAGGAGCGATGGTAACTGTGAGCGCCGCAGAATCTATTGTCGGCTGCGGAGCAGGCGAACCGGTAGGGGTCCAGGGGATTGGTTGGAAGGGAGTTGGTGTCAGCGTCGCATTTGGCGCAGAGGTCACCAAAACGAACGGCAGAGTCGTTTGGGCGGGCGCGAGAGTCCCACATCCCACAAGTAATATACTCGCGAGGAGCATTACATGGAAAAGTCTTTTCATTAAGGATACTGTGGCGTAACAGGAGTATTCGAAGCTGTAAACGTGGGCACCGGTGTTGATGTGTCGGTGGGGAATTCAGGAATAACGGTCACACCGGGAACAGGTGTATGCGTGGAAATGTTGGGAACCCACAATAACTGACCAGTATAAATCGTTGTGGAAGAACCCATGCAGTTGGCACGCTGCAATTGTTGATAAGTAATACCATACGAAAGCGCAATCCGATAGAGGTTATCTCCCGGTTGGACGACATATCGCCTTACATATCCCGCCGGTGGACCGCATGGAATCACAGTCACAGTTGGCACAGGGGGAACATACAACGCCAAGCCCGCTGGAATGTTAAAGGAGGCAAGACAATTTGAGGTCGCCAAAGTTTCCGCGGTAACTTTATAACGCTGTGCCAGCGCGTAAACCGTATCGCTCGCTGATGTATAAATACGAATCCATCCTGAGGGAGGAATACAGGATGCCTGAACGAAAAGAGTGTTGGTTACGAAAGCCGTATCTGTTATGGTGGGCGAGCTGATTTGCGTTAACGTCGCGGTCGGCGTTTCACTAAGTGGCACAGAAACAGTGAATGTCGCGGTGGGAATATTCAATGAAACTGTTGGTGGGAGCAGCGTTGGCGTTGCCTGTGATGGAAGTGATTCGGCGAGGGCAAGGGAGATTCCCCCGATCACTAGGATTACGGAAACGAGAGCGATGATGACGCCGCCACCCAATTGCCGTAAGTTTTGCATTATTTCTCCGTTATTTTCCTGGCGATCGGCAACAGCACGCTAAAGGTCGAGCCGACGCCCATTTTACTTTCCACCCATATTCTACCCTTTTGCGCTTCTGTCAGTGTCTTGGCAATCGAAAGTCCCACGCCAGTATCGCCCACGCCCTGGATGAGGACATTGTCAGCGCGATAGAGACGCGTAAAGACGCGGTTGATATCTTCGGCGGGAATGCCTCCACCCGTGTCGCTGACCTGGATCAAGACGAATTCCTTTCCATCTTCGGATTGCGTCTGGACTTTGAGATGCACGGCTCCTTCCACCGGGGAAGCGGCTCCCGCGTTTTGCAGGAGATGGATCAAAATCTGTTGTAGAGCTTCACGGTCGGCGTAGATGGATGCTACATTCTTTGGTAGATCTAAATGCATGGAAATATTCTTCTCGCGCACCTGACTGCTTGTGTAGGACATCGCATTGTCGATGATGAGATTCAAATCTACCGCTTCAGGTTTGAGATCGTTGAGTCCGGTTTCCAGAGTCGTAACTTGGATGAGGTCATCGATCAAATTTCCGATGCGCTCCGTAGAAGCTTTGATGCGTTCGACAAATTTGCGCTGCAACGCACCAAGAATACCCACTGATTCACCGAGCAGCAGATCTGTGTATCCAACAATCGAGGACATGGGCTGGCGCAATTCCTGCGAAATCGATGCGACCACTTCAGCCTGCTCGGTCGAGCGCGTCGAAGTAACTCCCTTTTCTGCCTCGATGATGCGCATGTTCGCTTCGGCGAGCTGGTTCTGCAAGCGTGCCACTTCCTCCAGAGTAAGACGCAATTCGCTTTCGATCTGTGCCGAATTAACGTTGCTCCGGCCCTTGCCTTTTACATCCTTCATCGCCCGCAGTTCTTCATTTTCCTGCTTTAGCTTTTCCAGCGCTTTTTGTGTTTCCTCCTGCATGGTCGTCAAAGCGGCAACAGTCTCTGCCTGAGCGAGTCCTTGTTCCGCATCTGCTTTGACTGCATCCATTTGCTTGAGCAAGTCGGTATTGCGCCGTTCGAGATCTTTCATTCGTTCCTGCGCCACATCCAATTGTTGACGTGTTTGCTCTCCCTTCTGTTCAAGCGTGGTCATCTTTTGTCCGCGCTGGATAATGGGAACAAGCGAAATGGCGATATTGGCAAGGAACGCCTGATCTTCCGCGCTCCACAAGCGATTCGAATAGGGTGATAGCAAAAGCACGCCCCCCAGCGGATCTTTTTCAGGCGTGATAATGGGGACGCTCAAAATATGCCCTGGATTATTAAGCCCAAGCAAATCACTTAATCCCTTGATATCCGCAGATGTACTACTGGATGGCAATCGCAATGGACGACCGCGTTGGAGAGCGTTGGTGAGCATAGGGATGAGATTCTTCTGCATGCTCCCACCCTCGAGGTTCTCTTCGCGGATCAAATCGTATCCGCTGGCGATTTGCATTTGATTGTTGTTATCGGTCAGATAAATCAGAAAGCACAAATCGGCAAGCATGGTCTGCGCAATGGCACGCGTGATTGCCTTGCTGACTTTATCCGATTGGGATTCACCGGCCAGCGCCAAAAGTGCATGGAAAGTTTTTGGGTCGGTACTGTAGCGACGGCGTTCCCCGGCGACCGGAACATCCTGCTCTTTCACGGATGTCACGCGGTTGCCAGGGGCAGGGAAACGCTGAGGCAACGTCATCAAAATGGGATACGCCGCTAAATGCATGAGTCGCACCGCGCCGGGAAAATCCCCTTCGACGCGACCGAACAGCATATGCAAGACATGACCGATGAGTCCAAGGAGAAGCATCGCGGCGCCATTTCCCCATCCATTCGGGCGGCGGAGAAACAAAACTAACAAACCGAAAACAGAAAAGCCAATGCTGGCGATTTGCCAGAAACCGTCGAAGGCTGTCAGATTGTAAGATTGGAGCGAAGGTTGTGCGGAATATGCGACTAAGGTCAATCCAAACCCCGCCGCGACGAGTAAGCTGAGCAACCAGGTCGCTGCATCGGCAGCGCGGCTGGGTTCAGGAAATGCCCAAAGCCAGGTGATCCAGACTAATGAAAAAAGTGTGACGGCTCGGTCGAGCGGAGGCAGAAAGAGTGGAAGATTGACAATCCCCTGTGTGCCCAGGGCGCTGATTAAGAATAGCCCGATCTGGGCCGTAATCAACACTCCCAGCCCGAACATTGTCCGCCGTGCTTGTGGGAACTCGCTGGATCGCCAATGTGAATATGCCGACTGCAACGCATTCCCAATCGAAAAGACCAGGATGAGATGATAAATGAGGCTTCCTTCAGGTTTGGTGAGAAAGCCAAAAATTTGACTAAGTGAAGCGCCCATGACAAAGATGATTATATTCTACTTACCCAAATCTGTCGTGAAAATAGCGTTTTAGCAAGGTTACAAGAACGTTATTTCTGGAAATGCCGATCAGAGAAAAACCAGATCAACCTCATTACAGAGTGCCGCATAATTATCTAAACTTAAGATTTGAATTTCACCCCATCGCGCACGCCGCGCAAAGCAGCGGCAGTCCCCGAGTGGAACGGAGGGGACAAAAGCATTCGAAAAGTTTAATTACGCATGAAGAACTTGCGTGAGACAAGCGGTAGAAAGGGATTTGCACATTTCTGCGAATGCCATTCCGAACGTATAATACATTCCTATGCAACGCAGTTCATGGCGTGTCATCTCCATTCTTCTTCTACTGGTTCTTGCCATTTTTGTGCCGCTGGTTGTATCGGGGTATTCGGAATGGAAGATGGCTTCCATATCCAAGTCATACGAGGAAGCCGGTAACCATTACAAAAATGCAGCGCAGCGGATTCCCTGGCACGCCGACCTCTATGAGCTTGCGGGTCATGAGTATTATTACGCCAAGGAATATCCCCAGGCGGATGCGGTCTATCAAAAAGCGTTTCAGCGCGGCTCGCTTTCACCAGTCGGTTGGGTGGCATGGGGAGATGTCCTTTATTTGAATGGCGATACGGGACACGCGACGCAAGTTTGGGAGCGCGGTCTCGCACAGAAAAATCCCTCCGAAAATCTTTATTCACGGCTGGCTAAAGTTTATAAGGAGCAGGGAAACTATTCCAAAGCCGCAGAATATTTGCAGAAATATGTGGCTTTTCACTCCGATGACGCTGCAGCTCATTATCGTTTAGGATTGCTACTGGCATTGACCGATCCCAAGAGCGCCTTGTCGGAATTGATCAGCGCTTCTGAATTGGATCCGCAGCTGGATCCCGCGGTTGAGACGCTCCATTCTGCCTTGAATGCTGCCTTGCAAAACGATACACCCTCTGAGCGGTTTGTGCTCACCGGTCGTGGACTTGGTCTCATCCAGGAATGGGAAATGGCGCGCATTGCATTTGAATCTGCCATCCAGGCCGATGATAAAAATGCTGAGGCGTGGGCCTGGCTCGGGGAAGCGAAACAACAAGCGAATGAGGATGGAACCACAGAATTAGAGCGTGCTTTTCAATTAAATCCTAATTCTTCCACTGTACGAGGTTTACGCGGATTGTACTTCCAGCGCACAAGCAACTTTCGTAGCGCATTGACCGAATTCCAAACCGCAGCTTTGCTCGATGCGAAAAACCCTGCCTGGCAGGTTTCGATCGGGGAAACGTATTCGAAACTTGGCGATTTGATTCGCGCTCTGCAAGCCTATCAAACTGCGACAACACTCGCTCCCAATGACCCAAGTTACTGGCGTTTGCTGGCGTTGTTTTGTGGACAGAATAATGTCAACATCAAAGATGTGGGGATTCCTGCGGCTGAAAAAGCAGTGATACTGGTGAACGATGACTCTGCTTCCCAGGATTTGCTGGGCTGGCTGTTATTGCTCGATAAACGCTATCCCGAGACGGAGCGCATCTTGAAGCAGTCCCTTGAATTGGACTCGAAAAATGCTTCGGCACATCTGCATTTGGGTATGCTGTATTTGGAAAAGAATCAACGCGATTTGGCGTTTACGCAGTTCGTCAGTGCGCGCGACCTTGGCAGCAATGAGGCGCAGCTTATTTTGAATCAATATTTCCCCTAGTCCTATCGCGCTGAGCGGAGGGCTGAATGTTCTTTGAAGCCCGTAGTCGAAGCGCGATAGCGCGATACATATCTGATAAAATCTCGCCATGAAATCAATCCGCTCCCTCACTTTTTTCTTCTTGCTTTTTAGCATCTTCCTCTCCTCCTGTTCTTCTGCGAAAACTCCGGTTCTCCCTACTGCCAAATCCGGGGATGTTTTGTATAAGGAGGAATTCGAGAAGAACACGTCGGGCTGGGATCGCGTCTCCAACAAGGAAGGCATCATGGATTACGATGGCGGCGGCTATCGGATGCTTGTACAGCAGCCGGACTTCAACTTGTGGTCCACGCCGAACAAAAATTTTGGCGATGTGCGCGTCGAAGCGGATGTTTTTCGATTAAGTGGTCCCGATGAGAACCGTCAGGGGATCATGTGCCGCTATCAACATGGCGATTATTATTTTTTCATCATCAGCAATGACGGCTATTACGCCATCGGAAAATTCATCGGTGGGCAAACCCTGTTACTAGGACAAGAGGCTATGCAGCCCTCGGAACTTATACAAAAGCAAGCCGTCAATCATCTGCGCGCCGATTGCATTAGCGGCAAACTGACGTTCTATATCAACTACGATCAGGTTGCCACAACCCAGGATACGGATTTCAAGAATGGTGATGTTGGTTTATTAGCCGGCGCATTCACGAAACCGGGCGTGGATCTCTTATTCGATCACTTTGTAGTGATCCAGCCATAAGGATTTTTACAAGTGTTTCTCGCAGATAATCTTCTCAATCAACTTGTTGTTGACTATCTTCACAAACGAGAGCCATCCAATCCGCTGATCGCCCCTCCTGACAGCGTACGAGATCCCTATATGGGACAGGGAAGTCATCCCGATGTCGTTGAGCATGTATGGAAGAAAATCGGTTCCGCTCTGCCGATGGATTGTCGTTGTTTGGTTTGCGGAACACCAGCGTTGGTGCAGCCTGTCTCAGGTATCATCCTTGCCTTTTGTCTTGGAACACAATATTGTTTGCGTTTGCCGCCTGGTTTTCTTGAAGAAGCTCTTAAACATGGTGGTGTCAAGGCGACAACAAAATGGTCCAACGCTACAATCCTGGATGCGACCGTCAGGTTTGGTCCCGACTGGGTCTTTGGTGCATGGAAAGAAGATTTGGAATGGTGTCGCAAAACATACGAGACGTATAACGAGCCAGTGAGCGATTCGCAGGTATGAAGATTTATCTCGAAACGATTGGCTGTCGCCTCAACCAAGCAGAAATCGAATCGATGGCGCGGCAATTTCGCGTGGCGGGCCATGAGATCGTCGCTTCGCCCGAACAGGCAGACATGGCGGTCGTCAACACCTGTGCGGTAACAAACAACGCCGCGGCCGATTCGCGCAGCAAGATCCGCTTGATCGCCCGCGCCGGAGTGAACGAGATCATCGCTACGGGATGTTGGTCAACGCTCCAGCCGAGAGAAGCAGCAGGTCTCCCCAACGTTCTGCATGTAATTCCCAATCATCGAAAAGATCACCTTGTCGCCGAAACCTTAAACCTTGAACCTTCCACTTTAGAAACGCATTCCTTCGACCTCGAACCCATCTTACGCGAACCATTGCCCGGTTTGCATCGTCGCACGCGCGCCTTCATCAAAGTGCAGGATGGCTGCGATAATCATTGTACGTTCTGCATCACAACCATCGCCCGCGGCGAGGGACGCAGCCGTTCGGTAGCAGATGTGATTCTGGACGTTCAATCTGCGATCAATGGCGGGACAAAAGAAGTCGTTCTCACGGGCGTCCATCTTGGTTCCTGGGGACAGGATTTCGGAAAACATCTGCGGGATCTTATTCAAGTGATTTTGCGCGAAACAGATATTCCACGGCTGAGACTTTCGTCTCTTGAGCCCTGGGATTTGGATGCAGACTTCTTCTCGCTTTGGGAGGCGTACGCACCTCGGCTCATGCCACACTTACACCTGCCTCTGCAAAGCGGATGCGAATCCACGCTGAAGCGGATGGTGCGCAAGACTAGGCCGGAATCATTTCGCGCCCTGGTATCGGCAGCACGCGAGGTGATGCAAGATGTCGCGATCACAACTGACATCATCGCGGGATTCCCAGGCGAAACGGAAGATGAGTTCGCCGAGTCACTCGCGTTTGTTCATGAGATGAATTTTTCTGGCGGGCACGTATTCACCTATTCGCCACGTCCCGGTACAGGCGCGGCAAAGATGAAAGGGCAGATCAAGCCCGAGATCCGCAAGAAACGCAATCACATCCTGCGCCAGGTCTTGGATGAGTCTGAAACATCTTATCGCCAAAAATTTATCGGAAAGACAATGCCTGTGTTATGGGAGTCCACCTCTGAGATGGGCGAGTGGGGCTGGCAAATGGAAGGGCTCACGCCAAATTATCAACGCCTCAAGGCGTTTGCCTCCTCGCCGCGCTGGAATGAAATCGATACTGTAGAAATTCTGCAAAATGAAACCGATGGATTGAAAGGCGCGATTCGCAACATGGGATAATCGTCACTTTTGTGAAAAGAAGCGGGGTGTACCCCGCACGCTTCTTATAGGTAGTTGCATGTGGCGTGCGGGGTGTAAAATAATCCTAGCTCAAGGAGAACACCATGACAGCTCAAATCATCGATGGAAAACTGATCGCAGGCCAAGTGCGTGAAGAGGTAGCCGCTGCGGTGGCTGCACGTACCGAGGCTGGCAAACAAAAGCCGACCCTTGCAACGGTGCTCGTCGGCGACCGACCTGATTCCGCGGCGTATGTATCTTCGAAGGGCAAGGCTTGTCAGGAATTAGGAATGAGCTCGATCAGCGAACATCTTCCCGCCGACGCGACACAAGAGCAGGTAGAGAGTTTGGTTAAGTCTCTGAATGCAGATCCAACTGTCAGTGGCATTCTCGTGCAATTGCCAATGCCCGCTCGCATCGATGAAGAGCGAGTCTTGTCTTTGATCAATATCGAAAAAGACGTGGATGGTTTCTCACCATTGAATATCGGTCGCCTGGCGCAGAAGGGACGTGAGCCATTGTTCGTCCCATGCACACCGTATGGTTGTATATATTTGCTCGAGAAATCTGGTGTGAAAATTGAGGGCGCGAATGCAGTGGTGCTGGGTCGCTCCAACATCGTCGGCATGCCTGCTGCTTTATTGCTCATCGGCAAGAACGCCACGGTGACGGTCTGTCATTCACGCACCAAAGATTTGCCGGGTGTTGTTCGTCAGGCGGATATCCTGATTGCTGCGATTGGTAAAACCGAAATGGTACGCGGCGATTGGATCAAGCCCGGCGCGGCGATCATTGATGTGGGAATCAACTCTGTCCCCGATGCGACCAAGAAAAGCGGACATCGCCTTGTCGGGGATGTATGTTTCAACGAAGCGAAAGAAGTTGCAGGCTTTATTACCCCTGTTCCCGGCGGTGTCGGCCCGATGACGATTGCGATGCTAATGAAGAATACACTTCGTGCAGCCGAGATACAAAATCCATAAATAGTCTCGCTTAATAGCGGCACTGCCTTTAAAAGGGCACCGAGTTTCAAAGGAGCAAGGAGAAAGGGTCTGGTTTATTTGCCATTGCCCAAAAGGAATTATGGGAATCACTAATCCTATGCGCCGAATAGCACTTCATGAAAAGACCATTGCGGCGGTCTAAACTGCCCCGTGAATTGTTTTTGTTTTGATATACTTCAAGCATGTCGCATCCAGACAAGATCGGGCGTTACAAAATCAAGGAAGTCTTGGGAGAGGGAGAGATTGGGGCGGTCTATCGGGCGTTCGATCCCAGCTTTAATCGAGAAGTAGCGATCAAGGTTCTCCCCTTGGAGCTGATGCGTAACTTAAAGATCCTGGCGCGCTTCCGGCGGGAGCTGAAAATGATCGCCTTGCTCGAGCATCCGGCGATTGTGCCTGTCTATGATGTGGGGGAGGAGAATGGGCAGCCGTATTATGTGATGCGCTACATGTCGGGTGGGTCGCTGCGACGCTGGATCAGAAGCGGAAAAATGTCGCTGCAGGACACAGCAGATATTATTGAACGAATCGCTCTGGGACTTGAATATGCTCACCGTAAAGGCATTGTCCACCGCGACCTGACGCCCGACAACATCCTGTTTGACAATCACAACAATCCGTACATCACCGATTTTAGTTTGGCGAAGTTGATCGCGGATACATTCCGTACCAACAGCGGAAATGGTTTTATTGGCACGCCCGAATATATCAGCCCGGAGCAGGCGCAGAGCTTACCTGTCGATCATCGCACCGATATTTACGGTCTGGGTGTGATCACGTATGAAATGCTGACTGGGCAAAAGCCTTACGAAGCAACGGATCAATTTGGCGTACTGGTCAAGCACGTATCCGAGCCGGTGCCCGAGATTCTAAAAGCGAATCCTGATCTGCCTGTCGAAGTGGATGGCATCATCAAAAAAGCGATGGCAAAGAATCGCAACGACCGCTACGAAAGTGCGGTGGATTTCGCTCGCGCTTTAACGAAGGTTGCATTCGGTGAGGAACGGACTCTACCCACGTCCACAACGCTGCTCAAGATGCAGGACACCTCCCGCGCTTCACGACGCCTCGGCCTGGCTGCCGTTGGAGGAGTCTTGATCCTTGTTCTGGCGGGACTCTTTGCCTTTCGGACTCGATTACCGTATACATCTGCTCCAACATCCGAGGCGACCATTGTCCAGGTTGCGAATACAGTCATTGTGACTGCAACTCCTCAACCAACGCTGAGCCCGACAATCACACCAACAATTGTTGAACAAACTCCAACGATTGTTCCGCCTCTTGGCGATACCGATAAGGTTGCCCTGGTTTCGGGCAATGATCTTTATCTGCTGAATCCCGACGGCAGTGGATTGACTCTCGTTCGCACCGACAATTCTCCCAAGACAGACTTGCATTGGATCACCGGCGGCAAATTGATCTATATGTCACGGAACTGTGGCTTCATGCTCGATTCGAAAACGAATCGAACCCAGCAAATCGTATGCTTTAATGCCCACGAACTAATGGAGGGATTCCGCGTATCAAGGGATGGAAAGTTTGTAGCGATTAGTATTCAACGCACGCTGAATATCCTTCCCTTTGATATGGACATCTTGAAAAACGTAACCACACGTTTTAACTTGATCGTGCTAAAAGATAATTGTTTCTATAATCAATTCCCCTTCCGGGATGTGCATTGGTCAAGCGATGATACTCAGGTTGCCGCGCAAGTGATCGATACTCGACTCGTCGACTCGGATCAAATCTTTCTTCTTAACGTGGATATTCCCAACTGTGCAACGGTTGGTCCCGTTCGTATCGACCGAATCCCTGGAACGCATATTGATTTTGAAAATGGCAGCACCAACCATATCGCCAGTTATGACTGGGATGGCAAGAATTTATTCCTGCTGAACGACGCCATTCGCAATGACGGATTTGGAAATTTATACATGTATGACAGCAAATCCAAACAAGCCGTCAAATTGAACCCGATTAATGGCGAATGCTGTTATCGTGACGCGCGCTGGAGTCCGGATAGCAAATATATTTTCTTCGTATTTCAAAAATCAAACAGTAGTACCATCGAACTGTATTTCGCATCTCTGGCTGATATCCAGAGCGGAAAACCATTCGCCCCCGTTGAACTGCCCGTTGGATTCTTTTCCACGCCGCGCGATAAACCACAGCCTGCCTTACGAACTGCGCAATGAAATAACACCTCCTGCTCATTCAGAACAGGAGGTGTTTTATTTATCCTCCACCAATTGCATTGTGACATTGCTGGCAGACACCCAGCGTTGAATCTTTATTTAGATAACTGATCGTTGCATCTCCACTTTTGTCATGGCTTAAATGACAACTCACGCAACGAGCAGCATTCTTGTCAACTGCCTGCCAGCGCGTCAGGAAAACGTGGAAGTGATTGTTAAATTCTTGTTTCTGTGTAACTGCGTCATGACACTTTAAACAATTCGCATCCGGATACGGTTCCTCCAGCGCGGCTGGTTGGGGATAGTGCCCGCTAAAATAGGAAATCAAATCTGTTGACCCTGCCATCAGTCCGCCGTAGCGACCGATAATGCCAGGTCCCGTGTGACAATCAATGCAACGCGCTTGTCCTTTGATATTATGAACACTGGCAAGATCCACGGGAGTCTTTGCCGTCGAGCGATCATAAAATGTTTGCTCACCCTGTGTATGGCACGAAGCGCAAAATGAATTGTGATTTTCAAACTGCATGGCAGTAAAGGGAATCACCATACCAAAAAGAATGAACCCCACAATTACCGCCCCGGCATAGATTTTAATTTTTCGATTTGTTAGTCCTGACGATGCTTTCTTACGCTTATTAACCCGACCCGATTTTTTTGTCATTTTGCTCCCTTTGTCGATGAACGAATGACAGATTCTATATCGCTCAGATAACATCAAGGTTAAATTGAGTGCATTGGAAATCAAATCCTCGCCAGAAGTGAGAATTTATTTAATATTGTTAGGTTAGCTCGTTGCAATTCCAGGATTTATACCAGCAAGCCTTGACATAATACCAACTTCATACTATTATTAACTTCATCATAGAAACGAGCTCATAGTAGTTGTGGAGGATATGTGATTGATTCTTCTACCCTGACCAAAAAATTTCAGAAGGAAATGAATGCCGGTATCGCCTCACTTGTCCTGTTGAGCGTTTTGGACAAAAGCCAGGAACCCATGTATGGCTATCAGATCGCAAAATTACTAGAGGAATACAGCGGCGATACATCATTTATGAAGCAGGGTGCCCTATATCCCGTGCTTCATTCCCTGGAAAATAGCGGCTTGTTGGAAAGCAAAGTGGAACCATCGGTTTCAGGTCCACCGCGGCGTTACTATGAGATTACGAATGATGGACATGAAACACTCGTTGTTTGGCAATCTGTATGGAAGCAAATGAAATCGTTCGTCGATCGGGCGATCAAAGGAGGATGAGATGATCAAATCTGTGGAAGAGTATTTGGATGTGCTAAAGAATGAACTCAAAGGTAGTGACGCCGCGACGATCCAAGATGCGCTCGCAGATGCCGAGGAACATCTCAGAGTCGCGCTTGCCAATTTTGGTGAGCAGCCTGAAAGATCCGAAGAAGATGCGTTGCAGCAAGTCATCGAACAATATGGCTCGCCTGAGGAAACAGCTTCTGCATATAGGGAAGTGGAACGTCGCACATTGCCCAGCTTGAGGCGAGAAACTCCTGCTCAACGAGACCCCGCATTAAAACGCTTTCTAGGTGTTTACGACGATCCAAAAGCCTGGGGAGCATTACTGTACATGTTGACCTCTCTTGTGACAGGGACAGTGTATTTCACCTGGGTCGTAACAGGTTTCTCTCTTTCTTTGTCTTTTGCCATCTTTGTGTTTGGTCTGTTGTTCGCCGTGTTTTTCACAGTCTCCATGCGTGGTCTCGCGCTTCTCGAAGGGCGAATCGTAGAGGGCTTATTGGGAATACGAATGCCGCGACGTGCAACGTTTTTCCAAAAGGATATAACCTGGCTTAACCGCTTGAAAAACAATCTCATGGACAAGCATCTATGGCTATCCCTAATTTATTTTTTCCTTCAGTTGCCATTGGGTGTCATCTACTTTACTCTGATCATTACCCTATTTTCAATATCCGTTGCGCTTATGGCTGCACCACTCGTGCAATCGATCACCGATTTCCCTATGATTAGTGTTGGAATGGCCAGATACTATTTGCCGCTCTGGGCAGCTCCATTGTTCATATTGACTGGCTTCCTGATTTGGACGCTCACGATGCATCTTGGAAGGTTGATTGGGCAGCTACATGGACGATACGCCAAAATGTTTTTAGTGACGGAATAAAGACGAACCAAACAGCAAAATCAGAAGGCGGAAGGCAACATAAGCACCTTCAGCCTTCTGATTCACTCATACCTAAATCGCCATACACCTACGCTGAAAAAGATCATAGCGAAGAGAAGCAAGACTCCTGTCTCTGGCAAAATATCGCGCAAGCCTCCCCCGCGCAGGACGAGATCCAGCATTCCCTGCATTGCCCAGGTGGTGGGAAGAATCCTCACAGCGTGCTGGATGGCAGGCGGGAATAATTCGAGTGGATACCAGCATCCGCCCATCAGTGCGAAGACCATGCTGAACATGACGCTCAATCCGTTCGCCTGACTTTCTGTTTTGACAAAGGTTCCCAGCGTGGTGCCGAATGCAGCGGCCGCAAGCGCAGCCGCGAGTAGGATCACAAATAATGCCAGCGGCTCGCGTCCCCAATTCAATTTCATTACGAAGATCCCAAAGCTGACCAGCAATAACATTTGGACAAGCGCCATTGCCACTTGACCTAAAATGGTCCCAAAGAGAAAAGTGGCTTTACTTGTTGGTGTTGTCAGCACGCGACGGAGTGTGCCTTTTTGACGCTCATAAGCAAACAAGGCCGAAATCCCAAACAGCGGGACAAATACCCAGGTGATCAACTGCCCAGCCGATGAATTTGCGCGCGGATCATATTGAACCTGATCCTGGGTGTTTCCTTCTACAACAGTTACCCGTTCGGGTGCTTCGTTTTGAATACTCTGTGCTAAAGCTAAGGATGATTTGAAATATGTTTCCTTTTCTGCATCGGAAGCGAACGGCTGCTTTGCCTGGCGTTGCTGGACGGCAATTTGCGCGGCAGAGACCGCACTGCTCACACGACGAATGGCGGTTTGCACGGCGCGTTCCGCCACGACTGCATTCATGTTATTGGGCTGTTGCAGTAACTCCACCTGCGCAGAACTGTTCTCCAATGATGAAATGTCGATCCCAGCCGGGATGATGAATACTACATCTGCCCGTCGATCATCGAAGCGACTCTGCGCATCTTTGCGCGTGGTCTCTTCTGGGCGAACCGCCGTGGAATTCTCCAGCTCTCTGATTATTTGTTTTGAAATCGTTGTATTGGATTCATCGACAACCAGTAAGTTTATGCGCGGATCTTCATTCCCGGACGGCGTTCCACCGGCAAGCAGGAATGTGAAGATGATCGGCAACACAATAAAGAAAAGCAACTCCGCGGAAGTGGAAAACCGGAGGCGGGTATCTTTCCAGATAATGGCGAAAATTCTTTTCATAAATGAACCTCTCGCGTTGAGCGGAATGTCGAATGCAATCCGAGACATGTAGTCGAAGTGCGGATTGCTCATAAAATTGCCCTTCGACTTCCGCTTCGACGGACACTCAGCGTCCGCTCAGGGCGGAATGATTATTGTTGCATAATCCCGTTTCGACTAAACAAGATAACCGCGACGCCAAATAACACCGCTCCCATGATGAGCAAGGCGGTAATTGGCTGAACTAAGTTTGATAAGGTTCCACCCAGAGCCAGGGTCGTGAATCCATCCAAGCCCCAGGCATTAGGAGTGATCTTGCTCACTAATTGAACAAACGGAGGCATCTGATCCAGGTTGATAAAGCTACCGCCGAGGATGCCGAAGATGAGCATGATCGCAGTGCCCACATTCGCCACTTGCGCGGGTGTCCGTGAGATAGCCGTGATCAACATGCCCCAACCTGCGGCACCAAATACGACGGCGGCGATCAAGATCGCTACACCAAGCGTGTCACCCCATTTCACACCAAAGAAAACAGAGGTCGCAAAAATCAAGATTCCTACCTGAGCGATGCCTGTAAAAAAGATTCCCAGCACTTTGCCGCCGAGCACCTGGGTAGCAGATGTTGGTGACACGAGCAACCGTGGCATGGTTCCCTGCGAGCGTTCGGCAAGAATGGAACGTCCGCCATATGAAACGGTGTACATCAAAAACAGCATTGCCATGCCAGGGGCCATATAGGCAAGGATGTCAAAGTTGACAGCCGCGGCTCCCTCGTTGTTTGCTTTTAGTGTGATGGCAGTGCTTTGGGTTTGATCGGTGTTTTGAAATAATTGGCGCGCTTCACTTTCTGCATTCTGCGAACTCAAAAGACCGGACTGTATCATTTCCATAATGGATGTTATGCCCGTGGTGCGACTTTCTTCGAGGCGCGAAACAAATTCGTCCACAATCGCTTTGATCACTCCCGCGCTCGTAGGACGCGTGGGATTCGCATACACTTCGATCTTTACGACTTCAGATGACACATAGTTCTGATCAAATTGTGTGCCCTGTGCCGGGATGATCGAACGCGTGAAGCCTTGAGGAATGATGATTGCCGCAGCAGCATTATCCTCGTCAACCAGACGGCGAGCCGCCTCGGGGTTGGAGGAAGCGCTGGGCTCCACTAAATCGGCGAGATCCTTCGACGAGAAGACATCCGCTAAGGCGTTCCCCAATTGCTGATTATCCAGATTGACGATGATCACTGGAATATTGGAAAGCCCATTCTGATTACCGCTAAAACGACCGGTGACGAATCCCATGCCGACCGTCAGAAGAAACGGCGCGAGCAGCATGAAGATCAACGCGGCGCGGTCGCGGAAGATCAGCTTGAGGTCTTTGATACCAATGAGAAACAGTTTTTTCATAATAGACTCTTTTACCACTGAGTCACAGAGACTCTGAGAAAAACTCTTTAAATCTCTGCGGCTCAGTGTCTCTGTGGCTAATCTCTTAATGCCCGTCCTGTAAGATGTAAAAACACCGCTTCAAGATTCGGCTCACGGATATCAATCGAGCGGATACGGATGTTACGCTCATTAGCTTTTGTGACTACCGATGCAAGGACATCCTCGGCTTCATGTGCTACAACGGAAACATCGTGATCATTTGCATTGGCTTTGAGAACATCCTTCACGCCCGTGAGCGATTTCGCGAGCGCTTCGGAATCATCGTTGTCGCCGAGGTGCAAAATCAAGGTTTCTGTTTCGCCGACTTGTTGCGTGAGTTCCTTTTGCGTGCCGATGGCGATCAGTTCGCCGTGATCGATGATGCCAACGCGGTCTGAAAGTTCCTCTGCCTCTTCCATGTAATGCGTGGTGTATAAGACGGTCATGCCGTGCTTGTTAAGATCTTGGACGGTATCGAGGATCGCGCGGCGTGACTGCGGATCGATGCCAACCGTAGGCTCATCCATGAAAAGCAGACGCGGCTTATGAAGTAATCCCACGCCGATATTGACGCGGCGCTTCATCCCGCCCGAATACGTTTTGACACGATTCTTCGCTTTATCGGTCAGACCGATTTGCTCCAACACTTCATCCACGCGGTTGCTCAGATGTTTCCCGCTCAATCCGTACATCTCTCCCCAGAATATAAGATTCTCGCGCGCAGTAAGATCTTCATAAAGTGCGATTTCCTGTGGCACAATACCGATCACTTGTTTGACCGCCATTGGATTCTTGGTAATCGAATGTCCATCAAGGATGGCATCGCCGGATGTCGGCGTATATAAAGTAGAAAGCATTGAGATGGTTGTTGTTTTCCCCGCGCCATTCGGTCCGAGTAGACTAAAGATTTCCCCTTCTTTAATATCGAATGAAATTCCTTTGACAGCAGTGAAGTCCCCATATTTCTTGCCAAGATCATGTACTTCAAGAATGGATGACATGT
>WNFZ01006335.1_pt1 | contig 21465 bp, 7 predicted proteins | sample 5400081 | NCBI WGS metagenome assembly WNFZ01 (sample SAMN13153365, study PRJNA577476) | soil metagenome | isolation source: 80 cm soil or saprolite under grassland replicate 1 | place: USA:California | collected 2016-06-15
ACGCCGAGGCCGAGCCGCTCTTCAAACGCGCCCTGGCAATTTGGGAGAAAACGGTTGGCGCCGCGCATCCTGACGTGGCCACCGTTTTGGAGAACTACGCTGAACTGTTACGAAAAATGAATCGTCAGGCCGAGGCTGTGAAATTGGAAGCCCGCGCGAAAGAGATTTACGCGAAGGTCGGCAAGAATTGATCCCGTCGGCGCATGGCTCTCGACCGGGTCGCCGAGCCTGGGAATCAAAGTATGCGCCGCGACTATTCCGGAGGGACTAAAACCCTGCTTCGCGGCCGGCGTCTGAACGTGCTAGACTCCGCCCTCACGCCCCGGTTTCTGTAGTACAAAGATGCCACCCAGCAGGAGGTAGCCAATGCTTGCCGCGTTCGTTTTGTTTGAATCGGCCAGCCCTTGGAGCGTCGTCTCCGCCATCAGCAACCCATTCAACCTCGCCGCGTATGCGCTGGCTGTGGTCTTGATTCTGGTCTTGAAAACCAGGCAGAAAGACAAACCCATTCCGCCCCTCGCCTGGGGAGTGGTCATGCTACTGGTGTTGATTCCGACCGGCTTCTCGCTCTATCAGAAGATCGGCAAAGACACGATCTACCGCGTCCGCGTCACCGTTCTGAACGACCAGAAACTTCCCATCGAAGACGCCAAGGTCTGGTCGTCCATCGGCGGCGAGCCGATGAAGGTTGCGGGCGGATGGCATTTCGAGATTCCCGCCGCGAAAAGGCCGCAGGACGGCAGACTCACAATATTCGCCTCGCAGGAGAAGGAGAACGCGTATTATTGGCGGGGCGCCCACGAGTTGCAACTGAACAACGATTACAATCCCGCGATCGTCATCCAACTCGAACTCGACACTTCAGCCAAAGTCCGCGGGCAGGTCGTGGACAGTCGCGGCAGAGCCGTCATCGGCGCGCGCGTCTCAGTTGTAGGCTTCGAAGCCGACGCCGTCATCACTAAAGAAGGCGGTAATTTTGAATTGCCCGCTCACGCCGCCGCCGGCCAAGATGTCCGGCTGCATGCGGAGAGGCGTGGCTACGGCGTCGCCGATTTATATCGGCGGGTTAGCGGTGACCCAGTGATCCTGCAACTCAAGAAGTAATCGCCATGCGTCATCTCATTCGTTCATTCAGCCTCGTTTGCCTGGGCGCCCTCGCCGCTGTCACGGCGCAAGCCGAGCCGGGAACCTTGTGGGTCAAAGTCTTGAACATCAATGACAGTCCTATCCGCAGAATCAGGATCGGCGCGGAAGATCCGAGCTCGTCCGATCTCACCGATGATCGCGGCATGGCCAGAATCAGACTCGCCCCGCAACCCGGAGCCGAACCCTGGGTTACTCTGAAAGTGTCGGACGGCGGCTACGCGTTCGTCTCGCCCTGGAACCGCAAAGTCCCTATTAATTCTTTGGGGAACGGATCGGAGAATCCCTTACACGTCTACCTGATAAGCAGGGGCGACCGGGAGGCTTTGAAGAACATCAAGTTCATCGTGGCGTCGGCCGAAAAGTGCAACGCCATTCTGACGCCCAGATCGAAAAATGAACGGACGGCGGAAGAAGAGCGCAAAGCGGCTCTGGATGAGGTGGCGCGAAGCTTCGGACTGACGCCCAAAGAGGTCGACCGCGCGATCCGCGAATGGAGCAAGAAGGCTGTCGATCATTACGCCAAAGGCGTGATCGCTCTTTATCTAGAGAATTACCCGGAAGCCACGGAGCAACTAACCATCTCTTACGAGATGCGCAAATCAGCCTACGAGAAGGCGCTGGCCGAAATGGTGGAGGTCGCGTTTTCCTTAGGCCAGTCGCTCTACGGACAAGGCAGGTACCGCGAAGCGGTGGAGAAACTTCGAGAGGCCGACGCGCTGCGGAAGGATGACGTCAATATCATCAATTATTTGGGAATCGCTCTATATCATGCCGGACATTACACCGAAGCCGAGCCACTCTTAACCCGCGCTCGGGCCATCAGTGAGAGAACGCTCGGCGCTAATCATCCTGGTACCGCCAAAAGTCTCAACAGTCTGGCGCAACTCTATATCTTACAGGGCAAGTACGTGGAGGCCGAGCCGCTCCTCGAACGAGCCCTCGTAATTTGTGAGAAGGCCCTCGGCGCTGATCATCCATTTACCGCCAAGGGCCTTAGCAATCTGGCAGGACTCTATAAATCGCAGGGCAGGTACGCGCAGGCCGAGTCGTTCTTCAAACACGCCCTGTTCATCTCCGAGAAATCGCTCGGCGCCGATCATCCGGATACAGCCACATTCCTCGACAATCTGGCAGGGCTCTACGCCTCGCAGGGCAGGTACGCGCAGGCCGAGCCGCTCTTCAAACGAGCCCTCGCAATATGGGTGAAATCTCTAGGCGCTGAGCACCCGGATACCGCTATAAGCCTCGACAATCTGGCAGGGCTCTACGCCTCGCAAGGCAGGTACGCCGAGGCCAAGCCTCTCTACGAACGCGCCTTGGCCATCAATGAGAAGGCGCTCGGCGCCGATCATCCATTTACTTCCGCAGTCCTCAACGACTTGGCGGAACTCTATCGCGCGCAAGGCAAGTATGCGGAGGCCAAGCCTCTCTACGAACGCGCCCTGGCCATCAGTGAGAAAGCAGTCGGCGCCGATCACCCGGATACAGCCACAAGCCTCAACAATCTTGCCCTGATCTATAAATCGCTAGGCAAGTATGCGGAGGCCGAGAAGTTCCTTAATCGCGCCCTGGCCATCAGTGAGAAAGCGCTCGGCGCCGATCACCCGAATACCGCCACAAGCCTCGACAATCTGGCGTTACTCTTCGCCTCACAAGGCAGATACGCGGAGGCCCAGCCGCTCTACAAACGCGCTCTTGCCATCCGTGAGAAATCGCTCGGCGCCGATCACCCGAATACCGCCACAAGTCTTAACAATCTGGCAGAACTCTACGCCTCACAAGGCAGGTACGCGGAGGCCGAAGCGCTCTACAAAAGCGCCCTAGCAATTTGGGTGAAATCTCTTGGGGCTGATCACCCGGATACCGCCACAAGCCTTGGCAATCTGGCAAAGCTCTACCACTCGCAAGGCAAGTACGCGGAGGCCCAGCCGCTCTACCAACGCGCCCTGGCCATCAGAGAGAAGGCCCTCGGGGCGGATCATCCAAAGATTGTCGCAAGCCTCAACAACCTGGCGTCACTCTACGCCTCGCAGGGCAGGTACGCCGAGGCCGAGCCTCTCTTAAAACGCGCCCTGGCCATCAGTGAGAAGGCGCTCGGCGCTGGTCATCCATATACCGCAACAAGCCTCGACAGCCTGGCGTCACTCTACGTCTCGCAAGGCAAGTACGCCGACGCCGAGCCGCTCTACCAACGCGCCCTCGCAATATGGGAGAAGGCGCTCGGCGCCGATCACCCATATACCGCCACAAGCCTCAACAATCTGGCGTCGCTCTACATTTCAGAAGGCAAGTACTCTGAGGCCGAGCCGCCCCTCAAGCGCGCCCTGGCCATCAAGGAGAAAGCCCTCGGCGCCGACCATCCGAATACCGCGGCAGGCCTAGACAATCTGGCGTCACTCTACAAATCACAAGGCAAGTACGCCGACGCCGAGTCGCTCTACAAACGCGCCCTGGCCATCAGAGAGAAATCGCTCGGCGCTGATCACCCGTATACCGCCACAAGCCTCAACAACCTGGCGTCACTCTACGACTCGCAAGGTAACTACGCAGGGGCCGAGCAGCTCTACAAACGCGCCCTGGCCATCCGTGAGAAGGCGCTCGGCGCCGATCACCCGGATACAGCCGCAAGCCTCAACAACCTGGACTCGCAGGGCAAGTACGCCGAGGCCGAGCCTCTTTACAAACGCGCTCTTGCGATTTCGGAGAAAGCCCTCGGCGCCTACCATCCGGAAACCGCCATAAGCCTCAGCAATCTGTCGGCGCTCTACAACTCGCAAGGCAAATATGCGGAAGCTGAGACGCTTTGCAAACGCGCCCTGGCCATCCGCGAGAAGACCCTCGGCGCCGATCATCCAAAAACTGCGACAAGCCTCAACAACCTGGCGGAGATCTACAAATCACAAGGCAAGTACGACCTGGCCGAGCCGCTTCTCAAACGCGCCCTGGCCATCTGCGAGAAGGTCCTCGGCGCCGATCATCCAAATACCGCTGCTAGCCTCAGAAATCTGGCATATCTATACTTCTTACAAGGCAAGTACGCAGATGCCGAGCCGCTCTTGAAACGCGACCTGGCCATCCGCGAAAAGGCCCTCGGCGCTGAACATCCATTTACTGTCGAGGGTGTCAACGATCTCGCAGAACTCTATCGCGCACAAGGCAAGTACGACGAGGCCGAGCCGCTTCTCAAACGCGCCCTCGCAACCTGGGAGAAAGTCCGCGGCGCTGATCATCCGGTGGTCGCCAGAACTCTCAACGATCTGGCAGCGCTCCACCTCTCACAAGGCAAGTACGCGGAGGCCGAGCCGCTTTTCAAACGCGCTCTGGTAATTGTCGAGAAGACGCTCGGCGTTGATCATCCTAACGCCGCCATTGTTTTGGGGAACTATGCTGAACTGTTGCGAAAAATGAATCGTGAGGCTGAAGCTGTAAAATTGGAAGCTCGCGCGAAAGAGATCCGCGCGAAGGCCGGCAGGCAGTGATCTCTTCAGCCCAGCGTGTCATTCATTACTTTCGCCGTCTGCTCTTCCCTGAACTTCCGCAGCTTCTCGCGCAGTTCGGGCCTTGAGTTAGCCAGTATCGCCACGGCCAGCAGGGCCGCATTGATCGCTCCCGCCTTGCCGATGGCCAACGTCCCGACTGGAATACCGCCCGGCATCTGCGCGATAGAGAGCAGAGAATCCATCCCCTTCAGCGCATGACTTTCGACCGGCACACCAAGCACGGGGATCAAGGTTTGCGCCGCGACCATTCCGGGCAGATGCGCTGCGCCGCCCGCCCCTGCGATGATCACCTCGACGCCACGCGACTCCGCCGCCGCCGCGAATTCGGCCATCAGCCCGGGCGTGCGGTGAGCCGAAATGATGCGGCATTCATGCGGCGCATCGAATCGCGTCAGGATTTCGTCGGCGTGGCGCATCGTCTCCCAATCGGACTTGCTACCCATGATCACTGCGACCAACGGTTCTTCCCGAATACCCATCGTTTGCGACCTCATTTGCAGGCATTAAACTGGACCATGCGACATCGGTACGGCGCCGCAGGCGACCTGTCGCTACCTCTCCCGGCGCCGTACCGTAAGGATCGGCGTATATAGCCTCGCCACATTATCGCTTTTGCGGCGGCGGAAGCAAAAAAGGCGGATGGACAAAATTCTACTTGTGCGGACGACCTCCGAGTCAGTACCGCGAGCGGTAGCGAGCGAGGCTTTCACAAAGGACTTGTGGATGGAACCTAAATCGAGCCACGCAAGATCGGTACAGTACCGCGCGCGTAAGCAAGCGGCTGACCGATGGGACGGCCGCTTGATTACGCGCGCGGTACTGTACCGGTGTCCCAATGTTACTTGGCCTGATTTATCTCGCTACCTCCCGCGGTACTGATTCGTCCGCACGGGTGGAAAAATTCTACCTTTGCGGATGAAATCCTGGTGTGTAAATGGCGCCACAAACGGCCGAAGCCAGTCACGGCGCGCAGCCAGCGTCCCCTCCCGCATAATCACCCCCGTTGAGAAGGATAGAGAGTCGAAATCGTCTTAAGGTTCACCGATATGAAATGGCCGCTCAATCAAATCAAGCCGCTTCCGAGGCCTGCGCAGGCCGTGGCGTTTCTGAAGCGCCGCCGCCGCTCCCTGATTGCGCTCGCGTCGCTGATCGCAATCGCCGCTCTGATCATCGGGTGGACGGTCAAGCGCCGGGCCGACCGTGAATTTGAGGCGGCCCGCGCGTTGTCGGAGGGGCGGGCCTTCGCGCCGTTCGAGAAGGATGCGATGCGGGCGTTCGCCGGGGATGAAGTCAAATTGATTCAAAGCAGCCGCGCCACTCGCGGCCTGGCGCAATTCAACGGCTCGGTCTTCGCCGCGACCGACGGCGGATTGGTTGAGTTCGACGAGGAGGGGAAGGCCAAAAGGCGCTACACCACGCTCGACGGTCTTCCAGAAAGCGACCTGACCTCGGTCGCCGTCTTCAACTCCAAACTCTTCATCGGTTCCAGCTCGCAAGGATTGATCGTCTTCGACGGGAAACGATTTGAACGTTACCGCTGGACCGATCGCGAGGCGCAGGCCGTGACCGTCTTGCTAGAAGATCGCGGGCGGTTGTTGATAGGAACGTTCGCGGGCGGACTGCTCGAATTCGACGGCGGGCGATTCAGGGAGATCAAAATCAGCGCCGCGAGCGGTAGCGAGCGAGGTCCAATCAATGGGCCGACAGATCAGGTCGCGCTCGCTACCGCTCGCGGCGCTGACCCCCGCAGAACCAAGTCCGAACAAGAGGGGCAAAGACGTCTGGCCGGAATCACTCGTCTGATCGCCGACGGCGCGAGGCTTTTCGTGGGAACTTTCGCCGACGGGCTATGGGTCAACGACTCAGACCGATGGTCGCATTTCACTGTCGTCGACGGATTGCCGTCAAACCGCGTCGTCGGAATCGTGGCCGACGGCAATCAATTGATCGCCGCTACGGATTTCGGCCTGGCCGTCAGCGACGCCGGCTCTTCGCAAAGGCGTTTTCAGACGATTGCGACTCTGCCCGAGCTTTCGAGCGCGATTCGATGGGGGGGCGACATTCTGCTCAGCAAAGACGACGGCGAGATTTTCCGGCTGAGTTTGGGATCAGTACCGCGATCGGTAGCGAGCCTGACCGGATCAGGCGCCTCGTTGGCGCCGCCCCGCGCGGTACTGATCTCTCCCGTGGACTGGAAGCGTCCCGGAAGCCTTTCGTCCTGCCAACTGGCCTCCTTCGTAAAAGGCAAGAAGCCAATGGGGGAAACGCTCATGCTGATGAGCGGCGAAGGTGTGTGGCGTCTTGGTTGGCAGGACGAAAGGCTTCCGGGAGCGCCGCGGGCTTCTCGATTCGGCGAAACGCCGAATATCAGCCCGGGCGCGTTGAAGAGCAATGTGATCACGGCGCTCGCCTTCGACGATCTGGGGCGTCTGTGGGTGGGCAGCTTCAGAGACGGCATTGACGTCATCGCGCCCGACGGCTTTTTGGATGGCCGGCGCGTTACGCATCTCGAATCGGAGACCGTCCGCGAAATTAACGCGCTGGTCTGGGACGGAAGGGCGCGGCGAATGCTGGCGGCGACCGCGCAAGGATTGATCAGCTTCGACGGGTCGTTCGGATCAGAGCGGCTGAGCAGGGCGGACGGATTACTCAGCAATTCGGTCCTGGGCGCCGCCGTGATTCAAGTCGGGGACCGACAGGCCATGGCGCTCGCCACGAGCCGCGGCCTTTCTCTCGGCGATGCGAAGCGGTTTCATGGACTGACCACGGTCCAGGGGTTGCCGGACAACGGCGTCTATTCAGTCCTCAGCCATCGTGAATTCATCTACGCGGGAACGCGAGGAGGGCTTGCGCAGATCGCCGGAGGGCGCGTCGTCCGGGTCTTCAAGGATTCGAACTCCAAACTGTCGCACAACTGGGCGACGGCGCTCTGCGCGGTCGGACCTCGATTGTTCGTCGGCGCATACGGCGGCGGAGTCTTTGAACTGACGGCGGCGGGAGAGTTGATCAGCTTCGCCTCGGATTCGGGCCGCCAGATGGTCAATCAGAACGCGATGGCGAGCGACGGCGAGCGGTTGTACGTCGGCGCGCTCGACGGCGCGTGGGTGTTGGACCTGCGCTCGCAAAAATGGACGCGGCTGAAAGATGAACTGCCGTCGAGCGTCGTGTTGAGCGTGGCGGTAGACGCCCGGCGCGTCTATTTCGGCTCGACGGGCGGAATAGCGCGAGTCGAGAAAGCCTATATGGAAAAAAGATTCGGAAAGATGAAGACGTAAAGGATGAGAAAGAAGAGCAGAATTCCCAAAGTGACTGCCGTCATAAACAGGAGGTCGTTCAACGACCAGTCGGGCGCGAAAGGCTCGTACGAGTCGATCTTCTCTTCGATTCGAGCTAATTGGTCGAGCAACTCTGCGATTTCGGCCCGCCGCTTTGCGATGCGCTCGGCCTCCTCCGGGCCCGGCTCCAAACGCTCGATCGCGTCGAGTTCGGCGCTGAGTTCACCCAACCTCCTGCGCAGGCTCTTCGCCTCTCGCCGCCATTTGTTCAACTCGCGTTTACTGACGCTCACTCTCGAATCTCCCCCGAAGATGTGGGGCGGACTAATGGTCTTTGAAAATAAAATGCAACCACGTAGGGGCGGGTTTTCCCCGCCCCATCGCCTTGATCACGGAGATGGGCGGGGAAAACCCGCCCCTACGTCAGGTTACGTGGTTGCGTTTAATTTTCAAAGACCATTAGTCCACCCATGAGCCGGGCGGACTAAAGTCCGCCCCACTTCTTCATTCTTTCAGGAGGCGCCAAATGAATAACACGATACACCATCAAAATCTACGATTGATTGTTTGCGCGCTGGCCGGCGTATCGATCGCCTTCGCGGCCCTTTTGCGTCATACAAACGCTCAATCAGGCGCGCTCATCCCGGTCTCGGTCAAGAACGAGCCGGACTCTTCGATCCTCTCGCTTCAGGTGATGAAGGTCGACGTGGAGATCGACAACCAGCATGCGCGGGTCAAGGTCTTGCAGATTTTCGACAGTCACACGGATCAGGTTCTGGAAGGCAAGTACCTGTTCGCGCTGCCCTCGCAATCTTCCATTGCCGATTTCGCGGTGTGGGACGGCGATCTGCGGTTGCCAGGAGTGATTCTGGAGAAGCGCCGCGCCGATCAAATCTATTCCGAGATCAAAAACCAGGAGGTCGATCCGGGTTTGCTCCAACAGGACGACGAGCGCGGCGGGACTTCCGCGTTCTCGGCCAAGGTTTTCCCCATCCCGGCTTACGGCTCGAAGCGCGTAGAGCTGGAGTACACCGAGACGCTGCCGGTCGGAAACCTGACTTCGCAGTTCAGCTTCCCGCTGAGGCCATCCTTCGGCCCGCCTCAGCGCGTCGGGGAGTTGCAGATCAACGTGCAAGCGCTTAGCGACTCCCCGATCTCCCCTCTCAACTTTCATTCGACGGCCTACGCGATGAAGGAGGTCAAGTCGGGGCCGAACGAGCAGCAATACGAATTCAGCGCGCGGAACGTCGAATTGAAAGAGGACTTCAGCTTCGATTACAAGATCAACCTCCCTCAGAGCGCGCTCTCGTGGATCGCTCACCGCGCGCCCGAACGGATCACGGCTTACGACCTGCGCGATCCCGCGCTGGCCGCGACCGGGCCTGCCAATCTGGCCAATCTGGCCAATCTGGCCAATCTGGCCAATCTGGCCAATCTGGCCAATCTGGCCAATCTGGATGGATATTTCCAGGCTAGCGCGATCTTCAACGAGCGGTTCAGCGCCGCGAGCGGGGGGGAGCGCCCGCCGCGCAACGTCCTGCTCATGCTCGACACGTCGCTTTCGATGAGCGGCGAGAAGCTCGCGCGCGCAGTCGAAGCGGTTGATGTCTTCCTGCACAGTTTGCAAGCGCGCGATCAATTCAACCTGATCCTCTTCAACGATCACGTCGAGCCGCTCGCGCCGAACCCGTCGCCCGCGACCGCTGAGAATGTCGAACGCGCGCTCGGCTTCGTCAAAAGCTCGACGCTCGGCGGCGGGACCGATTTGAATCAGGCTCTGTTGAAGGCCATCGAGCTTGCCGGCGCCTTCCCGCCGGGCGAACGCAGCGTCGCGCTGATCTCCGACGCCAACCCGACCTTAAAGACAGTCAGCGTCAAACGCATCGCCCAGGCTTTCGATCAATCCAACACTTCTGGCGCTTCCGACGCGCGGCCTAAGACAAGGCTCTTCGCCCTCGCCGTCGGCGCCGACGCCAACCGGTCATTGCTCGAAGAACTGACGCGCAAATGCAAAGGCTATTTCGCCGAGGCCCGCGAGACCGAAGACATTTCGACCAAACTCAAGATCGTCTTATCGCGGATCGGGAGTCCGAGCATTGACGGATTGCAATTCGTAGCGTCCGACCCGAAGAACTTCACTCACGTCTACGCGCTGCAATCGCCGCACGGCTTCGACGGCTCCAGCGCGGCATTCGTGGGACGCTACAAAAAGCCATCGCCGAATGTGGAAGTGAAAGTCGAAGGAGGCGCGGGCGACAAGAAGGTCGTCGTGTCGCGCCAGGTCTCGTTGCCCGAACTCGAAGCGGCTCACGATCATTTGCCGCGATTGTGGGCGCGCGCCCGCGTCGACGCGCTGATCCACGAGATGGACCTGAACGGCGAGCGCGAAGATTACATTTCGGAGATCATCCGATTGTCGCAAAAATACAGGTTCGTCACGCCCTACACCGCCTTCCTGGCGGCGCCTCGCTCGCTGCTGCGACCGCGCGTGATCCAGCCGGGCGACCCCGTGATCCGCGTCAAGACCGACTCTTCGATCAAATCAGTTTTCGCCGTGCTGCCGTTCGGTGAATCGCTGCCGCTGAAATACCTCGCGGGCGAAGGCGTCTGGGAGGTCAGATTCTTCGCGCCCGCGTGGATGCCCGACGGGACTTACCGCTGCCGCCTGCTGATGACCGACAAGCAGGGCAACGGCTACCAGGAAGAAAAGAGCTTCGTCGTCGACAGCCGCGCTCCCAAACTCGGCCTCGTCGCGCAATCGCAGACCGTGCGCGCGGGCGATGAACTGCTCCTTCGCGTAAGCGCCGACCGCGACGCGATGCGAATCGTGGCCAAGATGTACGGCGCCGCGCCCGTCCAGCTCGCTTGGTCTGAAAAAGAGAGAGTGAACGTCGGGCGCTTGCGCGTGCCGGCCGGATTGGCTTCGGGGCAATACACGCTGACCGTTTCGGCTGAAGACTTCGCCCACAACCAGTCGAGCGTCGAGGCTCAGATTTTAGTGATTGGTCGTTAGCCTCTGGGTATCGCTAAAAATGTAATGCGCTGCGCTCGTCTCATGTTTGTCTCTGGCCACAATTGCGTGCCAGGGCGTGGAGCCTGGCGCGCAATTGGAGTTAGCCGGACAAGGTGACAAGAAATTTGAGCTACCTTCTGGCGCTGTAATTATTGAGGAACAGCCTCTGAGATCGGAAAGCTATCCGGACAGGGCGCTGATTCTCTGGATGGTAAATCCTACGAAGAATCCTTCGGATGCGCAGAAGAATCCGGAGGCGCCTTATACGTGCCCGGATGAAACGAGAGGGAGCTGTTACAGCGGGCCTACCAGAGTATCTCTCATCAATACAACGACTCGAACCGTCATCAACACGATTGAAATAAAGGATGGACATTTTGAGGCGTTGGGGGGACCTGAAGGCAAGGCGGACAGCTTCGCTATCCCATACGCGATACGTAAAGGTTACTACTACCACGTAGAGGACGAGGGCGATGCGCCGGAGGGCGTGGAAATGAAAGCTCGTGTAATGTGGCTGAAAGACTACAACGGAGACGGCAAGGCTCTGGAGTTCGCTCTATTTGACGCCGCAAATTGCATGGCTTTATTGACCACTTTGATAGGTTATAGCGAATGGCAAGACAGAGTAATTCAGTATCCGATTTATCTCGAAGTTGTAGGCGACGAAGGACATCGGACTGAGTCATTGAGCTGGTGCGATTACTTATTCAGTGAGAAGCCAATATCGCCAGGTCACTGGAAATACGAAATAGACTACAGAGGCAGGGGAGGCCCACTCGATAAATATGAGATCAGGTACGACACTCAACATGAAATGTTTGTGGGCAAATTGGTTTGGACTGCGTACGAGTATTAAAAGCGGCGGATTGAAAACCGGAAAAGCGATTGCTTTTGCGATCATTGCTTCGTGTTTGTCTTTGGTTGTCATCACGCCGCATCGCGCAATCGAAACCGTATCCGCGAAGACGGCGGCTGAGGAGCGCGCCGAGCGGATCGAGGCCGCCCTGTTCACGCGCGCGGAATTCTTCGGCGTCCAGGCGATCATTCCGTATCCGACCGGCGAAGCCCGCGCGCGATTGGCCGAAGTCCGAAAGTTATATCCGCAGGATTCCGAGATCGAGCTGAAGCTGGCCGAGCTTGACGAAAAGCTGGGCGACGAGGAGCAGGCGCGCGCAGAGATGGGGCGCTACGCCGAGCTTGAGAAGAACAACTTGCCGGCGCTTGAAAGGCTCGCCAACTTCTACCGTCGCCGAGCGCGGTTCGCCGATGAGGCCGCCGCGCGGGAGCGAATGATCGCCGCCGCCCCACGGGACGAACGCGCCCCGATATTGCGCGAGTTGATCGAAATGGCGCGCCTCCATCGGTTGGAGAAATACCGACGCCCCGATTTCTTCCGCCGCCTGATCGCTTCGGACCCGGCCTCGTTCGAGGTCGTCAAAGAGTTCGTCGATCATCTGATCGAGAAGAAGGATTTCAACGAGGCGTTGGGCGCGCTGCGCCGGCACAAGTCCTCTTTCCCCGACGAGAAAAATTACTTCCTCGAAAAAGAGGTTGACGTTCTCCTTAAACTCAAACGGGGCCGCGAGGCCGAAGCTCTCTACGTCCGTTCCTTCGATCCGTTCTGGAGCGACGAAAAGTCGGAACGCTTCTACCACGAGTTTCTGAGCGAGCGCGACCGGCTGCGCGCTTACGGCCGCGAGTTGAAAGAGGCGCTCCGCCGCAACCCGGCGAACCTCGACGCCGCCGTCAGGCTCTTCCATTACCGGCATTATGATTACGCCGAGAACGACGAGACCGCGTCGGACATCTTCACACGGCTCGAACAGGCTCGCGCCTCGCGCGGCGTGAAATGGACCGCCGATGAGCTTGCGACGATTTCGCGGCTGTTAATCGCCGACGGAAAGGTCGATCAGGCCTCGCGGTTTCTCTACACGCTCAATCAGCAGGGCGGATTGCGGCGCGGCGGCGAGTTGCGCGCGAAGGTCCTCTACGAGCTGTTCCGCCTGTCGTTCAACGCCGGAACAGACCGCACGCCTATGACCGCCGGCGATCTGAAATTTTACGAAGACGTGGCGAAGGCCGACCCGCATCCCGGCGTGCTCGGCGGCGTGCTGTCGCTGGTTCTGGCCGATTCGAACCCTCAACGCGAATTCGAGCTTGAACAAGAGGCCGCTGTCGGGCATTTCAACATCGCCGCCGCTTACCGTTTGTTTAACGCCTACAAGCAGGAGTATCCGACATCGCCCGAACTGGCGCAGATGTACCTCGATCTGATCCGGCATTACTCGACCACGAGCGAGGCGAATGTCGCGGCCGGACTCCTGGCCGAATTCGAGAAGAGATACGGCGACGCGCCGCAATACGCCGAGGTCGCGTTAAAGCTGGCGGATTGTTACATCAATTACGGCAGATACGCCGAAGAGCGCGCATTGTATCAACGCGCGATGGATCATCTGGGCAAGCGCCGCAGTAAAGACAAACCGCTGATCCCCGCCTGGGAATCCGGCGGCATTGATGAATTGACCTCGCATCGCCCGACGACGATTACGTATCCGGCGAGCCCCGGCGACGCGGGCGCCGCCGGCGATGATGGGGGATATTCGCGCATGACGCGATTCAGCGCGGTCCCGTTGAAGCTCAGGAAGAAGGCGGATGAAGACGACGTCAGTTATGCGTTCGTGCTGTCGCGCTATGTAGCCTCGCTGGCGCGCGAAAACCGCACGGCCGAGATACTGGCGCTCTATTCGGGCGAGATCAACAAATATCCCGATGAGCAGGGGCTTTACGAGCAGAGGTTGCAATGGTTGGGCCAAACGAACCTGGTTGAAGAACAGTTGCGCGTCTATCAGGAGGCGATCAATCGATTCAAGACCAACCTCTGGACCGACCGTTTGGCGCGGTGGTATCTGCGGCGCGAACGCAAGAGCGAGTTCGAGCGGTTTTCGCGCGATCTGATCGAAAATATGAACGACGGCGAGATCGAGACCTGGTTCGCCAAGTTTGTTAATTCGGGGGCGGGCGCCAATGCCCCGGAGTTTGAAGCCAAACTTTACCTGGGCCTTTACACGCGCGCCCACGAGAGGTTTCCGCACAACATGCGCTTCGTCGAAGGGCTGCTCAATCATTACGCCGCGCGCAACCGCGGGGACGATTGGCGGCGGTTGATGGCCGAATACTACTTCGAGTCGAAGTCGATCCGCGATCGCTTCCTGCCCTATCTGTCGAAAGAAGGGAGGCTGCGCGAATACGCCGAGACGGCGAGGAAAGCAGCGACTGAAGCCGCTACTAAGAAGGGGATGCCGACTGAAGTCGCTACTACGGCTACTACGAAGGAGGCGCTCGCTTACAAGCTGTTTCGCGCGGACGCAGCCGCGTGGCTGTGCGACTACGAAGAGGCCGTCGTCGCTTACCGCGAACTCAACCAACTATATCCGAACACGCCTGAGTTCGCCGATCGGCTCCTGGCCTTCACTCGCTCGTTCGGGCAGAAAGATCAACGGTCGTTGGAAGAGGCCGCGAAGATTGGGCAAGCGATGGCCGACTCCCAGCCCGCGTCCGAAGTTTACCGCACGCAGGCAGGAGAGATTTACGCCGAGCTCGGCGATTACAAACGCGCGAGCCGCGAATGGGAGCGACTGATCCCGCTCAGGCCGGGCGACGAAGAGATATACCTTGACACGGCCACCGTCTACTGGGACTACTTTCAATACGACGACGCGCTGCGCACGCTAGCCTCGATGCGCCGCCGTATGAACGACCAAACGCTCTACGCCTTTCAGACGGCGGCGCTGCTCGAAGCCAAACACCGGACGGGCGAGGCGATCGGCGAATACGTCAAAGCGCTCAACGAAGATTGCGCCGATCACTGGCGCGCGCGGCGGCGTTTGAAGACTCTTTATGCTCGCGAGGGAGTCCCGCAGCAATTGCGCGCGGCGTTCGTGCGCGAGCTGGGCCGGACGAAAGACCGCGAATCGCTGACGCTCGGCTACGTCGAATTGCTCAAGAGTCTGGATAAATGGAAAGAAGCCGCGCCGGCCCTCCGCCGCGAAGTGGGGCGCAGTCGTTCACAGGGTTTTCTCGACCGCGCACGCGACCAATTCAGTGAAAACGAAGATGCGGCGGGAGAGCTGGCGACGCTCCGCCGTCTTGTCGTGGCCGCGAAGAACATGCGTTTTGCGATCTCCTATCAATTGCAGTTGGCCGAAAGATCGGCGGCCAAAGGGCGGAAGGACGAGGCCTCGGCGGCGCTCGCGAGCCTGATCAAAAAGTATCCTACCAATTACGGCGTGTTGACCGAAACCGCCGATTTCAATTGGCGAATGGGGAGGCGCGATCAGGCGATCAGGCTCTTGACGCAGGCTTCGCAGCGCAGCCGGGGCCGTTTCCATTACATCTTCGCGCGCAAGTTGGCCGCGCGACAGATCGAACGGGGCCAACTTGCGGCGGCTGAAACCGGGCTCAAGAAACTTTCCGACGAAAACCCGCTCAACCTGGAGGTGTTCAAAGAACTCGCGCGCGTCTACGTCCGCACGTCGCGTCCGGACGCGCTGCGCGAGCGCTACCGCGATACCATTCGCGCGATCAAGCAATCGGACATGGATCGTTTGGAAATCCGCGACCAGATCGAGGATCTGCGCGGGAGCGTGATCGAATCGTTCACGCAACTCAGGGATTACAAGTCAGCCGTCGAACAGCACATCGAGATCATCAACCGCGATCCGGACGATGAAGAGAAAGTCAAGGCCGCGATCCAGTACGTCAAACGCTACGGCGGCGGCGACACGCTGATCGAGTATTACACGAAGACCTCCGAGCAGGCTTTCAAAGACTATCGCTGGAACCTCGTGCTGGCGCGGATTTACGAAGCGAAAGGCGACTTCGCCAACTCGACGGCCAACCTGCGTAAGGCCATCGTCAATCAGCCGGAAATGATCGAATTGCACGTTGAGCTGGCCGACGTTTGTCTGAAGGCTAAGGATTACAAAACGGCGATTGACGCGCTCGTCCGCGCCTGCGAACTGTCGAACGACGATCCGCAATATATGCGGCGGCTGGTCGACGTTTACAAAAAGGCCGGGCGCGAGCGCGAATCCGACGCCGTGCGCGCCAAGCTCCCCGTCGAAAAACCGAAGACGAAGACGCTCGCCGAACAATTCGCCGAAGCCTCGGCGCTGCGCGGCAAAGAGCGCGCGAAAGCGATTGAGACTTACCGCAAGGCTTTCGACGCGTGGGCGTCCGATGTTTACAAACGCGATCTCTATGCGCATGAGTTGATCGGCTACGTCGAAGCGCTGCGCGACGAAGAGCCGCTCGATCAAATCCTGCGCCGGCTGTGGGACGTGCGGGCGCGCATCAGGCGCGACGCCGCGGGCAAGGACAACCTGCTGTCGGGCAAGGCCCGCGCGCTCGTCGAGACCTTCGACCGTGCGCTGCCCGACGCCGTAGGGCGCGTCGCGGCGGAATACGCCACGGGCGACGAACTGGCCGCGATTGACCGCGACGTTCGCGCGTGGGTGGTTGACGCGAAAGGCGCCGCGAATGGAGACGGGACGCTGATCGCGCTGCTCAACCTGAGCCAGCGCGCGGGGCTGGGGGAGTTGGCCGAGCAGATCCTGATCGCGCGCAAAGACCTGGCCCTGGCGATTGATAAAAACGAGCCGGTTTATCACGACCGGTTGATGTCGCTGGTCAATTTCTACTCTGAACGCGGAGCTTACCATCGCGTAATCGCGGCGCTCGAACAGGAGCGGGCGCGCGACCAGTGGCGAGACAAATTCAGTTATCGCTCAATGATCGCGGAATACGCGCGGCTCGGGGGCGACCGCGAGGCCGAGTTGAAAGTCCTGCGCGAAGAGTTCGCCGCGAACATGGGGAAACCGGCGAACACGACGAACCCCATGATCGAGCGATATTTCGAGGCGCTGCTCGAACTTGGCGACGCAGGGCGTGACGAATTGCGACGATGCGTTCAAAGTCAGACCTCGCATCGCTTCCAGCTTATCGGCTTTCTGCTCAGAAATGACGAACTGAAGCTGGCGCGCGAAGCCGTCGAGGCCTCGTCGCAATCGGAGGCCTGGAAATCTTCGCGCCAGGCCGAAATCAGCCTCGCCGCGCGCGACCTCAGCCGCGACAACGAAGCCTTCTTCCTCCGCGCTCTGAATTGGAAAACCATCGGCGAGATGGTCGCAAGCAAGCCGGGTCAATCCGGGCAGACGGCTCAGCAGACGGCGCAGCATTTAATCGGCGACAACTGGTTCTACCTTGCTGAAGGTTACGGGCGATGGCTGGCGGTGTCCGAAAAGGTGAAGCAGGCGTCGTCTTCGGCAAGCGCGGTCTTCCTGCCCGCGCTGATCGAGAATCGCCCGAAGGACGCCAATGCGCAAAGACGGCTGGCGTTCTGGTACGCCGATCAGGGCGAGCATCAACTCGCGCTCGAACATTTTCAATTGGCGCTTGAGATGAATCCTGGCGACGAGCAAACCATCGCCGACATCGGCTCGGTTTACTTCAAGCTCGGCAAACGTCGCGAGGCCGATGAATATTGGTCGAAGATCATCGCGGGCGATAAGCCGAGGATCGAATTGCTGGCGTTCTACCTGCGGACGCTCGGAGGTCACGGCCTGGCGCCTGAGGCGCGCGCGAGATTGAAGCCGCTGGTCGTCAAACGCTTCAAGGACGCTGAACGCGCGGACGAAGGGGTGGAATCTCTCGTGTCCTTGATCCGCGCTCTGGCCAGGTCGTTTGGGAAAGTGAGCGTAGACGGCGTCGTGGCCTCTCCGAAAGACGAAGCGGAGAAGGCCGCGTTCCTGCGCGAGCTTTGCGATTCGGCGCCGGACGATCTTGGACTGCCGGAGATGGCGATCAACGAACCGCTCGTCAAGCGCGAACATTTCGCGCCGTTTTACGAAAAGGTCATTCGGGACGCCGAAGGCGTATCGAGCTACTCGTCCGACGCCGATTTCGTCGACCGGCTGCGGAGGCGAGCTTCATGGAGCCTGGACGAGGTCGAGGAATCACTCGATCACGAGAGAGCCGCGCAATCGGCCACCCACGTCAGCGCGCAAGATTCGCATCAGTTCGGGGCGCGGATAGATTGGTATCAGAAATATCTCGACTACCTGGTCGCGGAGCGCAGGGACGCCGAAGCCCTCGGCCTGATCCCGAAGATTGAGCAGGAGTTCAAGGGCCGCTACGCGCGCCCCGAGTGGCTGCGCCTGGCGAAGTTGCGGCTGGACCTCCGTCGGGGACGCGTCGCGCAGGCGGTCGCCGGACTCAAGCGCTTCGCCGGAATTGAAACCAGCCCGAAGCTGGAAAGCGTCGCGCCGCCGAACATCGAGCGGCTGAACGCGGCGGCCGCGGCGCTCCGCGCCGAGAAGCGCGTCGCAGAAGCCGATCAATTGCTGCAATCCGCTTACGAGCGCGGCCTCGCGCTCGAACAGCTGCAGACCACGTCGTTCGCCGGGCTGGCGCGGCTGGCCTTTGAAAAAGGCGACGCCAAGCGCGGATCGAAGCTATTGAAGCTGATGGTCGAACTCGGCGATTCGGAGACGCGCGCCACGTCCGCCGCCGAGGTCGCCGCGCTCGATTGGGTCAAAGCGCGGGCCGTCACGTCTGAATCGATCGAGCGTCCGCAACCGTCGAATCAGATTCAGTTGGCCGAAGCGCTACGCGTCGCGGCCGAAATCGCCGCCGAGTTCAATCAATTCGCAGTCGCAGTCGAATACCGGGGCCGATTGTCGGCGCTTCAGCCGGATGATATCGCGAACAGCTTGGAATTGGCCCGCGCGCTGGCGGCGGGCGGAAAGAACGACGAGGCGATGAATCAACTCGCGTCGTTGATTTCGGACCGCCGAGTCGCGCGGCAGATTCGGTGGACCGCCGTGTGGATCGCGCCCGAGGTCGTCAAACAAGAGAGCTGGTCGCCTTTCGACCAACAGATCCGCGCAATCAAAGATCGAGAAATGGTCGCGGCCGTTGAGGCGCAATCAATGCTCAGCCGCGGCAGGCCGGATGACGCGGTCAACCGTCTAAACGACGCCGTAATGAGCAATCCGAGCGCGCAACTGAAACTCTTCCGCGCGCTGTCGCAAAAGAACGCCGGGCGAGAGGGCGAAGCCTTGCAATCATTGCTCGACTCGATGATCGCCTTCGGCGACGCGTGGGTCGCCGCTCCGTTCGGCGCGACCGAAGACGAACCGCGATGGCAGGCCATCAGGCTCTGCGCAAAACAGGGACGGCCTCACGCGGCGCTGAGGCTGGCCGGCGCTGACGAGCGGTTGAAAGGCCAATCGGCGGCCAATCAACCGACAATCGCCGATGATGAGCGGATTGACGGAGCGAAGACGCGTTTCATCAGCCTGCCGGAGCGTTCGAGCCGCCGGCAGTCGCAATCGCAGCTCGACCTGTTCGGACTGCTTTCGGTCTCCGCCGAACAGATCGGCGATTTAGAAAAGGCGATCGAGTTTGAGACCGCGAGGTTGAACCTCTCGCCGGATTTGGCTGAGCGGCGCAAATCGGAATCGCGCGTCGAGCAGTTGAAGGCGAAGCGGAAAGAGCGGAGGCGCAAACCGCCGTTGTCAATCGAGTTCAACGAGAATGCGGTTACACGAAGTTAGCAATGAAAACGCCCCTGGGTACGCATCGCTTCCAGCGTGCTCTCGGCAAGTAACTTATTTCCTTTCAGTAAGCCTCTCGCCGAGAGCACGCTGGAAGCGATGCGTACCCAGGTTTTTCCGCAGGAGGCGGCAATGTTTTCAAGCATGGATTATCTGCAAATCATCAGGCGTTTTCTCTTCACTGCGGCGCTGGTCGGTATTGGCGTCGCGATCAACGCGGTGTCGGCGGCGCGCGCGGCGAAGGGTTTTGACCTGGCGAGCGATTTCCCGCGCGGCGCGGTCGTTTACGCTCAGTTCAAAGACCTGCCGGCGGCGATCAAACAGTGGAACGAGTCGGCGCTGAAGGAGCGCTATCTGAAAAGCGTCAATTACCAGAAGCTGTTGAGTCGCCACCTGGCCAACAAGCTCTTCTCGCGATGGGAGGAGTTCAACGACGCCACGGGTTTTTCGCTCGACTTATCGGCGTTCGGCGCCGCAGCCGACAACCGCGCCGCCATTGCCGTTTACGACATCGGGCGTTTGGACCTGGTCGTCATCGCGCCGCTCAGCGACGCGAAGTTCGCGGCCACTCAGTTCTTTCAAAGCAAAGACAACTTCGAAGAGAGCGAGGCGCCGGGCGGGGCAATCTATTACATCAGCGACGTCGAGGCCGACAACGGGCGTCAGAAGCAGCAGATCGGATTCGCGCAATTGAAAGGCAGGTTCGTTCTCGCCACCAGCGAAAAACTTCTGCTGCGGGCAATCGCTAACATTGGCGCCAACATTGGCGGGCATGCGAAGAAGGACCGGATGACCGACGAGCCTTCTTTTCAAACGCTCAGCAAAACAACGACGCCGCATTTCATGACGGTCTGGGTCAATCAAACGCAGCTCAACGACGATTGGTATTTCAAACGCTACTGGGCGATGCGGAACGCGGAAGACCTGAAACACTTGCGCGCCGGAATCTTCGACCTGGAGTTGCAAAATAACCGCTGGGTCGAGCGGCGCGAATTCCTGCTCGACGGTCGCGCTCCGAACCCTGGCGCGGCGCTGTCGAAACAATCGCTGCAACAGATCGAGCGGATCATCCCCGCTGACGCCCCTTTCGCGCAGATACGCGCCGTCGGCGGCGACCAGAACGCGGCGGTCGAGATGATCCGCGACGCGCTCTTCGACGGAAAGACCGATGCCGCTAAGGGCAGGCGCCATTGGAATTGGAGTCGCTACTCCGGCAGTGATTTCGAGGTCGCCGATGAAGATGGGGATTCTTACGACGGCAGCCGCTATTCATATCTGAGCGACGACTACAATGTCGACGTTGACGATCCCGACGCCGCGGGCGAGCGCGGAGCGGGCGAAATTGACGACGCCGCGATCAGGTCGAAAGGCGAAGAGCGGGCCTCAGCCGCGCTGGGTTCGGCGCTGCAAACGGCGAGTCCGTCAGTGGCGGCAAAGATCGCCGAACCTCACGCCGTCGAAGGCCCGCTCTTCGCCGAATTCCGCCGGGCCGCGATCGTCGCGCTGGAAAACCCGCCGGCGCTCGAACGGGCGGCGCTCGAACGCGCGATAACAGGACTGGCCGCGAGCCGTTCGATGATCGCCGGCGCCCCGGCGTCATTCGAGTGGAACGACCGAAGCGCAAACGGGGCCGAGTGGCGCGAGATGCGACTGCCCATGCTCGGCCGGGCGGTGGGCTATGGGCTGCGTGGAAGATATCTGATCATATCGAACGACACAGAGCTGCTCTCGTCATTGATGACCGGTGTTCAATCGAAGCGCGATGTACAGACCCAATCGCCCGTACACGAACTGACGGTGATCCGATTGGGCGCCCGCCGGACGGCCTTCGATCAAATCTTCGCGAAGCTGGACGAACCGCGGATCAAGGCCTACTGGAAAGAGCGTCGCGGCGAAGAGGTCAAACAACTCGGCCC
>WNFZ01005076.1_pt1 | contig 21461 bp, 21 predicted proteins | sample 5400081 | NCBI WGS metagenome assembly WNFZ01 (sample SAMN13153365, study PRJNA577476) | soil metagenome | isolation source: 80 cm soil or saprolite under grassland replicate 1 | place: USA:California | collected 2016-06-15
CTCGTGGACACACTGCGCAGGTCCCGGGCGGCCGCATCCCTCGCCGGCGGCCAGCAGTTCACGTTCTGCCTCCTGTACGTGGTGGCCCTCCTCTTCGTCCTCCCACTCGTCGGCACCCTGAACCAGAGCGGCGGGCTGATCACCGCCAACCCGAGCGTCTCCGCATGGCTGTACGGGATGGTGGCGACGTACGTGAACGTCTCGTTCCTCGCGGCCCTGTCCTACCGGTGGATGGCCGCCGAGCCCCACCTGGCCACCCAGCCGGTCCGGCGCCGGGCCCGCTGAGGTCAGGCTTCCTCGAACCCGCTGCTAGACTGCGTGTTCGCCGGTGCCGTGATGGGCCGAGCACACACGCCCGGGAACCGCACCCGGGGTCCCGGTGTGAGCCGGGCCGGGGCGGGCCGAACCGGGCGGAGGGACAACCGGAAGGAGGAAGCACCGTGCCTGTCGTCACCAGGCGGGAGCTCCTCGAGGCGGGTATCCATTTCGGACACCAGACCAGGCGCTGGAACCCGAAGATGGGCCGGTACCTGTACGGGGAGCGTTCGGGCATCTACATCATCGACCTCGAGAAGTCCCTGGACGGTCTGGAGGAGACATACCGCTTCGTCCGCGACCTTGGTCGCCGAGGGGGCATCGTCCTGTTCGTGGGGACGAAGAAGCAGGCCCAGGAGGTCGTGGCGAGTGAGGCCGGCCGGGTCGGCATGCCCTTCGTCAACACCCGGTGGCTGGGGGGCATGCTGACGAACTTCCAGACCGTGTCCCGGCGGCTCCTTCGCCTCCGGGAGCTGCGCGAGATGGAGCGAAGCGGCGCGTTCGAGTTCCTCCCCAAGAAGGAGGTCCTGAAGCTTCGACACGAGAAGGAGAAGCTCGAGCGGAACCTCGGCGGCATGCAGAACCTTGAGCGCCTTCCCGACGCGGTCTATGTCATCGACACCAAGAAGGAGCACATCGCGGTGGCCGAGGCCCGCAAGCTGGGGATCCCGGTCATCGCCATCGTAGACACGAACGCCGACCCCGACGAAGTCGACTACGTGATCCCGGGCAACGACGACGCCATCCGCTCGGTCGCCCTGGTCACCCGGATCATCGCCGACGCCCTGGAGGAGGGGCGCCGCGAGGGCCGCCAGGCGCTGGTCACGAGGAAGGACGAGCCGGAGTTCCAGCCCGAGCCCGACGACGGCCGGAGGGAAACCGCCGAGCCCGCCGCAACCATGGCCACGGACGGTGAGCCGGGCATCGCCAATGAGAAGCCCGAGGCGAGCCCGGAGCAGAGTGCCGAGGAGAGCGTATGAGCGACATCAGCGCAGAAGAGGTGAAGCGGCTCCGGCAACGGACCGGCGCCGGGATGATGGACAGCAAGAAGGCCCTCCAGGAAGCCGGCGGCGACATGGACCGCGCGGTCGAGATCCTCCGGGAGCGGGGCCTGGCCTCGGCCCAGAAGCGAGCCGGCCGGTCCGCAACGCAGGGCGTCATCGACGCCTACATCCATCACAACAACACGGTCGGAGTCTTGGTCGAGGTGAACTGCGAGACCGACTTCGTGGCCAAGACCGAGGAGTTCCGCCGGCTGGCCCGGAACGTTGCCCTGCACATCGCGAGCGCAATGCCCCAGTGGGTGACCCGGGAGGAGGTCCCCGAGGAGATCTTGGAAACCGAGCGGCGGATCTACGAGGCGGAGGCGCGCCAGAAGGGCAAGCCCGACAACGCGCTGGACCGCATCGTGGAGGGCAAGCTCCAGGGGTTCTTCAAGACCACCGTCCTGCTTGACCAGCCGTTCGTCAAGGAGCCGGAGAAGACCATCCAGCAGCTGATCGACGAGGTCTCGGCCAAGGTCGGAGAGAAGGTTGCCGTGCGACGGTTCGTCCGGTACAAGCTGGGCGAGGACCTGGAGTAGCGGGATGGGTGTTGGCGACCAGCGGCCGGCCGAGGGTGAGGCGTCGCGGCCCGTCTATCACCGGGTCTTGCTGAAGCTCTCCGGCGACGCTTTCTCCCCGCCCGACACCGGCTATGGCATCTCCACCGACTCCACCGCCCTCCTGGCCCATGAGCTCCGCGACGTGGTGGACCTCGGGGTGCAGGTCGCCGTCGTCGTCGGCGGGGGCAACATCTGGCGGGGGCGGGACGCGCCGAGCATCGACCGGGCCCGAGCCGACTATATGGGCATGCTGGCCACGGTCATGAACGCGCTCGCGCTTCAGGACGGCCTGGAGAAGATGCGCGTAACCACCCGGGTGCAGACCGCGATTCACATGGCGCAGGTGGCCGAGCCGTACATCCCGCTCCGGGCGGTCCGGCACCTGGAGAAGGGCCGGATCGTGATCTTCGCCGCCGGGATGGGCGCGCCCTTCTTCTCCACGGACACGACCGCGGCCCAACGCGCGTTGGAGATCGGGGCCGAGGCCATCCTGAAGGGGACGAAGGTCGACGGCGTGTACAGCGCCGATCCGCTCGTCGACCCGAGCGCTCGCCGCTTCGAATCGATCGAGTACCTCGATGTGTTGCGCGAGGGATATCAGGTGATGGACGCCACGGCCATCTCGCTGTGCATGGAGAACAAGCTCCCCATCATCGTGTTCGACTTTCGCCGGGAGGGGAACATCCGCCGGGCCCTGTCCGGCGAGCCCATCGGAACCCTGGTGCATGGGGGGGCCTGATGACGGTCCAGACCACCCTCGGTGAGGCCGGGGAGAAGATGGACAAGGCAATCTCCGTGCTCAAGGAGGAGCTCGGGTCGATCCGGACGGGCAGGGCCACACCGGCCCTACTTTCGCGGATCGTCGTGGACTATTACGGTACTCAGGTGCCGATCCAGCAGCTGGCCTCGTTCTCGGTGCCGGAGCCCAGGACCCTCCTCATTCAGCCCTACGACAAGAACGCCATCGCCTCCATGGAGAAGGCGATCATGGCGAGCGACGTGGGCATCACGCCGTCGAGCGACGGCAACGTGATCCGACTCTCGTTCCCGCCGCTCACCGAGGAGCGGCGCAAGGAGCTGATCAAGGTGGTGCACCAGCGGGGCGAGGAGGCACGAGTGGCGGTGCGCAACGTGCGACGCCATTCCAAGGAGGAGCTGGAGCGGCTGCAGCGCGCCGCCACAATCTCCGAGGACGACTTGGCTCGTTCCGAGAAGGAGTTGCAGAAGCGCACCGACCACCACGTGGCGGAGGTCGACGAGATCGTGGTGCACAAGGAGCGGGAGCTCGAGGAGATCTAGTGCCCGAGGGCGACAAGAAGGACGACCTGTTCGAGGACCTCGACAAGTTCTTCGCGCCCATCCAGGACGTCGACTGGCCGGAGAACCCCTCCGCAGCGCCCGCCGGCGAGCAGGCCCCGCCGGACAGCGGCGCGGGGGAGCCGGTGATCGGCGAACCCGACGATTCCTCGGGGGCCGGGTCGACCCCCGGCCAGGAGGGATCTTTCGAGGGGTCGTCGCCCTCGGAGGCAGGGTCCGAGGAGTCCGTGTGGGGGGAAGAGGAGAGCGCCGAGATCTCCGAGGAGACATTCGGCCGCGCACCATCCGCCTACGTCGACCTGCCCGGCCCCTCCGAGGAAGGAGAAGAGGAACCGGAGATGGGATCCCCCCTCGTGGAGGCTTCCGCCGAGGACGAGGAGCCGAGCCGCGAGGCGGTGGAGGCGGCCGCCGAGCACTTTGCCGAGTCGGTTCGCGATGAGGCCGACCTGGATATGGAGGACGAGACCTCGCTCCCGGAGCTGTTGGGCGGGGCCGACGACGTAGGCCGGGAAGACATCGCCGCGGAGCTGGAAGAGCCCGTCGGGGCCAGCCGGTCCTCGGGCATGGCCGGCTCAGGCTCCGAAGGGCTGGGCGGGCCGAGCTGGCAAGAGCCCACCACCATGGAAGTTGGGTCGGAGCACGAGGCCCGCCGGACCGACCGGGACGTCCCGGCAGCGTTCATCACCGGATTGGCCCTGGCCGGGGTGGCCCTGGGCAGCCTGGCGCTGGGCAAGTGGGCGTTCGCTCTGGCGGCCGGGGCCATCGTCCTGTGGGCCCAGGGTGAGTTGTACCTCGCGCTCCAGCGGCATCACCTTCAGCCCGCAACCGCTCTCGGCCTGGTCTCGGGAGGCCTGGTGCTCGGGGCGGCGTATTTCCGGGGCGAGGCGGCCATGCTGTCGATGTTCGTCCTATCTGTGTTCGCCACGTTCCTGTGGTACATGGCGGCGCCGGCCTCGCACCGGCGAGGCACCGCGACGAACATCGGCGTCACGGTCCTCGGCGTCGCGTACGTGCCCCTCATGGCCGGCTACGCTCTGGCCATGCTCGATTTCACCGATGGACGGGCCGTGGTCCTGTCGGTGATCGGACTGACGTTCGTGTACGACACCGCGGCATTTATCGTCGGGTCCTGGTGGGGGAACCGGCCGCTCGCTCCGACCATCAGCCCCAAGAAGTCATTGGAGGGTGCGATCGGGGCGACGCTCGTGGTCATCGCCGTTTCCGTGGGGGCCGTGGCTCCGGCGGTGACGGCGCTGAACACGGTGGGCAAGTCCGTGGCCCTTGCGGTGGTGGTGGCCGTCCTCGCGCCCCTGGGCGACCTGGCGGAATCGCTGATCAAGCGGGACCTCGGGGTGAAGGACATGGGCAGCGTCCTCCCGGGCCACGGGGGGGTGCTCGACCGGATCGATTCCGTCCTGTTCGTGGCGCCGGCCGCCTTCCTGTTCCTACGCCTGATCTTCCCGTAACCTCCGTTGCCACGGATTGTCCCTATCCCGGGGTACCCTAGAGAGCGATGCGCTCGCTGACCATTCTCGGATCGACCGGATCGGTCGGGACGCAGGCCCTGGACGTGGTCCGGCGAAATCCCGATCGGTTCAAGGTGGTCGGGCTGGCCGCCCTGACCAATCATGAGCTGCTCGTGGGCCAGATCCGAGAGTTTCTGCCCCCGTACGTGGCCATAGCGGACCCCGAGGCCGCGGGGGAGCTGCGCGAGATGCTGGGCAAGAACATCCGGGGGGTCGACATCATCGACGGACCCGACGCCGCGGAGCGCCTGTCTCGCGACGTGGAGGCGGACATGGTTGTGAACGCGCTCGTGGGCTCGGCCGGCCTGCCCTCCACGTTGGCGGCTCTGCAGAGTGGGAAGACGCTCGCGCTGGCCAACAAGGAGAGCCTGGTCATCGGGGGCGAGCTGGTGATGGACCTGATCAAGGCGGAGCCCGAACGGCTCGTGCCGGTCGACTCGGAGCACGCCGCCCTGGCCCAGCTCCTCCGGGGCGAGCGCAAGGAGGACGTGAAGAGCGTCATCCTGACCGGCTCGGGTGGCCCGTTCCGGGGCTGGACCCGCAGCGACCTGGCCCGCGCGTCGGTGAAGGAGGCCTTGGCCCACCCGGTGTGGCAGATGGGTCCGAAGATCACCATCGACTCCGCGACCCTCATGAACAAGGGCATGGAGGTCATCGAGGCTCACTACCTGTTCGCCATCGACTACTCGCAGATCCACGTGATCCTCCATCCCGAGGGCATCGTCCACGCACTGGTCGAGTTCCGTGACGGCACGATGCTTTCCCAACTAGCTTCGCCCGACATGCGGCTGCCCATCCAGCTCGCGCTGGCCTGGCCGGAACGCCTGCCGACCGGCATCGCTCCGGTTCCCCTCGCCGACAAGCGGCTCACGTTCGAGCCGGTCGACCGCGAGGCCTTCCCCGCGGTCGACCTGGCCTACCGGGTCGGTCAGCTCGGCTTGACGTTCCCCGCGGTCATGAACGCGGCCAACGAAGTCGCAGTCCTAGCTTTCCTGGAGGGCAAGATCCCTCTCACGCGGATCATCGAGATCGTCCAAGGTGTCGTGGACGAGCACCAGGCGCCCGCGTCGGTGGTCTCGGTGGTCAACCTCGAGCGGGCCGACTCCTGGGCCCGACAGCGGGCCGCGGAGATCATCGAGGCCCGCTGACCGAGGGCTGGATGGCCGGAACGATCGCCCAGGTCGCGTTCTTCGTCGCCCTCGTCGTTGTGATCGTGATCCACGAGGCCGCCCACTTGGGCATGGCCAAGTGGTTCGGGATCAAGGTCGAGGAGTTCTTCGTCGGCTTCGGGCCGCGCCTGTGGTCGTTCCGGCGCGGCGAGACCGAGTACGGGATCAAGGCCATCCCGGCGGGCGGCTACGTGAAGATCGCCGGCATGAACCCGTACCAGGAGACGCCGGAGCAGGAGCTGCCGCGAACGTTCGGGGCCAAGCCGATCTGGCAGCGCGCCCTGGTGATCGCGGCCGGGCCTGCCACGCACTTCGTGTTGGCCTTCCTGGCCTTCGCCCTGTGGCTCGGATTCGTTGGGGAGCCCGTGGCTAGAGACCCGCTCGTCGCCGAGGTTTCCCAAACTTTGGGAGGGAAGATCTCGCCGGCCGCCGAGATCGGATTGAAGCCGGGGGATCGGATCGTCGGCATCGACGGCGTCGAGAACCCCACCGACGTCGAGCTCATCCACATCACCAGGACACACGTGGGGGAGCCGGTCACGCTTCGAATCCAGCGTGACGGGCGCGTCTTCACGGTGAGCGCTACGCCGGTGCTGGCCACGGTCGAGGGGAAGAAGGTCGGTCGGATCGGCGTGACTCTGGCGCAGGCTCGGGAGTCACAGGGGCCGGTGGCCTCGGTGACGGGTGGAGCAAGGTTGGTCGGCTCAACCCTCGTGGGCGCGGTGGAGAGCATCGGCCGGGTCTTCAGCCCCGAGGGCATCTCCCGCATCAGCCAACTGCTGTTCACCGACGCAGCTCGCAGGCCGAGCGACCCCGTGAGCGTGGTGGGAGCGGGTCGAGTGGCGGCCCAGACCGCGGTCATCGGCCGGTTCTGGGACATCCTGGTGATCTTCGGCAGCTTGAACGTGTTCATCGGGTTCCTGAACCTGCTCCCCCTTCCGCCGTTCGATGGCGGCCACCTGGCCGTGCTGGCCATCGAGAAGGTGAGGGGCAAGAAGGTCGACATGCGAAAGCTCGTCCCCATCTCCGCCGCGGTCGCGGCCTTCTTCGTCCTGATGTTCGTGGCCATCCTCTACCTGGACCTCGCCAAGCCCGTGAACCTGAGCCCCTGAGCTTCGCCACAACTTCTCAACAGGGCGTCCGAAGGGCCGCCACACGCTGCGGATACGATGGGTCCGTGACCGAGCAGACCGTCCTGGTCGTGGACGACGAGGAGGCCATCGCGGAGGCGGTACGAGCCCGGCTCCAGAGCGAGGGTTTCCAGGTCGTGGTGGCCGGCGACGGGCCTGAAGCCATCGGGCTGTGCGAGCAGGTTCATCCGGACCTCGTGGTGCTGGACCTCATGCTCCCGGGGATGGACGGACTGGAGGTCTGCCGCCAGATCCAGCGGGACCGGTGGGTCCCCGTGCTGATGCTCACGGCCCGTACCGAGGAAGCGGACAAGGTGGCCGGCTTCGCCGTAGGGGCCGACGACTATCTGACGAAGCCTTTCAGCCTTCGCGAGCTGGTGGTCCGGGTGCGGGCCATCCTTCGCAGGATGGAGCGGATCGGCGCGCTCCCCGCGGATGAGCCGATCGACCGAGCCGGCCTGGCTATCGACCAGGCGCGCCGGACCGTGGCCGTGGACGGCACGCGTATCCAGCTGACCCCCCTCGAGTTCGAGATCCTCCTGACGCTCGCCCGGACGCCCGGCGTCGTGTTCACACGCGAGCAGCTCATGGACAAGGTGTGGGGGTATCGGGACTACGCCGGGGGACGGGTGGTCGACTCGCACGTCGCCAGGATCCGCCGCAAGCTGGGCGAGGACGGTGTGGAGCCGAGGTTCATCCGGACCGTGCACGGTGTCGGTTATGCGTTCCGGCAGCCGGCCGAGGTGCCATGAGACCGCTCGAGAAGCTCCCTACGATCCGGGCCAAGTTCGGCTCGACCATCGTGTTCGCCGTCGGCATGACGATCGTCCTGGTCTACTTCCTCCTCGGATTCGCACTTCGAAACGCGTTCCGGGAGGCCGATCTGGGCCGCCTCGCGCGCGTGGCCGCGCGCGCCGCAGCGTCCGATCTCCGCGACATCCCCAACGGCGTCACGGTGGTGCTCCTCCGCGAGGGCACGTTCACGTGGTACGGGCCGGAGGGAAGGCCGCCGCCGACATTCCTCGACGGTCGGGTTCACATCGGGGTGGCCGGCGGCATCGAGTATGCGGCAGTACCGGTGCAGCAACCGGGACAACCATCCGAGACCGTGTACGCGATCCGCGACGCCCCTGGCGTGCTGGGCGCGACCATCCGGTTCCTGAGCGACTTCTGGTGGCAGCTGCTCGTCGCCGGGGCCATCGCGGCCGCCATCGCGCTGGGGCTGGCTCGATGGCTGGCCCGCGGCATGACCCAGCCGCTCCGCGACATGGCCCAGGCTGCTCTGCACATGGAGACCGGCGACTACAGCAAGCGGGTCCACACCACCTCCCGTGACGAGGTCGGCCAGCTCGCGACGGCGTTCAACCGCATGAGCGCGGAGCTGGAGAGCCTGGAACGGTTGCGGCGCGAGCTGGTTGCCAACGTCTCGCACGAGCTGAAGACACCAATCTCGGCGCTCCGGGCGCACCTCGAGAACCTGCTCGACGGCGTGGAGGAACCCGATCCGGAGACGCTGCAGGTGATGCTGTCGCAGTCCGAGCGGTTGTCCCGGCTGGTGGACCAGCTGCTCGAGCTGTCGCGCCTCGAGTCGGGGGAGCTGACACTTCGGCGCGAGGGCGTTCCCCTTCGCCGGCTCGTCGCCGAGGTCCTCTCGGAGGTGGAGGTGGTCCGATCCGGCCGGCAGGTGCGGGTGGAGGACCGGGTGCCCGACGACATCCCTCCGGTGTTCGCCGATCGCGAGCGCCTGCACCAGGTCCTGTTCAACCTCCTCGACAACGCCGTTCGGCTGACGCCCCCAGGGGGGGAGGTGGTGGTCTCGGCCCACCGGGTCGACGGGCGCTGCGAGGTGAGCGTGGCGGACACCGGACCCGGGATCTCCTCCGAACACCTCCCCCGGTTGTTCGAGCGGTTCTACCGGGTCGATCCGGCACGCGCGCGCGACGACGGCGGCACCGGAATCGGCCTGGCCATCGCCAGGTCGGTGGTGGAGGCCCACGGCGGGCGCATCCGCGCCGAGAGCGAGGTGGGGAAGGGAAGCGTGTTCACCTTCGACCTGCCGGTCGCCACCGCGGCCGGGACCGAGACAAGGAGGGCCTCGTGAAGTCATCGACCGTCACCATCGAGGTGTCGGCGCCCGCACGATACACCTACCTCGATCTGACCGAGGAGCTGGAGCGGGCCATCAAGGACTCGGGCGTCACCGACGGGGCGGCCATCGCGTTCTGCCCCCACACTACGTGCGCCCTCCTGATCAATGAATGGGAAGAGGGTGCGCTGGAGGACTTCCGGAACCGTGTGCTGCACCTGGTTCCGGAGCACGTCTACTACGCCCACGACGACCTGGAGCGGCGGACCCAGAACCTTGCGGAATCCCACGAACGGCAGAACGGCCACTCGCACGTCAAGTCGATGCTGCTCTCTGCCAGCTCCCACGCCATCCCCGTCTCGGCCGGTGAGGCCGTGCTCGGCCGGTGGCAGCGGCTCATCCTGTTCGAGATGGACGAGCCGAAGGGCCGACAGGTCGTCTTCCACGTCTTCGGCGGCTGACCCGGCTGGCCTGAGGTGACGATGCCAGTGGAACGGAGGAAGTCCCGGCAGGTCCGGGTAGGCAAGGTCACGGTTGGCGGCGACGCGCCCGTCCGCGTCCAGTCCATGACCATCACGAAGACGGCGAACGTTGATGCCACGCTCCAGCAGATCGCGTCGTTGGTTGCGTCCGGCTGTGAGATCGTCCGGGTGGCCGTGCCCCACTGGGAGGACGCGGAGGCCCTCACCGCTATCGCTGCGAAGTCCACGATTCCGGTGGTCGCGGACATCCACTTCCAGTGGAAGTACGCGATGGCCGCACTCGAGGCCGGGGTGCACGGGTTGCGGATCAATCCGGGGAACATCAAGTACCAGGATAAGGTCCGGCTGATCGCCCGGGAAGCGAAGGCGCGCGGCGTGCCCATCCGGATCGGGGTGAACGCCGGCTCCCTGGAGAAGGATCTGTTGGCCCGGTACGGGTCGCCGACCGCCGAGGCCCTCGTGGAGTCGGCCCTCGACGAGGCTCGGATCCTGGAGGACGAGGACTTCCTCGACATCAAGATCTCCGTGAAGCACTCGAGCCCACGGGTGATGATCCAGGCCTATCGGATGCTCGCCGAGAAGTGCGACTACCCGCTCCACCTCGGTGTCACGGAGGCGGGGCCCATGCCGATCGGTGGCGTGAAGAGCGCCGTGGGCATCGGGACGCTCCTCGCGGAGGGGATCGGCGACACCATCCGGGTGTCCTTGACGGATGATCCGGTGGAGGAGGTCAAGATCGGGATCGAGATCCTGAAGTCGCTCGGCCTTCGCAAGGCAGGCCTGGACCTCGTGGCATGCCCATCGTGCGGGCGCGCCGAGGTGGACGTGCTCGGCCTGACCAAGCAGGTGAACGAGGCGCTCTTGGCCAAGGGCATCACCGTCCCCATCCGCGTCGCGGTGATGGGCTGCGTCGTGAACGGGCCCGGGGAGGCCCGGGAGGCCGACCTTGGGATCGCGGCGGGCAAGGGCCAGGGGTTCCTCATCGTGAAGGGCGAGGTCAAGGGGAAGGTCCCGGAGGAGCGGTTCGTGGAGGCCCTGGTGGAAGAGGCCGAGCGGATCGCCGACGAACGGGCGGCAGAGCCCTCCGAGGACTAGCCCTGACGGCGGATGCCTTCCCTTTCGTAGGGCTCCTGGGCTACGATTCGCCTTTCTGCCGGTGCGGCGCGCCCGCCGCCGACGGAGCGGGCTCCCTCGGGGATCCGCGGAAGGAGGGGGACGATGCGACTGCCCGACCCGATCGCGGCCCGCGCATCGGCGCGGACCAGCCCTAACCAGGCGTCCCGGCACATCCTCCACCACCATCTCTCCCGTCGGGCGTTCCTGCGCGGAACCGCGGGGGCCGCCGGAGCCGCCCTGGGAGCGAACGTCCTCGGCACGCTGCCTGCCCGAGCCGCCATTCCCGGAAGTGGGACCCCCAGGCCGATCCCTGGCGGCATCTCGCCCGCACCGGGTTCCCTGTTCCACGTGTTCCTCCCCGGGCCCGGGGCCGAGCCATCCCTGATCACCGACCTGAACGGGTTGACTGGGGTCGCGGTCGTGCAGGGGCCCTGGACGGCAACAGGATCGCCGACCGGCGGTGTCTCGTCCGGCGTGTGGGAAGCGGACATGCGCTTCATGAGGGGCCTGTTCATCGGCACCGACGGCCTGCGCCGGCAGGGCACGTTCGCCTTTACCTGAATCGATCTGTTCCCCGTGTCAGTTGGCACGGGTCAGATCCATGATTTCAATCCTGGCATCACGGCAAGCGGCCTGTTCTGGACCCAGGCCGTCCCGGTGGGCAGCGTTGCCGTCGATCTGGACGCCGGGACAGCGTCCCTCGTGGCCAGCGGCCTAACCCAGATGGACTTCTTCGACATCGGGAACGCCCTGTTCGGCGGAGGCCCGACCCCGGTGCCGGCGACGGTGTCCTTCGACGTGGAGTGGAGCGGGAAGTCCTCGGCAGGAATGGTCGACGACGCCACGAACGACTTCACGTTGAACTTCGTCCAGGGCATGGCGACGATGAGCTGGAGCGTGTCCTCAGGCGGCGCCGTCTACTCCTCGACCGGGCCGACGACGAGCGTGTTCGCGCAGATCGCGAAGGAGCGGAACGGGTTCTTCCACCCCGACTGATCCCGCGCCCGCCCGGTCCTAGCGTTTCGCCAGCGCCAGGAACTTCTCCACGATCCGGGGGCCTTCGGGTGTGAGGATCGACTCCGGGTGGAACTGCACGCCGAACCGCGGAAGCTCGCGGTGCTGGGTGGCCATGACCAGCCCGTCCTCGGTCCATGCCGTGAGCTGCAGATCCGCCGGCAGGCCGTCGCGGACGACGACCAGCGAGTGGTACCGGCCGGCCTCGAACGGGTTGCTCACGCCCTCCAGGATGCCGGCGCCGTCGTGGTAGACGAGCGATGCCTTGCCGTGGACCGGCGAGGCTCGATCGACCCGCCCCCCGCTGGCCACGCCGAGGGCCTGATGGCCGAGGCACACGCCGAGCACCGGCGTGGCCGGGGGAAGGACTGGACGAGGTTGTACGTGAACGAGTCGTAATGATCGACCACCAGGATCATCGGGGGGTCTCCACACTGTCCTCCATCCGCGCCGTCGGGTCCGCGCCTTCCGCGACGGCCGGAATGAGCGCGGCGGCCTTGGCCTTCGTCTCCCCAAGCTCGGTCTCGGGATCCGAATCGGCCACGACCCCGGCTCCCGTCTGGACGTGCGCCTGTCCGTCGGCGATCACGGCCGTGCGGATCGTGATGCAGAAGTCCAGATCGCCGGAGAAGGTCCGGTACCCCACGGCGCCTGCGTAGGGCCCCCGCGCCGTCGGCTCGGCCTCGGCGATCAGCTCCATGGCCCGTCGCTTCGGGGCTCCGGTCACGGTCCCGGCCGGGAAGGTGACCGCCAGCGCGTCCAGCGCGTCTTGCCCCTCGCCCAGATCGCCCTCCACGGTGCTCACGATGTGCATGACCTTGGAGAACCGCTCCACCACCATGAGCTCGGTGGGACGCACGGTTCCCGGCCGGCAGACGCGACCGAGGTCGTTGCGGGCCAGGTCCACGAGCATCGCGTGCTCGGCTTGCTCCTTGGGATCGGCGAGCAGCTCGTGCTCGAGCAGGCGGTCGCGCACCTCGGTCGCGCCGCGCGGCCGGGTCCCGGCGATGGGCCGGGTGGACGCCCGACGCCCTTCCACTCGAACGAGCGGCTCGGGTGAGGACCCGGCGAGCTCCATCGACAACATGCGGAGGAAGAACATGTACGGGGCCGGGTTCGAGACGCGCAACCGCCGGTAGATGGGGTAGCCGCCGTTTGGTGCGGGGAAGGAGACGCACCGAGACGGCACGCCCTGGTAGATGTCGCCGGCCAGGATATGGTCCTTGAACCCCGAGACGATCTGCCGGTACTGGGCGTCCTCCATGTTGGCCCGGCCGCTTCCCGCTGCCGGGGCGCCGGAATCGCGATCCTCGTCGATCGGCGTGGGGGCGGGGGCGGTGGCGGTGGAGACGGTCTCGGCCAACCCCTCCAGTGCGGACGTTCCCTCCTCATACGCGCCGGGGGGGACATGCGCCACGAGCAGCAGGCGCTGGCGCCAGTGGTCGAAGACCACGGCCCGGTCTACGACCAGGAGCCCGATGGCGGGGCACGGCGCCGTGTCCGGGCTGGGGACGGGCTGTCCGTCAAGTAGCTCGGCCGCCTCGTAGGCCAGGTAGCCCATGAGCCCACCGGTGAGCGAGGGGAGCTCGGGTAACCTGGGACCCGCCAACGAGCGGGCCAGCCGCCGGAGCTGCTCCCGCACGCCCTGGTCCCGCTCCGGTTCGGCGATGGGGAGCCCGCCGCGCCGGAGGTCCCGGATGGCCACCCCTCGGCGGTCCGCGGTGACCACCGCGGCAGGGTCGCCCGCGGCGAAGGAGTACCGTCCCCATCGTTCGGATCGCTCGACGCTCTCGAGCAGGATCCCCGGCCCGTCGGCTGCCAGGGCGGGGAAGACGCCGACCGGAGTCGACACGTCGGCCAGCAGCTCGGTCCACATCGGGACGAGCGCCCACGACGAGGCGAGCTCGTCGAACGTGTTCTGATCGGGCCGCACCTTCACGCCTTCAACCTCCCTGTTCAAACACGAAGCCCCGGGTCGCTGCCCGGGGCCTCCATCCAGTCTCGGTGCTTGGACGTGCTAGATGCGCGGCGGCCTCGGGCTCTTCGAGCCCCAAGGCCAGGACCAGCTGTTCTCCCGTCGCGCCATCGTGGCGGTGATTGTGCGGGTTCGGCCGGGGGACGTCAACGGCAGTGGGGTTCGTGGAATCCCGGCCCCGTTTCCGATACGTTCACGGGCCATGCCCACAGCCCCCTTGGCCGCGACGGTTGGACGGTGAGGAGGTCAGCCCGTCGGGCCGGCGTCTGGGTGGCGATCGCGGTGATGGTGGCTGTGCCGATGAGTTCATCTGGACTCGCGGCGGCGAAGGGCCCCAGGGCGCCGGTCTCGTCCCTGCACTTCGACGCGATCCCCAGGATCGGACCGAACTGGCCGGCTGACCCGTCGGGGGCCATCGGGGACGCGGCCATCGTGACGGCGGTGAACACCTCGATCGCGGTGTACGACCGGGCTGGTGTCGCGCTCCTCGCCCCGACCACGTTCGAGACGTTGGGCACGTTTCCACCGGGGACCGACGTGTTCGACCCCAAGGTCGTCTACGACCCCTATGCGAAGGAGTTCGTGCTGGCCTTCCTGGCCATCCATGACGGGCTCGAGCGGTCCTGGATCGTGCTCTCGGCCATGCCGGGCGCGACCGCCTCGGACCCGGCCTCCTGGTGCGTCCACCAGATCAGGGCGGATCAGGTGGAGCGAGACGGGAAGCAGTGGGCCGACTACCCGGGGCTGGGCTACGACCGAGACCGTGTGACCGTCACGAGCAACCAGTTCGACTTCACCGGACCCCAGGGGTTCGCCTACGCGCAAGTGCTGTCGTTCGACAAGACCGGTCTGTACGACTGCACGCAGCCCCTGAAGTTCGATGTCTTCGGCGGCACGGATACGAGCAACCCCGACGGCACCCGGGCCTTCACCGTGCAGCCGGCCACGAGCGCGGGGACGGCGCCATTGGACCAATACCTGATGTCTTTCAAGCGAACGCGGGCCGGCGGATCGGCCCTGGTGCTGTGGCGGCTCCGACAGACCACGGGCGGCCCCAGATTGACGCGGGTGGCGATCCCGGTCGGCAAGGCCACCGTCTCCCCATACGGAACGCAGGCGGGCGGCGGGCTCACCAACACCAACACGTGGTGGGATCCCGGAGACCTTCGCCTGGTGAACGCGTTCTACGATGCGGACCTTCAGCGCGTGTACGCCGCCCACGTCATCTTCAAGAACCTGAAGCCCGATGCCGTGACCGGCGGGTACCAGGAGGCCGTGATCCGCTGGTACGAGGTCGCGCCCGGCTCCTCGCTGAAGGCCTCGGCGGTCACGCGACATGGCATCGTAGGAACGCCGGAGACCGATGCGGGATGGCCGGTCGTCGCCACCGATGGGCTGGGCACCCTGTTCGTCACCTACAGCCGGGCCAGCGTGGTCACCGGGGAATACCTCTCCGCCTACGTGGCGGAGATCCCGGCCGGATCCACCATCGCCGAGATCGCGCTGCTCGCTGCGGGCGATGCCCGGATGGAGGCCGTCCGCGGTCCGGAGCGGTGGGGCGATTTCAACGCGATCAGCCGCGACCCCCTGAATCCCGCCGTGATGGCTGTCGTGAACCAGTACGCGAAGTCGGACGGCTCCGGTCCCACGGAGGACTGGCAGGAGACGGTGGACCTGGTCGGCAACGTCTGAGTGCGGCCTCCCCGTGTGGGCACGGGGAGGCCAGTATCCTGGGTCGTCCATGAGGATGTCCAGGCTCTTCGCTCGCACGCTCCGAGAGGATCCGAGCGAGGCCGAGGCGCCATCGCACCGGTTGCTCCTCCGCGCCGCGTACATCCGCCAAGTGATGGCGGGGGTGTACACGATGCTCCCGCTCGGCCTGCGGACGATGCGCAAGATCGAGCGCATCGTCCGCGAGGAGATGGACGGCTCCGGGGCACAGGAGATCCGCATGCCGATCCTCATTCCGGCCGAGCCCTGGAAGGTCACCGGCCGGTGGCAGGCCTACGGCGACCTGCTATTCACACCGACCGACCGCCACGGCCGGGAGCTCCTGCTTGGCCCGACCCACGAGGAGGTTGTGGCGCCGCTCGTCGCCGGGGAGCTCCCCTCCTACCGCGACCTGCCGGTGAACCTGTATCAGATCGAGTGGAAGTACCGGGACGAGTACCGCCCGCGGTTCGGTCTCCTACGGGTCCGGGAGTTCCTGATGAAGGACGCCTACTCGTTCGACCGGGACGATGAAGGGTTGCAGGCGTCCTACGACACGATGCTCCAGGCCTACCGGCGCGTGTTCGACCGGTGCGGGCTCACGTACGTGATCGTGGAGGCGGACCCAGGCACGATCGGCGGTGGCGTGAACCACGAGTTCATGGCCCACGCCGATGTGGGGGAGGATCTGTACGTCGCGTGTCCGAACGGCGACTACCTGGCCGACCTGGAGGCGGCAATGCCCCGCCCGCCCGAGCCCGCCGACACCACGGAGCTCGAGCCGCTCACAGAGGTCTCGACGCCCTCGGCGGCGACGATCGACGCCGTCTCGAAGCTGCTGGGCCGGCCGGCATCGGACATGCTGAAGTGCATCCTGTTCGACGTGGGCGGGCAGGCCGTGGCAGTGCTCGTCCCCGGCGACCGGGAGGTGAACGAGACCAAGGTGGCTCGGCGGTTCTTCCCTGCCCCGGTCCGTCGGTTCGAGGACGCCGACTTCGTCTCCCTCGGGCTGGTCAAGGGATACGTCGGGCCGCACGGCCTGCCCGACGACATCATGATCCTGGCCGACCACTCGGTCCGTGGGGGGAAGGACTGGGTGACGGGGGCGAACAAACCGGAGCACCACGTGACCGGGGCCAACGTCGGACGTGACTACCGGGTCGACGAGTACGCCGATCTGGTGCAGATCCGGGAGGGCGATCCCTGCCCGAACTGCGGCCAGCCACTCCGCATCGAGCGGTCGATCGTGGTGGGGCACATCTACCAACTGGGCACGACCTACAGCGAGCCGCTCAAGGCGACGTTCGTCGACGAGGACGGCACGGAGCGCCCGTACGTCATGGGCTGCTACGGCCTGGGAATCACCAGGACCATCGCGGCGGCCGTCGAGCAGAACCACGACGAGCTCGGCATCCGGTGGCCCAGGGCCCTGGCACCCTTCGAGGTCGTGGTGATCGTGGCCAACCGCGACGATGAGCAGGTGACGACGGAGGGGGAGCGGATCTACCTCGAACTGGTCGGGCTCGGCGTGGAGGTCCTCTTCGACGACCGCGACGAGTCGGCGGGGGTGAAGTTCGCCGACGCCGACCTCATGGGCCTCCCCGTGCAGATCGTGGTGGGGCGCCGCGGCGTGGACGCGGGGGCCGTCGACCTCAAGCTCCGGGCCACGGGTGAGCGATCCACGGCGCCGCTTCACCAGGCGGCATCGACCGCCACGGAGCTGTTGGCCGCGGCACCGTAGCCCGGGTACCCTCGCGAGATGGCCGTCGGCGCGCCCGGCCCGCTCAGGGACTTCGTGAAGCTCCATCCGGAGGTCGAGGCAGTCCTGCAGCACGTGGGCCTGCGGACCTGGGACCTGCTCCTGATCGACCTCGAGGGGAACTGGGTTCGCGACGAGTTCCCCTCCGAGGCCCGGGCCGAGGCGGCCTGCCGAGCCCTCGGCATCCGGATGCACCGGGGGTGGGACGATCCCCGCATGGCCAGGAGGATGGGCCGGCGGGACCACTGGAACCGACCCGGCGGCCAGCGCCGAGCCCTCTGAGGGCCTCACTCGCGGCCCTTCGGAACAACCGGTTCGGTATACTCGAAGCGCAAAGGAGCGGTTTCACCCGGAAGTGGGCGCGCGCCCACTTTCTTTTTCGAGGGGCGCGATGGACGTGGAGGCGCTGGTTCGGCCGGTGGTCGAGTCGGCGGGCCTGGAGATGTGGGAGGCCACCTTCCGCAAGGAGGGAGGCAGGATGGTGCTGCGGGTCGTGGTCGACCGGGAGGGAGGCGTCGATCTCGACACCATCTCGGAGACCTCCGAGCGGCTATCACGACGCCTGGACCTAGAGGACTTCGGACGAGGCCGCTACGAGCTCGAGGTGAGCTCGCCGGGCCTGGAGCGACCGCTCCATCACCCGCGACAGTTCGAGCGAAGCGTGGGAGCGAAGGTGAAAGTGAAGACGGTGGAGCCCATCGACGGCGCGAAGGTGTACGAGGGCGCGCTGGTCTCGGCCGACGCGGAGGCGATCGTACTCGCCACCGACGGCGGAGAGTTGCGCGTCCCCTACGAGAACGTCGCCTCGGCGCGGACGGTGTTCGAGTGGGGCGCCGACAGGAGCAGACGATGAATCCAGACATGATCGCGGCACTCCGGGAGCTGGAGCGGGAGAAGGGGATCGCGTTCCAGACGATCCTGGCAGGCCTGGAGGAGGCCATGGCCTCGGCTTACAAGTCGTGGTGGAAGCAGCAGCATCCCGACTTGGAGGACGAGAGCTTCGGCGTGCGCGCGTCGATCGACCCCGAGTCCGGGGACCTGCGGGTGTGGATCCAGGAGCTGGCCGAGACCGAAGAGGGCGAGCCCGAGGTGGTCTCGGAGAAGGAAGTGGAGGTCACCGACGAGTTCAAGGGCCGGATCGGCGCGCAGACGGCGAAGCAGGTCATCTTCCAGAAGCTCCGAGACGCCGAGCGGGAGATGACCTATGAGGAGTTCGCCGGGCGCGAGGGCGACGTGGTGACCGGCATCGTCCAGGCCCAGGAGCGGGACCGGCGGAGCATCCTGCTCGACCTGGGCAAGGTCGAGGCCCTGCTGCCTCACACCGAGCAGATTCCATCCGAGCAGGTCCGCCACGGTGAGCGAGTGAAGGCGTACATCACGGAGGTCCGTCGGGGGACGAAGGGTCCGCAGGTCGTCGTGTCAAGGAGCCATCCCGGCTTGCTGCGCAAGCTGTTCGAGATGGAAGTCCCGGAGATCGAGGAGGGCATCGTCGAGATCAAGGAGGTCGCTCGAGAGCCGGGACACCGCTCGAAGATCGCCGTGGCGTCGCGGGAGCCCGCGGTGGATCCGGTCGGCGCGTGCGTCGGCCCCAAGGGCTCACGCGTGCGTATGGTGGTGAACGAGCTTCGGGGGGAGAAGATCGATGTCGTGCCGTGGAGCGCCGACCCGGCACAGTTCGTGGCGAACGCGCTGCAGCCGGCGAAGGTGAAGGAGGTCATCACCGATCCGACCACCCAGACGGCCATGGTCGTCGTTCCCGACTATCAGCTGTCCCTTGCCATCGGCAAGGAGGGCCAGAACGCACGACTGGCGGCTCGCCTGACCGGCTGGCGGATCGACATCAAGAGCGAGACGCAGCACGCGGAGGAGCTGCGCGCACCTCGGGCGGCAATCCAAGCGGCCGAGGAGGTCCCGCCGGAAACCCGTGCGGTCGTGGAACCCGAGCCCGAGCCCGCGGCCGACGACGAGAAGACGGCCGAGGCCGAGGAGGCTCCTCCCGTCCAGGTCGACGACGAGCTGGCCCCAGTTGAACCCGCGCCCGCCGTGGTCGAGGAGACCGTCGAGGGCTGAGTCGTGGCTCCCCGCATGGGGCCCGATCGCATCTGCGTCGGCTGCCGGAAGGCTGCGGGCAAGCTCGACCTCATCAGGATCGTGCGAACGCCGCGGGGCGAGGTCCTGGTGGACGCAAACGGCACGGCGCCGGGACGAGGCGCGTACGTGCACGCCGATCGGGCGTGCGCGACGGCGGCGATCGCGCGCGGGACGCTGGCCAGGTCCCTTCGGGTGGGCCTTCGAGCGGAGGAAGCAGCTAGGCTAGGTGACGAGATCGAACGGGAGATCGAACGGGACGTGCGGCGATGAGGGTTCACGAGCTGGCGAAGGAACTGGGGGTGACGAGCAAGGACCTGCTCGCCGCCCTGGACGCGATGGGGTTCGAGGGCCGCACAGCTTCCTCCTCGGTCCCCGACGAGGCCGTTCCCCGCTTGCGGGCTTCGGGGGGCAAGGCCGTCCCGGGCGCCAAGCCGAAGGCAGCCCGGGAGGAGCCGGTGGCCAAGGCCCGGGCCAAGCCCAGAGCCAAGGCCGAGCCCGAACTGGAACCCAAGGCGGAGCCTAAACCGGAACCCGCCGCGGCTCGACCCGACGGGGCGGCAACGTCGACGGTCGCCGTTCCCCCGGTTGGTGCCACCCCCCCGGGGAAGCCGGCACCGACGGCCGCGCCGGCCAAGCCGACGCTGCCGTCGCTCAAGGTCGTCCGTGGCTCCAGCGCCCAGGACCTCGCCGAGAAGGTGGGCCGGACCCCTGCCGACATCGTGAAGATCCTCCTGTCGTTGGGAGAGATGGTCACCGCGACACAGTCGCTCTCGGACGAGGCCATCACGCTCGTTGCCACGGAGCTCGGGTACGAGGCCGAGGTCGTCGGCTTCGAGGAGGAGTTCGAGGAGGAGGAGCAGGTCGACGAGAGCCGCCTGCGACCCCGGCCGCCGGTGGTGACCGTCATGGGACACGTCGACCACGGCAAGACGCTCCTGCTCGACGCCATCCGAAAGACCGATGTCGTTTCGCAGGAGTTCGGAGGTATCACCCAGCACATCGGGGCCTACCAGGTGCACGTGAACGGGCGGGAGATCACGTTCATCGACACGCCGGGCCACGAGGCCTTCACGGCGATGCGGGCTCGAGGCGCCCAGGTCACGGACATCGCGGTGCTCGTGGTGGCCGCCGACGACGGGGTCAAGCCGCAGACGGTTGAGGCTCTGGACCACGCGCGGGCCGCAGGGGTGCCGATCATCGTGGCCGTGAACAAGGTGGACAAGCCCGAGGCCGACCCCCAGCGGGTCCGCCAGCAGATGGTGGAGCTCGGCGTGGTGCCCGCGGAATGGGGTGGGACCGTCGAGTTCGTCGACGTGTCGGCGAAGGCCCGGACCAACCTGGACGGCCTGCTCGAGACGATCGTCTTGGTCGCCGACCTCGAGGAGCTGAACGCCGATCCCGAGGGTCGGGCTCGCGGCGCCGTCATCGACGCCAACCTGGACAAGGGCCGGGGAGCGGTCGCGTCGGTGCTGGTGCAGAGGGGTTCACTCGACGTGGGGGACGCCCTCGTCGCCGGCAGCGCCTGGGCCAAGGTCCGGGCCATGCTGGACGAAAACGGGCGGCCCGTGAAGCAGGCCGGTCCCAGCAAGCCGGTGCAGATCCTCGGGTGGTCGGCGGTTCCGAACGCCGGCGACGACTTCCGCGAGGTCGAGGACGAGCGCGAGGCCCGGCATCTCGCGCAGGAGCGCGAGGCCAAGTTCCGGGCGGCCGAACTCGTGACCAGCCGCCCCCCCACGCTGCAGGAGCTGATGGCCCAGGCCCGCCAGGCGGAGGTTCCCGATCTGAACCTGGTGGTGAAGGCCGACGTTCAGGGCTCGCTCGGGGCCGTCATGGACGCCTTCCTGAAGCTGCCGCAGGAAGAGGTCCGGGTGAACATCATCCACGGGGCGGCGGGGGCGATCACGGAGAGCGACATCGCGCTGGCCGTGGCGTCGGACGCCATCGTGGTGGGATTCAACGTTCGCCCCGACGCCAACGCCCGGGAGCTCGCGGACCGCGAGGGCGTCGACGTCCGCCTGTACCGGGTCATCTACGAGGCCATCGACGACATCCGAAGCGCTCTCTCAGGCATGCTGAAGCCCGAGGAGAGGGAGATCGAGCTCGGTCGGGCAGAGGTCCGGGCCCTGTTCCGGGTTCCCCGGGTCGGCGTGGTCGCGGGCTCGTACGTT
>WNFZ01004592.1_pt1 | contig 21460 bp, 19 predicted proteins | sample 5400081 | NCBI WGS metagenome assembly WNFZ01 (sample SAMN13153365, study PRJNA577476) | soil metagenome | isolation source: 80 cm soil or saprolite under grassland replicate 1 | place: USA:California | collected 2016-06-15
TGGCGGAACGGGGCGCCGCGTGGCTCTTCGTGCGGTACGTTGTCGACCGCTACTCAGCCGGCAGTACGCTCGCCGACTGGAATGCGCTGACCCGGGCGATGGTTAGCACCACCAACACCGGCGCCGACAACATCGCTGCCGCAACGGGCGATCCTTTCGCAACCGTCGTAAGCCGCTGGGCGCTGGCGAACTGGGTGTCCGACCTGCCCGCCTTTGTGGCGCCCGCGGAGCTGAAGTACGACTCCTGGTCCTTCCGATCAACCTACGCGTCACTCAATGCGCAGCGACCCAGCGCGTTCCCGAACCCGTACCCGCTCGTTCCGACCGTCAGCGCCGGTCGCGATGTGAGCCGCAACGGCACGCTCCTGGCCGGATCGGGCATCTATCACCGGGCGACGCAGGCGCCGGGCGACCCCGGGTTCACGCTCAGCTTCACCGCCCCCAGCGGCGCGGTGATCGACGCCGCAAAGGTCCCGCGGTTGAATGTGATACGAATCCAGTGAGACGGCCGGACGGGCGGACAGCCCGACGGCCGGTCGCAGCGATTCTCGCGATGGCCTTCGCATTGGCCGTCCGGCCGTCCGGCCGTCTGGCGGCCCAGACGGAAGGCTCCATCCTCACCATCCTCCCGGGCTCCACACGCTCCGCGGCGCTGGGCGGTGCGGGCGCCGCGCTCGTCGGCGATGCGGGCGCGATGTTCGCGAACCCCGCCGGCATCGCCACGATTCACCACCTCAGCCTCGAAGGCTCGTACGAGCCCTACCTGGCCGGCAGCGCGCTGTCGACCGCGGCGCTGGCGCTGCGCGTCAGCCGTTGGACCTGGGGCGTCGGGGCGCAGACGCTCGACTATGGCTCGGAGCCCGAGATCGTCCCCGATCCGGCGACTGGGGGGCGCCGGGGGATGAGCACCGGCGCGTCGTTCCACCCGTACGAAGCGTTGGCCACGACGTCCTTCGTCTACCGGCGCGGCTTCGCGGCCGTCGGGGTCACCGGGAAGTACGATCGCCAGCAGATTGGCGCGGAAGTGAGCGACGCCTGGGCCGGTGACGTCGGGATGGCGATTGCGGTCTTCGACATCATGGCGGTCGGCGTCAGCGTGCAGAATCTCGGCGGCGATCTCGGTAACGGCGCGTTGCTGGCGCGGCGCACGCGCGCCGGCCTGACGCTGAACTATACCGACCCCCAGGGCACGTTCCGGCTGCTGACCACACTCGAAGGACAATGGACGCGCGACCGGCGCGCGGTGCTGGTGCAGGGCGTCGAGGGTGGTGTGGTGACCGGCGGCGTGGGACTGGTGGGACGGGTCGGGTACGCGACCCGGCCGGCGGTCACCGCTGCGTCGCGCGTGACGTTTGGGGGCGGCCTCGTGCTGGGGCGGCTGGCGATGGACTATGCGTTTCAGGCGTATGACGCACTGGGAGGCGGCACGCATCGCGTCGGGTTGCGATGGACGCCCTGACTGAGCGGGCGCGCCCGCGCTGGGGGCGCCTGCTCAGGCGCGTCCTCGCAATCGCCGTGGGCGCGGCGGCCGCTGGTGTGGCCCTCATGGTGATCGTCAGCGCCGACGCCCGCTACATCGCCCGCGCGGGTATCGAAGAGGCGCGCCTGCTGCTCCGCCGCCGGGCGATCGACAAGCTCATCGCCGACTCGACCACCGCCGCGCCGCTGCGCCAGCGCCTGGCGCTCGTCCTGGCCGCGCGCGCCTATGCCGCCGATTCCCTCGGTCTGGCGGTCGCCAAGACCTACACTACCTACGTGGACGTGGGTCGAGACACGCTGCTGCTCGTGCTGTCCGCCAGCCGCCGCGACAAGCTCCGCGAGGTCACGTGGCGGTATCCCATCGTGGGCACTGTGCCGTACAAGGGATTCTTCAAGGCGTCCCGCGCCCGCGCGGAGGCGCAGCAGCTCGAGTCGCAGGGCCTCGACGTTTTTCTGCGTCCCTCAGGCGCGTTCTCGACGCTGGGCTACTTGAGTGACCCACTGTTCTCGACCGCCACGAGTCGCGATACGATGGAGCTCGTGGCCACCGTGATTCACGAGCTCGCGCACAACACGCTGTACGTCAAGAGCCAGACGCCGTTCAACGAAAGCTTCGCCAGCTTCGTGGGCTATCGCGGAGCCGAGGCGTTCTTCCGCGCGCGGCGCGATACGGTGGATGCCCGGCGGGCGGCGGCGCGTTGGCGAGATGAGCGCACGCTGGACGTGTTCTACGCCGAGCTCGCCCGGCGGCTCGACTCGGCCTATGCGGAGCCGCTGGGTGGGGCGCGTCTGGAGCAGGTACGGAGCGCGCTGTTCGGGTGGGCACGCGAGCAGTTCCGCGGCCCCGTGGGACAATCCCTCGAGACCTATGATTGGCGCTGGTTCGCCCAGGCACCGCTGAACAATGCGGTGGTCATTGCCGAGCGGCTCTATCGGATGGATTTGAATCTGTTCGACGAGATCTATTTGCAGAATAATGCTGACATCGCCGAAACTGTCCGGGCGATCCAAATCCGCGTCTTCACACAGTCTGATCGGGATCCGTATCGCGCCCTCTACTCACGTCCCGGAATGAACTAGGGCGGTCAAGAAACAACTGCGGCGGTCGGGCGGTCGAACTGCAATAGCGGCGGTCAAACGACAAGTGCGGCGGTCAAACAACAACGGCGGCGGTCGGGCGGTCGAACTGCAACAGCGGCGGTCAACTAAGCGATCTGCACAACGCCCACGTAAGCTTGCTAGCGTCCGAACGGAGATGATCGAGTGCACGCCATTCTTCCAACGACAGGTATTCGAGCCTCTTCGCGACGTGCAGTGCGTATGCCACTTCTGAAAGCGACCCGATACTGATGTCGAGATACCTGCGGAATTCGCGCGGACCGCGCTTTGCGGATCCTTCGGCGATGTTTGCGGCAGAACTGAAGGCAGCTCTTCGAGCCTGCGATGTTAGTCCGTACAATTCGTGGCGAGGGAAGCGTTCAGTTGCCTTGTAGACTGCAACCGTGAGTTCATCGCACGCTTTCCATGCGTGCAGTCGTTCATAGGGCATCACGCAGCGAACATGACGTGGTTCTATGGTTCACTCAGGACCGCATTCATGCGCCACGCATCATTTGACCGCCCGACCGCCGTGACCGCCGCAGTTGTTTGTTGACCGCCAGACCGCCGCCTTTGCCTTTTGACCGCCGCAGTTGCTTCTTGACCGCCTAATTCCCGCGCAGACGCTCGGCATCCGCTACCCGCTGTAAGGCAATCCCGTACGCCGCAGTCCGGAACGTCACCTTCTTTTCTTTTGCCAGGTCGCGTACCGAAACGTACGCTTTCGTGATCGTAGCCTTCAGCTCACGGTTCACCTGCTCGTGCGTCCAGCGATACTGCTGGAGGTTCTGGGCCCATTCGTAGTAGCTGACCGTTACACCACCGGCGTTGGCGAGGAAGTCGGGGATCACCGCAATGCCCCGCTCTTCGAGGATGCGGTCGGCAGTCGGCGTGGTCGGCTCGTTCGCGCCTTCTACGACGACCTTGCAGTCCACCGTGTTGGCATTGGCCTCCTTGGTGATCACCCCGCCGAGTGCCGCGGGTACGAGCCATTCGCAGGGAATAGTCCACAGCTCTTCATTGGTGATGCGCCGGCCGCCCTGCCACTCGGACGCCGGCTTGGCCTGTGCGACGTGCGCTAAGAGTCCGGGAATGTCGAGCCCGTTGTCGTTGTAGATCCCGCCCGCCACGTCACTCACCGCGACCACTTTGGCGCCCGCCTCACTATCGAGCAGCCGCGCCAGATGGCTGCCGACGTTTCCGAAGCCCTGGATGACCACCCGGCCACCTTTGAGCGTGATGCCGAAGTCGCGGGCGTACTCCTGCATGACGTACATCACGCCGCGGCCGGTCGCCTCTTCGCGGCCCAGCGATCCGCCCAGCGCCACCGGTTTCCCGGTGACGACGGCGGGGCTGTAGCCCTGGCGGCTCGAGTACTCGTCGAGAATCCAGGCCATCACTTGCGCGTTGGTGTTGACGTCGGGGGCGGGAATGTCGCGGTAGGGGCCGAGCACGATCGCGATGCGCTGCGTAAAACGGCGCGTCAGCCGTTCCAGCTCGAGCTTGGAGAGCTTCTTCGGGTCGACGGTGACACCGCCTTTCGCGCCACCGAAGGGAATGTCCATCAGCGCCGTCTTCCACGTCATGATCGTGGCGAGACCCAGGACCTCGTCGTGATCGGCTTCAGGATGGTAGCGGATCCCTCCCTTGCAGGGCCCGCGGGCGCCGTTGTGCTGGATGCGATAGCCGGTGAACACCTCGATCCGCCCGTCGTCCATTCGCACCGGCACTTCGACCTGCACCTCGCGAAACGGCGACATGAGGATCTTCCGCATGTACGCTTCGAGGTTGATCAAGTCGGCGGCGCGGTCGAACTGACTTTGGACGATCGCCCGGCCCGACATCGGCGCACGGGTCGTGCGCGGCGGCTGCTCAGTCGCGGAAATGGCAGTCTCTGGCGTCAGAGGGGGCGCAGGCGACGGCCTGCCAGACGCGAGCCGGCGTGCTGAGCTTCGCTCGAGGCCTGGACGGGATTCGGCGCACGCTCGCGACGCTTGCCGGCGTCGGTCAGGACACCGATAACGTCGCTCGTCACGGCCGACGGCGTCTCGGCGGGGTGCTCGATCGCAAGGGCCAGACCTATCGACTGGCTGGCGAGTCTGCCAACGATGCCCGTCCAGGTCCTGTCCGCCGGGAGCGGCTGTAAGCCGACGATCAGGGGACAGACAGCAGGATCGAATCCGGAGGGCGTGACCAACGGCGCCCCCATGCGATCCGCCAGATCGTTGCAGGCCGGGAATTCCGGCCCGAGCAGGATGACCTGCCCGAAATGCCAGTCGCAATCGGCCGCGACCTCCGCGAACGTCGCGACGAGCGTCTCGTCACTCGGCGCGACCGGTCCGGGCGTGGGCGTGAGAACCACCGCGCCGGTGTCCGCGAACCAGCGCTCGGCGCGACTCAGATCCTCGGGGCGGCGGGGCGCGTAGGTCCCGTAGCGCCGCGTTGCGGCGATCTCCCGCTCGGCGTCGAGTTTCTGCTCGGCATGCTCGGCCGCCTGGGCGGCACCCTCGAAGGCGACTTCGGCCGCCTGATAGCGGCCCGCGTCGCGCAGCACGTGGCCGCGCAGCTTGAGCGTTTCGGTGTGCGGTTCGAGCGCGAAGGCGCGATCGAGCGCCAGCAGCGACCGATTGCGGTCGCCCAGCCTGTAGGCGGCGTAGCCCAGCTCGTGCCACACCAGCGCCAGGTCGGGATCGGCTTCCACCGCGCGCTCGAGCTCGACCAGTGCCTCGGGATAGCGTCCCAGCTCGGTGAGGGCGGCGCCACGAAGGGTGAACGAAAAGCCGGTTTCGCCGAACGTCGCACGGGCGCGGTCGGCCAGCTGTAGCGCCTCGGCTCCTCTGCCGCCGGCGCGCAGCAGCTCGAAGTATTCGGCCCAACCGGCTTTCAACTCCGGCTTGGCGGCCAGCAGCTCGTCGTACGCCGACTCGGCATCCCGCATCCGCCCCTCGCGCACCAGCCAGCGCGCCCGCGCCAGCGCCCGTTCGCTGCGCGCATCGGGGAACAGATCGTAGGATGCCGTGGTCCGCATGGCGCTCAAATCTACCCGGGCCCTTCTCGCTGGCTAGCGGCGACCTGCGTACCTACATTTCTGCCGGCATGGATCAAGACCGATTGCTGCGCGAGCTGAGCGAATTCCTGCGGATTCCCTCTGTTTCAACCTTGCCCGTCCATAACACCGATTGCCGCGCGGCCGCCGAGTGGGTCGCGGCCGACCTGCGCCGTCTCGGTGCTCGCGAGGTCGAGTTTCTGGGCAGCGAGACACATCCCGTCGTGTGGGGCAAAGGGCCCGAGGTTCCCGGCGCGCCGACGCTGGTGATTTACGGGCATTACGACGTGCAGCCGCCCGATCCGCTCGCCGAATGGACGACACCACCCTTCGCGCCCACCGTGCGAGACGGCCGCATTTACGCGCGCGGCTCCGCGGACGACAAAGGCCAGGTCTTCTGCCTGCTCAAGGCCATCGCCGCGTCGTCGCCGCCGCCGGTGAACTTCCGGTTTCTGATCGAGGGGGAAGAAGAGTACGGCTCGAAGGTCCTCTTCGACCTTCTGAAACGCGAGCCGCAGCGCGTCCGCGCCGATGCGGTGCTCGTCGCGGATATGTCGTACGTCGCGGCCGGGTGGCCCGCGGTCTATACGACGTTGCGTGGCCTGTGCTATGCGGAGATCACCGTTCGCACCTCGAAGACCGATCTGCACTCGGGCGAGTACGGTGGTGCCGCACCGAACGCGCACGAGGAGTTGTGCCGGCTGCTGACGCGTCTCAAGGGCGAAGATGGCCGCATCACCATCCCCGGTTTTTACGCGGCGGTGAAGCGTCCTTCCAGAGCGGAGCTGGCAGCGTGGAAGAAGTTACCGTTCAATGAGAAGGACTTCCTGAACAAGCGCGTACAAGGCAAGGGGCTCGTGGGGTTGAAGCAGCACTCCGTGCTCGAGCGCTTGTGGGCGCTTCCGACGTTCGAGATTCACGGCATCCTCGGTGGCTTCACCGGCCAGGGCGCGAAGACGGTCATTCCCGCGGAAGCAACGGCAAAAGTCAGCATGCGGCTCGTTCCCAACCAAAAGCTGAAGACCGTCGAGCGGCAACTCGCGGCGGCGGTCAAACGCCTGGCGCCGAAGCACGTGACGGCCAGCGTGCGGTTTCTCCACGGTGCCGATCCGGCGCAGATCACGCTCGAGCATCCGTCCTTCAAGCTGTTGGACCAGGCCTTCAGGAAGGTCACCGGCCGGGGCACGGTCCCCGCGCGGGCCGGTGGCTCGATTCCCGTGGTGCCCGCGCTCGCGTCGGCGGGCGCGCCGGTGATTCTCACCGGCATCGGGCTGCCTGATGACCGGCTGCATGCACCCAACGAAAAGCTGGAGCTCAAGCAGCTGTGGGACGGCATCGAGGTATTCCGGACGTTCTACGAACTGCTGGGCCCTGTACCTCGCCGGCCTCGGTTACCTCGCAATCTGCGGGATGCTCGTGCTGCACCACTACAAACCCGACTACAGTTACATCCCTACCGACCCCGCAGCGACGAGATACTGGTACTCACGCCCTGGATACGACTGGTGGGTTCAGATGAGACCACGGTGTAACTCGGTCGAGGTCGAGCTGGCACACCGGACTTCGCCGGCGCCAGCGGGATCTTATGCCCACGCGTATAGCGCCGCCTGTTATGCCCTCGCCGGAAAGATCGATTCGGCGCGCGCCATCATCGACCGTTTACCGCAGGGCGATCGCTATAAAGCCGCCGGAATGGTGTTCGACATCGCTCATCCGATTGCCGACGCGGGTGACGATCGCTCCGCAGGGCCGATCATGGAGCTGGTCATCAGCTACTGGCCCAATCATTACATGGCGCTGTATCACGCTGGCATGGCCGAGTATGCGCTGGGCGAATCACAGCTCGCACGCAAGAATCTCAGGGCATTCCTGTCCTACTATCCCCAGAATGACGGTTGGACACGCAACGCGCAGCTCACGCTCGCGCGATTGGGAGCGGCAGAGGCAGAGGTGGGGGGAGGGGTCAGGTGAGCGCGGCGATCGCGTGGCGCAGGACCGTTCCATTCGACATCCTGCCGTTGGTCGCTGTGGTGGCCATCGGCGGGATCGTCGCAGCGTTCCTGGCCCGGAATCCCATGCTCCTGATCACGAGCCCGGCCGTGGCGGCCGCCCTCGCTCTGGTAGCGACCTTCGGAGATCGGACCCCGGAGTGGAACCGCGCGGCTCTTCCGGTTCTCGCTCGGTTGCCGGATAGCCAAGCCCGGGTCCTACTGGCCGACCTGTTGCGGCGAGCCGCCGCGGTTCCCGCGGCTGCGCAACCCGGTCCACTAGTTGCGGCGGCATGCGAAGCGGCCCGCCAGCTTTCCGCTCTAGAGATCCATCTCGCCGCCTTCGATGCCCAGCAGGGCACGTCGCTCGATCACTCTCCTCGCTGGCGCGATGCACTCGAACGCTGCCAGCGTGGTCGGGATCTGCTCACGGGTCGTTTGCGGGACGCGAGCGCCGCCCTGAGCCGTTGGCAGGCTGAGCAAAGCAAGAGCGCAACGGAGAGTCTGGCGGAGCTGGCGCGGGAATTGAATGACGAAATCCGCTTCCAGCACGAAGCGGCCCGCGAGGTGGAGGCGTTGCTGTCCTAATGGGAGCCTGGAGTCAGGAGTCAGGAGGCGGGTTGATCGCTGGATCCTGGCGCCCGACTCCTGAGTTGTGAAGTCGACGCCTCAAGGCTCGGATCAATCCTCCAAGCATTTTTGCGATGCCGTTGCACGAATCGAGCGCTTGCCTTTGATCGTCCTCAGAGATGTACTCCAGCCGTCGCGCGATCTGGACCTGCGTCTCGACCTCATTTAGCGATCCGACAGCTACGGAAAGGTGGCGCAGGTAATCTCCTGTCCTCGATCTTCCGTGTCCCTCCGCAATATTCGAAGGCACGGAGACGGCTGCGCGCCGTAGTTGGTCAACCAATGAGAAGCGCTCGTCCTTGGGGAATGTTGCGGTAATGCGATAAATCGCGACGACGAGATCCATCGAATCCTGCCACACGATGAGATCGCGATACCCACGGAGGGGCCCAGACGTGTGTGTGGCTGTGCTGCTCGTGACCATAACAACAACATGCGAAAGACCGTCTCGAAATGGACAACCACTTCTACGTCACTCGGCGCCTTTTCACGCGCCCTGACTCCAGACTCCTAGCTCCCGACTCCGTGCTTCTTGCTGGCGTTCCGAAACTTGTTGATCTCGTGCTGCGTCAGGCCGCGGCCGCCGTAGCGCTCTTCGGTCCACGGATCGCCGTGCATGTGATAGCTCGAACCCGCGGACCCACTTCGCACTCTTCCAGAAATAGAGATGCGGCACCAGTAGCCGCGCGGGCCAGCCGTGCTCGGGCGTCAAGTCCTCACCGGCCCAGTGCAGCGCAATGAGATTGTCGGGCCGGTTCAAGTCGGCGAGGGGCAGATTGGTCGTGAATCCCTGCTCGGCGACCACGAGGCAATAACGCGCCGCCGGCTTGAGACCCGCGCGCTCGAGCAGTGCCTGCACCGGGACGCCTTCGAATGTGTTGTCGAGTCTGCTCCAGGTGGTGACGCAGTGGATGTCGCACACGACGCGCTTGCGGGGCAACGCGAGGAATGCTTCGTAGCTCAGGGAGAAAGGGCGCTCGACGAGCCCGCCCACCGTAAACGTCCACTTCGCAGTATCGACGGTCGGGACATCGCCGTAGTGCAGCACCGGCCATTTGGTGGTTTGGATCTGGCCGGGAGGGACCCTCGGGTTTCCCACGCTCAAGCGCTCTTCAGAATGGGATCAACATCGAAGGCCTTTTGAAATCCTTTCACCACCGCCGCGACGCTCTTCTCCCACAACGTTTCCCGTTTCCCGTTTCCCGTTTCCCGCTCCACCGACGTCATCACCACGCCGGGAATCCCACACGGCACGATCCGCTCGAATTGCGCGAGGTCGGTCGTGACATTGAGCGCGAAGCCGTGCCACGTGACCCATTGCTTCACGTGGATGCCGATGCTCGCGATCTTCCGGCCACGCGTCCAGACGCCCGTGAATCCCGGATTGCGTTCGCCGGGGATGGCGAGAAGGCCCAGGGCCTCGATGAGCGCCTGCTCCAGCGTGCGCAAGTACCAGTGAAGATCCTTCCTGTACGCGGCCAGATCGAAAATGGGGTACCCGACGAGTTGTCCCGGCCCGTGAAACGTGACGTCGCCACCCCGCTCGACCTCGAACACGTCGACGCCGGCGGGCTGCAACAGATGCTCGGCGTGGAAATTCCTGCCTAGTGTGACGACAGGCGGGTGCTCCAGCAGCAGCAGCACATCGTGCGGCAGGCGGCCCGCAATCCTGTCTTCGGCGAGCTGCCGCTGCCACTCGAGTCCCTCGCCATAGGGAACCGTGCCTGCCTCGATAATCTCGAGCGCGTTCATGGGGGACCCGTCCCCCTTCCCGCTTCCCCCTTCCCCCGCAGCGCCCAGCGAGTCGCGAGGATGCCGAACGCCACGTTGAGCAGGAGCCACACGATCATGCCGAGAATGCCGAAGAAGCGGTCGAGGGGCGCGGCGAGAAAACCGATCAGAATCGCACCGACAGCCCCCAGGACGGCGATCACGCCGCGCTGCCAGATGTTGTCGAGGGCAGCGCAGCGATACCACGCCACCGCGCCGCCGACGCCGACCGCCGCGACGAGTCCGGCAAGCAGCGGATCGGCGGCGGTGTCGCGATAGGCGCCTGGCTCGAGATCGCCGCGCAGGATCGAGGCGACGATCTGGGCCGCCGTGAGGCAGGCGCCGCCGAAGCCCACCCCGGCGGCGAGGGAGCCGAGCCCGAGGGCGAGCGGGTCCTTGACCGGTGCGTCGCTCAAATGTGCAGGACGCGGCCCAGCGAATCGAGCGCCGCCTCGCCGACCGCTTCCGACATCGTGGGATGGGCGTGAATCGCGAGATCGATTTCTTCGACGGTGTATTCGTTCTCGCGCGCGACGGCCAGCTCGTGGATCATCTCGGACGCATGCGCGCCGACGATGTGCGCGCCCAGGATTTCGCCGTATTTCTTGTCGCGCAGAATCTTCACGAAGCCTTCCGTTTCCCCCGTCCCGCGTGCCCGCCCGTTCGCGGAAAACGGGAATTTGCCTGCCACGTAATCGAGCTTCTTCTCCTTGCACTGATCCTCGGTCAGCCCGATGCTCGCTACCTCGGGGTGGCAATACGTCACGCTGGGCACGTTGTCGTACTTGATGGGATGCGGCTTCTGGCCCGCGATGATCTCCGCGACGACGGCGCCTTCGCGAAATCCCTTGTGCGCCAGCATCGGCGGCCCCGCCACGTCGCCGATCGCGTAGTATCCCGGCGCCGTCGTCTGGAGATTCTTGTCGACCTTGATGAAGCCGCGGTCCGTCAACTGGATGCCGCATTCCTTGAGGCCGATGTTTTCCGTGTTCACGGCGCGTCCGGCCGCCATGAGCACGGCCGCCACCGTGAGCTGCTTCTTCTCGCCCCCCCCGCCCCCCCCAGCCTCCACGTCGAGCGTGACCTTGTCCTTCCCCACGGTTGCTTTCGTGACTGTGGCGCCGGCGATGACGTCGATGCCGCGCTTGCGGTAGCTCTTGGTGAGCACGTCCGACGCCTCCGCGTCCTCGATGGGAAGAATGCGGGGCAGGGCTTCGAGGAGCGTGATCTTCACCCCGAACGCCTGGAAGATGTCGGCGAACTCCATGCCGACGGCCCCGGCGCCGATGATGGCGAGTGAGTCCGGCACCCGCTCGAGCAGCAGCGCTTCATCCGACGAGATCACCGTCGTCTTGTTGATTTCCAGGCCGATCTGCGGAATGCCTTTCACGCGAGAGCCGGTGGCGATGACGACGGCCTTTTTTGCCTCGTGCACGTCGCTGCCGACCTTCACCTTCTTCCCGGGCTGCAGCACGCCCGTGCCTTTGATGACGGTGATCTTGTGCTTCTTCATCAGGAACTCGACGCCTTTCGAGTTCTGATCGCTCACGCGGCGCGAGCGTTTCATCGCCACGCCGTAGTCGGTTTTGACGCTGCTCGCTTCGACGCCGAAGTCCTTCGATTCCTTCAGCAGGCCGGCGATGTACGCGGAATGCAGCAGGGCTTTGGTCGGGATGCAGCCAATGTTGACGCACACCCCGCCCAGTTTCTCCCGTTCCACGACGGCCGTGCTGAGGCCGAGTTGGGCGCTCCGAATCGCGCAGATATAGCCTGCGGGGCCGCCGCCGAGAATGATGACATCGAAAGTAGCCACGAACTCCCCTTGTCGGATGGGCGGATCGTCGGATGGGCGGATGGTCGATCGTGGCGATCCGACCATCCGGCCATCCGACCATCCGCCGATTACAACAGCATTGCCAGCGGATTCTCCAGCATCTGTTTCAGCGTTTTCAGAAACGCCGCGCCGGTCGCCCCGTCGATCACGCGGTGATCGCAGCTCATCGTCACGCGCAGGCGCCGCCGCACCACGACGCGATCCCCGTCCGGCACGGCCTTGGGCACGATGGTGCCGATGGCGACGATGCCTGCCTCGGGTGGGTTGATCACCGCGGTGAACTGATCGATATCGAACATGCCGAGGTTCGACACGCTGAACGTGGCGCCGGTGTATTCCTCGGGCTTGAGGCGACGATTGCGCGCCCGTCCCGCGAGCTCGCGTGCCTCGGCGCCGATCTCGCTCAACGTCTTCATGTCGGCATGCCGGATGACCGGCGTGATCAGGCCGTCCTCGATCGCGACCGCCATGCCGACGTGCACGTCGTTCCAGTAGCGGATGTGATCTTCCTGGAACCAGGCGTTGCAGGGGCGATGGCGCACCAGTGCCAGCGCCACGGCTTTGATCACGATGTCGTTGAACGAGATCTTCCCGCCGTCCTCGCCGAGCTGCCGGTTGAGCGCCTCGCGGGCTTCGGCGGCGCGCTCCATGTCGATCTCGGTGGTGAGGAAGAAATGCGGAATCGGGCCGATCGACGCGACCAGACGCTTGGCGATCGTCTTGCGGATCTGCGTGAGGGGGACGTCTTCGTACGGCACACCGGTGCGCGGTGCGCGGTCCGCGGTGCGCGGGACTGCCGATGCCGGTGCGACAGGTGCAGTGGCCGAAGCACCCTCGAGGTCGCGCTTGATGACCCGACCACCAGGACCAGATCCTTGGACAAGCTTGAGGTCGACACCGACGTCTTTCGCGATGCGTTTGGCGAGCGGCGACGCCTTCACCCGCGAAGCATCGGGGGGAGCGGCGACAAGAGTGGCCGGTTGCACCGACGTTGCGGCTGGCCCCGGCGCGGGAGCGGGCTTCGGTGAGGTTTCCCGCGTACCGCTCACCGCGGACCGCTCACCCTTCGGCGCCGGCGCTCCTGCCCCATCCCCGTCCACTTTCTCTCCAGGCTTGCCGATCCACGCGACGACGTTGCCCACCGGCACGGTCGTCCCCTCAGGCACCATGACCTTGATGAGCTGGCCATCGGCGCGCGCGACCAGCTCCATCACGGCCTTGTCGGTCTCGACCTCGGCCAGCGTCTCGCCCGACTTCACGGCATCGCCCTCGTGCTTCGTCCATTTCACGAGGCGCCCCTCCTCCATCGTGGGCGACAGCGCCTCCATGTGGACTTTGGTGGCCATAGAACGCGTGCTAAGAGGCTAAGGGGCTAAGCATCTAGGTACAGGACCTTGCGTGCCGCCGCCACAACTTTTTCGGGCGACGCTTTCGCCGCGCGCTCGAGCAGCTTGTTGTAGGGCATCGGGACGTCGGCCTGGGTAACGCGTTGCACGGGGGCGTCGAGGTCATCGAAGCCGTCGCGCTGGATGATGTCGACGATCTGTGCCCCGATGCCACCGTGCGGCCATCCTTCTTCCACCACGACGGCGCGGTTCGTTTTCCTGACCGAATCGAGAATCGCCGCTTCATCGATGGGGCGCAGCGACCGCAGGTCGAGCACTTCCGCCGACACGTTATCCTGGGCGAGCTGCTCCGCCGCCTTGAGCGCGACGCTGAGCGTCTTCGAGTGGCACACCAACGTCACGTCGTTGCCTTCGCGCTTGAGGTCGGCGCGCCCGATGGGGACGATGTGCTCCCCGTCGGGCACTTCGCCCTTCACGTTGTAGAGCATTTCGCCTTCGAGCACGATCACCGGGTTATTGTCGCGAATCGCCGACTTGAGCAGGCCCTTCGCGTCGGCGGGCGTCGCCGGCGCGACGACCTTCAGCCCGGGGATATGGGCGAGCCAGCTCTCCCAGGCCTGCGAGTGCTGTGACGACAGCTGCAGCGCCGCGCCGTTGGGACCGCGGAAGACGATCGGCATGGAGATCTGGCCGCCCGACATGTACAGCATCTTCGCGGCGGAATTCACGATCTGATCGAGCGCGAGCAGCCCAAAATTCCAGGTCATGAACTCGACGACGGGCCGGAGCCCACCCATCGCCGCTCCCACGCCGATCCCGGCGAACCCCAGCTCCGCGATCGGCGTGTCCACGACGCGCTTCGGCCCGAACTCCTCCAGCAGGCCGCGGCTCACCTTGTACGCGCCCTGATAGACGCCCACCTCTTCGCCCATCAGGAAGACGTTGGGATCGCGCTGCATCTCTTCGCGCAACGCCTGATTCAATGCGTCTCGGTAAGTGAGCGTGGCCATCAGTCGACCAGGACGTCGGTGAACAGCTCGTCGGGATCGGGATCCGGGCTGTCGTCGGCAAACTTCACCGCTTCTTCGATCTCGGCGTGGACCTCGGCGTCGAGCGCATCGAGCGCCGCCTGGTCGAGCACGCCGTCGTCTTTCAGCTTTGCGGCCAGCTGGGTGATCGGATCGCGCGCCTTCTGCTCCTCGACTTCGTCTTTGGTGCGATAGACGCCGTGCAACGGGTCGGACATCGAGTGGCCCATGAACCGATAGGTGCGCACCTCGAGCAACGTGGGATGACTGTGCTTGCGCGCCCGCTCGACCGCGCGCCGCGTCGCGTCGTACACCGTCAGCGCGTTCATCCCGTCGACCAGCTCCGCGGCCATGTCGTAGCTGCACGCATGCTCGACGATGTCGGTCACCGCGGCGACGCGCTCGAACGCCGTTCCCATGCCGTAGCGATTGTTCTCGCACAGGAAGACGATCGGCAGCTTCCATACGGACGCCATGTTCAACGTCTCGTGGAACGCGCCGATGTTCACCGCGGCCTCGCCAAAGAAGCAGACGCACACCTGATCGCTGCCCTTGTACTTGCTCGCGAACGCCAGCCCGGCGCCCAGGGGGACGTGGCCGCCGACGATCCCGTGACCACCCATGAATCCGCGTTTGGCGTCGAACAGGTGCATGGAGCCGCCCTTCCCCTTCGAGCACCCCGTCGCCTTGCCGAACAGCTCCGCCATCACCGCGTTCGCGGGGATGCCCTTGATCAGCGCCTGCCCGTGCTCGCGGTAGGAGCAGATGACGTAGTCGTCATCGCGCAGCGCGGCGAGCGCGCCGACCCCTACCGCTTCCTGTCCGATGTACAGGTGGCAGAACCCGCCGATCTTGCCGAGGGCGTACGCTTCGGCTGCTTTCTCTTCGAAGCGACGGATCAGCAGCATCTGCCGCAGCATGCGGAGATGCAGCTCGGATTGCGCCGTGTCCTTCGCGGCTCGAGCGGTGGCAGTCATGCGGTCGCCGCCTCCACTTGCTCCCACGCGTGATAACTGGAGCGGACCAGCGGCCCGGATTCGACATGCCGGAAGCCAAGCGACATTCCGTAACGCTTCAGCTCGGCGAATTCGTCGGGCGCGTACCAGCGCGCGATGGGCAGATGCTGATCGGACGGCCGCAGGTACTGGCCGATGGTCACGATGTCGACGCGGGCAGCGCGCAAGTCGCGCATCGCAGCCAGCAGCTCGTCCCAGTCCTCTCCCAGCCCACAAATCAGGCCGGACTTGGTGAGCAGCTCGGGCTGCATCTCCTTGGCGCGCTCGAGCAGCTCCAACGCCCGCGAGTAGCGGCCGCCGGGCCGGGCGATGCGATAGAGCCGGGCGATCGTTTCGAGGTTGTGATTGAGGATGTCGGGTTTGGCGTCAACGATGAGGCGGAGCGCTGCGGGGTTGCCCTTGAAGTCGGGAATCAGCACCTCGACCGACGTCTCGGGCAGCAGGCGGCGGATCTCGGCGATGCATGCGGCGAAAACCTCCGCGCCCCCGTTCGGCAAATCGTCGCGATCCACGCTCGTGATCACGACATGTTTCAGCCCCATTTGCGCCACCGCGGCCGCGAGGCGCTGCGGCTCGTTGCTATCGAGCGGCTGCGGCGTGCCGTGCGCCACGGCGCAGTACGCACAATTCCGCGTACACACGTCGCCGAGGATCATGAAGGTGGCAGCGCGGTGCTCCCAGCACTCCCCGATGTTGGGGCAGTGCGCTTCCTCGCACACCGTGTGGAGCTTGAGGTCGCGCATCATGTGTTTGAGCGCGAGATAGTTGGGACCGCCGGGTGCCTTCACCTTCAGCCAGGCGGGCTTGCGAGTGGCCTCGGATGCGGGAGGTGGTTGGGACGGCTGGATCTGAACAAGGGGGGCGGCCATGGAAAGACGAAGATAAGCACCGCTTAAGGGGCAGGGTAGGCCGTTTGTCAACCAGACGGTTGATTTCCGTCCCGGTTTTTCAGCCTCCTCAACTCGTTCTCGACCTCCGTTGCTGTGCCCAAGGTCCCATCCGCGATATCGGCCAGTTCTTCCGCTTCCTTCCATTGTCGCTCGAGCTCTTCGACCTCCGCTCGTTCGTCCACGGCCATCTCGAGGGCAAGCCCGCGCTCGGGCCGCAAGTTTCGCAGCATGAGCTCGCGCCGGGCGATATCGCGTACGAGGCGATCGGGGCCGCCGATCTGATCGACTTCGCGCGCCGCGTCCTCCGCTCGACGCCGGCCGCCGCGTTTCAGATTCAGATAGGTCAGGCCCTGCCGCAGCATGTGCGTGGCCTCGTTTGCCATGAGCTGCGCCCCCTCAGTGTGGCAGTGCGGGCAACTCACGAGGACTGCCATGTCGGCGTGGCGATCGGGGACGAGGCGCGCAAACTGGACGTGACGCGCCCGCAGCTGCATCACGCTGCCGCAGTGCGCGCAGATCGGCGGCTCGACCAAAGCCACTTTGCGGCCGCCGACCATGCGCAAGTAGATCCAGTCCGCCAGCCGGTGGATGTTCCACACGAGCATCCCGAATCCGCCGCCGGCCGCCACGTTGGCGGCGATTCCCAGGCCAACCGCGGCGACGGTGAGGGGAACGACGACTTTCATGCGCTCCCGTTGGCGGTTGCGCAGCCGCTCGCCGTAGCGCCACGTCGCGAGCTCCAGGCGCGGCGGCTTGCCCACGCGCACGAAGTCGTAGCGTTCCCAGCGAATCAGCGCGACCTGATCGGTGGATGCTGCGACACGGCCCTGGCTGGCGGCGCTCGCCACGGCCTCGATGCGCTCCAGCCGGTCATCGAACGGGGTGAGGTTCCAGCGACTGCAGCGCGGACAAACAACCCACAACCGGCCCTTCCACTCGTCGAACGCAATGCGGCGTCCAACGCCGAGTCCTGATGGGCCGCCATCACCGTCAAACGACGCATTGCAGAAGGCACAACGGACAAACATCCTAGGAAGTAAATCGCTCGGGGGCGAGAGAGGCAATCTCTATCTCGGATGCTCCCGTGGTGATCAGATTTACGATGATCTCGCCGGTGAGGGCCGCCAGCAGCACGCCGTTGCGCCCATGCCCGGTGGCGTACCACAACCCCCGCACCTCGGGATCGGGGCCGACGATGGGGCGTCCGTCTGGCGTCACGGGCCGCAGCCCCGCCCACGTACGCGTCGGGACCGAAGGCAGGTGAGGCAGCAGGCGTTGTGCGGCCGCCACGATCTCCGTTATTCCTGCCTGTGTAACTCCGCCGTCGAATCCGACGCGTTCCATTGTACTGCCGAAGATTGCCTCACCACCGCGCGCGAGCACGTAGCCGTGGTCATAGTAGAGGACCGTACGCGGCATGTCGGCCGGCCACGGCGCGGCTGCCATTTGTCCCCGAACGGGTTCGACGGGTAGCCGTCGCGGCAGGTGCTCGATCGCCGTCGACCACGCGCCGGCCGCGATGATCACGTGCTCCGCCTTGATCTTGCCGGCCGTTGTCTCGACGCCCGTCGCGCGGCCCAGAATCGTGGTGAGACGGTTCACCCGTGCGTTGAGTGTCTGTGCGCCGGAGCGCTGCGCGTCGGCGCGCAATGCGCGAGCCAGCGCGGGCGCGTCCACCGCTCCGTCCTCGGGCGCAAACATGGCGCCGAGACAGGGTGCGGTGGCGGGGAATCGGTCCGCGACGTCCGCCGGCTCCAGCCAATCGCAGCGCAGTCCCGCCTGGCGCTGGTGGGCGACGGCGTCCCGTAGCCGCTCCGCATCGGCCTCCTCGAACGCCAGGGAAGCGATCCCTTCGCGCCAGAGCCCGATGTCGATGCCTGTGGTTTCGGCGAGCGCGGACGCCAGGGTGTCGTAGAGGTCGCGGGCGCGCAATCCCAGCGCACGCAGCGCTTCATCCGTGCGCTCGATCTGCGGGCCCAGGATCCCCGCCGACGCCGCCGATGCCGCAGCCGGCTCAGGGCCCGGCTCACAAATCAGGACACGCAGGCCCCGCAGTGCGAGGGCACGGGCGCAGGCGGCGCCGATGATGCCGCCGCCCGCGACTAAGACTTCACAAGGCGAAACTTTGTGCGACATTTAGGCGTACGCTGCGGACGCACCGGACACCACGGAGGTAATCATGTTCCGGAGCATTTTGGGGTTCGCGATTCTCGCCGTCGTTGCATGGCTCGGTCTCAAACTGATTTTCGGCATTCTTGGCAGCCTGGTCGGCCTCGCGATGACTGTCCTGTGGCTCGCGTTCATCGGGTTCGTCGTCTATGTCGCGTTGCGTCTCGTCAGCCCGCGCACCGCGGATCGCGTTCGAGACATGATCAAGGGACGCCCCACCGAATCCTAAGGCGTGAGCTTCGATAGAACGGCCCACGCGAGCAGCGGAAACAAGATTTCGTGGTGGCCGGTGAGCTGAATGCCGCGGCCCCCCGCGAGCGTCGGGCGCTCTACGACGTTCACCCGCGGCCGGTAATGGCGTTGCATGTCGCAGTCGCACGCAGTGAAGTCCTTCGGTTTTCCCCCATTCAAATTGCGTGCAACGGTCAAAGCTTTGAGAAAGACCTCGGGCATCACGACGGCGCTGCCGAGGTTCAACACGACGCCGCCCTCGTCGAGGTCGGGAAGCGCGCCGGCCAGGCGTTTGAAATCGCGATGGCTCGTGGTGCCGACCGTCGCGCCATCGGCGGTGGGATGTTGATGAATGATCTCCGCGCCGATTGCCGCATGGACGGTCACCGGCACGCCGAGCTCCGCGCAGGCGACCAAGACCGACACGTCACGTCCGGGAAGATCCTTGCGGGCGCGCAGGTATTCGGCGAGCGCCTCGCCCGCGCCCTGCGTGCCCTGAGCGCCGCGCGCCAGGGCGGCATTCATCTCGCGTCCGGTCTCCTCCGCCATCCCGAAGGTGCCGTCGCCCAGCCCGGCCGCGACGTCTTCGCTCGTGCCGCCGTATGCCGCCAGCTCGAAATCGTGGATCGCAGCGCTGCCGTTCATCGCGACGAGCGTAATCGCGCGCTTCCGCATTAGGGCGATCAGCAGCGGCCCCAGTCCTACCTTGATGACGTGCCCACCCAGCATCGCGAGGACCGCACGGCGGCCGGCCGCGGCCGCTACTTGATCGACGACGTAGCGCAGCTCCTGAGCGGCCAGGATTGCGGGCAGCGAGTCGATGAACGCATTGAAGGAGCGATCGGAGGGCTGGGGTGCGTGGGCGAGCAGCGAAGCATCGACTTTGTGGTGGCGTTTGGATACGGGGACAGTCTTGAGGCGGGAGAAGTCGGCTTCGCGGTAATCGGTCATTACTGCGCTCCTGTCGCTCCCGGGACCACGTACTCCTTGAGTTTCAGCGTCACCTGGCCGAACGAGAAGTTCGACTGAATCGCCAGCACGAGCCGTTGCGCGTCATCCGACAGCCAGATGCGGGTCTCCGACTTCTCCGCAAAGATGCCGCGGCCCTGCGGAATCTTGGGCCGGACCACGAGCGCGCGCCACTTCTTGCCCGCCACGCTCACCCGTTCGCGCCCCAGGACCTCGACGATCACCGGATTGCGGTCGGGGCGAAAATAGCGGGCGTATTCGTACTTCTTGCCGACCTCGAGCGGCACGGTACGGATCCAGTAAAGAAAGGCGGCGTCATCGAGCGGCTCGCGGACCGTGGCGAACGTCGTGTCGCGTCCCTGTTCGCGATAATAGCCGGAATCGGGGAAGATCTCGTACTGCCGCTCGCGATGCTTGTCGCGTTCGTCTTGCACCGACGAGAAGCGGCGCGAGCGGAAGTCGTACCGCCCCACCCACGATTCGATCGTCTGATCCAGATGGTACCACAAGGCCCCGCCGGAGATGCGAAAGCGGATGTGCACCGTCTCCACGTTGTGCACCGTGTCGATGCCCATGACCTCCATCGCGGCGCTGCCCACACTAAACGGGCCATACCTCGCGCCAAAACTGAGCCGCTCGCCCACGGCAAATGGCACCACCGGGGTGCCCGTGCAGATGGTGTCTTGCGCCCGGAGTGGTCCTGCCGCGCCGAGTAACGCGAGCGCCAGCGCCGCCGAGCCTTTGCGCGCCGCGCTGATCAGCCCACGCGAGCGCCAGGCCATCAGGAGCTGCTGCCAGGGACTGGAGCGCGAGGCACGCTGCTTGAGATCGTAGCGGGCGGCGCTGGAGACGACCTCGATGCGTCGAGCATGGGCGCCGAGCCGGGCGAGCAGCTCCGCGTTCGCCGCCCAGCCTTCGGTCGTGAGCAGCGGCGCGTCACCACCTCGGGTCGCTTGCCGCAGCACGATCAAGCGCAGCGCGGCAAAGCCGGAGATCGAGTCCCGCACACCGCCGCCGACGCGCAGCAACCACGGCGCCCACTGTCGCGCCCAGCGCTCCCGCCAGGGGCGTGCCCCCGCGATCCGACCTTGCTCGGCCACGACGAGGTCGGCACCGGACTCCACGCGCTTGACCATTTCTTCCATAGTCTCCGGCGCGTGCACGAAGTCGGCGTGCAGCGTGATGGCACAGTCGCGCTTGGGTCTATCCGTACGCTGCAGCGCGACACGGAGCAGCTCTTCGAGGCTGCTGGCGTATCCCTGACGCGACCGGTGCTTGATCACGGTCAGCGGCAACACGCGGGCATAGGAGGTCAGGACGTCCGCGGTCCCATCCGTCGACCCATCGTCGCACGCGATGATCTGGTATTCCCGCTCAAAGGCGGTGAACACCTGGCGGACCTTCCACAGCACGAGGCCGACGGTTCTCGCCTCATCGTGTGCGGGAATGCAGACGTAAATCATGGCCCTGCAATCTAGATGAGGCTCCGATAGACGTCCAAGACTCCCTGCGCCATGGCGCTCGCCGCGAAGCGCGGCGGGAGGGGCAGGGGCAGGGGATGCGCGAGCATCTGCACGATCCTTTGGGCCATGGCCTCGGCGGCTCCCACCGGAACCAGCACCTCGGCAGGCAGAATCTCGGGAATTCCCCCGGCGGCGGTGGCGACAACGGGACGCCCCAAGGCCAGCGCGTTCAGCACCACGCTGCCCAGCCCCTCGGTCGTGGACGACAGCACAAACACGCTGGCGTCCGCGATCAGCGCATCGATGCGATCTACATACCCCAGCAGATGCACGCGATCGTGGAGTCCCAGGCGCGCGATCTCGCCGGTGAGTGAGTCGCGCAGTCTGCCCTCGCCCGCGATGACCCAGTGGAGGTCCGGGCGCCGGGCGCGCGCGTAGTGCGCCGCGCGAATCAATGTGCGGTGGTCCTTTTCGGCGGTGAGTGCCGCGGCGTTCACCACCAG
>WNFZ01006156.1_pt1 | contig 21447 bp, 22 predicted proteins | sample 5400081 | NCBI WGS metagenome assembly WNFZ01 (sample SAMN13153365, study PRJNA577476) | soil metagenome | isolation source: 80 cm soil or saprolite under grassland replicate 1 | place: USA:California | collected 2016-06-15
TACGTCAAATAGTATAGACGCCTCACCTTCAAAAATCAATAGCCAGTCAACACGGAATCAACATGCCAAACATCCAGAATCCATCGCAACCTCCGGCTGTTTCCCCAACGGGACCAGGAAAAGAACTTGCCCTGAGCCTGCCGAAGGGGAAAAAACTGCTCGATCAATACAGCGAAGCCCTCCGCAACCGACATTATTCACTTCGCACCGAAAACACCTACATCTCCTGGGTGCGGCAATATATCCTCTATCACAAGAAACGCCACCCCCGTGAAATGGGCGTGGCTGAGATCAACGACTTCATCACCTATCTCGTCAACCAGAAGACCGTTGCTGCTTCTACACAGAACCAGGCGATTAGCGCCATTCTCTTTCTCTACCGCAACGTTCTCAATATCCAGTTAGACGAAACGGCCCTCATTCCCATTCGTCCAACCAAACCCAAACGCGTTCCCACAGTTCTCTCCAAGGGAGAAGCAAAAAAAGTGATCTCACACATGGATGGGGTCTACAAATTCATGACTCAGATTATGTACGGCAGCGGATTGCGCCTGATGGAGGTAATGCGACTGCGCGTCAAAGACCTGGACTTTGCCAATCGTCAGATCATCGTCCGCGATGGAAAGGGTGAGAACGATCGCGTGACCATCTTTCCAGATGTTCTGCTCGAGCTCCTGCGCCTCCACCTCAAACAGGTCAAAGCACAGCATGAACTTGACCTCTCAATGGGATATGGCACGGTCTATCTTCCTTATGCCCTGGAACGGAAATACCCGCATGTCAACCGCGAATTTGCCTGGCAGTATGTCTTCCCCGCTCCTGTTCTTTCGATTGACCCCGTGAGCGGTGTCAAACAGCGCCATCATCTGAACGAGTCAAGTCTTCAGAAAGCCATCAAACAAGCTGCCCGACTCGCGAAAATAGATAAACCTGTCAGCCCGCATACCTTCCGTCACAGCTTCGCCACTCATCTGCTCGAAAACGGCTACGACATCCGCACCGTCCAAGAACTGCTCGGTCACAAGGACGTAAAGACCACCATGATCTATACTCACGTGCTTCAACGAGGTAGCCTTGCAGTCAAAAGCCCCCTCGACGAAATACGAGAACAAAAAGGAGAGTACAAAGTAGATCTACCTAGCCTCGTCGCTGCTTGCGCCCCTTGCGAAGCACCCTGATGAGGGCGCAGCGCAGCGGAGTGGGGTCAAGAGTCCACTGGATGGTTAATTCACTAGATGTTATATGCAAGCACCGTCCCGAAGGTTGTTTCATACAACGGTCTCGATTCACTCAAATCCTTCGGGACGTTCTGCTGGCAGTCAAAAGCCCCCTCGACAGCCGATCACTGATTACTGATTACTGACTCCTCCTCACTTCTTACTCCTCACTTTTTACTTCTTACTTTCTACCTTCTACTTCTCACTTCTCCCCCAAACGCAACAGAACAACGCTGGCAAAAATCAAGAGACTTCCAAGCAATTGGATAACCGTCATCTGCTCCTGAAAGACAAGATATGCCCAAAGCGCAGTAAAGACAGGCTCCAGCGCGCCGATCAGGTTGGCAACCGTCGCAGATAAGTATTTCAGACTCACCAGATAAAGCCCAAAACCGCCAACTGTCGGACCCACACCTAGCAGAAATAAGATCAGCCACCCGCTGTATGCTGTGCCAAGCCAGAGAAAGTTCGTGAAGAAACGATGACCTGTGAATACATTGCCGAAAACGTTGAACAGGAATAGAAAGAACGTGGCGCTGCCGAATCCGTAAAGCAAGGTTATCCACGGATCAATGGATTTATTGGATGAAGTTTTGCCTACCATATTATAGCAGGCGAAAAAGAAACCTGTTAGTAAACCAAAGGTAATGCCGGCCGCGTTGAGCTTCCACGCGGAGGAACTCGCCGCACCAGATACGAAGACCGTGCCGCCCAAACTCAAAACAATCGAAATCAATTTGATGGTATTGATCTGCTCTTTCAGGATGAAGTGCGCCAGAACAGCAGTCATAGCTGGGGAACTGAATGCTAATACGGTCGCAACAGCCGCTCCATTGAATTCAACAGAAAACGTCCACATTGAGTTAAAGAGCGAGAGAGTTAGGCCATAAAGAATAAAAAATCCCAAGAGGGAACGATCAAGGCGAAAGCGCGTGGGACTGGTTGTCAAAAACACAAGGATGAGTCCAAGCGATACAAAAGAGTCCCGCCAAAAAGCCAGTACGAGCGAGGGCAAGCCATACATCCTGTTCAAATAGCTGATTAGAATCCCGGTGAATGATAACAGCACGGTTGCACTCAGTCCCACCCAATAACCCCGTGCAGGATTCTTTGCACTTGCGATTTGCACTTCCATGAACTTGATCTCCTTTATGTTTCCCGAGAGTAACCAAAAGAATGGGTTAATTCTATTCTACTTGTTTACCTCTATCCTTGTTTACCTGTTTACGTGTCTACCTGTATACCTATTTACCTGTATACCTGTGTACTTGCTTACCTGTTTACTTTTAACTTTTCACTGTATACTCTCCCTATGCCCCGTTACTTTACTCTTCAAGAAGCCAATGAAACTTTAAATCTCATTCGTCCATTGATGGATGAAGTTCAAAGGATTCGTCAAAAGATCCTTGAGAAACAACCTGAAGCCTGGCCCGCCATTGAACGGTCTGTAGGGAATGGCGGCAACCGCGCGCTCAGCCAAATGGCGCTGGACTTTGAAAAACTTGATGACCTTGTCCACCGCATTCAGGATACAGGCGTGTTGATTAAAGATATCAACACAGGACTAGTTGATTTCCCAGCCTTGCGCCAAAGGCAGGAGGTTTATCTGTGCTGGCAAGTGGGAGAAGAAAAGATCGAATACTGGCATGAGGTGGAAGCTGGTTTTGCAGGGCGGCAACCAATAGACACATTCTAAAAAAACAGAAATTATGTCGTTGCGAGACGGTCTTCGCGCTGAGCGGAGGGGTAGTGCTCTTCCGCCCCGAAGTCGAAGCGCCGTCGACTGCGAAGCGTGCCTGTGGCAAGCAATCTCCTATTAAGCGGATGTAATCTACTCGATAGCCGAATCCCGTTTGACGAGCGACAGGAGTGCGGTGCCAGGGAGTGCAGGTGTTGCTTCGCTCCCTTCAGTTGCTCACACTGACATCCCATTTGGCTATGCTACAATACTTGTGACAAACTTTTCTAATAGCCATCTTGTGAAAGTCGAGAATACCTTCCTTGCATTAAAGTCTTTGTTGACAATTTTGCTAACACTTGCACCTGGCGCGAGGACAGGTGTCTGCACGAATTGGTTTTAAATTCGCGAAAATTAGTGTAGATTGGCGGATCAGGATTCAACATACATTACTTATGCAAAAGGTTTAATGGATCATCAGCTTCATGATTTCTTTACGTGAATTTTTCGCTCTCAATACGGAAATAATCCTCTTTGTTTATGGATTGGGATTCTTTATCCTGGGCTTTGCCATCATCCTCCAGTCACAGCGGTCATCACGGCTTGAGTTGGTGCGTAGCTTGAGATGGCTGGCAGCCTTTGGTATCACTCATGCCTTGCACGAATGGGGCGATCTATTTATTCCCATCCAGGCTCAATACCTCCAGCCGCTGATTGTCAAATTATTGTTTATGCTTCAGCTGGTGTTGCTCGCTGGGTCATTTGCTTGTCTGTTTGAGTTTGGCATCTCCGTCCTTCGGCCCTTCAATGGCGCAGGCTGGATGCGCGGCGTCCCGGCCTTCATATTTGCTGGCTGGGGATTTCTGGTTTTTTTCATATTATTGCCCACAGTTCCCGATCTCGGAGCTTGGGATCGCTCTGCCAATGCATTGGCTCGTTATTTCATAGGATTCCCTGCTGGATTAGTGGCAGCGTATGGATTACGTGTGCACGCTATTCGACGGATTCAGCCGCTTGACGTTCCGGTCATCTATCGGACCCTGCGCGTGGCTGGCGTTTCATTAGGCATTTACGCCATCCTGGGCGGACTTATCCCACCGCCGGTAAATTTTTTCCCGGGCAATATCCTCAACACCTACACATTCACACAAACAGTCGGCATTCCATTGATTATTTTCCGAACATTGATTAGTCTTGTGATCGCTGGTTCTGTGATCCGCTCGTTGGAAGTCTTTGATCTGGAGACACAAAGGAAGATCGAAGAATTGGAGCAACAGCAGATCATCAATGCAGAGCATGAACGCTTGGCGCGTGAATTGCACGACGGTGCAATCCAGAAGGTGTATACTGCGGGATTATTAGTGGAATCTGCTGCTCGATTGACGCCCTCAGAAACTGAGCTAGCTACGCGGCTGGATTAGTGAACATTTCACTGGATTTGAACTTATCCGATGACAAATCGCTTTCCCCCATACGGACAGGTCATACCATTGCGATCCTCAATGAAGCGCTGGCGAATATCGTTCGTCACGCGAAAGCGCGCAACGTAAGAATACAAGCCCATGACCTTGGCGAGAGATTACAGGTTACTATTAAGGATGATGGCATTGGACTTTCTCCAGACGCGCAATCAGGCTATGGCCTGCGTAACATGCGTGATCGCTCTCGTCTCTTAAATGGCGACTTGCATTTCTCCGAACCATCCAGCAAAGGAACAACAGTCACCCTTGAAATTCCCTGGGTAGATCAATAGGTACCGTCCCGAAGGTTTTCTTAGAAAACCTTGTTGAGCCATTTCAAACCCTTCGGGACGTTCTGTGTAAGGCGAGCTAATAACAATGACCAAAACACGCATCCTGCTCGTTGATGATCATGCAATTGTTCGATTGGGGTTGATGACCCTATTGAATGACCAGCCTGATATGGAAGTGGTCGCGGAAGCAAGCACTGCTGCAGAAGCAGTCCGCGCAGTGGAGAAGTTCCAGCCTGATGTTGTCTTGATGGACATCCGTCTACCCGGCGAAGGCGGGATCGAGGCGACGCGTCAAGTCACTTCGCGTTTCCCGAAAAGCAAAGTCGTCATGCTCACTTCATTTGCTGATGACGATCTTGTTATAAGGGCGATCAGCGCGGGCGCGGTGGGCTATGTATTAAAACAAGTCGGGAATGAAGAGCTGTTGAGAGCGATCCGGGCTGCGGCGAAGGGCGAAGCGTTGCTCGATCCATCCACAACTGCCAAGCTGCTTTCACGAGTCCGCGAGTTCGACCGCAAATCCGAAGAAGATGCCTTCCGTGAACTGTCAGATAGAGAGATGGATGTGTTGGCGCATTTGGCGCGCGGCAAAACGAATGCTGAGATTGGGCATCTTTTGAACCTGAGTGAGAAAACCGTGGGCAATTACATCGGCACGATGTTTGAAAAACTGCATCTCAACAATCGCATTGAGCTTGCGATCTATGCAGTAGAACATCATTTGTTTGAACGTATGGGTAAAGAATAAATAGCTACCGATGCCATGTCATTCTGAGCCGCATTCGCGCTGAGCGGAGCGAGCCGAAAGGCGAACGCAGTCGAAGCGGCGGCGAAGAATCTCCAATGGCGTAAGAGACTCTTCGCGGAGTTATGCTCAGCGAGGTCGAAGGACTCAGAGTAACATACCTCAAAGAATTATTCTACATAAGATAAAAAAAGCTCCCACAGATTCAAATCTGCGGGAGCTTTCGCGTGATATTGAATTTTATTTGAACAGGTTCCAGATGGGTGGGAAGGTACCAAGCAGACCAACCACCAGCAATCCGATTGCGATGGATGAAATACGGGCAAAGTCAGTATTCTTGTCTTTCCAGACGTAGTGCAGGATCGCCCATGAGACGAAGAAGGCGATGATTGCCCACATGGACTTGCCAGATAAACCACCAACGGGCTTGTACCACGTCATGCTCTTCGCAAAAGCGGACTTGTCATTGATCTCATAGAAGAAGGTCACCAGACCAAGCACTGCGGAACCAATTCCACCAGCCAGCAGGGCGGCTGCCACTGGACCATTGGGTTTCTCTTCAGTTAAGGTGTTGTAGGTAGTAGCCATTTGAAAAATCTCCTTATTGTTTATTACTAGATGGCTAGCGAACTGCTGCGGCTTTAGTGATGAAAGCGCCGAACAAACCAGCGACTGCTGCGGTAACGAAGGCGAAGACGAAGAAGATCATCACAGCCCGGCGCTCACCGAGTTTCTTCGCCAGTGCAGGACCATAGTAGCTGACAGCAAAGGCAACGACGGTTGCAGCGAATGGAGCCAGGAACGCGACGTGCTCTTTCCATTCCATGCCAAACTCATGCCACTGCGCGGTGCTTCCATTGGCTAGAAGCAGGAACTTGGGGAAGGCTGTCAAAGCGGCGGGATCGGTCGTACCTGCAGGTGGAGTCGCGCGGTACCACGGATAGACAACCCAGGCACCGGTGAATACAGCTGCCCAAACGGAGATGGCGAGTCCCCACAGATACAGTTTAATGTTATTGACGGTTTTAAACACGCCTTCGGTGGTCAGCCACTCGGACTTCATACTGTAGACGGCATAGAGCGCGCCGCTGAAGCCGAGCAGGAAGATGAAACCGAACACCATGCCATGGACGACTGTCCAAATTTCACGTACATTCATTTCCATAGTAGTTCTCCTTGTTAGAATTCTTCGTAAGTGATAATGCTATTGTACAAATCGGAGAGAATGGCAGTTAGAGGCGTTCTCCTCTAATTTGCTAGGGGAGAATGCCCTTGTTTTGACTTAGATCTGTCATTGCGAGCCCTTTCGCGCTGAGCGGACTGGCGCCTTGGCGCCGCGCAGTCAGAAGACGAAGCGGGGCGAAGCAATCTCTGTTTAAACAGTAAAAGCTTCCCGATAAGTACTATCCCTTAAATAGGAGACTGCTTCGTAGCGTTGGTGGTTGAGTAGGACGAAGCCCGTACACTGGCACCATGCAGGTGTCGAAGGCCCTTTTACCTGTTTCCTTGTATACCTGTCTACTTATTTCCGTGTATACTTTCTCTGTTCGTGCGGCACGCTGCGCGCAACTGCCGCATAAGCAGACTTAAGGAGGCACATGGACAGAAAGGGTATTCTCTACGGCATCGGCGCCTACGCGCTCTGGGGATTTTTTCCGATTTACTGGAAACTACTGCATAAAGTTTCCGCTTTGCAAGTGATCGGGCATCGGATCAGTTGGTCATTTGTTTTACTAATTATTGTGATCTTAATCACCAAACAATGGAAGGACTTTCGTTCCGCTGCACTGACTGCTAAAACTCTAGGAATTTATTCGATTGCTGCAGTTCTTCTCACCATTAACTGGTTGGTCTATGTTTGGGGAGTCAACGCAGGTTTTATCGTTGAGACCAGTCTCGGTTATTTCATCAATCCGCTGCTTAGTGTGTTATTAGGAGTGATTTTTCTGCGCGAGCGATTGCGCCCTGTGCAATGGATTCCCGTTGCTTTGGCTGCCATCGGGGTGATCTACTTGACTGTTGTCTATGGTCGTTTGCCGTGGATCGCCCTCTCACTGGCTTTTTCTTTTGGCTTTTATGGGTTTGTGAAAAAACTTGCGCCGCTTGGCTCGCTCTATGGGCTTACGCTCGAAACAGGCATCGTCTTCCCAATTGCTTTGGTCTATCTTGCTTTCGTTGAATCAACTGGAACAGCTGCATTTTTGCATCAGGGTAGTCTTACCGATATCCTTTTGATCGGCGCGGGCGCAGTGACGACTATCCCTCTTCTCATGTTTGCCTCCGCCGCAAGACAAATTCCGCTCACCGTTGTGGGTCTTTTGCAATACATCGCGCCGACTCTGCAATTTCTCATTGGTGTGTTCATCTACAAAGAGCCGTTCGATCAATCGCATCTCATCGGCTTCGGTATCGTCTGGATCGCGCTCATTATTTTTTGGCTGGAAAGCTATCTGGCTAATCGTATACCAGTCCAACCAATTCCTGAAATGGGAGAGGGCTAATGAAAATCCTTTTCATTGGTGGAACGGGACTCATCAGTTCTGCCTGCTCTGATATTGTCGCTGCGCGTGGACATGAATTATTTCTTTTGAATCGTTCTGTTTCAAGGAAGTATCCGGTCCCCGAGGGTTCTACCGTTTTACGAGCTGATGTCCATGCAGATGAGGCGCGGCTCGCGAAGCTTTTGGATGGCCACCGTTTCGACGCGGTTGTGGACTATATCGCATATACCGTTAATGATGTCGAGCGGGATATCCGTCTCTTCCGCAGGAAAACGGATCAATTCGTTTTCATCAGCTCCGCGTCGGCATACCAAAAGCCTGTCAAGAATTACATCATCACTGAACGGACGCCGCTGGAGAATCCGTATTGGGAATATTCGCGCAATAAAATTGCTTGTGAAGACAGGTTATTATTTGCCTATCTTGAAGAGGGTTTTCCCGTTACGATTATCCGTCCCTCTCACACGTATGGACTCTCACAAATCCCGTTGTGTGTTTCGAGTTGGCTTCACCCCTGGACTGTTATTGAACGAATGAAGCGCGGGCAAAAGGTCATCGTGCCAGGCGATGGTACTTCACTTTGGGTGTTGACTTGGAACGCAGATTTCGCCAAAGGCTTGGTTGGCTTATTAGGAAATGAAAAGGCCATCGGTGAGGCATTTCAAATTACTTCAGATGAAGTTCTCAGCTGGGATCAGATTCATCTCGAAGCGTATCATGCCCTCGGCTTGGAACCGAACGTCATCCACATCCCCTCAGAGTTCATTGCGGCGTATGATCCTCATTCCTTGGGCAGTCTGGTCGGCGATAAATCGAACAGCGTGATGTTTGATAATAGCAAGATCAAACGTTTTGTCCATGATTATTCTTGTGAAGTGAATTGGTCTGAAGGCGTGCGACGCGCTCTCGCGTGGTTTGAGGCGCATCCTGAATTCCAAACCATAGACTATGAAACGAGCTTGATCTGGGATCAAATCATTGCCTCGTATGAGCGTGCTTTTCCATAATCGAATATGATGGCGTCTAACATATCCAGTCATTGAAATTTCAAAGTCAGGAGACTTTAGACTCCTTTTACAATACAGTATGCTCCTTGTATCAAGGAGGAATGCATGAAACTCGAACCCGTTCGTCAAATATTTCGACCACTCTTTGGGTTAGGACGCCGTGAAACGGTCACCAGATTCCTCTATGCCATTCTGATCAGTGCACTCATCATTGATGTGCTGATGATCATTCTGCGTTTGTTTGATGGGGAAACGTTATCTAATAGTACAACATTACGTTTATTAATTGTTTTTTTTGTATTTCTATTCATTTTATTATTTGCCATGCAACGCGGCTATGTAAATCTGGCGGCGCTCGCTCTCGTCCTAGTGTCTTGGGTCAGCACTACATATCAAGCGTGGAGTGCAGATGGGATACGCGACGTGGCGATCTATATTTATATCCTCATTGTTTTGATCGCAGCGCTTCTCACCAACTGGCAGGTTTCTATTGCTCTCTCGATTCTAAGTATTCTATCCATTTGGGTCTTTGCCATTACTGAAACGAGAGGTTTGCGGGTTCCTCACATTGATTCTCCACTAAACATAGCAAGGGATTTGACTGCCATATTCATCGTTCTATTTCTGCTTGTCTATCTGGTGATCGATACCGTCAGGCATTCGCTGAATGCAGTTCGCGCGGGTGAAGAAAGATTTCGTAAAATATTTCTTGTGAGTCCTGTTGCAATTGCAATTGCCTCTCTTGAAGAGGGTTACTTGATCGATGCCAATGAAGCCTACTGGAGGTTTACTGGCTTTAATCCGAATTTTGCAATTGGCAGAACCACTGTTGAACTGGGGACATGGAGTGATACTTCTGAACATACTAATTTCGTGAAGAAACTAAAGGAAGAAAAGTCACTTCATAACCCCGCCTATAAGTTTCGGAGCCAATCTGGGGAAGCGCGTATTGCTCTTGCTTTTTATGAATTGATCGATCTGGAGAATGGGCCGGCTGTCATGTCCATGTTCTACGACATCACAGAACAGGAGAATGCGCAACTCGCTCTGCAAGCCAGCGAGGCACGTACGCGCGCCTTGCTGGATGCCGTTCCAGATATGATTTTTGAAATCAAGAGGGATGGCACGATCCTACAATTCGTCTCTTCTCCAACGAGCAGGCCCCTCTTGCCGCCTGACCAGTTCCTTGGGAAAACGATCGCTGAAGTTCTTCCCTCTGTCGCACAACAAACCCTCTTCGCCATGGAACGAGTACTTGAATCAAGACATGTTCATGCCTTTGAGTATCAGCTTCAACAGGATGGTGAGGTGAAAACCTTTGAAGCGCGCATTACTCCTCTGAGTATTGATACTGTGTTAGCCATTGTGCGCGACGTCTCCCTCCAGAAATGGATTTTGGGCGAGCGCGAAAAACTGATTACTGAACTCGAGCTAAAGAACGCGGAACTTGAGCGATTCACGTACACGGTTTCTCATGATCTGAAATCTCCGCTGATCACGATCAAAGGCTTCCTCGGGTTCTTGCGCGAAGATGCACAACGTGGAAATCTTCAACGCCTCGAATCCGATATTCAACGCATTAGTGATGCGGATGATAAAATGCAACGGCTGTTAAATGACCTGCTTGAACTTTCACGAATCGGTCGTTTGGTAAATAAATTTCAATCCATCAACCTCAATGAGATGATCGTTGAGGTGCTGGAACTCCTACATGGCCGTATCCATGGCGGCAAAATCCGCGTGAGCGTGGCTGGGAATCTTCCAAATGTGTATGGCGATGGTCCAAGACTGTTTGAGGTTCTCCAAAACCTGATTGATAATGCCGCCAAGTTCATGGGCGATCAACCCAACCCGCAAATCGAGATTGGCCAGGAAGGGACGACAGAAGACGGTACTCCGATTCTCTTTGTGCGGGATAATGGCATCGGGATTGACCCAAGATTCAAAGACCGTATATTTGGTCTGTTCGACAAGCTAGATCCTCGTACAGATGGCACAGGGGTCGGGCTTGCCTTGGTAAAGCGGATCATCGAATATCACGGGGGCAGGATTTGGGTGGAATCTGAACCAGGAAAAGGAGCGACCTTTTATTTCACAATTGCTCTTCGTGAGATTCAGATCTAAATTCGGGATGATTTTCCACAATCTCACTGACAAATGTCAAAGGTCGAGTCCATGTATTTTAGATATAATTTATCTAAATTAGACTAGGAGCTATAACATGAATTTTGCAATGTGGCGCAAAGCGCTCAATGTAATCCCTGAAGTTTCCAAACCTGAATGGGATCAACTGGATGTCATCTCGAAATGGTTGATCTCGACCCGCGCCGCGGTCCTCATCATGACCTTTATTTCAGCGGCTCTCGCGGGACTTTTTGCCTGGCGCGACAACTCGTTCAGTTTTCTACCCTGGCTCGCGCTTACGCTAGGCCTGATTCTGGCTCACGCATCGAACAACATCTTCAATGACTACACCGATTTTACGCGCGGCGTCGATAAGGATAACTACTACCGCAATTTATATGGTGCCCAACCGATTGCCAGCGGACTGATGACACAGCGCCAGCATCTTACCTATTTCGCTGTGACCGGTTTGATCGCACTGGTTTTTGGTCTTTACCTGGCTTGGTATACGAGCTTCAGCACTACAACGTGGATCTTGCTTGGGCTTGGTGCATTCTTCCTATTGTTCTATACTTGGCCGCTCAAGGGGATGGCAATGGGAGAGATTGCAGTGCTCATTGTCTGGGGTCCACTGATGATTGGCGGTGGTTATTACGTGCTTACGCATGTATGGAACTGGTTTGTTGTCATCGCCAGCCTCCCCTATGTTTTAGGAGTTACAACCGTTATCTTTGGCAAGCATATTGATAAGCTCGATATGGATAAGGCGAAAGGCATTCACACGCTGCCAGTGATTCTCGGAGAAAAAGCTTCTCGTTATGCAGTACTGGCAATGATGATCGCACCTTATCTTTTCACTTTGTATTTGATCATTGTAAAGTTCTTTACGCCTGTGATGCTGATTGTATTCCTGGCGATTCCCGCTTTTGTGCAAATCTATCCCAAGTTCCTGAAACCCAAACCCGCGACGCGCCCTGAAGGGCAGATCGGCTGGCCTTTATACTTTGTGGGTTACGCGTTCGTAAACAATCGAAAATTTGGTTCACTCTTCATGTTTGGTCTGCTCATTGATGTGGTGTTACGACTTCTACCGTTCACTCAAAACATCTGGCGTTAAAACTTTTCCCCTCTCCTTATCGCGCTGAGCGGAGTGGCGCTGTTGGTTGAGTAGGTCGAGTATTCTTCTCGACCGTAGCAAAACCAAGCGCCACGAAGTCGAAGCGGGGAGAGGGGTAGGGGTGAGGGCAAAGAGCAGGAAATCTTTTCTGCTCTTTTTGTTTAAACAATATTTAACTTCTTGCGAGAGTCTCAAGATTTTTACCACGGAGACACTCACCTGCCTTGCACCTGTCCCTGACGGGAAGGCGTCAGGGAGCGGGCAGTGTCAGGGGAGACACAGAGTTCTTATTTTTTCTCACTCAGTGTCTTCGCGAAGCATACTCGAAGAGTGCCGTGACTCAGTGGTTCAAAATACTCTATTACTCGTTACAACTTACTTCTGCATGGAGTCTGTTATTTGTTCAATAGGATAGATTGTATCCAATTTCACAAATTGGTAGTATAATTTTTCTTGAGAGAGTTTCACTATCAAGTTGCAGGTTTTGCTGTGTGTCTATTCCTCAGAAGGAGAGTTCGTGATGGCAAACAGACTCGAAGCCACCATACTCATTAACAGACCCGCCGAAGATATTTTTGCATTTATCAATAATCCTGAAAACCATCCGAAGTTCGTGCCTGGCATGCTTGAATTTCGGAAAACTTCACCTGGCCCGTTCGAGCAAGTAGGCACATCGGTTCAAGGGGTACGGCGCTTTCTGGGTCGACGGATGAAATTGCCTTACGAAATTACAGAGTATCAGCGTGGGAGTCGGCTCGGAATGAAAGGCGCGCTGGGTCCAATCACATTCATGGATGGTTATGTTCTGGAGCCGATAGGGCCCAACACTCGCGTTAAATTCTGGCTTGAATTTATACCCACTGGTGTAACGAAGATTATGCGTCCATTCATGACATTGGTGGGCAAAGCCCATGCCAATGAGACGCTCGTTAATTTGAAAAAAGCACTGGAAATTTCGAAATAGTTTTATATATTTTCTAATATGGCGATCGATCTCTATCAGCCGTTTACGAATCTGGTTACCAAAGAAACCTTCCGTTGTCTTTCCTGTACGGAGGAAGCTTACGTGATGGAGTGGATTGTGCAGCCAGAAGGTTATGTTCCTTTTGAGCATATCCATCTCTCTCAATACGAAATCTTTCATGTCAAGCAAGGTGAGATCCGCGTGCTCATGAATCGCCAGCAGCAAATTGGTAGGATAGGTCAGACGGTTACGGTCCAGTGCGGAGTCAGACATATTGCTTACAATAATACATCGGAGACCTTAGTCTGCATCGTTGAATACAAGCCTGGACTTGATATTTCCAAGTCTTTTCAATGTTTTGGCGGATTAACGTATGACCGCGACGTGAGCGGTAAGTATGGAATCAATATTCCAAAGATGATGTACTTCATGAAGAAAATGAATGCCAAAGCCCTGGCTCGGCCAGCCAATGTGCCTGCTCCAGTTTTTGGACTTCTGATGAATAGTTTTTATATGATCGGTGAACTTGCTGGCTGGGAGAAGTTATACAAAAAGTATACTGAGTAATCATCTGCCATGCACTAGCGTGCATAAGGCAGAGGGTCTAGAAATGGAGTTGAACATGAGTATCGATTTTGGTATGTGGCTCACCGCTCTTCAGCGGCCAATTAAATTATACGAGAAGAAAGAGTGGGACAAGCTGGACCTTGTTACCCAATGGCTGATTGCTACGCGCGGCACTGTGACACAGCTCACGGCCTTTGCTGGAGTCATTGCAGGACTTTTAGCGTGGCGCGATGGATACTTTTCCTGGTTGCCCTGGCTCATTATGACGGTCGGCTTGTTCTTTGCTCACAGCACAGAAAACCTCGTTAACGATTACATCGATTTCTCACGCGGCATCGATGAAGATAATTATTACCGTGCTCAATACGGTATTCATCCACTCGTGCATAAGTTCTGGACGCGGAACGATTGGTTGCGCTGGTTTTTGACCGCTGGCACTTTAGCTACGTTAGCTGGCGTGTTTATGTTGATCTACACCTCGTTTTCACAGATCGTGATCGGACTTTTCGCGATCGGTATATTGATGATTCCATTTTATGCTTACCCACTGAAATATTTAGGGCTGGGCGAGATTCTGATTTACATCAACTGGGGATTAATCATTATCCCTGGCGTGTATACTGTCCTCGCCGGAAAAATTACTCCCAATCTTGGATATGTGGCTCTCACTGGCATGGCATTTGGCTTTGGATTTGGAAGTTTTAACCTCGGTAAGCATATTGATAAAATCCCGGCGGACAAGGCAAAGAATGTGAAAACGCTCCCGGTCCGGATCGGGGAGCGAGCCGCGCGTACTATGAATATCACTGCACTGATTCTTTCTTATGCCATTGTGCTATATCTAGTGTTCATTGCGCGCTTTCTTACTCCTGCTGTATTGATTGTACTATTCGCATGGCCCAGAGCCTGGAATGTGATTAAGCTACTGCGCAATCCACGCCCGACCGAACCGCCTCCAGGCTTTGAATTCTGGCCCCGCTGGTTTTCCACGCCTCAATTGAAGCATGTTCGTTTGTTTGGTGGCTTATATATAATAGGTCTGTTTGCAGATAATCTCCTGCGAATCTTTCTCCCAACCTTCTGGCGTTAGCAAGCAAAAGGGTTAAATAATGAAAATCGCGATTACCGGTGGAACGGGTTTCATTGGGACGCATCTGGTGCAAGAGCTAGTTGAACGGGGACATCAAGTTGTCATCATCTCGCGCGGACTCTACACGCGCGGCAGCGGTATCCCTTCGGATGAAAATATTAGTCTCGTACGCGCGAATGTGACTGATACATCTGAGTTGACCCGCGCCTTTGCCGGTTGCGCGGCCGTAGTACAGTGTGCCGGAACAAGCGAGGACAAATCCCAGACCTTTCAGCAAGTCCATGTGGAGGGCGCCCGGTCAGCTGTCATGGCTGCTCAACAGGCTGGTGTAAGTAAATTCGTGCTAGTTAGTTATTATCTATTAAATAATTTTGGAAATCTTCTTCGCAGATTACCTGTCTTCGCTACGGTAGGACTCCGTGAAAAGACTGTCCGCTTGGTGGCGGTTGAAGACCTCGTGGCCGTCATCCTCGCCGCATTGACGGATGATCGCCTCTCAAGACGAACTGTAGCTGTACTTGGTCCCGAAGAATTTCCGTTTAGTGTGGCAGCGCGTCGGATTGCCAATGCGATGGGCAAGTCGTCTCTGATCGTTTTGCCGTTTCCCGTTTTTGCTCAACGCCTTCTTGCCTGGGTCTCGGGATGGATGCCAAAACCATTGATCTCAGCCTCACAAGTCCAAATGTTGGCTGATGGGATCAGTGTCCCGTTACCAGATAGTCAACCACTACCCGAAGAGTTAGCCCCCAAAACTCGCTTCACCGAAGAGCAGATTCGGAAAGGGTTACCAACTTCATGATGTCATTGCGAGGAGGCGTTTGTTGCCGACGAAGTAATCTCCGATTAAACGGGGAATCTTTACGAAAAGGTTTAGTTGTTAAAAGGGAGATTGCTTCGGGCTGCGTCTCGACGCTTACGTCTCGACCGGCGGCCCTCGCAATGACGTTCAGTCCCGAAAAATCACCGGCAACGATTTGACACCCCGAAAGATCGGATGCTCCTGCCATTCCAAGGTCTCAGTTGCCAGACGCAACTCGAGGAAACGATGCAGGATTGAAGTAAAAGCAACTTGTGCCTCTAGCCGCAGCAGCGGTGCCCCGAGACAAAAATGGATTCCGAGTCCCAGACCTAAATGCTTTCCTTCATCGCGCGTAATATCGAATCGATCTGGTTCAGAATAATGTTCAGGATCACGATTGCCAGCCGCGAGAATCGAATTGACCAATTGTCCCTTGTGAATACATTTTCCACCAATCTCGACATCTTCTGCTGCTGACCGGTAAGAGATTTGTACAGGGTTGTCATAGCGCATCATTTCCTCGACCGCAGAAGCAATCCAGTCAGGCTGAGCGCGCAGCTTTTGCATTTGGTCTGGATTTTGCAATAATGCCAAGAGACCGTTGCCGATCAAGTTGCTGGTCGTCTCATGACCGGCGCTAAGCAGGATGATCATGTTGGCAACAAGTTCCGCTTGGCTAAGGTGTTGTCCCTCTTCCGTAGCCTCTACGAGTGCAGTGAGCAAATCCTCTCCAGGATGTTTGCGGCGTGCCTCGCTTAATTCTGTGACATAGCTTGTAAGTTCATTCAGGCTGTGTGCGGCGCGCTCCATCAGTTCCGGTGCATGAGGAACGCTTCCCAGAATGGCAAAAAGATCATCTGACCATTTTTTAAAGCGTACGCGTTCTTCGGCTGGGAGACCAAGCATTTGAGCAATCACCATAATAGGTAAAGGATAAGCAAAGTCGTGAATAACATCCATTTGTCCATTTGCTTGGACAGCATCTAACAAGTTATCAACAGTCCGCTCAACGTACGGGCGCATCTGTTCGACTGCGGCTGGTGTGAACGCGCTGTTTACTAAGCCACGGAGACGTGTGTGATAGGGCGGATCGGAATAGAACATTGTCTTTGAAAAAGAGTGATACACCGGTTCGGCAATGACCTGTTCGGATTCTGGTAAGCGCTCGTAGCCGCGCCTTAGGCCCTGGGCTCTGGAAAAGCGCGGGTCGTGATAGACCGAGGCGATATCAGCATAGCGGGTGAGTACCCAAAAGCCCAACTCTTCATCCCAATGAACCGGGTCCTGCGAGCGAAGCTGGGCATAAAAGGGATAGGGATTCGCACGAACTTCTGGATCCTGCAAGTTCGATAAGCTAAGTGTTGCATTCACAGATAACGACATGGAAACTCCTCAAACCAACCCCGCGTTGACTTTATTTGGCAATAGTTATGAGTATGAACGATAATCGTTTCGGGTGGTTATATCTAAAAGGCAAAACTGATCAGTATATTATCTGACTGATTGTATCCGATTTCACAAACTATAGTATAATTTTTTTCGGGGATTTTTTCAATACCCATATGGGTACTGTGATTCAGGAGATGCACATTTGTAAATGGTACAGGCGACCACAAGGGGTAACCCTACGCGTTCACATCCACATCTTTGATTTCCAGCCACGCGGGTTCGGGGTTTTCCAAAACTCCGAACCCAATTTTTCCTTCAGGAGTGAATGCCGCAAACTGATTATCAATCCAGATGACAAGACCTAGCGGCGGATGCGGACTCACATTTGACTCAAATAATTGAATGTCATCCACTTCGAACGACACACGCTCTTGGCGCCAATCGAGTTTGTATCTGTGCCATTGCGTGACATCTACGCTGAGAGCCGTTCCATCCTCCTCTATGATCTTTCCCAATAATTGACGCGTTCTCCTGCGTGAGAAGGGAAGCGCGAGTCCGGCAGTTATCAACGACGGATGAAACCTCGGCGAACGAAATGTCTGTGCGAGAAAACCATTGGCTGCTATTTCGCGCTGAGCGGAGCCGCCGTTTGTTGGCGGCGCAGTCGAAGCGCGTGGATTGCGAAATGACAAATAACTTTCCTTCGACGCGCCGAAAAACCAGGCTGCATTTGGCAACGTCGGCATCCGCAATGGATTCCCTCCAAACCCGAGCGACAACCCGAACGGATCATTCCACAGCCCGAATCCCCAAGTTCCAGAGATAGAGTCACTCGATGTCCGCGCGGAGAGGCTCAGACTGAGAGGAAGCCGCAAGGGGAATCGGCTTCTTTGTAACTGCGTGTAATCATCAAGCTGTGCAAGTCGATATTTGTCTGCTTTTCCAGCAGGAATTGACAAATGATATGCCTCGCCGCGCAAGATTTCTTCTACTTTTGCGCCGAGCGTAAAGCGCGGAATCAGTTTCGTGTAAGCCATTTCCGTCCAAGCGTGAGTAAACCAATAGCAACCCAAACAGCGTTGAGACCTGTCGTTGCGTAGGCTCCTAAAGAAAGCGTATAAATGACAAGCAGGATGCCTGCAAAGATATTCATGCCTTGATACAAAATCGAATCACCTTCAGTCTTTTTCATGGAGACTAAAGTATATGCAAGGAGATATAGAATCGAGCCGACCCAGCCAAAGATGTCAATGAGAAGTTTTGTGAACATAAGTTTCGTATTATTTCATGATTTACAACTTTTGTAAAACCAATTCCTATAATTGCGGGTAAAATACTTTTCGTGAGAACAGTCTTCTGGGAAGATAATCAAGTAAAGATGATCGACCAGCGCATCCTGCCGGGTCGCTTTGAAATCGTTTCCTTCAAGGATCACGTATCCGTGGCGCGGGCGATCAAGGATATGGTTGTACGCGGCGCGCCCGCCATTGGGGCGACCGGCGCTTTTGGACTTGCACTGGCGGGGTACGAATCAAGGGCGACCTCGAGCCAGGAACTGCTCAACGATTTACAAACTGCATCGAATACACTGAAAGCCGCGCGTCCCACCGCAGTGAATTTAGCGTGGGCCATTGATAGACTTATGTGGATAGCAGAACAAATGAAAGAGCAAAGAAGTGACGATGAATTGCGTCAATTGATTTTGGATGCCGCGCAACGTATTGCGGATGAAGATGTTGAAATCAATAAGCGCATGGCAGAACATGGCGCGATGTTGATCAATGATGGCGATACAATCATTCACCACTGTAACACTGGCGCGCTGGCAGCCGTAGATTGGGGGACTGCACTGGGCGTGATCCACACGGCGCATGTACAGGGCAAACGGATTCATGTGTTGGTGGATGAGACACGTCCACGTTTGCAGGGCGCGCGTTTGACCGCCTGGGAGCTTGAGCAATATGGCATTCCCTATGAGATCATCAGCGATAACATGGCAGGCTATTTCCTCAAGGCAGGCAAAGCACAGAAAGTCTTCTTCGGCGCGGATAGGGTCGCAGCCAACGGTGATGTCGCCAATAAAATTGGAACCTATATGCTTGCATTAGCCGCACACGACAATGGTGTACCAGCATATTCCGTTGTCCCCACTTCGACGATTGATCTCTCGCTTGAACACGGTGGATTAATTCCGATCGAAGAACGTGACCCTGAAGAAGTGCTTGGAATTCAATTTCAAGGTGAGCGCGTCGCGCCTATCGAAGCTGAAGCCAGGAATATTGCCTTTGATGTCACGCCGAATCGCTTGATTACCGGTATTGTGACTGAGAATGGCGTTGTCTATCCACCATTCGATGTTAATTTGCAGAAAGTTGTAATGACTTAATTTCTAATGTAGAAGCCTTGCGAAGGCCTGTCCTGAGGCGGAGCCGAAGGATCTCAACCTTCGCAAGGCTTATCTACTAAGGAAGATTATGCTTCTTTTCCAACCGCCTCCGTCCACACGTTATGATCTACGTTTCACCCTTGCCGGATTTCCAATCCGTGTCCATCCGCTTTTCTGGTTGATCGCCGTCCTTCTGGGATCTGCTTCTGGTGATCCGATCCAGATCCTGATCTGGATTCTGGTCGTTTTTGTTTCCATCCTGGTTCATGAGTTGGGACACGCGCTGGCGTTCCGTCGCTATGGATTGAACTCACAAATCGTTCTTCACTTTGCCGGAGGACTCACCATCCCTGAATCGACGTATTGGGGAAGCCGATGGGCGAACGTTGCCCTGGGGCCAAACCAGCAAATATTCATCTCGCTCGCTGGACCCGGTTCAGGCTTTATATTGGCTGCTCTCGTAATAACAGGCGTTATCCTATTGGGAGGATCAGTTCTCACAACCAGGTTGCTTGGTATTATTCCACTACCGGCAATGGCATTGCTTCCATTTGGCGGCAGCATTGTAAATATGCTTGTAACAGCTTTACTTTGGGTGAATATCTTTTGGGGTTTGATTAATCTCATGCCGGTCTATCCACTCGATGGAGGTAGTGTTGCGCGAAACATATTACTCCAGGTTGATCCGGTGGATGGTGTACGCAAATCCCTCTGGGTTTCAGTGATCGCAGGAGGTCTTATCGCGCTTGCAGCCTTTTTTTTCCTACACAGCGTTTACATGGCACTCTTGTTTGGGTTTTTGGCATTCCAGAGTTATCAATCTCTACAGAGTCGTTTTTGATATATTCCCGTCTGAAATTATCAAAGCTCAATTTCTAGACAATATAGTTATGACATGATAAACTTTTGCCGCTAAGATTGGCGTGGCGCTTGAGCGCCACGCCTTTTCCTGCGAATATATACCGTCATTGCGAGGGATGTTCTTCCCCGACGCAATCTCCTCACAATGACAGAGGCATAATGGACATTCTTGTCACTGGTTCTGTTGCTTATGATTACTTGATGACCTTTCCAGGTCATTTCAAGGAACAAATTCTCCCGGAACGATTGGGATCGATCAGTCTTTCCTTTCTCGTGGACTCAATGTCCAAGCAACGTGGAGGGATCGCGCCTAACATTGCTTACACCATGGCTTTGCTGGGCGAAAGACCGCGTGTCATGGCAACGGTGGGTGAGGACTTTGAGGAGTATCGCGCCTGGCTCGAAGCAAAAGGTGTGGATACATCGCTAATGTGCGTGGTCCCTGGTGTGTTCACCGCTTCGTTCTTCGCGACAACCGATCATGCTTCTGCGCAAATCGCCTCTTTCTACCCCGGCGCAATGGGATATGCCGCGACGCAATCACTGAAAGACTTGCTCAGCAAACCTGATTTGGTCATTGTGTCACCCAATTCGCCTGAAGCCATGATGAAATTCCCTGCTGAATGTCGTGAACTGGGATTCAATTATCTTTATGATCCGAGTCAGCAGGTGTTGAGGCTGGAAGGTTATGAACTCGCGCGTGACATGGAAGGTGCGCATTTCTTGTTCTGCAATGACTATGAATTTGGTTTGATCTCTAAGAAAACCGGCTGGAGCTTAGACCAAATATTAGGGCATGTAAATATATTGGTGATTACACGAGGAAAAAACGGTGCAGACCTTTATGCAGGCACGGACACAGTTCACATTCCAACTGTTCCAGAAGATAAGATCGTGGATCCTACCGGTGTAGGCGATGCTTTCCGCGGTGGCTTCCTCACGGGTTACTCGCGTGGCTTCGATTGGAAATTGTGCGGCGAGATCGGTTCCCTCGCAGCCGTCTATTGTCTTGAACAACGCGGTCCGCAGAGCCATAATTACACGTGCAGTGAGTTTATCAATCGCTTTCGCCGGCATTTTGATGATAGCGGAAAATTGGACGAGTTGCTGAAGTGAAGAGGTTTTGAAGTTGGCGTTTCATTGTTTGAGCGAATGCATAATCAAAAATAATTTATGAGTTGCGGTGGTCGAGTAGCGGCGCTGCAAGCGCCACGTATCGAGACCACCAGTTTATGAGAATATTTCTATA
>WNFZ01001646.1_pt1 | contig 21437 bp, 10 predicted proteins | sample 5400081 | NCBI WGS metagenome assembly WNFZ01 (sample SAMN13153365, study PRJNA577476) | soil metagenome | isolation source: 80 cm soil or saprolite under grassland replicate 1 | place: USA:California | collected 2016-06-15
ACTCTACGCTGCCTGGGGATCAACACATCAAAGTCGGTCAGTTGGCGCAGTAAGGTCGAATCGAGTGCAACGCCCTCAGCGACGGCGATAGATTCAAGCGCTTCCTCTGTGGTCCGCCCGTCGAAATGGCCCAATACCTCGATGAGTTGCCTCGGAACACTCAGCGGATCATAACTACTATATGAAGTGATGAGGCAGGAATGCTGATCCACACTGATCATCTCAATGGGCCCAACCTTCAGCCGCTCCGGCATTTTTTCCGACAACAGTCTAGCGTAAGCCTCGCGCAGCAGCCGTGCGAAAATCTGTAGCTCCGGACCACCGATGACGGTCACTTCCTTCCAGTCAAGCGCGTTCACAATCCGTGCGCACTCTCGGTAAAACTGTAGCTCTCGTCCGGCCCACAAGCCCCACAGCATTCGGCTTTCAAATGGGTCCGTAATGCCGTCAAGGGCGAGAGGATCAATGATACCAGCGCGGTCGGGCGGAGCAGGTGGTGGAAAGAGATGTTTAAGCGCCTGAGCGCCAATGTCCATTTCCAACACGCACCAGCGCGACAAGCTCTTTTCGACTGCCAAAAGCAGTTGATGCATCGCCTTCCAAAAGTCCATACCGACCGCGCCGCGCACGTACTTGCAATACCAGGTCGCGCAGATCGAGGCACGATGCTTCCAGACGCCGCAGCGCCCTCCTTCGTTCGCCAGGTAATGGGGGCAACGCAAGCTGCGACTGCGGCTGAACAGCGAATCGGAGCTGGTTCCATAGAGCAGCTTGAAGTTCGGCGGTTGACCCAGGCCCAGTGGCGTGACATTGACACCCAAATGCAGACGCTCTTCGACCGTCGCGCGGCCCGAAGCAAAGGCCGGATCATCGTCACTGAGGATGCGCCCAACGAGGAAATTCGGTAGCTCGGGAACATAGGTGCAACATTTTGTTTGCGGGTTGAAGAAGGCCTCAGAGCGCGCCGGCTTCCGGGTATCTTCCGGCAACATCGCACAATCGTCGCAGGTCGCATTGGATTCCTGTGGGAGAGGGCCGGCAAGGAGTTGATCAATCCATGCTGCGTAGAGAGCCGGCAGTGGGCTGGGCGGGATCACAGGCAGTTCCCTCGTCAAAGAGGCAGGGCTATCGCTATTCTCTGCCGAACGATTCGCGGATTGGGCTGCCATGAAAAAGCCATCTCCCTTCTCATCAGCTTGGTCTGGAGCCTAACCTAAGGGGGTTGTGAGCTAGCGCGTCTTTCACTTTGACGACTCTGCTCTTGGCCGGCGAATCGACGGGACTGCCAGCGACAAATAGACTCCGTCCTCCTCGTACATCAATCGCAGTTCCGTCATTTCATCGAGGAAGTCTTCAACATCTTCGAGCACGATATCTTTTGCCTCGTCGGCTTGCAGAGCTTTCCACGCCGCCATTGCGGTCGCACCACCATCGCAAGTGAGATAAATCTTCGCCTCTGTCTCCCTCAAGGAGTAGTTATACCCACCCAGCCCGGGACGCCGGTCCTCGATCAAAAGAAAGCCAGGCCCGCAACGGTAGCTCAGATTTGAGCCGTCGTCATAGTCCCTCCGCCAAGTTTCGATGCTCTCGCTGATAGCCGCGATGTAGGTCTTCGGGTCGCGACCGTCGTCGTAACTATATTCGAACGCGTAAGCGAGGTCGCTGAGAGTGGCCTGGTCGGCCGGATAGATCAAAGGGTAAAAAGGCCGCGGCCCCGTGATTTTCAATCCATATTCGCGCGGACGGTCGTAGTAGGGACTGAAACGTTCCAGATGGACAAGGCTCAGATTTCCCGGGGGCATCAGGTGCGTGAGCGACTTCATTACTTCTGCCATCCGATCATATTCTTCAGCCGGCTCACGCGGAAACCCGCAGATCAGGTTCCATCCTGGTGCAATGCCGAACTCCGCGCACCACTTGAGAAGGCGGATGTTCTGTAAGGCCGTCACGCCCTTCTCCATCAGCCTCAGAATTGGCGTGCTGAGACTTTCGATGCCGGGCTGAATCGAAAGCACGCCAGCTTCTCGCATCGCCTGCAGGTGTTCTCTTTTCAAGTTGGCTTTCGTTTCGTAGAACAATCTGAAGTCGTACCCAGCATCGCGTAATTTTGGCAGCAGGTCGCCGAAGTAACGCATGTCAATGATGTTGTCGACGGCATCAAACTCGAGCCGCCCATAACTTCGAGCAAGGGTCGTCAACATCTCCACAACGAGGTCTGGATTTTTGCGGCGAAAGGCCATTGTCGCGCCGTTGAGTCCACAGAAAGTACAATGTTTCTTTGCTCCCCACCAACAGCCGCGAGCGCTTTCGAAGGGGATGGTGAGATGCGGCAGAATCTCACGTCGAGAAGGACTCTGCTGCAGACGTTCGAAATATTCGTCGTAGTCAGGCGATGGCACTTCATCCATCGGCACAACCGCTCCACCTTCAGGTTCGATGACGACGCGCTGTTCACCTCTTCTGAAGCAAAGACCGGGCTGCGGCCGAATCGTTTGGCCAGGGAAGAGATCTCGCACAAGCTCGGGCAACACGCGCTCGCCTTCGCCCCGCACCACAACATCTACCCAGGGAAATGCACGATGCAGCGCATTGCCCATCGGGCCATCACAATTGCTGCCGCCGAAGACGATTTGCAGCGACGGATCACGGAATTTCAGGAGCTTCGCCAAAACCAGTGAGGGCACGTTCTGGCTGAATGTCGTCGTAAAGCCAACGACGGTTGGGGCCGCCGTGAGAATTTCCTCAGCGCAGCGCTCGAGGAACGAAGGAACGAGCCGGCGCATCTGTACAGCTTTCGCAACGACCTCCTCTTTAATAACCGTAGACCGAAGGTATTCAAGGTATCGTTCTTCCCAATCGCCGGAATCGCGGAATGGCGCAACCGCGAAGATCCACTCGCCCAAGCCTACTTTGCAATAATTCTCCGCGACGTCAATGTAGTCATTAAAAGAGAAGCGATCCTCGTGGGGCCGATCGACGTTAGCGGAGACGAGGTGGTCCATGAAAGCGAGGTTGAACGAGCGAACTTCTGTTCTAATGTTGGCGCGCCGCAGAACGCTTCGCAAAATGCCCAACTGTATAGAAGGACGGTGCGGCATAGACCAGGGCATGTCTATCAACATCACGATCCGTTCAGGCATAACTTATCTGCTCAGTTCCTACATTAAGATGTCATAAATGAACCTTTTGCTCAGGCCCCTTCCAGTCTTGTCGGCCTCGGAGCTCACGGTGAGTTTGAAACACTGCCCGGTGCGTACTTGCACTACGCGCTTGATGTGTGATTTCAAGAAGTCGCCAAGGCACACTTTAAGGGGCAGTATGCCCCCAGCCACAATGCAGACGGTTTTCGTCAGCGCATTCCAGAACGCCGAAGATGCTGAGACCTTTAATCGAACTTACCTTCTCCTCTTCGTTACAGGTTGGTTTTACCAATCATGCGCCCTCGCAATTCCTACTAGTCAATTTTTACTTTTTTCTGTGGGGTTATCGGTGCGACTCCTCCCCTGAGTCTTTTAGAGTCTTTGACCGTCAGCACCTTCTCCCTTTGTACCTTCAACTTATTGACCTTGACCCTTCCTTTGCTGGTGCTCTTCTTTTTCGTTGCCATTGTGATTCTCCTTTTCTGTACAGGTTGTTTATGCGTTCTGCATCCCCCTAATTAGTGCCGGACGTTTTTGGATTTATGGCAATCAAAGGAACGGGCGTGTCACGGCGGTAAAAGACGCGTGGTCGTTAAAGACTTCGCTTCTTGACATCGGGCTCCTGTTCTTCGCCCTCCACAAATGCCAGGTCGCATTGGATTCCTGTGGGAGAGGACCGGCAAGGAGTTGATCAATCCATGCTGCATAGAGAGCCGGCAGCGGACTGGGCGGGATCACAGGCAGTTCCCTCGTCAAAGAAGCGTGGCTATCGCTATTGGATGCCGAACGATTAGTGGATGGGGCTGACATGAACATCTCCCTTCTCATCAGCTTGCTCTGGAGAGCTAACCAGAGCGTGGTTGTGAGCAAGCGCGTCTTTCACTTTGACGACTCTGCTCTTGGCCGGCGAATCGACGGGACTGCCAGCGACAAATAGAGTCCGTCCTCCTCGTACATCAACCGGAGCTCCGTCATTTCATCGAGGAAGTCTTCAACATCTTCGAGCTCGATATCTTTTGCCTCGTCGGCTTGCAGAGCTTTCCACGCCGCCATTGCGGTCGCACCACCATCGCAAGTGAGATAAATCTTCGCCTCTGTCTCCCTCAAGGAGTAGTTATACCCACCCAGCCCGGGACGACGATCCTCGATCAGAAGAGAGCCCGGCTCCTGACGGTAGCTCAGATTTGAGCCGTTGTAGTAGTCCGTTCGCCAGGTTTCGATGCTCTGGCTGATGGCCGCGATGTAGGTCTTCGGATTGCGACCGTCTTCGTGAATATATTCGAACAGATAAGCGAGGTCGCCGGTGGTGGCCTCGTCGGTCGGATAGATCAAAGGGTAAAACAAAGGCGGTCCCAGGATTTTCAATCCATATTCGCGTGGACGGTTGTAGTAAGGACTGAAACGTTCCAAGTGGAGAACGCCCAGACTTGCCGGCGGCGTCAGATGTGTAAGCGACTTGATGACTTCTGCCATCCGATCATATTCTTCAGCCGGCTCACCCGGAAACCCGTAGATCACGCCCCATCTTGGTTGAATCCCAAACTCTGCGCAGAACTTGAGAAGGCGGATGTTCTGTAAAGCCGTCACGCCCTTGTCCATCAGCCTCAGTATTGGCGTGCTGAGGCTTTCGATGCCAGGCTGAATCGAAAGCACGCCAGCCTCTCGCATTGCTTGCACGTGTTCTCTTTTCAAGTTGGCTTTCGTCTCATAGAACAATCTGAAGTCGAGCCGCGCATCGCGTAACTTTGGCAGCAGGTCGCCGAAGTAACGCATGTCGATGATGTTGTCGACGGCATCAAAGCAGAGTTGCCCATAGCGTCGAGCCAGGGTCATCAACATCTCCACAACGAGGTCGGGGCTTTTGCTGCGAAAGGCCATGCTCGAGCCGTTGAGTCCACAGAAAGTACAATGCTTCTTTGCTCCCCACCAACAGCCGCGAGCGCTCTCAAACGGAATGCCGACATGCGGCATAATCTCGTCTCGAGAGGGACTCCGCTGCAAACGTTCAAAGTATTCGTCGTAGTCGGGCGCTGGCACTTCATCCATCGGCACAGGCGACCCGCCTTCATGTTCGATGACGACGCGCTGTTCACCACGTCTGAAGCAAAGACCGGGCTGCGGCCGAATCGTTTCGCCGGCGAAGAGATCGCGCACAAGCTCGGGCAACACGCGCTCGCCTTCACCCCGCACGACAACGTCTACCCAGGGAAACGCACGATGCAGCGCATCGCCCATTGGTCCATCACAGTTGGCGCCCCCGAAGACAATTTGCAACGACGGATCATGGGATTTGAGGAGCTTCGCCAAGACCAGTGCGGGCACGTTCTGGTTGAATGTCGTGGTAAAGCCAACGACGCTAGGTGCCGTGCTAAGAATCTCCTCGACGCAGCGCTCGAGGAACGAGGGGACGAGCCGGCGCATTTGGACTGCTTTCGCAACGACCTCCTCTTTAATAACGGTAGACCGAAGGTATTCAAGGTATCGTTCCTCCCAATCGCCAGAATCGCGGAATGGCGCAACCGCGAAGATCCAGTCGCCCAGACCTTCTTCCCAACAATTCTCCGCGACATCAAGGTAGTCATCGAAAGAGAAGCGATGCTCGCCGGATGGATCCGCGTGAGCGGAGGTGAGGTGGTCCATGAAAGCCAGGTTAAACGAGCGAACTTCTGTTCTAATGTTGGCGAACTGAAGAACGCTTCGCAAAATGCCCAACTGTATCGAAGGACGGTGCAACATAGACCAGGGCATGTCTATCAACACTACGCTCTGCTGAGGCATAAACTTATCTCCTCAGTTTTGAATGAGCCTTTTGGTCGGGCCCTGCCAGTCTTTGTCGTCTCAGGGGTCCACGGTGAAGTATGAAACCTTGGCCGTTCTGTACTTGTACCACGCGCTTGCCCGTGATTTCGAGAAGTGGCCAAGGCACACTTTATGGCAGCAGCATGCTTCGAGCGGCTATCGGACGAGTTCGTTCGCGGATCCAGGACGGCGAAGAATGCTGAGACCTTTAGCTGTATTTAATACGAGCTGCGGTTGGACTCGTCGGAGCCGTTCCTCCCCTGACTCGTTTGACCTCCTTGTCCGTCAATTCTCGCGACTTCTCTTTGCTGACCTTCAACTTATTGACCTTGACTCTTCCCTTGCTCATGCTCTTTGTCTTTTTCGTTGCCATTGTGATTCTCCTTTTCTGTGCAAGTTAGTCTTAGCATGGGAACTAGATCACGGTTTGAGTTTCAATGCCACGCGACGATCGCGCAATCTGGAGACGGGTAAGCCGCGTTTCTAATTCCGAAGCGATACTTCGGCCGCGAGAGTTTAGTCGTCGCCCGCACTATGCCACTTCTCTTTCATGCTTTCAAGAAGTAATACGGTCACGGCTTACCGCGTGGTTTTAGACTGGCGGCTCAAACTCCGGCAAGCAAAAGGAGCGCGGGCTTACCACAAAACGTACTGCAACGCCTCAGTGGGGATGTTGACCGAAGCACGAAGGCTCTTAACTGGGACCGCCGGCGGAGCGCAGCTGCGCGAGCAGCTGTTTACGAAGGTCCGTGCTTAGTTAGTGGCGGACGTTTTCGGATTTATCGCAATCAAAGGAACGGGCGTGTCACGGCGGTAAAAGACACGTGGTCGTTGAAGACTTCGCTTCTTAACATCGGGCTCCTGCTCGTCACCTTCCACGAATGCCGTCTGCGTACCCCGGCCCTGCTTTAGCTTTTGCTCTTGCATCTCCGGCACGCGCTCCGTTGCGTAGTCAAGCCATTCCTGCAGCATCACGCGACCATCCTGAGGAGCGTTATCGGCTCGGCCCAACTTCAAACCTTCTTCAACCAAGGCATAAGTGAGCAAGCCATGTCCTAATTGCGTAATCTCTAAAGCCGCCTGGTAGCTTTGCGCTGCAGTCAAAACGTACATACCCTTTTCATAAGCCAACTGCGCCAGTCCTTTTGAATTCATAGGACCACGTCGCTTCTCTTCCGCTTCTAAAGCTTGTCCGGAGTTGCAGGCGTCGATGACCAGTAAGAGTTGCCCCGCATTTATCTTCTCGAATGCTTGCTCAAGCTCTCGATCAGAAATGCTATGTGTCAAAATGCTCTGGAAGCCTGCTTCATTGATCCTTCTGCGTGAACCCTTATAGCCCAAATCATGCGGTAGCATATAAAAGCCCGCTTGATGTGCCAGGCCGTGGCCGGCGAAATATAGAACTACAGTGTCTTCCGGCTGTGTGGGCTGCAGCTTTTCTATCTCCTGGGGTGCTCCCACAGGTAAGGCTTTAACGGCGTTCCCGGCTAAACGGTCGAGGGCGGCAAGAATGTTTGCCTTGGTGGCTTCTTTATCCACAAGCGACACGAGCTCGATTTTGGCAAACCTACCCAACAAGTCCTGCTGTCTACTTAGCTCCTTACTAAAATCGTTTGCGTCGGATACCGCATACTTCAAATCATATTGGCCGTTCGCATAACTGTTAATTCCAACCGCGATCAGGTAGGCCGTCGCCGGACGCTTCAGGTCATCGCCTCCCACCAGATTAAGCATGCTGTCTGGGCTCTTAATGTTGTCCCGATTAAAAACGTAGGCCGTAAATAGATTGTCGCCGGCGACAATCGGAATGCTAATCTTCAACGAAGCCCTCGCGCCTTTGTTGGCAAGAACCTCGCCGCGCCACACTTTTACCAGTGAGCCGTTGCGGAACAACCGGAGATCCTGAGCTCCGCTACCGGTCGTGTGCTCTTCGTCCGACGGTGCTTCGGTCACCTCAATGCTCAGAGCAATCTCGCGAGAATGAATCTTTCCATCGGGCGACGTTGGACCAGTGACCTGCGCCAATGTCACTACCGGTTGCCGACGGTCCTTCCGGGAAATATCCTGGGGTGCTTTTGGTGTTTTGCCCGCGAGAATCTCGGCGAGCAAACCTGGATAGTAAAACTCATTAAAAAATGCTTCGACCGGCCGAACATTAAATGTGTTTTGTTCAAAACGCCAAAGGATCTGATTCCAGCCGTTAGGCGAGCCGTCAAAGAGTCCGTCCGGAGCTACCACCAACCAGCCAGTCTGCGAAGCCGACAAGCCGCCGGCGCTTTCGCGCAATGAAACGAGCGCGGCCATGGCCTCGCCAGTGCGGGCGTTCCAAAGTCGTGTGCTGCCATCGTCGCTACCCGAAGCAAACCACTTCCCGTCGGGACTAAAGGCAACGGAATGAATTTCATCGCGGTGTCCGCTCAACGTCAGCGTAGCCTCGCCACTTACGACATCCCAAATCTTGATGATAGTGTCTTTGCTTCCTGAGACTAGCAGCTTTCCATCAGGGCTAAAGGCGAGAGCTTTTACTTCGCCGTCGTGACCTGAGAGCGTGCGCGTCTCGCGTCCGCCTTGCACTTCCCATAGCCTGATTGTCTTGTCAACGCCGCTGGAAGCCACAGTGCGGCCGTCGTTGTTGAAGGCAACAGCCAGAACCTCCCCAGTGTGACCTACCAGGCTTTGCACTTCGCGACCAGTGGCCACGTCCCATAACTTTATTGTTTTGTCTGCGCTGCCTGAGGCCAGCCACCTACCATCCGGGCTGAAGCCCACGGCATTAACCTCTGCGCGGTGGCCCAGGAGCTTCATGACCTCGTGCCCTGTCGCCACCTCCCATACCTTTAGCGTGGTATCACCACTCGCAGACGCGAGCAGACGGCCGTCAGGACTAAAGACCAGTCCGTTGACGCTGTCGGTGTGGCCCATCAGACTACGAATCTTCCGCCCGCTTAGATCCCAGAAGGTTATCGTACCGCTCAAGCCTCCGGCAGCCAGCAGACTTGCATCCGGACTAAAGGCAATCGTATTGATAAAGCCGCTATTCGGTTCTAACGAACTCACCTCACGCCCCGTGGCTGTCTCCCACAGCTTGATCGTGTTCTCTTTTCCGGCCGTAGCGAACCACCGACCGTCAGGACTGAAGACGGTCGCATATACCCCGTAAGAGTGTGTGGTCAGCGTCCGCAATTCACGTCCGGTCTGGACATCAACTAACTGAATTGTCTTATCGCCGCTGCTGAAAGCTGCGATTGTGCCGTTTGAGTTGAAGACCGTCGCAATTGCCTCAAGCACCTTCTCGTCATTGGCCGCGGGGACAGACCACAGTTCACGTCCTGACGAGGCGTCCCAGACTTTGATTGCACCATTGGCGTTTGCGGATATCAGCTGCTGAGCGTTAGCGATGAAGGCAACAGACAGAACCTTCTTACCGTTACCTTGAAGCGTGCGTTGTTCGCGCGGATTGCTCGTCTTCCAAATCCTGACCGTGCCGTCATCCGCGGCTGAAGCTAAGACTTGTCCGTCGCTTGTGAAACTTATAGCCCTTATTCGATCAGTGTGACCTTTAAAGGTTTGGGTCGTGCGACCACTTGCTACGTCCCATAATCTGATGGTGTTGTCCGCGCTACCTGAGACCAGGTAGTTTCCGTCCGGACTAAAAACCAAAGCTGTGATCAAGCCTTGATGACCAGTTAAAGTATTCCGTTCCTGGCCGGTTGTCCTATCCCACAGCTTGATGCTTTTTTCCATATTGCCCGAAGCGATCAAGCGTCCATCATCGCTTAAGGCAAGAGCACTGACGCTGCCGCAACCTTGCAAGCGCTGCATCTCGCGTCCCGTGTCCAGGTTCCACAATCTAGTTGTGTCGTCGATTGAGCCGGAGGCCAGTAACCGCCCATCGCGACTGAACGCGACGGCCTTGACAGCTTTGGTGTGGCCCGAGAACGTGCGAACCTCACGGCCGGTTGCCACTTCCCACAGTCTCACGGTGTTATCAATACTGCCAGAGGCAAGCCATTTTCCATCCGGACTGAAGGCCATGGCTTCGACGCTCATTGCATGACCCGTTTGCAGCACGAGTTCAGCTTTAGAGGCTGACTGTTCGATAGCGCGCGGTACTGCACCGGAAACCAGAAATTTCAAGCATACCCAGGTACCGATCAAGATTGTCAGCAGGACCAGGCCTGCTTTCAGGAAAGCGGACGTACTTCTTCTTTTAGTCTTCATTGATGTGAGACCGACGGGACCTTCACCAATACTGGATGAGGGGTTATCCACGTCGTATGGGCAATGGGCGAATCGCTGACGTTTGAGTCTGCCTGAAAAACTGCAGCTGGGCTGTCGCCCGCACAGTATGTTAGCTTCGTATGCGTTGTCAAGATATTGCCGACTGTTGACCCCAGTCCCGCGGAGACCTAGAATGATTGCTCTACGGGGTTAGTGATCAATCTCTCCAGACTAAGCCGGAGCGCGCTCAAGACGTGCGGCGGAGAGTCTTGAAGCGAACCCGCTTCTCCCTCTAAAACAGGGTCTTTATAATCTTCAATTGAAGCCGAATGCTCAACGACCCCAGCGAGGCCTGGGGTGTACGCTCAATGGCATTTCTCGTTCATACCAGAAACTTCTGCTCGGATCTCCTACTTCGATGGTATTGGTCCATCGCAATCCTCGCAACGTTAATAATATGGATGGCTTTGGCGCTCTCATTATGGCCCTTGCGAAACGCAGATGGAACCTTCGGCACTCATCCTTATGGATTAAGCACGGGCCTCGAGAACAAGACCCTTGACCTATTGTTCCAGCTGCGAGACGCTAGACAACCAAACCGGCGCGGGAAGGGCCTCAACGAGCCCATAGTTCTAATTGTTATCGACGAAGCCTCGATTAAGGCTTCGAAGGTCCGTTTGCAAAAGTGGCCCAGGGATTGGTACGCGACGTTAGTTGATCGCGCCAGTAAGGGGGGAGCGGCCGTCATCGGGCTCGATCTCCTGCTTAGCGAAGAGGGCGGCACACATCCCGACGACAAGGCTGCCGACCAGAAGCTCGTTGAAGTCCTCGCAAATTCGGGAAACGTTGTTCTCGCGACCAAACTACCAGCGGGCGGCTATGAGGCCATTTCCCCGCTCCCGATGTTCAGCCAGGCGGCTTATAGCGTCGGATTCACTGATCTGCCCCTCGATTCCGACGGATTTGTACGGAGCGTGCCGCTCACGATTTCGCTCCCAAACGAGGAAACGCAATTCAGCTTCGCAACGCGCTTGGCCGAAGGCTATCTGGCTTCTCGCGCAACCGATGACAAAGCACCGCCCTCATTGCGCCCAATCTCCGAGGATATCGATGTGTTGGGGGAGCGAATACTACCGCTGCGTACTGACCGCTACCTGCAACTTGATTTCCGTACGCGCTCGCCCGCCTTCAAACAAATTTCGGCGGGCGATATATTGTTCAATGAACCGGCGCATATTCCGGACGATCTCTTCAGAGACCGGATTGTGATCATTGGAGCGACGAACATCGATGCCCCTGACCTTTTTTATACGCCTTTTTATGAAGCTTCCACGCTGGCACGCCTGCTGGATAGAAACCTGTCCACCGATCCCGTTAGAACGCCTGGCGCAGAGTTGAGCGCTGTATCGACCACCACAATTCTTTTCGGCGAAACGCCTGTGAGACCGAGTTACCTTGGGCGAATCGCCGCGCTAACTCTGTCCCTGACGATCGTAGCGTTAATCGTATTTCGTTTGCCGACGTTCTTTGGCTTGTTGGCAGTGCTGGGCGTCGCCGTAGGGGTGCTGATCGTGTCGTCAGTGGCATTCAACTCGTGGGGCCTGATATTGCCATTGGCGAGCGCCTGGGTTGGAATTCTGGTTTTAACTCCCGTAGGATTCGGCTTGCGCCTGGCACGCGAACGGATCCTCACCGGCGCGGCCGAGGCGGAGCGGGCCCTGGTGATGGACATTCTTTCCCGATGCGTTTCCCACTCGGTCGCTGAGGAGCTGTGGCACCGCCGGGATAAAATCCTAAGCGGTGAACGTCATATCGTTACCGTTATCTTTACAGACATTCGAGGTTTTACTACCATCGCTGAAAAGGCGGCTTCCGAACAAATCGTCGAATGGCTAAATCTTTATTTCAGCCGGATGCACGCAATTGTTGACAAACACCATGGACACATCAACAAGTTTATCGGGGATGGAATGATGATTGTTTTCGGTGCGCCCGCTTCACGCGGCGATGCCGTGGAAGCGCGCGCAGCCGTTGCCTGTGGTTTGGAGATGCTGGCCGAAGTGCAAACCCTTAATCAGGAATGGGCGGGAACCGAGCGGCCGCAGCTCGCTATTGGGGTTGGGGTTCACACCGGCGACGCCACTTGTGGAGTGGTTGGCGCCGAACGCAGGCTGGAATACACGGTCATTGGCGACACTGTGAATCTAGCGTCAAGATTGGAGTCCATCACCAAGGACTATGGTATCCCCATCTTAATAAGTGACGCGACAGCGGCCCTTCTCGGTGACCAATACGTTACCCACGCGTTGGGCGAGGTAAAGGTGAGAGGCAAGAATACTAACGCTCGGATCCACACGGTCTCGCTGAAAGCTGGCGAGGGAGTAGCCGCCCCTGCCCGCGAGAAAGTTATTCTGAATGCTTCATAACATTTTTGGAGTGCGCTGGCCTGGCAGCGCTTTGGCCTCATCGTTGGTTATTGAGTCTGGTCTAGTCCTGTTCGAGCGTCAGGCCAAAGCGAGATATTTGGAGTGCGCTGGCCTGGCAGCGCTTTGGCCCCATCGTTGGTTATTGAGTCTGGTCTAGTCCTGTTCGCGCGTCAGGCCAAAGCGGCGCCGGGCCGCCGCACTCCAAAGAAACTTTGCAGATTATAGTCTTCGTAGAAGGTGCTTCCACATGTATATGCAAATCTACTTAACACGATCTCTTACTGCTGCTGCAATATTCTTGAGCCTGGTTTGCATGACACCGATTCTGATGGCGCAACAGAAGACGCCTCCTGCGCAGGGACGGCGACCGCTGCCGAAGCCCCCCACTGGTTCGCGTGGCTTCGAAAAATACGCTGGTAAGGATGTGACCACTCGGCTCGTAGCGGCAGGAGCAACGCGCGAAGTAGTCACACCTCGCAAGCCGCTGGCTCCTCTTGAAGGACGAGCCTACAACAGCCGCCCCTTCTTTGCCTGGCAAGCATCGTTCGGCTCCAAGTCATATCACTTTGTTCTATACGATGGTGATATGTACGTCGATCGTACCGCAAAGATTCTCTATGAAAAGGATGTTCCCGCGACGGAATTCAGCTATCCGGCAGATGCACCGGTGCTGGCGCCGGGCAAGCTTTACTCATGGAGAGTCTCGACACCTTCGACAAATGGGCGGGAAGATGGACCATCAGTCAGTTTTCGCATTTTGTCAGGAAGCGAAGCCGCAGAGCTTAAGCAAGCTATTGAACAAGCACAGTTGACCGCCCCAAAGAGCATTGACGAATCTCTGGATTTGGCAGCGGTGTTTGAAAACTACGGAATCTGGTACGACGCATTGCAGCTAGCGAACGAGGTGGCAACGCAACATCCTGATCACACGAGGGCTCAAGCCTACTACGATGAGTTGCTAAACAAGCTTGATGTGAATCCCCAACCGTAATTTAGTGGCAGCAGACTTAGATGGCGTGTACCGAATTTGGACCGACGCATTTTCCATTTTCCATTTGTCATCTTTCATTTTCCATTTAGTTTAATCTTATATAGTGGACGACATTGATCTCAGTGGACCAGACGAAGCGGCAGATTGAGCAGAGAGAGTCTCGGCGCTTGCTCGAGCGTACGCTGCTCTCGTTACCAGTCAGCGTCCATTGCCGTGAGAGTGATTATGAATGGGACGAGGCTTCTACATTCATCGACGCCACTCCCTTTGGCGCGAGATTCGGAATCAAGCGGCCATTGGCCCCAGGCCGATTGGTTTACCTCGAAATGGACATGCCGCGTCACCTACGCTGTTTCGATCACAACGAGCAGAGATACTGCACCTGGGCCCTGGTCCGCCACATTAGGCACTTCCCAGCCTCCTCACTCGATAGCTCAAAACAATTCGAAATCGGGGTGGCCTTTATCGGCAAGCAGCCTCCCGTGACCGCTGAAACGGATCCGGCCGCAGAGTACAGCATTGCTTCAACACCTACAGAGGAGAGGTTATGGAGCGTGAGTGACCGAAACATGCCTGGCGAGTTGGAAGATGGAGTCGAGCGCCGAGGGGAGCCGCGCCTATCAATCATCACTGACGTGATTATCGAAGTTTACGACGCCGAAGGCCGCGTTTCCGCAACCGAGTGGGTAAAGACCGAAAATATCAGCCGCCGGGGTATGGCGGTCGTTTCCGAACTAAACTTAATTCGCGGGCGTTACGTGCGCTTGAAAAGCGCAGAGTACAACATCGCAGTTATCGCTGCTGTTCGACGGCTTCGTCGCGGGGTAGATGGCAAGAAGCATCTTCACCTGGAATTCATTGACCAGGATTGGCCTCCACTCAGTAAGCTATGACCTTCACTGCGGCTGAAGAGTTAATTTCCATTTTCCATTCATCATTTCAGACCTCATGACACCGCGGCACAAGTGATGCGGGCGAGACCCAACCGCTATAAAATGACAGTTCAAAGCGGCAGACCGACGTTTTTCAGTGCTTCTTTAAAACGAGGATCTGAACGTAGGCTGTCCAACTTTGGATCAACTTTCAGCCATACCAGCCATTCACCACGCTCCTCATAAGCTTTCGACAGCCATTCAAGCGCTTGATCTCGCTCGCCCAAAGCTGTGTAGATCAAGACTCTGAAATAAGGTGACACATACTTCTCGCCAGCTAATTCTTCGAGTTCACTGAGAATCCTCGCGGCCTCGTCAGTGCGCCCGGCAACCCCTAAAGCATAACCAAGAATGGCCCTCGCTCTTGGCGTATCTTCAAGAGTTCGGGCCGTCTCCAGCTCGCAGATTGCCTCCTTGAACATTCCTTTTTCCACGTAGGCTTGACCGAGGAGAACATGCACCAACGGGAAACTCGGATCGAACTCTAGTGTTCTTCGAAATTGTTCAATCGCCTGATCGTAGCGGCGCGACCAATAGAAAGGTAGTCCCATGCTGACGCTGATGCTGAGTGAGAGGGGGTCGAGGTCGTAAGCGCGTTTGATTTCAGTAGTAGCCTCATCAAATCTGCCCATAGCCAGCAGGTGCAGCGCATACCAGTGATGTCCGGTTGCGTAACTCGGGTTAAGTTCAAGTGCAGTGTTAAATTCCTCTTCGGCAGCCCGCCAATTCCAATCGTAATCAGATCTCACCTTGGCAAGTGAGGAATGAGCCTCAGCCAGTTGATTATCGATCTGCAGAGCCCTCTCCGCGGCGGCCTTGGCTGGACCTAAAACGGCGCGCGGTGGCGACAAGTTGTAGGTTCCAAGCATATTGTAGGAATCAGCCAGGCCCGCGTACGCAAGAGCGAACAAAGGATCTTCTTCAACTGCTTGATTGAAAAACTCAATGCCCTTTTTTAAGCCTTCTTCTGTCCGCTTGTTCCAGAAGTAGCGGCCCTTCAAATAAAGTTGATAGGCGTTGCTATTTTCAGTGTGTCGCTTTTTAAGTCGTTTCTTCTGTTCAACGCTCAATCGCAGACGCAGCTTAGCCGTGATCTCCCGCGAGATTTCTTCCTGAACTCCCAGAATGTCGTCAGGGTTGCGATTATAGTGTTCCCCCCATAACTGAGAGCCATCGGCGACATCGACAAACTCTGCCTTGACGATCAATTTTTGGCCTAACTCTAGAATCTTACCGGTTAAGACGGCGCGCACACCCAAGGCGTCTCCGACTTCGCGTGGATCAACCTCTTTCCCCTTGTAACAAAAGACAGTGCTGCGGGCCATTACCCTCAGCTTGGGAATTTGGGAGAGCGTGTTGATGATACTTTCAGTGATGCCATCTGAAAGATACTCAATCTCAGGATCGTTACTGGCATTTATGAATGGAAGTATAGCCACAGAATCGATCGTCTTCTTTGACGGTCGCGACCGTGAACTTGACTTGGTTGCTCGCCTGAGGGAAGCAGTCGTCTTGGTTGCAGCGGCAGCTGTTCCTGCTGTACTGGGACTCGAAAACTGTCTTACCGGACGCGTGATGCGTTCCAATTCAGACTCTTTATCCAGTCGCTGCTTTAGCAGACGCAAATCAACTAATAGATCGCCCGCGGAGTGGTAGCGCTCTTGTTTGTGCTTTTCCAGCGCTTTCAGCACGATGCGATTCAATTCTTCTGGAACTTCTGGCCAGTAGTCGCTCAAGGGAGCCGGCTCGACCAGAAGTATCGAAGCCATCACGTCACTTCCTGTGCTACCCGAGAACGGATAGCGGCCGGCGACCATCTGATACATCACCACACCGAGACTCCAGATGTCGGTCGCTCTATCCAGGTCCTGACCTCTCGCCTGCTCCGGCGACATGTAGCGGAGTGTGCCCACAACCATGCCGGGATCGGTTTTGACGAATCCTTTGGTCTGCGCTTCTGCATCGATTGTCATAGGTGTGGCCAGCTTGGCGAGGCCGAAGTCCAGCACCTTCACGTAGCCATCATGGCGGAGCATGATGTTCTCAGGCTTGATGTCTCTGTGGACGATACCCGCCTCATGGGCCATAGCCAGGGCCGACGCGACCTGCATGGAAACATCGATCATTTCGCCTAGCTTCATCAGAGCGCTTTGGATCCGCTCAAACAGCGTGATGCCTTTAACAAACTCCGTCGCTATGAAATGGACGTCGCCGGCCTGACCGATCTCATGGATAGTAATGATGTTGGGATGATTGAGTGCGGAGACCGCTTTGGCTTCCTGTATGAAGCGGCGCATGCGCCGTTCGTCTGAGGTTGCGTCAGCTGGTAGAACCTTGAGGGCTACGTCCCGTTCCAACTCCACATCGTGGGCCAGGTAAACCTCTCCCATGCCACCCGAACCGATATGGGAGAGAATCTCATAGCGGCCAAGCCGTGTGCGCGGGAGGAGGGTCATAGGGCGACGGATTCTTAAGTAAAGTTCTGGGCTGACACTTTATAGATTAGCAACGACCGATATACTAATTCCAGGTGACATCAAAACAAAGAGGAATAAGTTGACTTCGCACTTAAGAGTGACTATCCTTCGCCCCTAAGTTAGCTGTCGGATTGTCTTCCTGCGCCCGGAATCCTAAAGCTTCATTAGTTAGCTCCCGGCTCACCGCGTCTTCAGGAAGTATGTAGAAACAGTGGCCGCCACCTGGATTTAGCCGCAAAATATCCGCGTTCGTAGCCGCTTTTCTTAAAAATCACATGTCTGCTTCAAAACTCTAGCCTCGGATCGATTTCTCCTGTTTCCACTGAGTTTAGAGGCAAACGATGGCCCTTCGGAGAGCCATTCGCGCGTCCGGCTTGATTACGGTCAGCCAAAACTGGGACGCGAGTTTCCTTCATCCTTTTTTAATATGAACTGGGAAAAAGCAAGGACCTCCGACTCTTAACAAAAAGCGGTCTCTCCCGCCATCGCTGGGCCAAGGATCGTCGCTCGGCGTTGTGCTCCGCTTACCTTTTGTGGGCGAACCCCCCTGGAGAGTTCCGCTCGCCAAGCGCACCTGAAGGAAGAATACCCGTGATTACCCCCCATCTGCCCAGTAATAGAAAACCCTTTTATGTGGTTTTGCTTTCCTCGATGTTGTCGGTGGCCCTCTTCACCAGCCTCACGTTGTTTCACAAAGTAAGACTAACATCTGACGTAGCCAACCCCGCTCCCGTCGTAACCGTTGAACCGACCGCCGGCGCTCAGGAAGCCTACGGCAAACTGCCACTGAGCTTCGAGCTTAATGAGGGACAGACGGATGGTCGAGTCAAGTTCATTTCCCGTGGAACCGCATACAATTTGTTCTTGACGCCGCAAGAGGTAGTTCTCGCTTTCGGCGACGCAAGTGCGAGAGCCCAGGAGACGTTTGAGACCGGTAAATCGCGAAAAGAAAAATCTGCCGCGAGTACTCCGTCAGCAACGGCTAGCCACATCGCGCGTCAAACATCTCGCACATTGCGCGTCAAGCTCCTTAATGCCAATCCCTCGCCCCAACTAGTGGGACAAGAGCAGTTGCCAGGTAGAAGCAATTACTTCGTAGGAAGAGACCCAGAAAAGTGGCGCACCAATATTCCGAATTTTTCGAAGGTGCGCTATCGCAATGTCTATGAAGGCATAGACCTGACCTACTACGGCAATCAGCGGCAACTAGAGTATGACTTTGAGGTTGCTCCTCACGCAAATCCCAAGGCTGTCGAGCTATCGTTTACAGGCCTTAATAAGATTGAAATAGATGATGCAGGTGAACTCATCTTACATGTGGACGGAGAAACAATCCGGCAGCTCAAGCCGGTGATCTATCAATATATGGATGGAAGGAAGCAGGAAATCTCCGGCGGTTATGTACTTAGAGATAAAACAACTGTCGGCTTTCAAGTAGATCTTTATGATACCAGCCGTCCGTTGATAATTGATCCGGTGCTGGTCTACTCAACATATCTGGGTGGTAGCGGTACTGATCAGGGGCTTGCCATTGCAGTGGATAGCTCGGGCAGTGCATACATCACTGGATTGACGTCCTCTATCAACTTTCCGACAGCAAGTCCGCTGCAACCCTCTCTCAGCGGCAGCGTTTCTGACGCCTTCGTGACAAAGATGAATCCGGCGGGTAACGCCCTTGTATACTCGACTTATCTTGGTGGTGGTTCTTCAGATAGCGGGCGCAGCATTGCTGTTGATGCTTCCAATCAGGCTTACATAACCGGTTTCTCCTTCTCGTCTGATTTTCCGACGACTGCGGGTTCTTTTCAGCCCACCAATCGAGCAAACTCCAATAACGCGTTTGTGACGAAGCTCAACGCGACTGGGTCTGCCCTTCTATATTCCACCTATCTTGGCGGCACCGAAAACGATAGTGGATTTGGGATTGCCGTCGATGCGTCTGGCAATGCCTATGTCACGGGCGCCGCTAATTCTTTTAATTTCCCGACCGCAAACGCGTTCCAGGGTGCGAAAGGGGGTGGTAGTTCTTTCTCCCAGAGCGCCAATGGCGCAATCGATTGGGCTGCCAATAACACCGGCTTAAACGCTTATCAAGTTAATGCCCTGGTCGTTGACCCAGCCACCCCAGCCACACTCTACGCCGCGGCCAGTACTGGTGTTTTTAAGAGCACAAACGGCGGAGCCGATTGGAACGCCATCGACGCTGGCGTACCTACTCTGAAGGGCCAACCTGCACCCATTAAAGACTTGATCATTGCCCCTGGCACACCATCCACGCTCTATGCCGCTATCAATACGGGCTTCAGCAACACTCTTGGTGTTTTTAAGACTACCAACAGCGGGGCGAGCTGGAGCGCTGTCAATGGTGGGCTTACCAGTACGGCGGTTAATGCCCTGGCTATTGACAAACTTTCTCAGGACACTGTGCTTTATGCGGCCACTGATGGCGGTGGAGTCTTCAAAAGCACCAACAGCGGTGGTAGTTGGATTGCAGTTAACAACGGTCTTACTGAACTTGGTATCAATGATATCGCAGTCGATCCAAGTAACTCATCCATTCTGTATGCGGCAACTTTTAGTGGCGTTTTCAAAAGCACAGATGGCGCGACAAGTTGGGCTCCCGTTCTTACCGATCTGAATCTTAGCAACTCATTCCTAACTCTAGCTGTAGATCCTGGATCTCCTTCAACCGTATATGCGGGATATGATTTCGGTCTTTACAAGACCACTGATGGCGGCGCCAATTGGAGTCGGAAGAGTGAGGTTAACGGCTTGAACATTCCGGGAACCAGTGCCGCTGGAAATGTGGCGGCCGTACTCGGGATAGCCATTGACCCGACATCTCCGGCAATAGTGTACGCAGGGAGTCGCGAGGCTGGCATTTACAAAAGCACCGACGGCGGAAACAGTTGGAGTAATAGCAGCAATGGTCTGATTAGTCGTGAAGTCGATGCCTTAATTCTCAATCCTACGAACCCATTGACGCTGTACACGGGCACAAATAGCGGTTCGGACTGCTTCGTCGCCAAGCTAAATCCCACTGGCTCTGCACTCATCTACTCAACCTATCTGGGAGGCCACGGTAATGATCAATCCAATGGCATTGCCCTCGATGCTTCTGACAATGCTTACGTAGCGGGTTTCACAAATTCGCCGGATTTCCTTACCGCAAACTCTTTTCAGGCCACTTTGCACGGTTATGACAACGCTTTCGTCACAAAACTGGATTCTTCGGGTTCGCCGATCTACTCCACTTTTCTCGGCGGAGGTGGTCTCTTTGAAATTGCACAGGGCATTGCCGTAGACGGTTCGGGCAATGCTTACGTCACCGGCCAAACCGATTCACCTAACTTTCCGACGGCGAACGCTCTACAACCTGCTCTGGCTGGCAGTTCAGATGGGTTTGTCACTAAGCTGAATTCTTCGGGATCGGCGCTCGTCTATTCCACCTATCGAGGCGGTAGCAACGTCGACGCGGGCTTTAGTATCGCCTTGGACGGTGTGGGTAATGCCTATGTCACAGGACGAACGTCTTCCACTGATTTCGCCACCCCAAACGCGATTCAATCAACTTTTGGTGGCGGCAGTCAGGATGCCTTTGTGGCAAAGCTGAATCCCGCTGGGTCCTCGATGATCTACTCCACTTATCTTGGTGGCAGTGGTAATGACCAGGGCCGTGGAATTGTCGTGGATAGTTCAGGCGCCGCATATATAACGGGCTTCACGAGTTCAGCAAACTTCCCCCTGGCAAATCCGCGACAAGGAACAATTGGCGGTGCTCAAGATGCCTTCGTTGTTAAGGTTACCACCAATCCAACGGAAGGCCGTGGTCTCAACGATGTCACCTGGATAAACGTACAGGGTGGCAACTGGAACGTCGCCGCTAATTGGCAAGACGGAACGGGCGCGAACCGTGTGCCCACAGCAAGCGACAATGTCTTTATTGATTCGACCGGCACGTATACCGTGACGCTGAATGTTACTGCCAGTATCAACAGCCTGACCCTGGGAGCAACTAGCGGAAGTCAGACATTTAACACAGGAGCGTTCGCGCTCACTCTCACTGGCGCCAGCACCGTCAACCCGACAGGCGTTCTAACACTGAGCGGAGGAACGATTTCCGGCGCCGGCAACCTAACCATCAACGGCACGCTGAACTGGAGTGGCGGCGTGATGAGCGGGACGGGCGTGACCAACATTGCGCCCGGCGCGACGCTCAATCTCAACACCGGTTCCAGCAATCACCTGTTTCTACAGCGCACCTTGAACAACTCCGGCACCGCGATTCTGACGCAGGTGGGACAGAGCGGCACCGTCTTTTTCCTCCAGAGCGGCTCGTTCAATAACCTGGCCGGCAGTGTCTTCGACCTGCGCGCCGATCGCGGCATCAACAGCAACGGTGGCACCAACCTCTTCAGCAACGCCGGCACATTCCGCAAGTCGGCGGGAAC
>WNFZ01007112.1_pt1 | contig 21422 bp, 20 predicted proteins | sample 5400081 | NCBI WGS metagenome assembly WNFZ01 (sample SAMN13153365, study PRJNA577476) | soil metagenome | isolation source: 80 cm soil or saprolite under grassland replicate 1 | place: USA:California | collected 2016-06-15
ATACGGTCGTGTTGCAGGGGCCGGGCGGCGTCTGGCGCGTGACGCAGGGAGATACGGTGCCGGGCGTGGGCCGGATCGATTCGATCGTGCGCTGGGGCAGCCGCTGGATCGTCGCGACGCCGCGGGGCCTCATCTCGACCCTCGACTGATTTAGATTTGCAGTCCGGTGCTATCCTCGTACGCTTGACGCCTCGCGTGCCCTTCCATTTTCGCACTGCGCCAGATGCGACCCTTGGTCTTGCTCTCACCTCTTGCGCTCGCTTTGTGCGCGTGCACCGGCCAGCTGGCCGGCGGAGGTCGTGACGACCTCGCCAATCTTCGCCCGCAAAACTATAAGTCGGACATTCTCGCCATGTTGCACGTTTATCTTCGAGATCCGACTCAGATCCGCGACGCCTCCGCGTCCGAGCCGAGGCTCCAACCGATCGGAAGGACGAATCGCTACGTCGTCTGTCTTCGCTTCAATGCCAAGAAAAGCAACGGAGAATATGCGGGTCTGAAGCAATACGCGGCGGTTTTCGTGGCCGGCAGGCTGGACCAGATGGTGGAGGCGAAGCCCGAGGAATGTGCCAAGGCGGAATACCAGCCGTTTCCGGAAGCGGAGGTGCTGACGCGATAATGCACCGGGATTTCACAGCGAGAGTCAAACCCGGTCGGCTGTTCGCCCGGAAGGCCAATTGGCAAACCCAAATTGCTGTCGTCTCACCGGCCCGCGACATGAATGGCGCGGGCGAGCGCACGGCCGACGCAGTCGTAGCCGGCCGCGGAGTTGTGCAGACCATCCCATGCGACGAGAGCGCGCGGCGACAATCCCGCGTCGATCGACTTGCGCATGAGCTCGAAACGCGGAAACAGGCCGACGCGCTCTTGCCGCGCCACGTCTGCAATAATGGTCTCCATCATGGAATGCTGCGACGACGCGAGCACGAGCGGCGCGTATTGCAGGTCCATCAGGATCACCTCGGCGCCGGACGCCTTGAGGCTGCGCACACCCGCGACCATGCGTTCCTTGGCGTCCTCGGCGCGGCCGCCCCACGCTACATCATTGGTGCCGAGTTGCCACACCACGAGGTCCGGACCATGGGCAAGGACATCGCGCTGGAAGCGGGCGATGCTGCCACCGATGGTCTCGCCGATGCGGCCGCTATTGATGACCTCTATGCGCGCGTTCGGCCGCAGCCGAGCAAGCTCACGGCGCATCACCTCGGGATAGGTCGCGGCCCGGCTCGCCATCCATAGACCGGTCGTGGACGAGGAACCAATCGCGACGATTCGCACCGCCGCTCCGGCATTGAGCCGTGCCGCGGTGCGCGGCAAAGCGCTGCCGAGCGAAAGGCTCTCATTGGCGGCGAGGCAAACCTCGACGTCCGACGGCCTCGGGGTTTGCGCAGCGGCACTGCTGGCGCACGAGGCGACGACGCCGGCCATGCATCGCGCCAGCCATGCGCGCCGCGGGCCGACCGCGAGCGTTTGCCGGCGCTGCCGCTGTGTCATCCCGCGCTACCCGTGGTTCCCGTTCTTCCCCATCCGGAACATCTGCGGCAACTCTAAGACAATACCCTCATTAAAAACTCTTCCTGCCCACTCATTGGGACACCCGAGTCGGTGCGCCCGTCCGCTTGTTTGCAAAGAATCTTCCCATTTCCGCCGCTGTTGAGCCCCGGAAGCGACGTCAGGTTTTGCTCGACTCGCGGCGCTGCTCGGGGGGTGGGGAAGCCGGGCAAACGATATCGGTCGTCACAGCCGGCGCGCCACGCCTCCCGCGCGAGTCCAGTTCGGCCGGGGGAAACGGGACATGAGCTTTAAAGTCGTGCGTCATGATCACCCCAATATCTTGGTGGTGAACAGACAAACATACGAAACCTATCGGTTTACCGTGGGTGACGTTGGCACCCTCGCGCAAGGCGGACCGCGGTCCGATTTACGCGAAGCCCATCGAACGGCGATGGCATTTCTAGCGCGGAGCGCAAAAGAGCCCGCCCGGAGCCGCTGAGCGTCGGTCAACACGGCACGCCAGCCAAGATCGATCGCGTCAGCACCATGTTCGAGCGTATCAGCCCGCAGGCTTCCTACGGCGCCGGTCCTGCTGACCAAAACCAGCAGAGCGGGCGCGATCTGAGGCTCGACTTTTTCCGCGGTCTGTCGCTCCTTTTCATTTTCATCGATCATATTCCGAATAACGTTCTGTCATACCTCACACTGCGCTCGATCGCATTCTCCGACGCCGCCGAGGTATTCGTCTTCATTTCCGGCTACGTCGCTGCGACGGTCTACGGAAAGGCTCTCCAGCGGCAAGGATGCATCGCCGCCACCAGCCGGATCTATCACCGGGTGTGGCAGCTCTATGTCGCACACATTTTGACATTCGTGGTGCTGGCGGCAGGCGTCTGTTACGCGACGCTTCGGCTGCAAAACCAAAGCTACGCCGAGGACTTCGGGATCGACAATTTCATCGACGAGCCTCAGGTCGCGATCGTCAAGCTTCTCTTGCTGCAATATCAACCCCAGTTCCTCGACATCCTACCGATCTACATGATCTTTCTGGGCGTATTTCCCTTCTTGTTGCTGCTTCTGCGACGCTGCCTGCCGCTTCCGCTCCTCCTTTCCGGGATACTTTATGTCTTGACGTTGCGCTTCGGTTGGCAGCCGCAGAGCTATCCCGACAATGAGGCCTGGTACTTCAATCCACTCGCCTGGCAATTCCTCTTCGTGATCGGCGCCACTGCCGGATACGCGTCGTATAGTCGTCAGCCGTTGCCGCTCAACCGGGCGTGGCTTCCGAAGCTTGCAATTGCCGTCGCGATTGCGGTCGCCATCATCAACGTTTCATGGATGATCCATGGCGCCTATGATGCATTTCCGGCTTTGCTGCGGCAGGAGCTCTCGCCGCTCGTCGAGGACAAAGCCAATCTGGCGCCGCTCCGCCTGATCAGTTTCTTGGCACTTGCGATCGCTACCGCGCATGCCATAGCTCGCGAGAGCCACTTCCTGCGCCGTCCTATTGCGCAATTGGTTATCCGCTGCGGCCAGCATTCGCTGCAGATATTCTGTCTCGGTATCCTTCTCTCCGTGCTGGGTCAGATCGTGCTGACCTCCATCCGCACCGACATTCCGATGCAGCTTGCGGTTGACCTCGTCGGCGTTCTGCTAATGGTGGCGATCGCCGAACTGCTCACGCGGTACAACGCGAGCGGCGGCCGGCATTCCAGCACGGCGGCGGTTACGGCAGGCATGAGCTCCGTGGCGCGCCGGAGGAATCTCGGCGCAATCAAGCGCCTGGTGACTGCCTATTCGGCTTCTTGGCGCTCCGTCTCCTGACGCTCGGAGCTCAAAACATGCCTTAAGGCATGCGTTCGCGAGCCTACTCGCAAGGATCGATCATGTTTGAGAAACCGACGGTCGCGGACTTGCGCGAGGCGGCGCACAAGCTCGGCATGAAGCCGAGCGAGGCCTATCTCGGCGCCGTCGAGGAGATCGTCACGCCGATCGCCAATGCTTATGCCGTTCTCGACGCAACGCCGGATGAATTGCCGGCGGTGAAATATCCGCGCGGCCGCTGGTATCGGCCGCCGGCGGCGGAGAATGCGCACGGCGCCTGGTACGTGAAGACGTCGATCAAGGGCAAGCCGGTCGGCAAGCTTGCCGGCCGCCGCCTCGCGCTCAAGGACAATATCTGCCTCGCCGGCGTGCCGATGATGATCGGCGCGCAGCTCTTGGACGGCTATATGCCCGACATCGACGCGACGGTGGTCGAGCGCATTCTCGATGCCGGCGGCGAAATCGCCGGCAAGGCAGTGTGCGAGTATTTCTGCGTCTCCGGCGGCAGCCACACCAGCTCGACGGGTCCGGTGCACAACCCGCGCAAGCGCGGCTATACCGCCGGCGGATCGTCTTCGGGCTGCGCGGCGCTGGTCGCCGCCGGCGAGGTGGACATGGCGATCGGTGGCGACCAGGCCGGCTCGATCCGCATCCCGGCGAGCCACTGCGGCATCGTCGGGTTGAAGCCGACCTTTGGGCTCGTTCCCTACACCGGCATCGGGCTGCTGGAGATCACCATCGATACCTGCGGACCGATGACCGCCAACGTGCGCGACAACGCGCTGCTGCTGGAGGTGATCGCCGGACCCGACGGCCTCGACACGCGCCAGCGCGGTGTTGCGCCCGGCCGCTACACCGAGGCGCTCGCGGGCGGGGTCGAGGGACTGCGCATCGCCATCATCAAGGAAGGCTTCGGCCATCCCAATTCGGAGGGCGACGTCGACGCCCATGTGCGCGAGGCCGCGCAGCGCTTCGCCAAATTCGGCGCGATCGTCGACGAGGTATCGGTGCCCACCCACGCGCTCGGCTTTCCCGTGTGGGCGGCGATCCGCGGCGATGCGGCCTGTGTCATGCTGCTGGAGATGAACGGCGCCGGCATCGGACACGAGGGCCTTTACGTCACGAGCCTCATCGAGCGCGCGATGGGCTGGCGCAATCGCGCGGATGAATTCGCCGATACGCTCAAGATCGCCGCGATTTTCAGCAGGTACACGCTCGACCGCTATGGCGGCCGCTTCTACGCCAAGGCGCAGAACCTGCGCCGGCGCGTGCGCGCGGGTTACGACGCCGTGCCGGCGACACACGACCTTCTACTGCTGCCGACGGTGCCGATGAAGGCGACGCCGATTCCCGCCAAAGATGCCACGCCGCAGGAGATCACGCGGAGAAGTTGGGAGCCGACCCGCAACACCTGTCCGTTCAACGTCACCGGACATCCGGCGATCAGCGTGCCGTGCGGGATGGAGGACGGCCGTCCCATCGGGCTCATGCTGGTCGGACGCCACTACGCCGAGGAGACGATCTACCGCGCCGCGGCGGCCTTCGAGCGCTCGGGCGACTGGACGACGTTCTGACGCGGCGAGGCACACCGCCTCGTCATTCCAGGACGGCGCGAAGCGCCGGGCCCGGAATCTATAACCACGGTTGCGGAGTATAGATTGCGGGCTCCCTCGCTGCGCTCGGGACCCGGAATGACGCCGAGGCCACGGTCTGTGGTCTTTCGCTGAAATCGGTGGTTAAATTCCGGTTGCCGGTTCTCATCGCGACGTGGTGCCTGCTATGCTCAATCGCCGCCGCACGCTACAGACTGGTTTTGCGACACTCCTCTCCGCCGCCGCTCCGCTGCCCGCCTTGGCGCAATCAAGGCCGCGCGTAAAGGTGCGCTACAACGAGGTCGTGCGCTCCATGCTCTATGCGCCGGCCTACGTGGCGATCGCCAAGGGCTACTTCGACGAATTGGGGCTCGACGTCACGCTCGCGACCGCGCAAGGCGGCGACAAGTCGGTGGCGATCATGCTGTCGAACCAGGCCGATATCGCGCTCATCGGCCCGGAATCGGCGATCTACGTGCAGAACAGCGATTCACCGGTCAAGATTCCGATCTTCTGCGGGCTCACCTCGACCGACGGCTTCATGCTGGTCGGGCGCGAGAAGGTCGACAAATTCGACTGGAAGATGCTCAAGGGCAAAGAGATCCTGGGCTTCCGCCCAGGCAGCACGCCGCTGCTCTTTCTCGAGGCGGCGCTGCGCCGGAACGGCCTCGACCCGCAAACCGACGTCAAGCTCATGAACAATGTCGGTATCCCCGCGCGCGTGGGCTCCTGGCTGGCCGGGCAAAACCAATACGGCATCTTCATCGAGCCGGATGCCTCGCAGCTCGAGCTCGACGGCAAGGGATATTTCATGGCCTCGATCGGCGAGACCGTGGGGCTTGCCGACTACACCACGTTCATGGCGACCGACAAATACATGCGCGAGAACAAGGAGACGCTGCAGACCTGGACCAATGCCATCGCCAAGGGCATGACATGGACGGCGCAGGCGCCGATCGCCGACCTCGTGAGCGCCATCGGCCAATTCTTCCCCGGAGTGAAGCCCGACGTTCTCGCCCACGCCGCCGAACGCTACCGCCGGCTCAAGATCTGGAAGAGCTCGCCGGTGATCGAGCCGGCAGCAATGGAGAAATTCCAGGACATCCTCGTCCAAGGCCACGTGCTCGAGCCGGGCAAGCGCGTGAAGTTCGCCGACCTCGTCGTTACCGAGTTCTTCAACAAGGCGAAGTGATCCGTGGCGGCACCGGCATCTGCCGCTTCGCCCAAGGTCGAGCTGCGCAACGTCAACCTGCGTTACTTCGGTCTCGAGGGCGAGACCGAGGCGCTCAAGGGTATTTCGATCTCGATTGCGCCCGGCGAATTCGTCGCCATCATCGGCCAGAGCGGCTGCGGCAAGAGCACGCTGTTGTCGCTGATCTCCGGCATCCTCCTGCCGACCGACGGCACGGTGCTTCTTGACGGCAAGCCGGTGACCGGCCCGAGCCGCAAGGTCGGCTACATGCTGCAGCAGGACTATTTGTTCGAGTGGCGCACCATTCTCGAAAACGCGGTGCTGGGCGCCGAAATCCAGGGTGCGGACATGGGGAAGGCGCGCGAGCGCGCAACCGCGCTGCTCACCCGCTATGGGCTCGGGCAATTCCTGCATCACCTGCCGCGACAGCTCTCGGGCGGCATGCGTCAGCGCGTGGCGCTGGCGCGCACGCTGTGCACGGAACCCGATGTCGTTCTGCTCGACGAGCCCTTCGCCGCGCTCGATTCACAGACGCGGCTCGCGCTCTCCGATGAGGTGGCCGTGATCCTGCGGCGGGAGAAGAAGACGGCAATTCTCGTCACCCACGATATCGGCGAAGCGGTGAGCATGGCCGAGCGAGTGATCGTCCTCTCGCGCCGGCCCGGACGGGTGAAGTCCGACCATGCAATCCGCTTTGCGGCGATGGATGGGGGACGCCCGCCGCCTTTGGCGGCGCGCAACGCCCCCGAGTTCAACGGCTATTTCAACACGCTGTGGCAGGAGCTCGAAGTCCATGTCGAAGGCTGAAGCACTTAGGGTTGCCGCGCCGAGTCCGCAATATCTCGCCTGGCTCGCGCGCGAGCGGCGGGGCCATCTCATCGTGCGCGTCATGCAGCTTGCGGTCCTCATCGTTTTCCTGGTGCTGTGGGAGGTGCTGCCGAAGGCGCTCATCGTCAATCCGGTGCTGACCAGTTATCCCTCCGCGCTGTGGCCGACTTTCGTCGAGCTGCTCAAATCGACCCCGCAGCAGGCAAGCATCCTCACCCACACCTGGGCGACGGTGCTGGCGACCGTGCTCGGCTTCACCGGGGCGATGGCGCTCGGCACCGCGGTCGCCGCGGCGCTGTGGTGGTGGAACACACTCTATAAGGTGCTCGACCCCTATCTCGTCGTCGCCAACGCCATGCCGAAGACCGCATTCGTGCCGATCTTCTACATCTGGCTCGGCGCAACGCTGTCGATCTACGGCATGTCGCTCGCGATCTCCGTCTTCATCACCATCCTGATGATCTATTCCGGCTTTCAGGGCATCGACCCGAACAAGATCAAGCTGGCGCAGACGTTCGGCGCGACCAAGGGGCAGATTCTGCGGAAAGTGGTGCTGCCCGGCAGCGTGCCGACGCTGCTGGCCGCGCTCAAAGTGAATGCGGGGCTGTCGCTCGTGGGCGTGGTCGTGGGCGAGTTCCAGTCGGCCAATCTGGGGCTCGGCTATCTCATTCAGTACGGCGCCCAGATCTTCAAGATGAACATCGTGATGACCGGAATCACCATCCTGGCCATCGTGTCGTCCCTGATGTACCTCGCGATCTCGCGGCTGGAGACCGCCATCATGCGGCGCCGCTAGATGCGTGCACGCACGGGACATAGAGAAAAAGGCATGAAGAAACCCCACCGAACGGGGCCACCCGTCGGCGGGGTTAGTTCAATCCGCTGGCTTAGTCGCCAGCAGTCGACTGCCGAACTTGATTTATCCGACGATTTTGAAAGTAACGCGGGCACTCCATTGGTCATGTGACGCACATCACAAAAAAGCGCTTTCCCGCCGAGCGGCGTGCTAAGCTACCTGACATCGACAAGTGAGCCGCTTTCCGGCGGCGCCTTTGTGCCATTTGGTGACGACATCGGAGGTCCCAGTGCTCGGCATGCAGCGTCTCGCATTCGCCTTCGGCCTGCTCGCTGCGCTTTTCCTCGCGGCAAAGCCGTCGACCGCGCAGACATGGCCGCAACGCTCGGTCAAGTTCATCGTGACGCTCGGGCCGGGCAGCGGCGTCGATATCGGCACGCGGCTGATCGCCGACCGTTTGAGCCGGCGCTGGGGCCAGCCCGTGGTCGTCGAGAACCGCCCGGGCGGCGACGGTCTCGTGGCCATCGGCACGTTCGTCGCCGCCAACGACGATCACGTGCTGCTCGCCACGCCGAGCGGCTCGTTCAATGCCCATCCGTTCATCTACAAGCAGCTGCCCTACAAGCCCGAGGATCTCGTGCCGATCGCCCGCGTCTCGAATACGATTGTCGTGATCGCCGTGCCGGCGGCGCTCGAGGTCAAATCGCTCGCGGACTTGGTGGCAATGGCGCGCGCGCAGCCGGGCAAGCTCAACTGGGCGGGCACCACCGGCAGCAACGAATTTCTGTTCGCCGCATTCCTCAAGAATGCAGGGCTTTCCATGTCGAAAGTGCCGTATCGCAATCTGGTCGAAGCGGCGAACGATCTCGCGACCGGACGCATCGACGTCAACGTGACGGCGTTCGCGATCGTGCGGCCGCAGATCGAGGCCGGCAAGGTTAAGCTCTTGGCGGTGACCAATACCACGCGCTCTACGGTGCTGCCCGACGTGCCCACCACGACCGAGGCCGGCTATCCCGACCTTGCGCTGGACGGCCTGGTCGGCTTTTTCGGTCCGCCCACCATGCCGGAGCGAATCCGCGACGGCATCGCCGCGGATGTGCGCGAGGCCATGGATCGGGAGGTCGAGGAGCGCTTGGACCTTACCGGGCAGATCCCCAATTTCGGGGGGCCCGCCCAATTCGCCGCCGCGATTGAAGCGCAGCGTGCGGGGCTTGCCCGCGCCGCCAAGGACCTCGGCATCGTGCCGACGCAGTAGGCCTCACTCGTCGAATACGGCCACCGCGCGGATCGGCGAGCCGGTGCCGCCGCGCCATTTGAGCGGCAGGCCGATGAAGCGGAATTCGCCTTGGCCGATCAACGCTTCGAGATTGCACAGGCTTTCCATATGCGTGATGTCGAGCTCGAGGCACGCCTTGTGCACGAGCGAGTTCACCGCACCCATCGGGCCCGGCCGCATGGAGTCAATGCCGAAATGGACGATGCCTTGGCGCGCCAGCCATTCGGTCGCCGCGACGTTGACGCCGGGATTGTCCGTCGAATAGGCCGCGGTGGGGAAGGTGCGCGCATGATGCCCGGTGCACAGCAGCACCGTGCCGCGCTTGGGGATGGCGGCGCCTGATTTCTTCACCGCCTGCTCGAGATCCGACGGCGTGATCTCGGCCTTGGCCGGGATGTGGCGCAGATCGAGGCAAATTCCCTTCACGTAGCAGTACTCAAGCGGATATTCGTCGATCGGAATGCCGCTCATGCCGAAGTGACGCGGCGCATCGATGTGGGTGCCGCCGTGGTCCGGCATGGAGAAGAACATCACGCAATTGCCGTGCACGTTTCCGGATTCGACGAAAGACTCTTCATGGGTCTTCCAGATGCCGTGGATGATCGGCGGCTGTCCCGGATAGGTCGGGGTGCGGTGATAGAGCTCCCGGCTCAAGTCGATCATTCGCATGGCTCATTACCTCCGGCTGATTTGCACGATGAACAAGGTGCCCTCCCTCGCTCGGCCGCGTCGATCCTAAGCGATTTTCCCGCAGTGTGGCATTCCGATTACAGCCAGCGCCGCGGTTTCGCGGTTTACTGCGGTTCGCACGATTCGCGATTCGGATCACGGGGGCTGCAAATGGGGGCTCGGATCTCGCGCTCGCGTTGGCTCGCGCTTGCCGGTGTCGTGGCAGCGCTGACCATTACCATTGCCGGCGCCGATCAGGCGCAAGCCCGTGCCAAGTCCAAGCGCGATCATGCCCGTCCGCGCGCGATCCACGGTCCCAATTACCATCCGCCCTATGCCGCGATCGTGGTCGACGACAACTGCACGAGGCCAGCGCAAATGAGCCGCGCCATCCGGCGTCGCTGACCAAGATCATGACGCTCTACCTTCTTTTCGAGCAGCTTGAAGCCGGAAAGCTCAAGCTCGATACGCCGCTGCCGGTCACGCGGCGGGCGTCGCTGCAGAACCCGACCAAGCTCGGGCTCAAGGCCGACCAGACCATCAAGGTCGAGGACGCGATCCTGGGCCTCGTCACCAAGTCGGCGAACGACGCTGCGGTCGTCGTCGCCGAATCGATCGCCGGCAGTGAAGAGGAATTCGCCGCGCTCATGACGCTCAAGGCACGAGCGCTTGGCATGAGCGGCACCACCTATGTCAATGCCTCGGGGCTGCCGGCCGAGGCGCAGATCACGACCGCGCGCGACCAAGCGGTGCTGGGCCGCGCCATCCAACATCGCTTTCCGGTCTACTACCAATACTTCGCGACGGCGAGCTTCCGCTACAAGGGCGCCGAGATGCGCAACCACAACAACCTGCTCGGCAACGTGAAAGGCGTGGACGGCATCAAGACCGGCTACACCGAGGCCTCCGGATACAACCTCACGTCGTCGGTGCGCCGCAGCGAGAAGCACATCGTCGCGGTCGTCCTGGGCGGCACCTCGAACGGCGCGCGCGACGCCCGCATGCGGCAGTTGATCGAAGAGCACATCGCTCGCGCCGCGGCGGTGCGCACCGCGCCGATCGTCGCGGAAGTCGATGATCCTGCGCAGCAGGAGAGGCCGCGTGTCCTCGCCGTCGCTCCGGCAGCTCCGAAGGCGGCGGCAACACCGATGGGCGACAGTGACGCGGCCGCGGCGGAGGCAAAGGTCGATGCGGTGCCCATTCCACGGCCGCGGCTGTTAGCGGCAAAACCTGCAGCCAATCCGCCAACGCTGGCCGCGAGCACCAAAGCGGCACCGGCCCGCACGCCGCGCGTGGCCGCCAAGGCGTCGAGCCCGCTTCCGAGCGCCTATACATTAAGTTCGACGCCTGTCGAACGCAGGGCCGGTCCGTCCTCTTACTGAGCAGTTTCGCAGACCGGATTTCGCTTCGCTCAATCCGGGCTGCGGGATCGCCCGCGCTCAGTTGATGAACTCCACCTTGGTCCCCTTGTGGACCATCTTGCCGAGCGTATGCGCGTCCCAATTGGTGAGGCGCACGCAGCCGTGCGATTCGCTCTTGCTGATGCGCTGCGGCTCCGGCGTGCCGTGGATGCCGTAGCCGTCGCCGAGATCGATCCAGGTGCTGCCGACCGGATTGTTGGGCCCGGGCGGGATCGTGAAGGGCTTTTGTGTCTTCACGCCCTTGAAGTTGAGCTTCGGGCTGTAGTGGTACGTGGGATTGTCCGCGATCGAACGAATTTGCCGCGTGCCACTGGGAGCCGGCCGCTCCTCGCTGCCGACCGACGCGGGGTAAAAGCTGATCAGCTTTCCGCCTCCGTCAAAAGCGCGCACGGTGCGTGCGGACTTGTCCACCACGACTTTTTCGACCTTGGCTTCTGGCTTCTTCGTCACGTTCGGCACCATGATTTTGGTGCCGGCCGTGTCGAACGACGCCTGGGGATTGAGCCGCGTCAAGAGACCAGGGTCGATGTGGAATTTTTCCGCAAGCAGCTCACGCGCCCCGGTAAAGTTGAGATTTTTCAGCTCGGCCTTCTTCTCCAACGACGGCGGAATCGTCTTGTTGAAAGGACCTTTCACGTCCGACGGTTGAATTTCATACTCGACCAGCGCCGGCTCGGGAGATGCCGCGGTCAAGCGAGCCCAGGTTTCCGCGTCGAGACTGCCACTCGGCTTGATCCCGTTTGCGTCCTGAAACGCGGCGAGCGCCTTCTGCTCGTTGCTGCCGCTCTTGCCGTCGATCTGGCCGGGCGAGAAGTCCGCCCGATCGAGCAGCACTTCCGCCTTTATCAGCGCCGCCGCGCTGGGAGCGGAAGCGCGTCCTTTCCCGGACGGCGCCGCCAGCTGGGCATCATTGACGGCCTGTGCGTCGAGGGTCGGTGGTGGCGCAGCAGCGCGCGACTTTGAGCGCTTCGCAGCGAGCGCCGCATCCGAAAGCATCAGTGTCGCGGCCGCACAGAGGAGCGCCGTGGCGCAGATCCTGCCGAGGGGCCGGCCTATCAAGGATGCACCACCCGGATTGCCGCGCTGCCCCGTCCAGAAAATCGACGCTCTAGCGCCAAGCATGACGTATCCGGGAACGTAATCAAGCATTCCCATTGTCAGCTCCTGTCGTGACAAGAGGTTCAGTCGCTGTGCTGCGACGGCATGCGGCGCCCCTAAATATGGCCCAACAGCACGAGGATGAGGATAATGACCAAAATGACGCCGACCGCGCCGGACGGACCGTAGCCCCAGCTGGCGCTGTGCGGCCAGCGCGGAAGGGCGCCGAGCAGGATCAGGATGAGGATGATGAGAAGAATGGTACCCAGCATTTGAGCAACTCCCGACGACTAGCCCTCCGACTGCCCGAATTCGACAATGCCTACTTTCCTCGCTGCCGACAAGGCGAGCGAATAGGCGGCGCCGAGGCTCAACCTCGGAGACAGCGCGCTCTGCCGGCTCAGCGCTCGCGGAAGGCTCGAGTCGCGACGGCACCGGGCGCACAACGCCCGAGCAAGCCGCACTCGCCATGCGCTCCGCGAGTCGCGCGCACAGCGCTGCAAGCCCCGCTGAGGAGCAGATCGCTGCAGCTTACTGCCCGGCGCGTGCGTCAATCAGCTGACCGCGTACCGGGGGAGGACTGTTGACCGCATTTGCCGGAACACCTCCGGAGAGGACCGCGGCGATCGCATCTGCCGCTGCTTGGCTCGAAGCGCGAAAACGACATCCGCTCCCCGCAAAATCAAAATCGGCCACGGGGCGGCTGCGCGCGGCTTACCGAGAGTGCGGCCGGAGCACCGGTTTGAATGAGTTACTCGGACAATGTGTTGGTCTGCACCGCCTCCATGCCGCAGGCCGCGCAGGTAAGCTTGATCTGTTCTTCGCCATTTGCGACTTCAATTTCGCGCAGGCGCATGAGCTTCTGGCAGGACGGACAGATCCAAATAGGCGGGGGAGACGATGGATCGGGCTGGCGAGGACGGGGCATGACCGCTGCTGTGTCGGCTGACGGTGACTGGGTAAGGGTGTGCTGAGCGCGCGGGCGAGGCGAGTCATTTATTTCTGCCCGCGCGCGGAACTTTGCCCGGCCGAGGGGATTATGTTCTTTCGCCTCAAATTTAAGAGAACGCGGAATTAGCCGTCACTCAGGGCGACGGGGACATTGGTGATGCGCCGGTGATGCGCCGCAATTGTTTCCGTTATGTTCCCAAAGGGCGGTCCGCCCTCAGTTCGAGCCGCTACCCTATGGTCCATCCGGATCGAACTGATGCCGGTCAACCGTCGAACGCTATCGACTGTGCGAACATCATGATTCGCCCGGGTCGTCGATCACGCTGACGTGGCCTACAACCACGCGCCAAGCCAATGGGAGAACGCGCCGCGCGAAACGCCTTGATCTCGTCATAGCCGTACAAGTTTTCCGTGGCACCATAGCGGACCGTGCGCGGATCATCGTGGAACAACGCATCGAGGGTGCCGACGTCGTTCGAAACGAGCGCCCGCTCGTAACGTTCGAAGGCTGCCGTCACTTCGGCCACGATCTCCGGCAAGTCGATATCCATCATCCTCCTCCTTTGAGCGACGGTCTGCTCGCCCCGACGACTCCCGCCTGTTCGAGCGCATAGGCGATGCGCAGCGCGACGTCCTCGCGCCAGGGCGCCGCGATGATTTGGACGCCGATCGGCAGCGGTTTTGCGGGCACCGGCACCGTCACCACCGGTAGGCCGACGAACGAGATCGGCTGGGTGTAGATGCCGAGATTGGCGCGCACGGGAAGCTCGACCCCGTCGAGCACGAAGGTCTGCTGGCCGATCAGCGGGGCAGTGCACGGGGTTGCCGGCGCGAGCAGCGCATCCACTTTGCCGAAGAGCGCAAGCACCTGCTCGCGATACCAGCGACGGAATTTCTGCGCCTTGGCAACGTGCGCGGCGGGGATCATCGCGCCGGCGATCAGGCGGTCGCGCACGGCGGGATCGAAATCGCGCGCGCGCGTGCGCAGGCGTGCGAGGTGAAGCGCGCCGCCCTCCGCCGCCGTGATGACATAGGCGGCGGCGCGGGCGCGCTTGGCTTCCGGAATTTCGATTTCGTCCGCAACTCCGAGCGCCGCGGCAACGCGATCAAGCGCAGTTCGCGCCTCGGGGAAGGCGCCGGCGCGGAAGTAACCGCCGGCGATCGCGATGCGCAGGCCCTCGCTGCCGCGCGCGATGAGCGGCGCCACCGGTTCGACGGGACGGTCCACGCAGACCGGATCGTCGGGATCGTGGCCCTGCATGGCGTCGTAGGCCAGCGCGAGATCGCGCGTGCTTCGCGCCAGCGGGCCGACGTGATCGAGGCTCGCGACGAACGGAAAGGTGTGCGCGCGTGAGAGCCGCCCGTAGGTGGGCTTGAGACCGAAAATGCCGCACAGCGAGGCCGGCACCCGGATCGAGCCGTTGGTGTCGGAGCCGAGCGCGATCGGCACGAGGCCGCCCGCGACCGCGCCGCCCGAACCGCCGGAGGAGCCGCCGGTCATGCGCGCCACGTCGTGCGGATTGCGCGAGGGTCCATAGTGCACGTTCTCGCCCGTGAAGTCGTAGGCGTATTCGCCCATGTTGAGCGCGCCCACGAGCACGGCGCCGCTTGCTTCGAGCCGCGCGATGAGGGTGGCGTCGCGCTCAGCCGGCGCCCGGTCGCGATTGATCTTGGAGCCGGCGAGCGTCGGCAGGCCCACGATGTCGAACAGGTTCTTGACCGCGAACGGCACGCCGGCGAGCGGGCCGGGCGGACGCCCCTCGAGCCGTGCGGCATCGATCGCGCGCGCCTTGGCGAGCGCGCGGTCCTCGAGCACGGCGGTGAACGCGTTGAGCACGATATCGTCAACGGCGATGCGCGCGAGCGCCGCACGCACCACCGCGCTCGCGCCGGTGCGCCCGTCGGAGACGGCCGCGGCAATCTCGCTCGCATGCGCCCAGGCGGTGTCCATCAGGTAATCTAGAGCGGGCTTCGATCGATTGAAATCACGAGTAGGGTGGGCAAAGGCGCTGGCCGCAATGCCAACCGCAACGAACGCTCGTGCGTAGCGCCATGCCCACGCGTCCGCCGATAACAGGAGGTGGACCCGAAACGCGTGGGCACGGCGCGCATGCAAACAACCGAGATCGAGGCACGGCCATGGGATTGCGCGCCTTTGCCCACCCTACGCGGCTAAGCCATGAACGCAGACGCCGGCTCGGCGTCGTCCGGCAGCGGGAAATCCGTGAACAGCGCCGCGAGGGCGAAGGTCGTGGCAAGATTGGCCTTGACCGCGCCCCTCCAGGCCGGCTCGATTTTGAGATCGAGAGCGCGCGCAGCGGCGTCGATCAGATCGTCGAGCGGATCGTAGCTTGCAGTTTTGCGGGTGCTCTTGGCGCGCATCGACTCGGCACGCGTTCTCGCTCGCGCGCGCGACGGCTTGGCTTTGCCTTTGAGCCGGCGTTTGGCTTGCTTCGTCATTGGGGTCTGATCCGAAATCTCTCCAGCGCTCATCCCCGCCCCCTTTTTCGTGGAGGGTAAACTCCAGCGGGAATCCGGAGGCCGCAGTCCGTGGCCCTGGGTCCCCACTTGCGCGGGGACGAATGGAGTTATTCTACATCGGCTACGCGAACGGCGCGGGCGCGATGCCGAGGCACGCCGAATTCGCGCCGCGCTGCTCGAAACTTCAGCGATTGCCTAACAAACAGGCGTTCGAGCGGGATTTGCGGCTGCAAGGCTCCAGCCGAAACGGGAAATCGCCGCCCATCCCCACCGGTGGATTGGCACGGCCATTGCTAATTCGCCGATGAGATGCCGGTGCGCAGCGCCGGCGCAAGGATGGAGCGCGCCGCCATGTCGACCTTCGACAACCCCTTCGATGCCGGGCGCCGGCTCAATCGGGCGGGGTGCAGCTGCGGGCGCCACCGCAGCCAGGCCGAGCACGAGTCCGAGGCGCAGCGCCAACTCTCCTGCGCGCCCGTCCAGAGGATGGACAGCGAAGAGAGGCGCTACGAAGGCGTCGTCGCCTCCGCCGTGATGCGCGCGGTATTTCCGAAGGATCGCGCCCGCCGAGCCTTCCTCAAATCAGTCGGCGCCTCGACCGCGCTTGCCGCGCTCTCGCAGCTCTTTCCACTCAAGACCGCGAGCGAAGTGTTCGCGCAAGCCGGCGCGCCAGAGAAGAAGGATCTCAAGGTCGGCTTCATCCCGATCACCTGCGCCACGCCGATCATCATGGCGCATCCCATGGGCTTCTACAGCAAGCACGGATTGAACGTGGAGGTGATCAAGACCGCCGGCTGGGCGGTCATCCGCGACAAGACCCTCAACAAGGAATACGACGCTGCCCACATGCTCTCGCCGATGCCGCTCGCGATCACGCTGGGCGCGGGCTCGAATCCGATCCCCTACACCATGCCGGCGGTCGAGAACATCAACGGCCAGGCGATCACGCTCGCCATCAAGCATAAGGACAAGCGCGATCCGAAGTCATGGAAGGGCTTCAAGTTCGCGGTGCCGTTCGACTACTCCATGCACAATTATCTCCTGCGCTACTACGTCGCCGAGCACGGCCTCGACCCCGATACCGACATCCAGATCCGCGCGGTGCCCCCGCCGGAGATGGTGGCCAACCTGCGCGCCGACAACATCGACGGCTATCTCGGACCCGACCCGTTCAACCAGCGAGCGGTCTATGACGGCGTCGGCTTCATCCACATCCTGTCGAAGGAATTGTGGGAGGGTCATCCGTGCTGCGCGTTCGCCGCCTCCAAGGAGTTCGTCACGACCATGCCGAACGCCTACGCGGCGCTGCTCAAATCGATCATCGACGCGACGGCCTTCGCGCACAAGGCGGAGAACCGCAAACAGATCGCCACGGCCATTGCGCCAGCGAACTACCTCAATCAGCCCGAGACCGTGCTCGAGCAGATCCTCACCGGCACCTACGCCGACGGACTCGGTAACGTGAAACGCGACCCCAATCGCATCGATTTCGATCCATTCCCGTGGCAATCATTCGCGATCTGGATCCTCACCCAGATGAAGCGCTGGGGGCAGATCAAGGGCGACGTGGACTACAAGGCGGTGGCCGAGCAGGTCTATCTCGCCACCGACACCGCCAAGCTCATGAAGGAGGCCGGGCTCGCCCCGCCGACGAGCAGTTCGAAGAGCTTCAAGGTCATGGGCAAGGAGTTCGACCCGGCCAAGCCCGACGATTACCTCAGGAGCTTCGCCATCAAACGAGTTTGATACCACGACCGTCATGCGCGGGCCTGATCCGAGCATGACGGAGCAGAAACCGTTCCGCCGGGAGACGGATAATGGCAATGACGTGGCGCGCAGCGCTGGTTTCGCTGTTGCTGTTCGGCTTGTTCGTAGGCGTGTGGCACCTCGCCACCATGGGTAGCGGCCCCGCCGCCACCATGGACCCGGAATACGCCAAGCTCGTCGGCGCGACCGCGAGCCAAGGCAAGTCGGCGATGCCCGGTCCGGCCGATGTCGGGCTGAAAATCTGGCAGCACCTCAAAGACCCGTTCTACGACCGCGGCTCGAACGACAAGGGCCTCGGCATTCAGCTCGCCTATTCGATCGCGCGAGTGATGATCGGCTATCTCATCGCCGTGGCAGTGGCGATCCCAATCGGCTTCCTCATCGGCATGTCGCCGCTGATGAGCCGCGCGCTCGACCCGTTCATCCAGGTGCTCAAGCCGATCTCGCCGCTCGCCTGGATGCCGCTCGCGCTCTACACCATCAAAGATTCGAGCCTGTCCTCGATCTTCGTGATCTTCATCTGCTCGCTGTGGCCGATGCTGATCAACACGGCGTTTGGCGTCGCCGCGGTGCGCAAGGAATGGCTCAACGTCGCACGCACGCTCGAGGTCGGCACCTTCCGCCGCGCCTTCACCATCATCCTGCCGGCGGCGGCGCCCACGATTCTCACCGGGATGCGAATTTCCATCGGCATCGCGTGGCTGGTCATCGTCGCGGCCGAGATGCTCGTCGGCGGCACCGGCATCGGTTACTTCGTCTGGAACGAATGGAACAACCTCTCCATCACCAACGTGATCACCGCGATCCTGGTGATCGGCGTCGTCGGCATGGTGCTCGACCTGATGCTCGCGCGCGCGACGCGGCTGGTGACGTTTCCGGAATGAGCAAGGCGATGCCGGACCAAGATATCGTGTCCCAGGCGCAGCGCAGCACGCAACGAAGTGTAGTGATGCGCTGCAGACCCGGGATCGTTCCAGTCCGTGGCGGTCCCGGATCAGCGGTGCACCGCTCCACTACGCTTCGCGTTGCACCGCGTCCGGGACACGAGAGATCGCATCGCGCATGACTGATAAATTCATCTCCATCGAGGGCGTCGGCAAATGCTTTCCGGCGCCGGGCGGCGCCAGCACCACCGTGTTCGAGGACCTGTGGCTGTCGATGGCGCGCGGCGAATTCGTCTGCATCATCGGCCATTCCGGCTGCGGCAAGACCACGGTGCTCAATATCCTGGCCGGCCTGGAGGTGCCATCGGACGGCACGGTCATCGTCGACAATCAAGCGATCGAGGGCCCGAGCCTCGACCGCGCGGTGATTTTCCAGAGCCACGCGCTGCTGCCTTGGCTCACGGTCATGGGCAACGTCGCCTATGCCGTGGCATCGAAATGGCGGTTCATGAACCGAGACGATCGCCACCGCCAGGCGCAGAAATTCATCGACCTGGTCGGGCTGACCGGCGCCGAGCACAAGCGGCCGGCCGAGCTCTCCGGCGGCATGAAGCAGCGCGTCGGCATCGCGCGCGCACTCTCGATCGAGCCGAAGATCATGCTCATGGACGAGCCGTTCTCCGCGCTCGACGCGCTCACGCGCGGCACGCTGCAGGACGAGGTGCGGCGCATCTGCCTGGAGACCGGGCAGACCGCGTTCATGATCACCCACGACGTCGACGAGGCGATCTATCTGGCCGACCGCGTGGTGCTGATGACCAATGGCCCGAACGCCGTGCTCGCCGAGATCGTCGAGAATCCACTGCCCAAGGAGCGCAAGCGCAGCGACGTGCATCGCCATCCGCTCTATTACGGCGTGCGCAACCACATCATCGATTTTCTCGTCAGCCGCAGCAAAAATTTCGCCGATGAAATGACGGGCACAAAACACGACCGCCGGCAGGTGCCGGTGGTGCGGCCGGGTGCGCCAGCGAGCGCCGCAAGCTCGGTGAGCTCCCTGTCCCCATTTGCGGAGAGGGGGCTACAAACCCATCGAGAGACCATAACCCCTCACCCCGCCCCTGTCCCGATCGGAGAGGGAGCAGACCGAGTCCGCCGCCGAGCCGAGTGTTAAGTCGCGCCTACTCTGACGCGCCGACAATCAAGCGGCCAAATGCCAGGGAGACATCCATGACACGTGCCGATCTCACCGAGAAGATTCTCGACATCAAGCGCGAGAAGGAATGGAGCTGGAAATATATCCACGAAAAGATCGGCGGCACGTCGCCGGTACTGCTGGTGGGGGCGCTGCTGGGCCATATGAAGCTGACCAAGCCGCAAGCCGCGAATGCCGCGGAGCTGTTCGGCTTGTCGAAGGCGGAAGCGGCGTTGCTCAACGAGGTGCCGATGCGCGGCGCCGGCGTGCCGATGCCGCCGACCGACCCGCTGATCTACCGCTTCTACGAACTGGTGATGGTCAACGGACCGGCCTGGAAGGCGCTGATCGAGGAGGAATTCGGCGACGGCATCATGTCGGCCATCGATTTCGATATGCAGATCGAACGGCTGCCGAATCCGAAAGGCGACCGGGTCAAGATCACCATGTCGGGCAAATTCCTACCGTACAAGTACTACGGCAATTCCGGCAACGTGCCGGAGTACGGCTACAAGGAGGCGTGAGCAGGGTCGGCCTGAACCACGAGCGGCGACGCAAGCAACAAGTCCGCAAGCAGGAGACCGGAGGGCTGTCAACGTTGGAACATGCAAACTAATTCACTGCGGTCTCCGTAGATACTGACCCCGCGCCGCCCCGGTAATGCTTCCGGCGTTAAAAATCGGAATACCGCGCAAGAATGTTGTCTTGACCCGACCCGTGAGCTCCAGTCCTTCGAAGGGCGTGTAGCCCTGTTTGGATTCAGACTCGGCGGCCTGAACCCGGAAGCTTTCATTCGGGTCGACGAGAGCGATATCGGCATCATAACCCGGAGCGATGTCGCCCTTGCCGAGCAAACCAAAGCGCTGTGCCGGCTTCCAGCTGAGAAGCTCGGCCATATGGTTGTAGGACATGCCGCGCTTGCTCCCTTCGCTCAGCACCCCCGAGAGCAGGTACTCGGTGCCGCCAAATCCGGCCTTGGCGAGCCAGATATCCGTCGGGTCGTCCTTCGACCATTTCTGTTCCGCCGAACAGCAGGCATGATCGCTGACGATCCAGTCGACCTTACGGTCAAGTACGGCCTGCCATAAGGCTTCAACGTCTTCCCGAGGGCGGATCGGCGGATTGACTTTCGCTTGAACGGCACATTCGCAATCGGTATCGAGCAGAAGGTGGCCTACCGTCACTTCCCGGCGGAACGCAATATGCGGAAAGAGCTGTTGCATGATCCATGCCGCATCGATCGCCTTGCGCGAGCTCAGGTGCAGGAGATTGATGTTCAGGCAGTTGGTTTCGTTGGCCAGATAGGAGGCGATCCAGATGGCAAGCCCTTCAGAGTGCGCAGGGTGGGCGGCGCTATAGGCGTGCAGGCCGGTCAACTTGCCCTCGCGCTCGACGATTTTCGTGTAGGCATTGAGGATTTCAGCAAGTTCGCAATGAAGACTGACGCTGATGTAGCTGGCAAGTTTCGGATATTTCGTCATCAAACGCTGTGCGGAGCGCATGATGAATTCAAAATGGGCGATGTCGTAGCGATCTTCGGGACCGATCATCAGAAATTCATTCTGATTGGCCGATCGTCCGTGCAGGCCATATCCTCCGTAAAACATGAATATCTTGAATGAAGGGATGCCGTAGTCGAGGGCGAGATGTTCCATTTCATCGATGTGTCCGGCCTCGATGGGCGCAATGTGATAGCCGTAATCGACCCAGAATCGTCCATCGGATTGCTTGAGGACTTCGGGCATGAAGTCACGGTATGGACCGCCCCGGTTCAGATAATAATGCCCTGTCCGTATGTAGTTCAGGCTTGAAGTTACGCCGCCCATTGCAGCCGCTTTGCTTTCCGAAACCGCGTCCTCGGCAAGCGGCGCATAGATGCCGATATGCATGTGAGCATCGACGCAGCCTGGAAATGCCAGAAGATTCTTCGCGTCGAACACCTGCTTCGCTT
>WNFZ01006301.1_pt1 | contig 21417 bp, 22 predicted proteins | sample 5400081 | NCBI WGS metagenome assembly WNFZ01 (sample SAMN13153365, study PRJNA577476) | soil metagenome | isolation source: 80 cm soil or saprolite under grassland replicate 1 | place: USA:California | collected 2016-06-15
CACCGTCCGGATCTCATCGGCCTCTCGGGTCTCCTGGTCAAGAGCGCGCAGCAGATGGTCGCGACGGCGAGGGACCTGACCGCGAGCGGTGTGGAGGCGCCGATGCTCGTGGGCGGCGCCGCCCTCTCGCAGAAGTTCACGGATCTGAAGATCGCGCCTGCCTACGGCGGCCTGGCCGTCTACGCGCAGGACGCGATGCGCGGGCTCGCGCTGGCCGACCGCATCCTCTCAGGAGGGGAGGCGCGGGCGTCGCTCGCGGCGGAAATCGAGGAGCGCCGGCGATCAGTGGCGGCGGCAACCGACGTCGAGACCGAGAACCCGCTCGCCGCGCCACAGGTGCGCAGCGACAACGTCCCGCTCGCCGAGTCGGTGGCCGCGGCTGATCTTCAGGAGCACGTGATGCCGGACCTCAACATGGAGGAGATCTGGACTTACGTCAATCCCCACATGCTCTACGCGAAGCACCTGGGCCTGCGGGGGAGCTATCGAAAGCTGAAGGAAGCGGGGGATTCGAAGCTGGCGGAGCTGGAAGCGGTCGTCGAGCGCGTCAAGAGCGAGAGGTGGATCCGAGCGCGGGCGATGTACCGTTACTTCGAGGCGTACTCGGAAGGCAACGTGCTCCACGTCGTGTGTGGAGGCCGGAAGCTCGCGAGCTTCACGTTTCCCCGGCAGGTCATGGGCGAGCGGCTGTGTCTGGCCGATTTCGTCGGTCTGCGCGTGGAGGGAGGGCGGCCGGACTCGATCGCACTCCTGATCACGACGGCGGGGGAAGGAGTCCGCGAGAGAGCCGAGGACCTGAAGACCCGCGGCGAGTATCTCCTCTGCCACTGCCTGCAAGCGATGGCCGTGGAGACCGCCGAGGCCGCCGCCGAGTGGGTCCACCGCGTCATCCGCGAGCGCTGGGGCTTCCCCGATCCCCCCGACATGACGATGACCGACCGCTTCCAAGCCCGCTATCGCGGTAAGCGCTACAGCCCGGGCTATCCCGCCTGCCCCGAACTCGCCGACCAGGCCACGATCTTCCGCCTCCTGCCTGGCAGCAAGATCGGCGTCGACCTGACGGAAGGCTTCATGATGGATCCCGAGGCCTCCGTCTCGGCCTTCGTCGTCCACCATCCGCAGGCCCGCTACTACGCCGTCTAGCACGTCGCTTCTCGTCGCCTTATTCCTGCTGGGGCGCGTGGTGGCAGAATGAAGCCGTGTCGAATCCTGTGAAGCCTGTTCTGCTCGTCTTTCTGCTGTGCGCCGCGTTGGCGGGGGTGCTCCATGGACAGCAGGAGGAGGCTCTCTGGATGCCCGAGGGGTATCGCCTTCTTTCGGTCGAGGAGCGCCAGAGCCTTCGGGCGGAGGTGCTCAAGGAGATCCTGACGCGGAATACCACTCTGCTGCGCGAAGCGGTCCATGCGATGACAGCTGAAGAGAGGCAGGCCATCGCGCAATCGCTGGATGCTTTCGGCCGGAGCCATGAGTTGACACAGATCGAGAGGCAATACGTCAGTATGACTTCGATGATGCTGCTCGCGGCCGCCGTGGAAGAAAACAACAAGAAGGATCTCGCCGCCGAGCAGGCCCGGTTTGAAAAACTTCTCCGAGATCAGGAGGAGGCCAGGCCTTTTCCTTCGGATCAGAAATCGGTCGAGAAGGAGGCACACGCGATTTCGGCTCTCCTTGGCAAGGAGGATCTTCAACGTCTCTACCTGCGGTCGCTCGGAGCGCTGCGTGCCCGTCCGTGGAACTACTTCATCCGCGTCTGTTTCGAGCGAATCGTCAGCGGCAACTCGATCAGCGTTCGTCCCGTTTCTCTATACGACGCGGCCCTCGTCTTCCTTCGCAGAAGACAGGCCGAGAACCCGAACGAGGGTTCCTGGTATTCCCTCGAGGCGTACCTGAGGCTGACCAGGCGCGGGGAAGCCGCGGAGGCGAAGAAACTCTTCGCGACCGCCAACGCCAAAGGGGCCAAAGACGCCGAATGCCGGATTTTCCCGCTTCTCCTGGCGGAGATGGATGGGAACACCGCCGAAGCAGAACGCCTGAGACGAAGAGCGCTCGAAGCCTGGCCCAAGAGCGAGGAACTCGACCGGGTCCTGCTCGACAGCATCTACGAGCTTCCCACAGAGCTCAATGAGCGGGCGAGAGAGACCTTCGGCAAGAAGTACGCCCGCGCCCATCCGGCGGACTGGGCTTCCCGCGTGGAGCGCCTCCGGTCCGCGATCTGGGACGCCGAACGGAAGCAGATCTCTGGCGACGCCTTAGCGTTGCCGTCGGCATTCAAGACCGTGGAGGGCGAGACGACGATGTTGCTGTCGCTGCCGCTCTCCGCGCTTCCCGAACCGCATCGTGTCGAGCTTCTCGCTCTGGAACTGCGCGCGAAGGCGGGCCTGGGCAAGTGCGAAGAGATGTCCCCGTCGATCGCCGCCTTCGAGGCGGAGACGGAGACGGCCTATCCCCGCCGGTTCGAAAGCGGCTCTCAGCCGCGCCCGCGCACAGCGCAGGGCGTGAGGGAACTCCGCGCTCGGATTGGGGACCAACGCCGCGGCGTCGAGGAAATGAGGCGAGTCCTGACCGGCGGCTCGCTCGAGAGCGTCGAGGAGCTGCGTGACGCCCCGAAGGAGGAGAAAGAGGAGTGGCTCAAGCGCGTTGGTGAAGCGCTCGCCGAGGCGGAACGGGAGATCGCCGATGCCGACTTACTTCTGCGGGAGCCGGACGACTCGGCGGCCGCCGCCGAATGGAGCCGCCGCGAGCTTGCCGAGTGGGAGAAGGCCCACGACATCCCGTCCAGCCAATACCTGGCGACCTACGACCTCTCGGGACGGGGCGAGCGGCTGCAGATCGCCGTGCGGGCAGCGCAGGGGCAATGCCTCCTGGCGAAGGGGATGACATTAGAAGCGTCTCGGGTCCTGAAGCCTTGCGTCGGGGGAGGCCGCAACTTCCACTCCGATTGCGTCCACCCCCTCGTCGAAGCCGGCGTCGCTCTGGCCAAGGAAGGCCAGGTGCAGGAAGCCGCGGAGATCTTCCATCTCGTCGAGCCCAGCTCCGCGTCCACCGAGCCCCTGTTTGAAGCAATCGAGGCGAAGGCTCCCGGAACGGTCAAGAAAAAGACGCCCGTCCCCATCGCTCCGATGCCACGCCCGGACGGCAACTAGTTACCGGATACAGTTCGGGGAAATCCTCGGAGAGACGATTTCGTAAACCCCCGGATTCAGACGGGCGACGATCGCCGCTAGACTAGCTGCTCATAGGCCCGGTCCGCTTTCGCTCGTGGCGTTGAGGCTATCCGGCCTCCGCGTCGAGGATTCTCAGGAATTCCTGCGGCGAGACGACCTGGACACCTTCATAGAGCCGCACGTCGAGCAGATGGCGGTCGCCGCTGACGATGTATTGAGCCAGACCCTCTCGCGCCGCGAGGAGATATTTGTCGTCGTCCGGATCGGCAGCGATTCGTTCGCCCCGGCGGTCTTTGACCATCCAGGATATTCCCTCGAGCCTCTCGACGAAGCTGTCGCACTGAGCGTCCGTGAGATCTGCCCGCTTCTGGATGCGAGGATAGTGGAGGACTCTTCGGATCTCTTTCAGGATGTCGGGCGTCGCAATGGGAACGAGACTCGGATCGGCGAAGAAGGCCGCCAGGATTCGCCCGGGAGCGCCGTTGGGATTTATCAGCCCGCTCGCCAGGACGTTGGCGTCGAGGACGACGCGGGTCACATGCGCTATCGGCGCAAGAGAGCGTCCCTAACGAGAGACCTTGCGGCCGGTCCCCTGACGTTGCTTGGGACGGGAGCGATGCTTGGCCTCGTCAGCGATCCGGTCGGCCTCCTCTTCAGTGAGCCCGGTGTCGGGTCGAGACTCGAGGAGCTCGAGAAGCCACGTGCGGGAGGCGCGGTCCATCGCTTCGAGCTTTGCCACAGGGACGAGCGCGGCTACGGGTTTGCCCTTGCGCTCGATGATGAACTGGTCATAGCGAAGCGCAACTCGATTCAAGTAATCACCAAGCCGTTCCCTGATTTCGAGAGTCGAGACTCTTTCAGCCATCGGGCTGAATTATAGCAACTCTCAGAGATGTAGGAGTAGGTCCAATCGGTGAAACCTTCTGGCCCTGAAGCGGGTTCTTTGGGGATGCTCGCGTAGGCAACTCGGTTCTATTGACGAATTGTCTATAAATTGATAAATTTCACGAATGATCGACGTAATAGATAGGAAAATACTGAATATCCTTCAAGAAAACGCGAGAACCTCCAACGCAGAGATCGCGCGACAAGTGGGGTTGGCACCGTCGGCGGTCTTCGAGCGGATCCGAAAGCTCGAGGAGCGCAGCGTTATCCGGGGATATCGGGCGGAGATCGATCCCAAGGCCCTCGGGCTCGCGCAACTCGCTTTCACGTTCGTGAGGTCCAATGACCGGCCCGGAGGAGTCGAGACGGGGGAAAAGCTCGCCGAGATTCCTGAGATCCTCGAGGTGCACCACGTGGCCGGGGAAGACTGTTTCCTGATCAAGGCTCGCGCTCGCGACGCGGAGGCGTTGGGACGGCTCTTGCGCGAGCGCCTGGGGGCAGTCGCCACGATCAGCTCGACCCGAACGACGATCGTACTCGAGACGGTGAAGGAGACGGCGGCGCTGCCGCTCACTTGGGCCGAGGCCGAGCCCGAAGATGACGAGGCGGCGAGTGCCTGAGGTTTCGACGGGGATCTCCTCGACCCGGGGGAGGCTGATCGCCGCTTTCGCCGCGGTCTACGTGCTGTGGGGATCGACATACCTGGCGATCCGGTTCGGAGTCGAGACGATCCCTCCGTTTCTCATGGCGGGAACGCGGCACTTGACCGCAGGGATGATTCTCTTCCTCTGGACGCGCCTGAGAGGCGAGGCGCGCCCGGACAGAGGCCACTGGGCGACGGCTTTCTTCATCGGCGGCCTGATGCTCCTGGGCGGCAACGGTCTCGTGACCTGGGCGGAGCGGCGCGTGCCGTCGGGGCTCGCCGCGCTGATCGTGGCATCGGTGCCTCTGTGGATGGCGCTTTTCGACGGTATTCAGAAGCGCTTGCGGCCGAGCCTGCCGGTCGTCGCCGGGCTTCTGATCGGGCTCGCTGGACTGCTCGCTCTCGTCGCGCCGGGGCATTTCGCGGGCAACGGTCGCGTGGACCTGCTGGGGGCGGGGGCGCTGCTGCTTGCGGCTCTCTGCTGGGCAAGCGGCTCGCTCTACTCGCGCCACGCGCGGCTGGCCGAGTCCGTGCTGACCGCGACGGCAATGCAGATGATCGTTACGTCTGGCTGCTGCGGGCGACGACGCCGGCGCGAGTCTCGACGTACGCCTACGTCAACCCCGTGGTGGCCGTTTTTCTGGGATGGGCGTTTGCCGGCGAGGCGGTGACGCTCCGCATCGGCCTGGCGACGATCGCCATCGTCGGAGCCGTAGCACTCATCATCCGGTATGGCGGCGCGCGAGCGCCGACGAAAAGCCGAAAGGAGATCGCCGCATGAAGAAGCGAAGCGTTCGGCGGACACGGATCGGAGAGATTCCAATCCTTCTCCATCTCCTGGACGAAGCGTACGGGAACCCCGCGTGGCACGGGCCGAGCCTGAAGGCAGCGCTGCGCGGGCTGACGGCCCGGCAGGCGGCGTGGCGTCCGGCGCCCGGGCGGCACAACATACGGGAACTCGCCATGCACGCCGCCTACTGGAAGTGGGTCGTGCGCCGCCGGTTGACGGGCGAGAAAGGCGGGTCCTTTCCGATCAAGGGAAACAACTGGCTGGAGCTTCCGGCGTCAAGCGAGGAGGCGTGGCACGCGGAACGGGAGATACTCGAGAAGGCGCACCGGAGGCTTCGCGAAACCGTCGCGAGGTTCTCCGCGGCGCGGCTCACGACCGTTCTTGCCGGAACCCGCCGGCGAACCGCTCTGAGGGAGATCGCGGGGATCGCGCTGCACGACGTCTACCACACGGGCCAGATCCAACTCCTCAAGGCTCTGCGGAAAAAACAGTGACGGCACGGCTTCTCATCGACCTCTCCCATCCGATCGAGCCCGGGATGACCACCTACCCGGGGCTTCCGGGACCCGTCGTCTCGGATTTTCTTTCCCGAGAGGGCTCTCGGAGGAAATACGTGCCGGGCACGACTTTCCAGATCGGCCGCATCGAGATGGTCGCCAACACCGGGACCTACGTGGACGCCCCCTTCCACCGGATCGCCGGAGGACAGGACATCGCGAGCCTTCCTCTCGAGCGTCTGGCCGATCTCGAGGGGCTCGTTGTGACCCTTCCCCCTGTCCCGGCAGGAGTGAACGCAGGCGAGAGGCCTCTTCTCCCTCTCCCGGCGGGAGAGGGCGGGGGTGAGGGGCCTCTTCTCCCTCTCCCGGCGGGAGAGGGCGGAGGTGAGGGGCCTCGCAGACGGGCCTTCGACGCGGACCTCTTCGAGAGGCGTGACTTCGAGGGCAAGGCCGTCCTGCTCCGCTCCGGCTGGGATTCGTATTGGCGCACGCCTGCGTACGGTCGAGGTCATCCGTTCGTCACTCGACGCGCTGCGGAGGTCCTCGTCTCTGCGCGGCCGTCTCTCGTCGGCATCGATTCCATCAACATCGACGACACGGATGACGGGACGCGGCCGGCGCACACGCTGCTTCTCCAGGCCGGAATCCCGATCGTCGAGCATCTCTGCAACCTGGCGGAACTGCCGGCGAAAGGATTCCGGTTTCATTGCGTGCCAGCGCCATTTCGCGCCGTCGGGAGTTTTCCCGTCCGCGCCTACGCCGTGATCGGAAAGGACGCCAAATGACCTCGACTAAGGTCCTGGTTTTGTCGATCGGGCTGATTGTGGCTTCCAACGTGCTGTACCACGTGTCGCAGAAATCCAACCCGGCTGGAGCACACCCGCTCCTTTCCGTCGCGGTGACCTACGCCGCCGCTCTTCTCGTCACTCTGCTCCTGTGGCCTTTCTCTCCCGGGGGCGCGCCGAGACTCGCAGGGCTGGCGAAGTTGAATTGGGCGACCCTCGGCGTCGCGGTGTCGGCCGTGGGAATTGAGATCGGTTTCCTGCTTGCCTACCGGACGGGCTGGAGCATCAACATCGGGTCGCTCGTCGTCAGCGTCGCGGTCGCGCTTCTCCTCATCCCGACGGGAGCCTTGCTCTTCCGCGAGCACCTCTCCGCGGCCAACGTGGCGGCGTCCTGTGTCTTGCGGGACTCGTCCTCGTGACCTGGAGATGACGGTCACAGGCACTTGACGATCCGCCCGGCGACTCCGAGCGTCAACACGAACGGGCCGATCGTCTGACCGACGTCGGTCTCCGTCACCGTGAACGTCATCGTCTTTCCGTCCACTGTACCCGTGTACCGCGCGGGATGCACCACGGGATCCCCTTCGCGAATCGGCCCGGGGGATTCGGGCACGTGGGTCCCGACCAGATCGAAGCGCCCGTTCGAGTCTACGACGAACGGCTGATCAATCGTCCCGTGCGCGCAGTCGTAGGAGAGGATGGTGCTCGCGGCGCCGATCGTGATCGTCAAGTGCTGGCCGCCCCATGTCCCGATCATTCCGTCGTTCGCAGATTGCCGGGGCGCCAGAGAACGGGGCGCGGACTCGCGGGCGGGAACGACGGCCGTTTCACCGGCGGTCTGGACTCCGGAGACGGCATTCGGCGCGGGGCCCGTCGGCGATCTGTCGGTGCAGGCGAGCGGGAGTAACGCGACCACGGCCAGAGCGAAGAACTTTCGAAGGCCCATGACAAGCTCCGAGAAATTGCAACCTATCACCACATATTATTCTATCGGCCTTCGACAATATTGGGTCACGCCTAGCCGGAGGATTCGTTGAGCCTTCCCCTCCCCCACGAGCCGCAAGTGCGATGAACAGAACGCTCCTCGTCTTCGGCGCCGTTCTCTCCTTCGCGATGACGGCACGCGCTCCGCTTCGGAAAGAGCCCGAAGGCCTCGCGGCGGCGCCCGATATCGCGCTGGCCCCGGTCGCAGCCGGGATTGGACCAATCACCGCGATCGCGAACGCGGGAGACGCGCGCCTCTTTCTGACTGTGCAGACCGGGGGAGTCCTGATCTTCAGCGGCGGGCAGGTCCAGCCGGTGGCATTCCTCGACCTGGCGCCGCTCGTCTCCTGCTGTGGGGAGCGCGGACTCCTGGGCATCACGTTTCATCCTCAGTACGCCGCAAACCGCTTCTTCTTCGTGGACTACACCAACACGGCGGGCAATACGGTCATCGCGCGCTACCAGGCTTCGTTGGCGAATGCCAACATGGCCGATCCGGCGAGCGGCGTCATCCTTCTGACGATTACCCAGCCTTTCCCCAATCACAATGGAGGGCAGCTTCAGTTCGGACCTGACGGCTACCTCTATATCGGAATGGGAGACGGCGGTTCGGCCAACGACCCCTTCTGCAACGCACAGCGAGACGACACGCTGCTCGGCAAGCTCCTGAGGATCGACGTCGACCAGAACGTCAACACGGCCCCCTTCTACGGGATCCCGCCGTCCAACCCATTTGCAGCCTCCGGCCCGCCCGCCGACAGGATCTGGGCCAAGGGACTGCGCAACCCTTGGCGCTTCTCCTTCGACCGCGTGACCGGTGACCTCTATGTCGCCGATGTCGGGCAGAACGCCAGCGAGGAGATCGACTTCCAGCCGGGCGCGAGCGCGGGAGGCGAGAACTACGGATGGAAGATCATGGAGGGAACCCTTTGCGGCGCCGGCGGCAGCTCCGGGTGCCCGGCCGGCGTCCCTCCGTGTCATTCTCCGAGTTTCAAGTCTCCGCTCTACGAATATCTTCACGTCGGCAGCGGGAGCTGCACCGGCACAGTCATCGGAGGATATGTGTATCGAGGTGCGGCCTATCCGCAGCTCGCCGGGGTCTACCTCTACGGCGATTATTGTTTCGGGTGGCTCTTCGGGAACGGCCAGATTCTGTCGCCCAACGTGCCTCAGTTGACGACGTTCGGCGAGGACGTGTCCGGAGAGGTCTACCTCGGCACGGAGGACGGCAGGCTCTACCGGATCGTGTCTCCGGCAATCCCGACACCCACGCCGCCCGCTCCGCGCACGCCGCCGGTCTTGTCTCTTCGCCTGCGGCCGTCCCCGCGCGTCATCACGCGCCCACCGACCTGATGTCCCCGCCTGAAAATCATTGTTCCGCGGCGCGGCGTCCCCAGGCGAGGAACGCTGCGGCGGAGAGGGCCGCCAGAAGCACCCCGTAGGCGGCTGCGGCTCCGGTGTCCTGCATCCGCAGTGAGGATGAGGATCTCGATGGAGATCGGGCGTGTCTCGAAGGTGTAGAGGACGATCGAGACGACGAAATCGCCGAGCGCCGTCAAAAATGCGAGAGAGGCTCCGGCGAGCAGAGCGGGCGCGAGAAGCGGAACCGTGATCCGGACAAGGCGCCTCCAGGGCCCGGCGCCTAGAGAGGCGCCCGCCTCATCCAGAGATGGGTCGAGCTGGCGCAGTCCGGCAAAGGCCGCGCGCCCGGTCAGAGGGAGGTTTCTCACGAGATAGCCGAGAGGCAGGATCGCCGCGGTGCCGACGAGCACGAAGCGCCCTGCCCACGGAACGTGACGGGAGAAGGTCGCCGCCAGCGCCACGGCGAAGACGGTCCCCGGAAGGGCCCAAGGCACCGCGACGAGCGTCTCGAGCGCTCCGCGAAAGCGGGTCCGGCGGGTCACCGCGAGCCACGCCGCGAAAAACCCGAGCAGGAGTGCGCCGGCGGTCGAGACCACGGCCATCCAGAGAGAGTTCACGATCGGCCGCAGGCGTTCCGTCTGCGAGAGGACCGAGCCCCAGTTGGAAAAGTCGAGAACCGGAGGCCACACCTCGATCGTCCAGGTCCCAGGGGGCACGAAGGAGACGAGCAGAAGCGTGGCGTGCGGCAGCAGGAGCACCGCCGCCAGAAGCCAGGCGAGCGCGGCCACCAGAGTTCTGCGGCGCAGCCGGCGCCGGGATGGCGGCATGCCCCGGATCGCGCCAGCCACCTCCCGGCGTTTCTCCGCGCGCTGCAGGAGGAAGAGACCGAAGAGTGCAAGCGCCGCGAGCGTCGTCGTCTCGACCATCGCCATCTCGTTGTCGCCGTTCAAACGCGAGAAGACGATCTGAGTCGTCATCACGCGAAACGTCCCGCCGAAGAGATACGGCGCCGAGAAGGAGGAGAGCGACGTCATGAACGTCAGAAGCGCGCCGCCGGCAAGCGCGGGCGCCAGGAGAGGCAGAGTCACCCTGCGCAGGACGCGCCCAGGCCTCGCTCCCAGGGCCGCGGCAGCCTCCAAGTAGGCGGCGTCCAGGCGCGCAAGCCCGGCGCGCGTGAACAGATAGAAGTAGACGTACATCGAATAGGCGTGGACGAAGAGGATCGCTCCGGGGCCGGAGAGGCGCCACGGCGGCTCTTTCGATCCCGAGAAGGACTGCACGGCCCGCGCGAAAAACCCGCTCTCTCCGTAGAGGAACAGGAACGCGACCACACCGACGAGCGGAGGCAGCACGACCGGCAGGGCGATCAGCGTGCCAAGCGCTCGCCGGCCCGGGAAGTCCGCCCGCTCGAAGAGAAACGCGAGCGGAATGCCGATCGCCGCGGAGAGCGCGACAGTCGCGAGCGAGATCCAGAGGCTCGCCCAGAGCGCCTGCCACTCATCCGGCCGGCGAAAAAACTCCGCGAAGAAACGCAAGCTCCATCCCGGCGCCCCCAGAGCCTCCCGAAACGTCAGCAGAAGCGGATAGCAAACCAGCCACGCCAACAGCACAGTGAGGAGTGCGGACGCGCTTGTTCCCTCTCCCCGTGGGAAAGGGTTAGAGGGGCGTCCCTGCGCCGTCCGGTCAACTTCTTTCCTTCGCAAACGCCCGAGCCCGCGGACCCGCCGGGTCCGGCGCCACAAATACCTTCTCCCCGGGCTGCGCCGCTTCGGGCGCACCCAGCACCTCGACGCTGCCACCCCCATCGAGAGCAACGTCGAACAACGCCACGCGTCCCGCATACCGCCGCCCAGCGACTTCTCCGGCGAGAGAATCCGGTGAAGGCGCGGCGGACAGCCGCACTCCCTCGGGCCGCACCACGAGGTCAACCGCCGCGTCTTCCGCGAGGCCCTCGCCGCCACAAGCTCGCCAGACCCTTCCCTCCGCGAGGCGCACGCCTCCGCCGGCCGTCCAGGTCCCCGCAAGCACGCTCGACCGTCCGATGAACGTCGCCACGAACCGGCTCGCAGGCTCTTCGTAGAGCGCCTCCGGCGGTCCGACCTGCTCGAGGCGGCCCGCGTTGATGACGGCGACGCGGTCCCCGAGGTCGAAGGCTTCCTCTTGTTCATGCGTGACGAAGAGGGTCGTGATCCCGACGCGCCGGATGATGCGTTTCAACTCCCGCCGCGTGCGCTCGCGCAAAGTCGGATCGAGATTGGAAAGCGGCTCGTCGAGCAGAAGGACTCGCGGCCGCGGGGCGAGAGCGCGCGCGACCGCCACGCGCTGCTGCTGGCCTCCGGAGATCTCACCGATACGCCGGCGCTCGAATCCCGCGAGATCCACGGCCGCGAGAGTCTCGGTGACGCGGCGCTCCACCTCCGCGCGGGGCATCTTCTGCGCCTCCAGTCCGAAGGCGACGTTTTCTCCGACCGTCATGTGCGGAAAGAGGGCGTAGTGCTGGAAGACCATCCCAAACCGCCGACGCTCCGGGGGAAGCCGGGTGACGTCTTCGTTCTCCACGCGCACGCTGCCGGAGTCGGGCATTTCGAATCCGGCGACGAGGCGCAGCACGGTCGTCTTGCCGCTGCCGGAGGGCCCGAGCAGCGCCACGATCTCGCTCCGCTCGACCGAGAGGGAGAGATCACGGATCACGTGCAGCCCGGGAAAATGCTTCTCCAGGTGGTCGAGCGTCAGGTATGAGGACATGGCCTGACGGCGGATTATCTTTCGAGTGTCAGGAGCGCAACCGCAATAAGAACGAGCAGAACCAGCAGAACTCCGGAAACGGCGCAGAAGGGCTTCCAGAAGAAGCCGGGACGCCCCCCCTGCCTGACGTAGATCTGCGCCCCGATCAGGTTCGCAACGGAGCCGATGGGGCTCCCACAGGCGCCGGCCGTCACGCCGTAGAGGAGTCCGCGGAACCCATGAGGCGTCGCGGCCGCCGGAGCGAGCAGCAACGCCGCCGGCACATTCGAGACGACTTGCGACAGGATCGCGCCCGAAAAGAGCAGCCCGGTTGGATGGTGTCCGAAAATCTTCTCCGGATCGAGGAACTGGTAGAGCCTTCCGCGCTCGAGGCCCGGGATCCCGACGAAGAGCAACGCGAACACCAGGACCAGCGAAAAATCGGCTTCGAAGAGCCGTCTGCCGAGAAGGAGAAGCCCCGGCACCGAAAGGAGGAGGGGAGCCAGATGGGGGATGAGGCCGACGAGGCTCGCGACCTCCGCGGCCAGCAGCACGAAGAAGCCGATCGCGAGCAGCGGGTCAACGTCGAAGCTCCCGGGGGCGGGAGGCTCGAGTTGCCGGCGCGGAACCAGAAAGAAAACGGTCGCGACCAGGAGGATCGCCGCTCCCGCCGCAAACGGAAGCTGCGCAGCGAAGAAGGACGCGAGTGTGAACCTCCCGCGCTCGAAGAGAAAGATGTTCTGCGGGTTGCCGATCGGAGTCACGGCTCCCAGAAGGTTGGCCGAGAGGACTTCGAGAACGACAAACGGCGCGCGCGTGACCCCTTCGACTTTGCGGAAGAGCATCGTGAAGGGCACCACGAGGAAGAGTGCGACGTCATTGGTCAGGATCGCGGCGAGAAGAGCCGTGACGCCGATCATCGAGAAAGCGAGACCCCGGCAAGTGCGAGCCCGCCGGATGACGGCCACGACCAGCCTGTCGAAAAGGCCGGAGACCTTTCCAAGCTCGACGGCCACCGTCAGGACGAAGAAGAGCGCCAGGATCCGCGTGTCCATCAGCCGCGGAATTTCCGACGGCTTGACGCGTCCCATGGCGACAGCCGCGAAGGCGAGCGTCGCCGATCCGGTGATCAGGAACCGCTCGAAGAGGAGGGTGCGGAAGACCGGGTGATGGAGAAGTGCGCGGCTCCGGCGAATCATGCCAATTGCGAGTTGTGAATTGTGAGTTGTGAATTGGGCGATCTCATTGGGTTTTTCGATTATTCACAATTCGCAATTCACAATTCGCAATTAGTTTCTCCCCTTCCCTCTCACCTCCCTGTCCCATCTTGCCATCCAGGCCTGGCCTTCGCGCTCGATCAGGTCCCATTCCATCTTCGCGGGCTTCATCTTCTTTTCGACCTCGCGAGCCCAGTCCGGGAGCTCTCCGGAGGGAAGGTCCTTGCGGGCGGGAAGACGGTAGGCGTTCCGCGCGGCCAGGAGCTGCGCCTCGGGACTCCCGATCCACTCGATGAGCGCCTTTGCCTCGCGCGGGTGTCTCGCGCCGCGCACGAGTCCGACCGCGTCGTCGATGACCGGCGTTCCGCTCGAGGGGAAAACGTAGGCGAGGTCCTTGCTGCGCCGCATCTCCAGCAGGACGTCGGGCAGATCCCAGACGGTGACGAGCCCCTCGCGCCGCGCGACCTTCTCGACGAGGACGGAGGCGTTCATCACGTACTCCTTGGTCTGGGCGTCCAGGCGCGAGAGCCACCGAAAGCCGCGTTCCGGCGAGCCGGTCTCCGAGATCGACCGCGCCAGGATCATGCCGAAGATCGCGCGCATGGTTCCGGAGGCGAGCGGATAGCGGATCAGGACCTTTCCCTTCCATCGCGGGTCGAGCAGGTCGTCCCAATCGCGAGGCGCCTCGGCCGCAGCGACGGCGCCGGAGTTGTAGACGAGGACGGCGGGAGTCCGGTAAACGCCGAAGAAAAGATCCCGCCGCTGGCGGCTCTCCGGCGGGATCGCGACCGCCCAGGATGGCCGGTACGGCTCCAGGAGGCCGTCGCGCACGCCGCGGGCGAAGATGGTGTTGGGACCGCCGAACCACACGTCGGCCTGCGGATTCGCCTTCTCGGAGCGAACGCGGTCGTAGACTTCCTGAGATCCCATGTCGAGCCAGCGGACATCCACATCCGGGTGATTCGCCTCGTAGGTTCTCTCGACAAGGCCGAGCAGGTCCCGCCCGTGCGGCGAGTAGAGAACCAGAGGGATTCGAGAGTCGCGCCGGCAGGCGGCCAACGGCGCCACGAGAAGCCACATGATCGAAAGAAGGCGCCGCTTCACGGCGCGAAAGATAGCAGCGGAACCCCGATCAGAGATCCAGGGATGATCTCAACTCGCTCTCGACCGCCTCCAGGTCCGGCATGCTCAAGGAGCCAAGCCTGCGGCGGATCATGTCCCGCTGAATCGTCCGGAGAATGCCCGTGGCCACGGACGGAAAGAGGAGACCGGCTTCTCGCCATCCCTTGAGGAGATGGTCGCCGGCGAGCCGTCTTTCGATGTTGCTCGTGACGGCCGCGACGATCGCTTCACGGCGGCCGCGGTGGTAGAGGGCCGAACTGACGACGAGCGCGGGTCTCATCTTGCCGCCGGACTCGTCGGCGAACACAAAGGCAACGAGGACGACATCGCCCCGTCTAAATCCGGTCATACTCCGCGTCCTTCGGGTTGTCCCAGAGACGAGCCAGGACCGGGTCAGCCTCTGCCGTCAAGGAGAGGAGCCCGTCGGCCTCGCCGCCCAGATCTTCTCGGAGCCGCTCCTCCAGAGCTTCCAGGACGTATTGCCGGATCGTCAGATCGCGCTTCGCCGCCGCCAGGCGCAGCCGGCGACGCGTCTCCATCGCGACATCGATGCTGATGCGCGGTCGCTTCGCAGAAGATCCCATCAAGCGACCCATTCGTTCTCTCGGGCGTCACGATGTCACGTGTACTCCATGGTGTCAAATGCTAGGCGCGATGCGCCGGCCGGACGCTATCTTTCACGCATGGGCGACCTGTCGGAGTTTTCGCTGAAGGTACAGCTCTTTCTGAGGGCGTACCGCTGGCGGCGGATCGACCCGGTGCCGTGGACTCCTCTGAAGAAGCCGTTGTCGGAGTGCCGCGTCGCCCTGGTCTCGAGCGCCGGCTTCGTGCTCCCTGGCCAGGAGCCCTTCGACGACAAGAAGCGCGGAGGAGATTCGAGCTTCCGAGAGATCCCGGGAGACGCGGTTGTCGCTGCGCTCGTGGACACGCACCGCAGCGAGTCTTTCGATCATTCCGGGATGAGACGCGACCCCAATCTCGCCCTTCCCATCGACCGCCTGCGCGAGCTCACCGAATCCGGCCGGATCGGACAGATCAACCAGCGTCACCTCTCCTTCATGGGGTCCTTGACCGCGACGGGCGCCTTCGTCCGCGACACCGCGCCCGCGGCGGCGAAGCTGCTGGTCGAGGACGGCGTGAACGTGGCGCTCCTCGTGCCTGTCTGACCGATGTGCAGCCAGGCCGTGGGCCTGTTCGCCGCGGAGCTGGAGCGGCAGGGGATCTCGACCGTCGCGATTCAGCTCCTGCGCCAGGTCGCCCTGCGGGTGCGCCCGCCGAGAGCGCTGTTCGTTCCCTTCCGCCACGGCTATCCTCTGGATGCCCCCGATGAGCCCGGCCGCCAGACGGCCGTCCTCGAAGCCACTCTGCGGATGCTGGAAGACCCGTGTCTGAAACCGCCGGCCCTCAAGGATTTCCCCGGCTAGGGGCGCGTCCCGCCCCGGTCGCGGCGAAGGATTCTCCCAGAGGGGAGGAGCCTCGCGCCGCGGGAGCGTAGCGCTTGCGCGGGAATCAGGCGAGCGGTCGAGGCCGCATCCGGCCGAGCCGCTCGCCGGTGCGCCCAAAGGGCGCAGATCACGCGCTAGCGCGGAGCGACGGCTAGTCGAGGATCGCTCCGCCGCTGGATGCCTCCCGCAGGCCGGCCTTGCCGGAGGGAGCCAGCCACGTCCGGAACCACGCTGCGGCCAGGCGAGCGACTTGTTCCAGCGTTCCGGGTTCCTCGAAGAGGTGAGTGGCACCCGGGATGATCTCCAGCCGTTTCTTCGCCTGCATTCGGGCCATCGCCTCCCGGTTCATGTCGATCACCGGGAAGTCGTTGCCTCCGACGATCAGGAGAGTCGGGACTCGCACGCGCGCCAGAGCCGCTCCCGCCAGGTCCGGGCGGCCGCCGCGGGACACGACGGCGCGGACGCTATTGGGCCGCTGCGCCGCCGCCACCAGAGCCGCGCCCGCTCCCGTGCTTGCTCCGAAATAGCCGATCCGGAGTTTTCCGGTCTCCGGCTGTTCCGCGAGCCAATCGGTCGCGCCGACCAGCCGCTCTGCGAGCAGGTCGATGTCGAATCGCAGGCGCGCCGTCTCGTTGTCCTCCGTTTCCTCCTCCGGCGTCAGAAGATCGATCAGGAGCGTCGCCAGCCCTTCGCCGCCAAGCGCCCTCGCCACGGCGCGGTTGCGCGGGCTGAAGCGGCTGCTTCCGCTGCCGTGGGCGAACAGAACGATGCCCAGCGCGCCGCCGGGCAGCGCGAGGTTGCCTTCCAGAACGACCGGCCCCGCCGGCACGCGAACCAGCCTTCCGTTCTCTCCGCTGTTGCGTTCAAGCGCCATTGCCGTCTCCTTTACTCGGGCACCATCCCGTCCACGGTCTCCGGAAGGGCCGCTGTGCGGAATCGGATGGTCGTTTGAAGGCCGCCAGACGACTCCGCCTCGAGACCCTCGTCCGCGCCTTCCGGCGTCCGTCGCAGCAGGAGCCTTGTGGGCGAGGGAATCCGGTGATTGATCTCGCCTTCGCGCGACCCCGCGATGATCGCGATCTCGTGTGGCTCTCCGCCGCGTTCTTCCACGGCGATTCCGGAGAGGGGAACATCGTGCGCCAGCGCGCGTGCGCCCGCTCCCGAGTCCCGCAATTCGATCGTTACGAGCCAGCCTGCATGGCGGCGGCTAAATTCGTCCAGGAACCGGGGCCAGTCCGCGCGCGGGATCTCGTCGGTGGCCATGCTGTCACAGCGCGGAGGGGTACGTCTCGGGGACGTCTTCCCGTGACCATTCCGAATTGACCTCCAGCGGTTCGACCGCGCGCGTCTGGTCGAAATGGAGGACAGCGTCGAACTGGTCGGGCAACCGCGCGAAGAAGTAGTGGCTGACGCGCTCGGATTCGGGCAGGTAGATGACTCCGATCGCGCGTTCCAGACGCGGCTCGGCAAGCGCTTCGCGAAGCCGCTCGTCCTCGTTGAGCGGCAGGAGGAACCGGGGCAGGTCGAAGGCGTGGAAGAGGGCCTCGTAGCTGCCGGGCAGGGCCGGCCGGACGCGCTTGCGCTCGGCGGGTCCGTCCCATTCGGAGGCGGCGGTCACCGTGCCGGTGTCGGTCGTGAAGCCGACGGAGAAGACCTCCCGGCCGTGCTTCTCGCGCAGGAGCTGGCCGATGTTCCACTCGCCGCGCTCGCCCATCTCCGTCGCCCGCGCGTCGCCCAGGTGCGAGTTGTGCGCCCAGATCACGATCTTGGGCCTCTCGCCCACCGACTCGAGATGGCGCGCCAATGCCTCCGCCGTTTCGACCATATGCGCGTCGCGAAGGTTCCAGGAGGAGACGCGGCCGCGGAACATCTCGCGGTAGTAACGTTCGGCGTTCTGCACGAGCCGCGCATTCTGTTCTGCCGAGAAGAATTCGTCGAGGGCGATCCGACCGTCCCGGCGGGCGTAGTCCGCGGCCTTCGAGCGCAGCTCGACGAGTTGCCGAATCACCTCGGTCTCGCAGGACTCCGACAACCCGAATCCCGCCTGGTAACCGTAGGTCTGCGCGTCTTCCCCGAAATGACCGAAGCAGCCGTAGCGATACCGGGCCCGGCGCGCGGCCTCCGGGTCCACCCGGCCGAGATACTCCAGGACCGCGCCCATCGAAGCGTGGAGGCTGTAGAGGTCCAGCCCGTAGAAGCCGACCTTCCGCGCGCCGGAAGAGAGCCCGTCGTTGTGCTGGCGCAGCCAGCCGACGAAGTCGAGCACGTCCGCGTTGCGCCACATCCACGCGGGAAAGCGCTGGAATCCGGAGAGCGCCTGGACCGCCTCCGCGTCCCGCGAACGGCCGCGGACAAACCGGTTCACGCGATCGGCGTCAGGCCAGTCCCCCTCGATCCCGACGGCGGAGAATCCCTTCTCTTCGATGAGCCGCCGCGTGATGCGGGACCTCTCGCGGTAGAACTCGTGCGTGCCGTGCGACGCCTCGCCCAGCAGCACGAAGCGCGCCCCTCCGGCGGCCTCGATCAGCGAATCGTAATCCTGCGGACTGCCCGTCAAGGGATGGGCTCCCACGCTTCGGAGGAGGGCGCGGCTCGGAAGGCCGCCGTCATCGACTGCGCGCATGTTCCGGCATTCGGAGTCTCTCGCCGCCCCGGGCTGGCTCTTCTGCCCGTGCGCGCGCCAGCAGGCTCCGCACCTCCTCATCGGTCGTCTGCGAGAAGTCGTCGTACCAGTTGCCCACAGCCCAGAAAGGCTCGGGGGTCTCCACGCAGACGATCTCGTCCACCACGTCGCGAAACTCCGCGCAGGTCTCCGCGGCGCCGACCGGAACGGCTGCGACGATCCGCGCCGGGCCCTGCCGTTTCAAGGCCATCGCGGCCGCCTGCAGCGAGGCTCCGGTCGCGAGCCCGTCGTCCACGAGAATCACGGTGCGTCCGGCCACCAGGAGGGGCGGATTCGTTCCGCGGTAGGCACGCTCGCGCCGGGCAAGCTCCCGCTCTTCCCTTGCGGCCACCTCTTCGATCATTGCGGTGGGGACGCCCAGACGCCGCACGAGGCTCTCGTTGATGACGCGCACGCCGCCGCTCGCGAGCGCTCCCATGGCCAGTTCCTCCTGTCCCGGGACGCCGAGCTTGCGGACCAGGAAAATGTCGAGAGGGGCTTTCAGCGCCTGCGCGATCTCGAAGCCGACCGGCACGCCGCCGCGGGGCAAGGCGAGCACGACGACGTCGTCGTGGCCGGCATAGCGCTCGAGCTGCCGCGCCAGCCGGCGCCCCGCGTCGGTTCGATTCCTAAAAAGCATCGGGCCTCTCTCCTCGCTCGCCCGGGCCGGCGGATTCCTCAGTGCGAGTGCGTCGTCTCGGCAAACGGACGCTCGCCCACGGCAGACGGACCGAGGGTCGGCTCCGACAGCTCCCGGACGACCTCGGCCGTCTTCCTCTTCGGAGCCTTCAGCGCGACGTCGGCCTGCGACAAGATCCCGCAGCAGCCGCCGAGCTCGTCCACGACAATCAGGCGGCGCACGCGGTTCTCTTCCATCGCCGTGATCGCGGCGTCCAGGCTCTCCTCCGCGCGGACTGTGACGCCGGGGCTCGACATGCAGTCCCGGGCCGTCAGCTCCAGCGCATTGACCCCCTTGGCGATGGCGCGGCAGGCGATGTCGCGGTCGGTCACGATTCCGAGGGTCCGCATGCTCTCCCTGTTGTCCACGACGGGCACGGCGCCGCAGTCGTACTCGACGAACATCTCCGCCACCTCCCGCAGGCTCGTATCGGGCGTGCAGCAGGCGGGATTGGGTGTCATCACTTCTCGAATTTTCATGGATCACCTCCTGGGTTCATCCTTGCCTTCCTGGACCTCGGAAGGCGGCTTCTCGCGCGACGCGAGCCAGGGAGGCGCTCTACACCTATACTTTTGAAGACGTGCAACCGGGGTGCCAGGTTGGCCAGTTTTCAGTTATCAGTTTTCAGTTCAGGACTTCGCGTCTCGAAACTGAGAACTGAGAACTGAGAACTGAGAACTGATAACTGATAACTACTTCCAGGCGAGCAGGTTGGCGAAGAGACGGTATGCGCCGGGCACGCCGGCGGGCAGTTGCCGGAAGAACGCCAGGCCCGTGTAGACGTAGTGGCCCTTGCCAACCGTGGCGACCAGCAGCGAGCCCTGCTTTTCCGGCTCACCCGGGTCGGCCATGGCGAGAAGGGGCTTGTACGCGGGAGCCCACGTGTTCGCGAAGTAGAGGCCGCGCTCCTGCACCCAGCCGTCCCAATCCCGCTCGCCGATTCTGTTGGGAATCGTGAAGATCGGGTGGGATGGATCGATCAACCGGACCGCCGCCGTCTCGTCGGTCACGCGGTCGATCGGCCGGCTGATCTCGAGTTTCTCGGGCGCGAAGCCGCCGGCCGTGAACCCGGCCTGCTGGTATTGGACGATGAGAAGGCCGCCGCCGCGCACGTAGTCGAGAAGACGTCCGTTCCCGGCCACGAGCGAGGCATCCGTCTCGTAGGCGCGGGGGCCGACGACGATCGCGTCGTAGCGCGAAAGATCGCCGTGCTCGAGCTGCCGTGGCGAGAGCGCTTCGACGGGAATCCCGACCGCGAGGAGCGCCTCGGGCACTCGGTCGGAGGCGCCGCGGACGTAACCGACGTGGCGGAGAGGAGGAAGGCGCAGATCCACGACGCTCAATTCGACGGCGCTCGACTGCGGCAGGGGAGTCGGCCGGATGTGCTCATAATCCACGAGGCGGATGGACAGATCGGAACGCCCTCCACCCTCCAACACCGCCGTGATCGGGATTGCTCCGCGGAAGGGAGACAATGCCACGGGGGGCCGGAGCGCCAGCTCGATTGACTGCGAGGCGTTTCTCTTTTCGAGGGCGAAGGAGGACGGCGTGACGGCGGCCCATCCGGGCGGGACGCCGACCTCGAGCCTTCCCTTCACGGGCTCCGGAGAGTTTGAGACGAGGCGCGCCTCCAGGCGCGGCGCATCTTTTCTCCCCACCGGCCAGACGATCAGGCCCGGCTCGACAAAGACCTCGACTTCCGGCACGGCGCGCAGAGAATGGCGGATCTCCCCGAACGCCTCGTCACGGAACCGGTACGTCACCTCGCGCTCGATCCGGATCTTCGTCGAGCCAATGGAGACCGTGGCGGCGGCGGTCAGGGCCGGAGGCTGGAAGGGCTCGCCCCGCACGGAGGGCGGTGCGTCGCTCCAGTCGTAGAGGGCGCCCTTCAGAGGCCGGCGCAGGAAATAGGGGACCGTCGGCGATGCACCCGGCGCCGGTCCGGCCGTGAACTTCCACTCCTCGAGTTTGCCGGGCGGAAGGTCGCGCGCCGCGGTCTGCGCTGCCGGCACGCGCCACGCGTCCGGACTCATGAGTTCGACGCCCGTGACCTGGACGGATTGCGGGCCCGCGTTCCAGACGCTGGCGGAGATCTGCAGGGACTCTCCGGGGACAGCGGTCTCGCGGTCGGCGAGCGCGTCCAGCGCGAGCCCTGCGGCGGCGGCCAGCGCGGATTGCGCGGCCGCGATCTTTTCGTCGAGCAGCATGAGAGTCGCGGCCGGTTTCTCCTTCCGCTCCGCGGCGGCCGCGGCGGCCCGCGCGGCGCGCAGCTCTTCCAGCGCCGCCGAAAGGGGAGGGACCGCCGCCGCGAGGTTGCCCGGGATCAACTGCCGGCGGGTCTCCTCGGCCAGTCTCTGGACGGTTCGCAGGCGCTCCTCGACACGGTGCCGGCTCGACGCGTCGGCGATCCCGGCCGCGATCGCGGGGAGATTCGTATCCACCGCCGCGAAGAGGTCTT